>Ga0075425_100008696_pt1 | contig 10780 bp, 6 predicted proteins | sample SoiMethybrSBSTD4_FD_75300 | JGI IMG/M metagenome (GOLD analysis project Ga0075425, IMG submission 75300) | Bulk soil microbial communities from a Populus tree surrounding site in Tennessee, USA - Soil MetaG P. TD hybrid SBSTD4 | ecosystem: Environmental > Terrestrial > Soil > Tree plantation...
GACTGGACCGCGAAGCGCTCCGACGCGGCCGCCGCGGCGGCCACGCCCGCAACGACGACGGCGCCGGCCGAGTCGACAACGTCGGCGTCGTCCACCTCCACGACGACGATGACCGGGTTCGGCGGCAAATGGGACGTGACGTTGAAGACGCCGGCTGGTGACTTTCCGGCCAATGCGAACCTTGCGGTCGACGGCGGCAAACTCACCGGCACCTTCGGCAGTCAGATGGGCGAAGTTCCCGTCGAAGGCACCGTTGAGGGCAACGCGATGAAGATCGTCATGAACGCGCAGACGCCGCAGGGGCCAATGACCGTCGTGTTGACCGGCGATCTCGACGGCGATTCCATCGTCAACGGCAAGGCCGAAGTCGCCGGTATGGGACAGATGGAATGGACCGCGAAACGCATCAAGCAGTAGGCAAAGCCCTACACGTAATCGTCGTCTTCCTGGCGCTCGCCACCGGCGCGCAGGCGCAAACCGCGATCAAGCTCGCGACAATTGTCCCGGAAGGATCGGTCTGGGACAAGAACGTGAAGCAGATGGGCGAGGAGTGGAAGACGGCGACCGGCGGCCGCGTCACCGTCACCGTGTTCGCCGGCGGCTCACAGGGCGACGAGCCGCAGATCCTTCGCAAGATGCGCGTCGACGCGCTGCAGGCCGCGGCGTTCACGGCGGTCGGCCTCGGCAGCATCGACGCGTCGTTCAACCTGTTCGACATCCCCTTTTTCTTCGAGTCGTACGACGAGCTGAACTACGTCACCGACAAGCTCACGCCGGAGATCCGAAAACGTGTCGAGGCGAAGGGCTTCGTGCTGCTCAACTGGGGCGGCGGCGGCTGGGCGCAGGTCTTCACCAAGAAACCGGTGCAGACCGTCGAGGATCTGAAGAGCGTCAAGCTCTATACATCGGCCGGCAACGACCGTATGGTGCAATGGTTCAAGGCGAACGGCTTTCAGCCGCGCGCGATGGCGATGACCGACATCATGACCGGTCTCACCACCGGGATGATCGACGGGATGCCGTCGCCGCCGCTCGGCGCGCTGATGTTCCAGTGGTACCGGCAGACGCCCTACATGCTCGACCTCGGGCTCGCGCCGATCATCGGCGCCAACGTCATCAACGCGAAGACGTGGAAGGCGATTCCCGACGCCGACAAGCCGAAGCTGCTGGCCGCGGCCAACGGCGTCGAGGAGCGGCTGCGCGTCGAGGTGCCGAAGCTCGATGAGACCTCGGTCGCGATGATGACCAAGAACGGGCTGACGGTCACCAAGGCCACCGGCCCGGAGTGGAAGACGCAGCTCGACAGCCTCGCCAAGACGATGCGCGGTGAAATGGTGCCGCCCGACATCTTCGATCTCGCCGTGAAAGCGCGCGACGAGTTCCGTAAGAAGAACGCCGCCACGAAGAAGTGACCGAGTCAGTCGAGAGTCGAGAGGCTGACGTCAGCCGCCGACTCGCGGCTGGCGCCGCTCGGCGGCCGACGATCCTGGCGCGGCTCGAAGACGCGATCGGATCGCTTGCGCTCCTCGTCATGGTGGTGCTGCCGCTGGCCGAGATCGTCTCGCGGCGCGTGTTCGCCCGCGGCATCCCCGGCTCGGGCCCAATCGTCCAGCATCTCACGCTGTGGGTCGGTTTCCTCGGCGCCGCCATCGCGGCGCGCGACGGCAAACTGCTCGCGCTCGCCACCGGGACCTTCATCCCGCGCGGTACGCCGCGGCGCACCGCCGACGTCCTCGCCGCCGGGTTCGGCGCGATGGCGGCGTCGCTCCTCGCCTGGGGCGGCTGGCAGATGACGATGATCGAGCGCGAGGCCGGCACGAACATCGGCGCCGGCATCCAGGCGTGGGTCGCGCAGATCGTGCTGCCGATCGCCTTCGCGCTGATCGCGATCCGCCTGGTCTGGCGGCCCGGCTTCAACAGCCTCAACCCGGCGACGCACGTCGACACGCACGAGCCGGAGGCAACTGACGATGCGATCGCTCGGCTAAAGCCTTCGCGCTCCGAAGACGAGTGCGCTCCGGCTGCCGGCCGCCGTCGTAGCGCGAAGGCTTTAGCCGAGCGATCGCCGTGGCCGGATCGCGCGCTCGCTTCTCTCGGCATCCTCGCCGCCATCGCCCTGATTCGCATCCCGTCGCTGATCGAAGGCCACAGCCTCTGGCCGATCTGGGTGCTGATCGTGGCCGCCGCGATCGCCGGCACGCCGCTGTTCGCGATTCTTGGCGGCGCGGCGGCGCTGCTGTTCATGCGCGACGGCGTGACGCCGGCGACGGTCTTGATCGAAACCTACTCGCTGAGCGTGTCGCCAACCTTGCCGGCGATCCCGCTGTTCACGCTTGCCGGTTTTCTCCTCGCCGAAGGTCATGCCTCGGAGCGCTTGCTGCGCGTATTCCGTGCGTGGTTCGGCTGGATTCCCGGCGGCACCGCGGTGGTCTGCGCCGTGCTGTGCTCGTTCTTCACGGTGTTCACCGGCGGATCGGGCGTCACGATTCTCGCGCTGGGCGGCGTGCTGTTTCCGGCCCTGCTCAAGGACGGCTACCGCGAGAAGTTCGCGCTCGGCCTGCTGACCGCGTCGGGCTCGCTCGGCCTGCTGCTGCCGCCAGCACTGCCGCTGATCCTCTACGCAGTCGTCGCGCAGATTCCGATCGAGGACATCTTCATCGGCGGCATCCTGCCCGGCATTCTGCTCACCGCCATGGTCGCGGCGTGGGGCGTGCGCGAAGGAATCCAGTCGGGCGCAGGCCGGTACCCGTTCCGCGCCGGCGAAGCGGGCGCCTCGCTGTGGGCGGCGAAGTGGGAGCTCGCGATCCCGGTCCTCGTGCTGGTGGCGATGTTCAGCGGCCTCGCGACTGCGGTCGAATCGGCGGCGTTGACCGCGCTCTACGCGCTCGTCGTGCAGGCGGTGATTCACCGCGATTTATCGCTGCGCAGCGATCTGCCGCGCGCCTTCACCGAATGCGTCACGGTGATCGGCGGCGTGCTGATCATCCTCGGCGTCGCGCAGGGGTTCACGAGTTATCTGGTCGGCGCCCAGGTGCCGGCGATGCTGGTCGAATGGGTGCGCGGCCACATCGTGTCGCGGCTCACGTTCCTGCTGGTGCTGAACCTGTTCCTGCTCGCGGTCGGCTGGCTGATGGAGATCTTCGCCGCCATCGTCGTCGTCGTACCGCTGATCGTGCCGCTGGGCGCGGCGTTCGGCATCCACCCCGTTCATCTCGGGATCATCTTCATCGCCAACCTCGAGCTCGGGTTCCTGACCCCGCTCGTCGGTCTGAACATCTTCCTCGCGTCGTACCGTTTCAAGCGGCCGGTCCTCGAGGTGTGCGCGGCGGCGCTGCCGATGATGGCGATTCTCGGCGCCGGCGTACTGGTCATCACCTACATTCCGTGGCTGACCACCGGGTTGCTGGCGATGCTCGGGCGATGACGCGAGCGACGACGGCTGCGGCGCGGACGCGGCGCGCGGCGCCGCCGGAGCTGGTCGTCGAGGCCTCCGGTTCGCCGCTGTGGCTGGTGGCGGACGAACCATCGGTCAACGATCTGGTCGCCTACCTCAACGCGATGCGCCGGCGGATCGCCGCCGACCCGCACGGCCGTCACCTCTTTTCATTCCGCCGATCGCAACTCACCGAGGTCCGCCGCGCCTTTGCCCGGATGATCCGCCGCGGCGAAGAGAAGCTGCACCGCTGCTGTGAGCTGCTCGGCGCCGCCTACTTCGAATCGCCGTACCGGATGCACAGCGTCGTCATCGGCGAAGTGGAGTCGACCGCCGAGCGGTTCACGCTCGTCCAGCCGGTGTCGCGGCTCGAGTTGTACAGCCAGACCGATCTCGACCTCGGGACCCGCCAGCTGCGGCGGCTGCGCTATCACGACGGCGACCGCTGGAGCCGTGCCTCGCTGGTCGCCAACTTCGTCGAGTATCAGCCGCATACCGTCAACCGCCACGGCATCCACAAGTTCATCAGCCGGATCAAGGCGGAGGAGCAGATCTGGAACAAGGTGGTCGACACGATCTTCGGCCTCGATCGGCTGGTCCGTGCCGACAAGCAGCTGCGCCACCTCGGTCAGTTCGTGAAGGACGTGTTCGGCGTCAAGGCGATCGTCGGCGACGCGGAACAGGCGCGCGCGCTGCACAGGTCGTTGCGGCGGCTGCGCTGGAAGGCGTCGTTGCTCGACGCGCACGGCGTCCCGCTGCTGCCGTCGACGACGAGGCTGGAGTGCATCGAGGTGAAGGACTACATGGCAGCGGTCGGCCGCAAGGCGACCGGCTGGGAGGCGATCAAGTCGGTGTTCCGCTGGTGGGACACGATGATCGAGATCCAGATTCAACCGCTCGCGAACTACCACCGCGAACGCGAGGCGCTCACTGCCGAGAGCCACGCCGGCTTCAAGGCACGGCGCGAAGCGCTGCGCAACCAGATTGCCGGCCGCATGCCGCTGTTTGGTTTCTACCGCGACCTGCTGCGCTGGTTGTTCGTGTGCCCGACCGGGCCGGCGCCGTCGTACGAGGCGATCGAGATTCGCGTCGAGGAGTGAGCTGGCCAGGACAAGGCAGGAAGGCAGCAAGGCAGGAAGGCAGGAATTCAGGGCGGGACGGCAGAAGGCAGGAATTCGAGGCAGGACTGCAGGAGGCAGGAGGTCGTGGCGTTCCTGCCGCCTTCCTGCCTTCCTACCTTCCTGCCTTCGGCCTTTCCGCCTTCCAACCTTCCTGCCGTGAATTTCTGCCTTCCTGCCCTTCCGCCTTCCTGCCTTTGATCGTGCTCAGTCGCGCCGGAGCTCGCGAATCTTGGCCGCGAGCTCCGCCTTCCCGGCAGCCAGCGCCTGCTGTTCGGCAATCGCCGCGGCGCGGGTCGCATCGGCGAGCCGGCCGGCGGCGGCATACGCGCGCGCCAGGTTGAAATGGGCTTCCGGATAGGTCGCGCGCAGGTCGATCGCGCGTTCGAGATGGGTGATCGCGCCTGCCGGGTCGCCGGCGGCGAGCAGCATCGCGCCGAGATTGTTGTGCGCCTCGGCGTTTGTCGGCCCTCCGTCCACGGCCCGCTCGTACTCGCGCCGCGCCTCGTCCGCGCGCCCTTCCGCGAGCCTGACATTCCCCAGGTTGTTGTGCGCCGCTGAGTACTGGGGGTCGAGCCGGATGGCGGCTTCGTACTCGTGCGCGGCGTCGCCGGTGTGTCCCGACGCCTCGAGCGCGACGCCGACGTTGTACCGCGCGACGGCTGACTGCGGCTGCAGCCGGCGGACCGCCTCGAAATGCCGCAGCGCCGCGTCGGGTTGGCCGAGCTCCAGGTACAAGGCCGCGGCGTCGTTGCGGACCGCTACGTAGTCGGGTTCGCGGGCGATGATCGTCTCGCAGCCAATCGCGTCTTCGGCGGCCATCTTTCGGCGGCTGACGCGCGCCAGTTCGGCCCGGTCGTCGTCGGACCGGGTCATCATCTGGATCCACACATCGGCCATCTCGTCCGACGAGCGCCAGCCCCACGATGCGCGCCGGGCCGGATAATCCGGGTTGCGCGGGTTCGCGTCCGAGTTGTCGAACACGTATTCCATGCTGAGGCGAGTGCCGGCCGGGAGCCAGAACGGCTCGGCGTAGCGATACTGGTCCTGCCAGTTGAAGTCCCAGTCGCGGATGGCGATCAATTCGCGTGCAGATCCGGAGGGCAGCGTCGCGATTGCACGCAACGTGCGGGCGCGATAGTGCGCATGCGGTTGAATTGCGCGCAATTGAACGTCCACCGGCAGCGTGAACGCGTCGGTCACGACGTAGCGATCTGCGCCGGCCGGGATGTCCAGGTTCTGCCGCCCGAGCCGCACGATCGACGGCGGACGGCCCGGCGTCGCCGCCGTGAGATACAACCCAATCGACGGGTGGACGTGCTGGGCCTTGCCGGTCGGCCGGATGTGCAACTGCACCACCAGATCGCTCCCGGCATCGAGCCGCCACGCCAGGTCGTCGGACGCGAGCGGCGGCGCCTGGCCAGGCGTCCAGCCAAGGAAATGGCCGTCGGGAAAATCGGCCGAACGGAGAACCACCCCTTCGTAGCCCGGCTCCGGATCGGCCGCATCCAGGCGCCTGGACGCGGGCGTCGGATCGACGCGGATATTCGCGTGATGGACGGCCGCGCTGCCCGGCCGGAATTCGAGGCCGCGCACGTAACGCGCGCGGTCGCCCGGCACGGAAACCACGAAGTTTCGGAAGATGTCGGGGCCGTCGGCGCGCACCGCGTAGTCGGGCAGCGCCAGCACGAGGTCCGGCGGACCGCTTTGCCATCCGGACGTGAGCCGCGGTGGCGGCGGCAGGTCCGAGTGGTCGCCTTCGACGGCCCCGCTGGAGGCCCATCGCCCGAGCGTCGCGATCTGCGCGTCGGTCAGCCGCCGATCGCCGGCGAATTCGTGCGATTCGGGTTTCCACGGCGGCATGTACCGCGATCTGGTGACCCGGGCGATCAGGCTCGCGCGTGGTCGCGCGTCGGCGTAGGTAGTCAGGCTGAATGGCGCGGCGCCGTCCGGCTGGTGGCACGGCGCGCAGTGCGCGTAAAGAATCGGCGCGACATCGCGCGTAAACGTGGCCTGCGGCTCGGCGGCGATCGACGGCACCGCGGTCGACAGGCCGGCGACGAGCAGCAGCACCCGCTTCATCGTTTTGGATGATCGTCCACGGACCTCGAAGTATATGCGCGCAATCGCTTGACGCCCGCACAGCGGCAGCGTATTTTCGTGCCGCTTTCATAAATCAGACCCTCCACCTGACTCCGGCACTTATCAGGAGGGTGTATGCGCAGGATCGCATGCGGGTTCTTTTTGCTTCTCGCAGTCGGCGCGGCGGCACCGGACGTTGCGTTCGCGCAGACCAGCGGAATTGCCGGAGTCGTCAGGGACCCGAGTGGCGCGGTGATGCCCGGCGTGACCGTCGAAGCATCGAGTCCGGCGCTGATCGAGCAGGTCCGCACCGTCACCACCGATACGCAGGGCCAGTACAAGATCGTCGACCTGCGGCCCGGCACCTACACGGTCACCTTCACGCTGCCCGGCTTCTCCACGGTGAAACGCGAAGGCATCGAACTGCCGGCGACCTTCGTCGCCACGGTCAGCGTCGAACTGCGCGTCGGCGCGCTCGAAGAGACCGTCACGGTGTCCGGCGCGAGCCCGGTCGTCGATACCCAGAACGTGGTCCGCCGTCAGGTGATCACCAAGGACAACATCGACGCGATGCCGACCTCCAAGAACTGGTCGACCATCGGCGTGATGACCATTGGCGTCAGCAGCAACCAGAACGACGTCGGCGGATCGGCCGGCGAGCACCAGAACCAGCTCAAGGCGCATGGCGGCTCGTTCAACGATCGCATCGTCCAGATGGACGGGATCATGAACGCCAACATGGCGTGCAACTACTCGTGCACCGGCATCTCGACCAACGATCAGTCGACGCAGGAGTTGAGCTACGAGTTCGGCGCGATCTCGGCCGAAGTGGCCGGCGGCGGCGTCCGCGTCAACATCATCCCGAAGGACGGCGGCAACCGCTTCAGCGGATCGGCGTTCGGCAACTTCGCGAACGACAAGCTGCAGGGCAACAACGTCGATCAAGCGCTGCGCGACTTCGGCGTGCAGACCGCCGACAGCATCCTGAAGATCTACGACGCCAGCGGCGCGTTCGGCGGCCCGTTGAAGAAGGACAAATTGTGGTTCTGGACGGCGCACCGCTACTGGGGCTACCAGCAGATTCGCACCAACACCTTCTACGAGAGCAACCAGTCGACGTTCGTCTACACCCCTGATCTGTCGCGCCCCGGCACCGAGACGCAGCGCAACGTCAGCGACGACGTCCGGCTGACGTGGCAGATGTCGGCGAAGAACAAGCTGTCCGGCTACTGGAGCATCGCGCCGCGCTACACCGATCACTGGACGCTGGCCAGCACGCTGCAGCCGGACGCGTCGAACCTGCAGAACCTGCCCGACAACAATTTCGAGACGATCACGTTCCGATCGACGATTTCGTCGCGGGCGCTGTTCGAAGCCGGCTTCGGCGTCACCAACGAAACCTGGACGCGCGAGCCGGTCGAAGATTCGGCGACGTCGACGGGTTACCCGGTGACGGAGCTCAACACCGGCATCAGCTTCCGCGCCTATCCGGCGCTCTTCTCACGCAACTACACGTCGCTGCGATCGTACCGCACGGCGCTCACCTACGTGACCGGCTCGCACGCGTTCAAGACCGGGATGACGCTTCAGGAAGGGCCGGCGGACACCGACAGCTACACCAACAAGGACACGTTCCTCACCGTCCGCAACGGGCAGCCGTTCAGCGTCACGGTTCGCACGACGCCGTACACCGCGCACGAACGCCTGGTCGCCGATCTCGGCATCTACCTGCAGGACACGTGGACGATCAACCGGTTCACGATCAACGCTGGCCTGCGCTGGGATTATCTGAACAACAAAGTCGACCCGCAGGACGCGCCGGGCGGCACCTGGATCGGCCCGCGGCACTTCGACGAGCTGACCAACGTCCCGAACCTCAAGGATCTGTCGCCGCGGCTCGGCCTCTCCTACGATCTGTTCGGCAACGGCAAGACCGCGCTCAAGGCGACGTTGAGCCGCTACGTGCAGACCTCAACGGTCGGCACGGCGCGATTACTGAATCCGTTGAACACCTCGGTGAACACCGCCACGAGGTCGTGGGTGGACTCGAACTTCGACGGCATCCCGCAGGTCAGCGAGCTCGGGCCGTTGAGCAACACCAGCTTCGGCCAGGTGAACATCGCGACGCGGTACGATCCCGAGACGATCACCGGCTTCGATCACCGGCGCAATAACTGGGAGACGTCGGCGACGCTGTCGCACGAATTGATGCCGCGCGTCTCGACCGAGATCTCGTACTACCGCCGCGCGCAAGGGCACCTCCAGACGACCGACAATCTCGACGTCGCGCCCACGGACTTCACGCCGTACTGCGTCACGGCGCCGGTGGACTCGCGGTTGCCCGGCGGCGGCGGCAACCAGATCTGCGGCCTCTACGACATCACGCCGACCAAGTTCGGGCTCGCGGCGAACAACCTCGTGACGTTCGTCGACAAGGCGGGCGGTCAGTGGACAGAGGTGTTCAACGGCGTCGATATCGCGGCCAACGCGCGCCTCCGATCCGACCTCTTCGTCACCGGCGGGTTCGCCACCGGCAACACGCACTTCAACAACTGCACGGCCTTCGTGGACAACCCGCAGACCGGCTTCGGCATCTCGTCCGCGGCGACGGGCGCGGGCACGGCGCCGACGCCGGGGACTGGCCTGTTTTTCAACTACTGTGATTTCGACACCAGCTGGCTGACGCAGGTGAAGGGGACCGGGTCGTACACGCTACCGTGGCAGCAGATCCAGATCGGCGGCGTGCTGCAGAACCTGCCCGGTCAGCAGATCACCGCGCAGTGGAACATCACCCAGGCCGACGTCGCCGCCAACGGCTCGCTCGGTCGTCCGCTGTCCGGCGGCGCCAACACGTCCCGCAACATCCCGCTGATCAAGCCGGGCACCGAGTACACGCCGCGGCGCACGCAGCTGGATCTCCGCGTCGGAAAGAACTTCACCGTGGCTGGATCGAAGAAGCTGCAGGTGATGGCAGACATCTTCAACGTGTTGAACTCGAACGCCGCTGTCGGCGCCACGTCGAATGCCGGCGAACCGCCGGCGGCCATCAACACGACCTACGGCTCGGCCTGGCTGAAGCCGCTCAATATTCTCCAGGCGAGGTACGTGAAGTTTGGGGCTCAATTAACGTTCTGACGCGGGCAAGGCGGGACGACAGAAAGGCACCTGCCTTGCACGGGTCGACACCAGCGGCATACAGTCAGCGCATGAAACGCCTGTGGATCGCCGTCGCTGTTGTTGCGTCGCTGCCGCTGGTGTCGGCGCAAGAGCAGCAGCAGCCGCTGCCGAAAAGCCAGATGCCCGATCTCGGGCGTCCGACGCGACCGAACGACGAGCAGCCGCTCTTCAACTTCGACGAGTACTTCCGCGGGACGTGGAAGTTCGAGTGGGACGTCCCCGAAGGCGTGCTTGGCGCGTCAGGCACCATCACCGGCACGGTGACGTATAAGAAGATCGACGAGACGTTCTACGACGCCGAGACGAAAGCGAACGGCCCGTCCGGTCCCTTCACGGTGAAGGAGACCATCGCGTACCGCAAGGAAGGCAAAACCGCGGCGCGATGGGTGACCGACAGCCGGGGGTTCACCTACCTGCAGATTGCCTCGGTTGGCGGTGACCTCGGCGGTTACTTCAACCTGTATTACGAAAGCGCGCCGCTTCAGTACAAGGGGAAGACCATCCGTATCAAGAACGGGATGCGGCTGGTCTCGCCGATTCGCTATCGGAATCAGGCCTCGGTGTCGGTCGACGGCGGACCCTACGTCAACTACGGGAACCCCTGGTTCGAGAAGCAAACCGGGTTACCATAGAGGGCTCGACTTTAAGGAGTTGTATTGATGCCCCGACTGCTGACCGCCTTTTGTGTCGCCTCGGCCATCGGCGTCGCCGTCCCCTTGACGGTGACCGCCCAGCAGGGCGCCGTGACGCGCGAGGTGACCTTCACCAAGGACATCGCGCCGATTCTGCAGCGCAGCTGCGAGAACTGTCATCGCCCGGACGGCGTCGCGCCGATGGCGCTCGTCACCTACGAAGACGTGCGGCCGTGGGCGCGCGCGATCAAGCAGCGCACCAGCATCGGCCCGAAGGCCGGCGTGATGCCGCCGTGGTACGTCGAGAAGAACATCGGCATCCAGAAGTTCCACAACGA
>Ga0075425_100008697_pt1 | contig 10780 bp, 7 predicted proteins | sample SoiMethybrSBSTD4_FD_75300 | JGI IMG/M metagenome (GOLD analysis project Ga0075425, IMG submission 75300) | Bulk soil microbial communities from a Populus tree surrounding site in Tennessee, USA - Soil MetaG P. TD hybrid SBSTD4 | ecosystem: Environmental > Terrestrial > Soil > Tree plantation...
GAAGCAGCGGCAAGCGATAAAGGCCTGCGCTGTTTGTGGTCGCGTCACGCGTCAAACCTGTTTGTCTGTTGCGTGCCGCGACCTTCGCATCGGGAACGACTGCTCCGGTAACATCGGTAACACTGCCTTCGATTGATCCGCTCGCGGCTTGTGATTGCGCAAACGCCGCAGATGTGAGCGGCGCGATAAGCATCAGAGCACAAAACGCGGCGGTCACGCATGTGAATAATGGTCTGATTTTCATATTGATGCCTCCTTCTTTAGCGTTCGAAAGGTCGAACCGGTTTAATGATGAAGTTGGTAGCGGCGGGCGACCGCAAGTTCGTCTCGGCAATCACCAATTTCAAACTTAGCCTGATCGCGATGCTATAGCGGTGGTCGAGAAGTGTCAAATCATGTCGCGCCCACTGAACGTGCTGCGTTTGAGGAACTGACCGTCGCCGGGCTTGCCAAGGTACTTGCCGTCTTCGATTACCACTTTCCCGCGCGAGAGGACCGTCCTCGCCACGCCCCGCACCTTCATCCCTTCATAAGCGCTGTAATCCACGTTCATATGATGAGTCGCTGCCGAGAGGGTCATCTCTTCGTTCGGATCGAAGATCACAATATCCGCATCCGATCCTACGGCGATCGTCCCCTTTCGCGGGAACAAGCCGAACAGCTTTGCCGCTGAAGTCGATGTCAGCTCGACGAAGCGGTTCAACCCGATCTTTCCGGCTGCCACGCCGCCGTTATAGATGAGACTCATGCGGTGCTCGACTCCCGGCCCGCCGTTTGGGATTTTGGTGAAGTCGTCGCGGCCGAGTTCCTTCTCCTTCATGCAAAACGGACAATGATCGGTCGAGATGACTTGCAGATCGTTGCCCTGGAGCCCTTGCCACAGCTTGTCCTGATTCCACTTCTCGCGCAGCGGCGGAGTCATCACCCACTTCGCGCCCTCGAAGCCTTCGCGCTCATAGAGCGAGTAGTCCAGGAACAGATACTGTGGGCACGTCTCCGCGTATGCAGGAAGCCCATTGTCTCGAGCTTCGCGCACTTCTTCGAGCGCGTCCGCGCAGCTCAGGTGAACGATGTATACGGGAGCCTCGGCCATCTCTGCGATGGCAATCGCGCGGTGTACGCCTTCCGCTTCGGCTTTGGTTGGTCGAGTAAGCGCGTGATACTTCGGCGCGGTCTTACCTTCGGCAAGCGCGTGTTTGATGATCTCGTTGATGACGATTCCGTTCTCTGCGTGCATGCAGATCAGGCCGCCCCATTTGCCGGCGTTCTTCATCGCGCGAAAGATCGTCGCGTCGTCGACAAGAAACACTCCCGGGTAAGCCATGAACATTTTGAAGCTCATCACACCTTCGTTGATGAGCTGGCGCATCTCGGGCACACGTTCGTCCGGCAAGTCGGTGGTAATCAAATGGAAGCCGTAGTCGATCGCGGTCTTGCCTTCGGCTTTCTTGCGCCAGTTGTCGACTGCTTGAATAAGTGATTCGCCGTGATACTGAACGGCAAAGTCGATGATGGTTGTTGTGCCGCCGTGAGCAGCAGCGATCGTGCCGGTGCGGAAGTCATCGGAAGCGAACGTGCCGCCGAATGGGAGTTCCATGTGAGTATGCGGGTCGATGCCGCCGGGAATGACAAGCTTGCTCGCGGCATCGATCGTGCGGTCGGCTTCCATTGAGAGCTTCGCGCCAATGACTGCGACTTTGCCATCGTCGATGAGTACATCTGCGAGGTAGTTATCAACTGCAGTAATGACGTTCCCGTTCTTGATTAGAACTTTCATTGTTCTGACCTCTTGGTGAGTTAGCGATCCTTCGTCTTTTTAGTGCCTTAGTGGCGGATGTCCCAGGCAGGTCCATTAAACAACGGGCGCAGTTGCGCGTCAACGCCGAGCGCCCTAGCCTTTACCGTGCGTTTGGTTCGGGCACTCGCTGAAATAGTTCCACTTTGACTTTCATCATTGGCCGCTCTTGGTTAGAATGCTGTTCCTCGGGGCCAACCGGCCGGTCGGTCGGTCGGTTTCAAATGCTCCGAGCCCCAGCTCATTTTTCAGATAGAACGTTTGGATGATTTGACCTGGAAGGTATAGGATTCGGTTCGTCTTGCTGGAGCTGGATACTATCATCGAAGTTCTGTTGTGGACTCCAAGCCAGGGTTGTAGACAAAGTACCAGTTCATCAACGATGGAGGTTTGAGCCATGACTCCTAAGCACGATCTCGAGATCAAAGGTCACCATATAGATCGCCGCTCCTTTCTCACCTCCACTGTGCAAGTGGTCGGCGTAGCCGCGGCAAGCGCAATGCTGCCCGGCGCATTAAGCAGGAGTTTTGCACATACCGCGAACGGCACAACCGAGGCTGTAACAACGAACGCCGGAAAAGTTCGCGGACGCATAGTGGAAGGCGTGAACGTCTTCAAGGGGATTCCCTATGGCGCGCCGACCGGCGGCGCGAATCGGTTTATGGCGCCTAAAATGCCCGAGCCCTGGACCGGTGTGCGCGATGCCTTCGAGTTTGGCCATTATGCTCCACAATCCAACAGGCCGCGCGGCGACAAGCAGCGCCAGTTCTTCCGAATCCTGGGAGCGGGCAAACCCAACGATGCGAGCGAGGACTGTCTCTACCTCAACGTATGGACGCGTGGAATAAACGATGGGAGAAGGCGGCCGGTGATGGTCTGGTTTCATGGCGGCGGCTACGACCAGGGAACCGGCGGCTCGATAGGCTACGACGGAGCCGGACTTGCGGAGAAGCAGGATGTCGTCGTCGTTAGCGTGAATCATCGGCTCAACGTGCTGGGCTATTTGTTCCTGGGCGATGCTGGAGGTTCGGAATTCGAAGCCTCGGCAAACGTCGGCCAGCTCGACCTGGTGGCAGCGCTTCAGTGGGTTCGCGACAACATCAATGCGTTCGGCGGCGATCCGAACAAGGTTCTGATCTTCGGGCAGTCGGGCGGAGGCGGCAAGGTCTCGACGTTGCTGGGCATGCCCTGCGCGAAAGGCCTCTTCCAACGTGCGATCATTGAGAGCGGCGCAGCTCTGCGCGGCGGTCCCCGCGACGCGGCGACAAAGACCGCCGAAGCCCTGATGAAAGAGCTCGGGTTGAGCAAGGGTGAGGGGCACGAGCTGCAAAAGATACCGCTCGACAGGCTGATGGACGCCGGGAACAAAGCCCGCTTTGGACCGGTGGTTGACGGGCGGGTTCTGCCGGCGCATCCGTTCGATCCGGTGGCGACACCGGTGTCGGCCGACGTGCCGGTGATCGTCGGCTACACGCGAACTGAACGCACGGTGTATGAGATTGACTCGCCGACATTCGGCAAGCTCGATGAAGCAGGACTGCTGGAAAACGCCAGGAAGTTGCTGGGCGATTCTGCTGAAAAGGTGATAGCGAGCTACCGTAAGGAATATCCCAAAGCCACGCCGTATGAGTTGTCGACAAACATTTCCACGGACGCCTCGGCGATGAATTCAATACGGCTTGCGGAGCGCCGCTCGGTCCTGGGCAAGGCGCCGACGTATTTGTACGTGTTCGCGTGGGAGACGCCGGTGATGGGACTGCGCTCGCCGCACACGCTCGAGATTCCGTTTGTGTTCAATCACATCGACGTGAGCGAAAGCATGGTTGGCCCGGTGAACGCCGCGATGCGGAACCTCGAGGCGGACAGCGCCGGGGCCTGGGCTTCGCTTGCCAGAACGGGAAACCCGAATCACAAAGGCATGGCTAATTGGCCGGCCTATTCGGCGGACAAGCGGGCGGTGATGATCTTTGACGCGCCTTGCCGCGTTGAGAACGATCCCACCGGCGAAGTCAGGCAGATCATTGAAAAGCGCGGCGGAAACGTCGGAGGACCTCTGCCGGCGCCCGGCGAGTAGTCATTGGCGAGCGCACCGCAGGTTCTCAAATCTTTCGCAGCCTCTGCGATCCTTGGCGTCTTGCGGAATGCACGATGAGCGCGAAGCGCGAGCTGAGTTCGAGCAAGCAGCAAAGCATCGCAAAGTTCAAACTACTCAGGAGGAACTTATAATGAAACAGTCTCTCAGATGGAGCGCGTTATTGGTTGTGGGCGTCGCGGCGGCGGCGCTAACCGGGTATGTCAACGCTAATCCCCAGGAAGAGTATTTCAGGTTCAAGGATACCACCTGCACCGCGACGCCTTACCTTCACTGTCCCGATAGCGAGTGCTCAGGGCCCACGGTGATCAATGAAGGAAACGTCGTAGAGATGAAGACCCGGCGCACCTATTTCCTCGACTATCCGTGCGACCTGAAGAAGGGCGAGAAAGTCACCTTTGTGCTTAGCCTTCACGGCGCCGGCTCGTATGGAAACTGGCAACGAAACTACTTCCCGATCATGGATTACAAGGACAAGTACCGGCTGGTCATCGCCACTCCGAATTCCCCGACCCGGGTGTGGAGTGACGCCGATGACGAATACCTGCACAACATCGTCAACTTCGTCATCGAGCAGATTGGCAAAGAGAACATAAAGGCTTTCTGGCTGGTCGGGCACTCTCAGGGCGGCATGACCTCCAACCGGATCGTGCGCACGGACTTCTTCAAGGACAAGGTGGATGGCTGGCTGAGCCTTTCGGGCGGGCGCCTGGGAGGCAACCCCGGCCGTGGCGCGACGTTCGCTCCCACCGTCGCTCCAGGGACAGCGGCCACAGGCGCCGCGCCGGCGCGTGGCGCCGCCCCGTCCGGGGCGACAGGCGCCGCTCCCGCGGGAGCTCCACCCGGTATGTCGCAGGCCATGGCCGCGTTGCGGGAGCTTCCGGCTGCCGATTTCTCCTTCATCTACGAGACAGGCCGGCGTGAGATGGATGACAAAGGCCTGCCTGAGACCTCGGACTGGGCCAAGAAGTACGAGTGTGGCGCACGGAGCAATCCGCAGGAGATCGTCGATACCAAGGCCGGTTACGTCTATGACAGCAGCCGGCTGAATCTGTTGCGTCCGGGCTGGGGACTCTTGCCTGCGCCGGGCAAGGCTCAGATCTCCGTTTATCCGGATTGCAAGCAGGGCAGAGTGGTTGCCGACGTGGTACGCATTGACAAGGGACACACGGAAGGCCTCGAGCCGAAGGTCACCGAAGAGCTGGTCAAGTTGATGCTCTCGGCGAAAGGCGGCAAGCTTCAACAGCTCCCTTAACCGGTTGTCCGACAAACTTCAGTTTGTCGCCGTCGCCCCTATTCGAACGCCTGCGACAAACTGAAGTTTGTCGGACTTTCGTAGGAGAATATATGCTACGACGAATTGTTATCGCCCTAACGCTGTTTGTGGTTTTGTCGTTCACCGAAACAGCACTTGCGCAGTCGCAAAACCAACCTGCGCCTGCCGCGCCACCAACCCGGAACGATTACAGCGACGGCAAGACATGGCTGTGCCGCCCTGGACGCCAGGATGCTTGTGCGGTCGATCTGTCGACTACCGTTGTCGCCGCGGACGGCAAGCTGACAGTCGAGAAGTGGTCTTCGAATCCGAAGGCCGCAATCGATTGCTTCTACGTTTACCCGACCGTCTCGAATGACCAGACGCCTAACAGCGATATGAATGCCGGGCCGGAAGAGCTGGCAGTAATCCGTTCCCAGTTCGCGCGATTCGGATCGGAGTGCCGGGTGTTCGCTCCGCTCTACAGACAAGTGACGTTGACCGCGCTGCGCGCCGGGATCGCCGGCAAACCGATGGCCGTCGATCGCGCGCTTGGATACAACGACGTGGTTGATGCGTGGAAGTACTATCTTGAACACGACAATCAGGGGCGGGGTGTGGTGCTGATCGGACACTCGCAAGGGTCAGGCGTGCTGACGCAACTGATCCGCAACGAGATTGACGGCAAGCCCGTTCAGGCGCGCTTGATCTCCGCGTTGCTGCTGGGGACCAGCCTGGCAGTGCCGAAGGGCAAAGACGCAGGCGGCGCGTTCAAACAGGTTCCGGTTTGCCATTCACCCTCGCAAACCGGATGTGTTATCGCTTACGCCTCTTTTCGTTCTGCCGCGCCTCCCCCGGCAAACAGCAGATTTGGCCGCGTAAGAGAGGAAGGCATGGTCGCCGCGTGCGCTAACCCGGCGGCGCTGGGCGGTGGAAGTGGCGCGTTGCATTCTTATCTTGGGTCCGCCGGACGCGGCAACGGATCGTCGGCGGAACCTCGTCCATGGGTGACGCCGCCTCAACCGATCAGTACGCCGTTTGTGAGTGTCCCGGGACTGCTTACAGCCGAGTGCGTCTCGAACGAGAAAGGTTCTTATCTGGAGATCACGGTGCACGGCAATCCGGCGGATCCCCGCACCGATGACATCGTCGGTGATGTGGTGGTGGGCGGGCAGGTTCAGGCCGATTGGGGATTGCACTTGATTGATGTGAATCTGGCGATGGGCAATCTGTTGGACGTCGTTCGCCAGCAGTCCAAGGCTTATCTCTCTAAGAAGAAGAGGTAGTACCAACAAGACTCGAAAGAAAGATTGATATGAGGAGGCCCTTTCTACTCTCCGTACTGGTAGTCTTGATAGCTTGGGCTCCCGCCTGCAACGGTCACAAGACCAAGAATAAGAACAGGAACCAAACGATGACCTCCCCCGGTATTCCAGCGCCTGATTACGGACAGTTTGATAGGAAACGCGTCGATGACTTTCTCAACGAGTTTAAGAAACCGACACAGCACCTTGCTTTCGAGCGACGCACTGAAGAGCTTGACAAGCGGATTCGCGAAGCCGAGCTGAGTCTGGCCGACAAGATTGAATCCCTAAAGAGACTTGCGCCGGCGGCGGATGCGACCGGTCCGCGCGAAGAGTTGCGCATGGAACGCCTCATCCTTTCGGTTGCTCCCGAGGAGCTGACCTTGTTCAAGTTTGCGCTCGAGTACGACGGCGACTACAAGGATCTAGTGGAGTATGTATTCCACGATATTGACGACAAGGAGAGGCGGGCTCGGATTATTGAACATTTTCGACGGGCGCCGGCGCCGATCGGCGTCAAGGTCCTGACGGACGTCGATGACACGATGTACGCCAACCTGATTGAGAGGCGATATCCAAAGAAGACTTTGTACCCGGGCGTCCTGGAGTTCTACGATTCCTTAAGACATGAGCCCTTTGAGGCGTCGCCAATTCCTATCACGACCCTGTCGGCTCGGCCCAATCCAATTGCCGGCAAATTGGAGGAGGGTAGCCTGGCCAGCCTGGTGAGTTTCACGAAGGGCAGATTGCGCCCGAGTGCGTTATCCGGAGCACTTGTAAGTTCAATCGCCGGTACGGTTCAAACCGCTCTGCGGGCGAATCAGGAGCATCTTGACCTTCTGTCCAATGAGATCCCCCATGGCCAGGAGGACAAGATTGGTAGGGTGAAGTTTGCGAATTTCTCCCGGTTCGCGGAAGTCTATCCGGAATATCGCTTCGTGTTTGTCGGCGACTCGGGACAGGCTGACGCGCTGACGGCGCAACTGATGGTCACAAGGAATTCAACCGACGAGGCATCGAGTGTGCTGACCACTTTTATACATGACATCAGACGATCTGAGAACGACGCTGAGTCGGCCAGTAAGACATTTGTAAGCCTTCTCCAACACCCGGATCTCTTGGTGAGCGAGACATCGGCTTCTGGTCGAGGGGTCATCGTTTTCAGAAACTATATTCAAGCCGCGGTGATTGCTTACCTGAATCGGACGACTCTCGAGGATCTGATCACAGCCGAGGAACTAGCAACAATCACCAAGGCGGCCCTCGAGCAGTTTCTAGAGATAATCGACAGGCAAAAAGACGATTCTCTTGAAAGACTTCGAGCAGAGTACCGGCAGGACGCTGAAAGGGCATACCAAGTCTTGATAAGTTCAGATCTGAACCCGTTGGGCCTTGCAGACATCCGCGGAATATTGGATGAGAAGTTCTAGAAGAGTCGGGTCTACGCACCGACGAGTTTCTCCTTTCGTATTAGGACAACGAACATAAAGGAGGCACGAAGATGACTACCAGGAATCCTGACATTGATAAGGACGGGCCGTTGGGACAGCCAAGCAGGCGAGGATTTCTAAAGGGATTATCTTTTGCAGTCGCAGCCGTGGGTGCCGGCTGCACGCTCGCGAAGAAAACTACCGCGCAGACGCCAGCCGCGCCCGTTGCCTCGCAAGGCGGCAGCGCCAACAGCCAAATCTTTCACGTGGTGGAAACGACCTCCGGCAAGGTTCAGGGGATCGCCACCGCGGGCATCAAGGAGTTCAAAGGCATTCCCTACGGCGCGCCTACCGGCGGCAAGAACCGATTCATGCCGCCCAGGAAACCCGCGCCCTGGACCGGGGTTCGCGAGTGCTTCAGCCACGGTCAGTGTTGTCCTCAGACGATTTCCAACCTGCGCTCGGAGTACGGGATGATGATCCAGTGGGATCAACAATCCGGCGGCATGGGCGAGGACTGCCTGGTGCTCAACGTCTGGACTCCCGGAGTCAACGACGGAGCGAAGCGCGCGGTGCTGGTGTCGTTTCACGGCGGCGGTTTTACCACCGGCTCAGGCAACGCGCCGGGGTTCGACGGCGCACAACTGGCGCTCTTCGGCGATGTAGTGGTTGTTACCGTCAACCATCGTCTTGCAAGCTACGGCTACACTCATCTGGCCGATCTGGGGGCGCCGCCGGAGTTTGCGTTTGCCGGAGTGACCGGGATCATGGATCTTGTTGCCTCGCTGCAATGGGTGAAAGACAACATTTCAAATTTCGGCGGGGATCCCGGCCGGGTGATGATCTTTGGTCAGTCAGGCGGCGGCGCAAAGACCTCGACCATTCTGGCGACGCCTTCAGCAAGGGGTCTCTTCAACCGCGCGGCGGTACAGAGCGGGTCGACGTTGAAGCTTGCTACGCGAGAGGCGGCGACCAAGGCGGCTGAGGCGCTGCTGGCCAAGCTCGAGATTCCAAAGACTCGCATTGCCGACATTCAGAAGATCTCGTGGCAACAACTGCTCGAAGCGCAGACCGGACTCACGGGCTTCTCGCCGGTGATTGACGGCACGGTCTTGCCGCATCATCCTTTCGATCCGGTCGCGCCGCCCGAATCTGCGGACGTGCCGGTTATCATTTCGACGACCCTTGAAGACTCGGCTCTCGCGTTGACCAACTTCAACCTCGACGAAGCTGGTTTGAAGACAATCCTCACCCAGCGGTACGCCGACAAGGCCGAGGAGATCCTTGCGCTTTATAAGCAACGCTATCCGCAGAAGTCGCCGTTCCTGATTCAGGCCCAGGTGTTCACCGACGCTGGTTTCCGCCGCTCGGCAATCACCCAGGCGGAACGCAAGGCCGCGCTAGGGAAGGCGCCGGCTTACATGTATCTTTGGTCATGGGTGAGCCCAGGGCATGGCGGCAAGTTTGGCGCGGTGCACGGAACGGACGTATCGGCGTCGTTCCACAACATTCGCGATAACATCGTGGGTGTCGGCTCGGCTGTAGGAAAGGTGATGTGCGATCGGCTGGCTTCTGCGTGGGTCGCCTTCGCTAAGACCGGCGATCCGAACAACCCGCAGATTCCGCGTTGGCCGGCCTACGACGCAAGCACTCGAGCCACGATGGTCTTCGATACTGACACGCGAGTCGAGAACGATCCGCGCGGCGAAATCAGGAAATTCTGGGAGCCGATGCCTCCTGCGCGCGGGATCGCGGGCTGACTTGGCAACTGGCGAACTTGCTTGTAACTTTGGTGTCCGACAAACTTCAGTTTGTCGTTGTCGACGATGCTTGAATTCGAACGAACACGACAAACTAAAGTTTGTCGGACTTTTTTAGGAGAAACCTGATGCCTGCGATGACAATCAACGTCAACGGAAAGGACCGGACCGTAGATGTCAGTCCTGACATGCCGCTGCTCTGGGTCTTGCGCGATACTCTCGACCTGACCGGCACCAAGTTCGGTTGCGGAATGGGGTTGTGCGGAGCCTGCACGGTCCACCTCAACGGCGCGGCGGTGCGCAGTTGCCAGACTACAGTGAAGAACGCGGTCGGCAAGACCGTAGTGACCATCGAAGGGCTGAATGCGAAGGCCGAGCACCCGGTGCAGGTGTGCTGGCGGCAGGGCAACGTGCCGCAATGCGGCTACTGCCAGAGCGGGCAGATCATGGCGGCCGCGGCGTTACTCAAAGAGAAGCCGAAGCCGACCGACGCAGAAATCGACACCGCGATGCGCGGCAACATTTGTCGGTGCGGGACCTATCAGCGCATTCGTCAGGCGATCAAGCAGGCAGCGGAGGTGAAGATATGAATTCCATCGACCTGGTAACGCGTCGTACTTTTCTTGGAGGCATCTTTTCTGCGGGCGCGCTGGTGCTCGGCGCACGCCTCCTGCCGCTCGATGCTTTCGCAGGAACCGGCTCGGCAAGCGGAACTGACGGGGCTGCCTGGCAGCCGAGCGTATATCTGGGAATCGAGACCGACGGTACGGTGATCATTGTCGCGCACCGCTCAGAGATGGGAACGGGGATTCGCACCGGGCTTCCAACGATAGTCGCAGACGAGCTGGACGCCGATTGGGCGCGTGTGAAAGTCGAGCAGGCGCTCGGCGATGTAAAGTACGGCTCCCAGAACACCGACGGCTCTTGCTCGATCCGTGATTTTGGCGACGCGATGCGCGACGCCGGAGCGAGCGCGCGATTGATGCTTGAACGCGCAGCCGCGGTGAAGTGGGCCGTGCCGCCCGAGGAATGCAAGGCGCAGAATCATATGGTTGTTCATGCTTCCAGTAAGCGGAAGCTTGGTTACGGAGAGCTGGCGTCGCTGGCTGCGCAACAGCCCGTGCCGAAGAAGGAAGAGCTCAAG
>Ga0075425_100008699_pt1 | contig 10779 bp, 13 predicted proteins | sample SoiMethybrSBSTD4_FD_75300 | JGI IMG/M metagenome (GOLD analysis project Ga0075425, IMG submission 75300) | Bulk soil microbial communities from a Populus tree surrounding site in Tennessee, USA - Soil MetaG P. TD hybrid SBSTD4 | ecosystem: Environmental > Terrestrial > Soil > Tree plantation...
AATTCTCGTCCCGGACGCTCGCGTTCGGTAGATGGTGAAGGCCATAACGATTCCGGCCAGGACAGTAACCAAAGCGATGCTTACCGACAAAACCAGCGAGTTGTAGAGCCCCGTCACGAAGCTTGGATGGCGCATGACCGTGTAGTAATTGGTCAGTACCGCGTTGGTGGGGAACTTCATGAAGGTGTCATAATCGAAGTACGGAATCATCGACACGACGATCAGCACAATGAACGGTATCGCGATGCCGACCAAGAAGTAAATAAATACCAGGAAGAATGTCAGGTATTTCCAGGGCCCGATATCGATAACCTTGACGCGATAGCCTTTGCCGGTAATCGTCGCGTAGCGGTCGGAAAACCGGGTCGCGCGCACATAAAAATAGAGCGTGATTACCGAGAGCGCCACCAAGACCACGCTGTAAGCCGTCGCCAGACCCGTGTTAAACTCCAGCGCCATGGAATCGTAGACGCGACTGACAAATACTTTGATATTGGCAGGAGTGCCCTGCAAAACCGGAGTTTCAAACGAACGCAGACCGCGCAGGAAATTCAACACAAAGGCGGACAAGAATGCCGGGACCGCCAGTGGAAACGTGATCTTCAGCATCGTGTTCACCGGTTTGCTGCCCGCAATATAAGCGCTTTCTTCCAGCGATGGATCGAAAGATAGAAACACCGGCAGCAAGAACAAGTATCCCAACGGCACACACGCAAGACCAAACACCCAAATCATCCCGGTCATACTGAACGCATTGAAGATCGGCGTCTCAATACCTAAGAACTGCTGCATCATGCCGTTCAGAATTCCCGAGCGCGGCGCCAGCAGTAAAATCCACGCGATGTTCTTCATGATCGGCGGCATTAAAATCGGATAAAGCGGCAACAGTTCGACAAGCGTTTTGCCCGGCGTGTTCGTGCGCGCGACGATCCACGCCAGCAGAGCGCCCACACCGGTGCCGAGCAGCGCTGATCCGCCCGCATAAGCCACCGAATTGCCGAGCATCGCCATAATGTCTTTGTCTCCGAAGACGCGCACATAATTGGCGATATTGAGCCCGACATTGAATCCCAAACGCCCCGTGGTAAAGCTCCGCCAGAGCACCACCAAAACCGGTGTGATGATGGCTGCGCCGGCAATCGCACTTCCCACGAGCGGCACGAGAGTGCCCTGTCGAAAGGCATTTTTGACGGAATTTCCCCTGGACGTACGAATCTCCTCGATGGCTTGAGAAGGATTTTTATCGGCTAGTGGATTTTCATTGGGTGAGGATGAGGCTGATTGCCGAGCGGTCGATCGACACAAAAGTTTTTCCGCCATCGCCGTTCACGCGGATCATCGGGCAGAACTTGTGGGAAGTGACGACTAGCTCCTTCGAACCGATCTGGATTCGGTGATCCGTCAATCCGCCCCGGTATTCGCGGCTGGTCATCATGCCTTCGAGCACGTTATCGGCGCCGTCGGGAAATCCGTCGTGGCTGAGCTTGACTTCGGTAGTGCGGATAACGACTTTGCAAGCGTCGCCCGCAGCAACACTGCGCGGAGCGGGTGAGACGAGATTGGCGCCGTTGAACTCCGGAATATTGACCAGACAATTCTCTCCTTCGACCCGGACAACCCTGCCGTCGACCAGTGCCGAATGCCCCACAAACGACGCGACGAATGGATGCGCCGGCCGGTTATAAATCTCATCAGGCGCGCCGTACTGAAGAATTTTTCCCGCGTCCATCACCACCACCGCGTCGGAGATAGTAAACGCTTCTTCCTGATCGTGGGTGACGTACAGCGCGCTGATGCTCACTTGCTTGATCAGTTTCTTCAACTCCACTCGCATTTCCTCGCGCAATTTAGCGTCGAGGTTGCTCAACGGTTCGTCCAGCAGAATCAATCTCGGCTCGAGGGCGAGACTGCGCGCCAGCGCCACCCGCTGCTGCTGTCCACCGCTGAGCTGCGAGGGAAAGCGCTGCTCACGACCTTGTAAGCCGACAAGCTCCAGCGCTGCCATCACTTTGCGTTTGATGTCAGCTGCGGACTTCTTGCGCAACTTGAGACCGAAGGCCACATTGTTGAAGACCGTCATGTGCGGCCAGAGTGCGTAGTTCTGAAAGACGAAGCCAATTTCGCGTGAATAAGGCGGTACTAAAATTCCGTCGGCGATCGAGGTCTGTACTTTATCGGCAATCGCGATTGATCCGCTATCGGGAATTTCCAGTCCGGCAATCGATCTGAGCAGCGTCGTTTTGCCACAACCCGATGGCCCTAAAAAAGAGATAATTCCCTTCTCGAACTCGAAGGTAACATCGTCGAGCGCCCTCACGTCCTTGTAGAACTTCGAAACGCCGGCGACATTAAGGATCGACATCGTTTTCCATCCGTGATCCGACGGCGCAAAAGGTAGGCCAGGTCCGTCGAAACGCATAATCGATTATTTTACTTACTCTAATTGTTTAACAAATGGAAACAATCCGCAATCGTGGAGAAGCTTCGGCGAGCACAGCCAGTTAGCGCGCGTTCACGCCATGTGGCCACGGATGTTACTAAGCTTTTGGCAATTGGTGCATTGAATCTAGGCGTTCGGCAATAAAATAATCCGCAGACCCTTCATCACACAAACTATTCAAGCGAGAGCTTCTGCTGGTACTTCGCCACTTCGGCTTTCCAGTTGAGCCGTTCGCGGATCAATCCGGCAAAAGTACTCGCCGCCGCGGGCTCGCCATGAACGACATACGTCATGCGCGGCGGCTTTTTGAATGTCCGGAGCCAGCGAAGAATTTCTTCTTGATCCGCGTGAGCCGAAAATCCATCGAGAACCGTGACTCTGGCCCGGACGGGAACAATTTCGCCGAGCATTTTTATCTCTTTCGCGCCGTCCTGCAACGATCTGCCCCGGGTCCCTTCCGCCTGATAACCGACCAAGAGCACTGTCGTATCGGGATCGGGTAAACGATGTTTGAGATGATGCAGCACCCGGCCGCCCGTCGCCATGCCGCTGGCGGAGATAATAATGAGAGGTTCTTTGAGATCGTTGATTGCTTTCGATTCTTCCGGTGTGCGATCGATCACCATCTGCCGCGAGGTGATCGGGCAATGCTCACGGCTGCTCAATTGCGCCATCTCGAAATCGTGCTCCTCGGTATGGCGGCAATAAATATCCGTCGCCTCGATCGCCATGGGACTATCGATGTGAACGGGAATCGTCGGAATCTCTCCGGCATCCTCCATTTTGCGGATCACGTAAATGAGATCTTGCGTTCTGCCCACTGCAAACGCCGGGACAACCAAGCAACTCCCCCGCGCCGCGATGTCTTTGATAATCTCCCGTAGGTCGTTTTCCGAATTTTTGGGATGCACTCGATTGCCGTAGGTCGACTCGATCAGGAGCCAGTCGGCATTCGCCGCCGGCTCCGGATCCTTTAGAATCGGCCGCGCGTAGCGGCCGAGATCGCCGGAATCGAGCAAGGTTCTTTTTTGGCCGTCTATTTCGAAAGATAGACGCGCCGATCCCGCGCCGAGAATATGGCCGACCCGACCGAATTTGAGCGAGACGTTCGGCATCACTTCCAAGGATTCCGCATTTCGAATCGGCCGTAAAAGCTGCAAAGACCGGTCGGCGTCCTGCACGGTATAGAGCGGTAATGCCGGTGCATGCTTAGAATATCCTTTGCGATTGGCATACCGAGCTTCTTCTTCCTGGAGATGTGCAGCGTCCGGCAACATCACCGTTAGAAGATCGCATGTTCCGGGCGTCGCGAACACCGGCCCTCGATAACCTTGTGCAACGATCCGCGGCAAGTACCCCGAATGATCTATATGCGCATGGGTTAATATGACGGCTCGTAAACGGTCGAGATCGATGGGCACCGGCGCCCAATTCCGCAGGCGCAGTTCCTTCAAACCTTGAAACAACCCGCAGTCGATCAGCAACTGATCGTCGCCGTGAGAAAACAGATACTTCGACCCGGTCACACCACCCGCCGCACCGAGGAATTGCAAGGAAGCGGGCGGCGAATTAGTCATTGTATTTTCCTTTGCGGCAGGCGACGCAATGCTGCATCAATCGGTCAATTCCCATGGCGGAGGGGGCGGGATTCGAACCCGCGGTCCACGGAGTGGACGCCGGTTTTCAAGACCGGTGGTTTCAACCGCTCACCCACCCCTCCGATAATGTTTTCGAGCACTTAGGTTGGCTGGATTTTTTTGAAGGTGATTTTGTCTACCATCCGTGTTGCCATTTTTCAAACCAAACGCCGCCGCAATGTTGCCCGGTTTTAGATTCACGTACCGCTGATGCATGGCAACTTATTTGTGTCATGCCGCTTTCGCGGTCTCACAATCTGGCAATCTCGGTCATAGGATCGCTTCTTTTTCGTCTCTTCACGCTCAAGATAGATGCGTCGCCCATTCCTTGACGGTCATCGCCTGCAGTTTTTGCTCGCCAATGTCTTTTTTCGTTTTGGTAGCGTCAAAGTCCTCGCGGTGCCTGTTTCGGTAGTCCAAGTCCTTGAGCAACTCCTTGGCCTGCTTTAGGTCGCCACCCAACGCAAACAACCGCCGCTTGCCTTTCAGCTTGCAAACAAACCGCGCATAGCATAGCACCGACTCTGCGCCGTCGGCGGTCTTATAAGTGCGCCGATACAGTCGCGGCGCTATCCTTTCAAATTCTCGTTTCACATGCTTGCCGTCCTTTTTTTGTTTTTGAGCCCTTATTTCCCCTGTTCCTGCCCTCAATCCAAGAATTTCGCTTTAAGTTTCTCGCCCTCGCGCTCTTCCAATACGCCTGTCGCTTTTAGCTCTTCGATGGTCGATAACCATTGCTGACGTTGATTCGCTAACTCCGTCTGCCGATGACGGAGAGCATCTGGCAGTTGACCGTTTTCGTCACGCATTGAAGCAAGACGGTTTTTGTTGTCTTGGTATAGCTGTAGGCCTTTACGCAAATTTCTTTTAACCGCGTATTCGTCCATTTTTTGCCCTCTTCCGTTTAACGGTTTGTTTGCCAGCTCCTTTTTTATTTGAAAAAGGCCATCGCCACCCCTCCCACTGCGAGCACGATTCCGCATGCAATCGCGACCCATTCCTGCCAGTGGCGCGGGGGTACACCGGACAACGCATACTTGCCTCCCAATCCGACGCCGAGCAGCGCAAATCCTGCCGCGTGAGCTGTCGATAGGAGAACCGCGCCGACTGCCGCTAGCACCAGTAGCGACCATTTCAGGATTTTCATTGGATGGGTTTGCGGCGAGAAATGTCTCCGAGGAACCACCCTTCGGCACCGGGTTTTAGGATGGCTTTGTAGTTTTTCCATATTCGCGGGTTGCGTCTCTTGGGCACGTAGTATTTGTCCAGGTCCGGCAGATTTCCCATCCCGGTGCCCTCGAAGGACGGCACGGTCTTGCCGTTTAACCGAATCTTCACGCCCCGTAACGGTAGCCCTTCGTCTCGTGCCACATTCGCCCGCCGTGGCGCCTTACGATGTCACGCAGGTGGCCTTAGGCGTCGTCCTCCGACGTGGTATATTAGTTCATCAAACGGTTTTTAGTCTGTCCCATGTGGGGTTCCCCTTCCCCGGGTGCTATTCACAAAGAGTCCCCATTCTTTTATTTTGTCTGTCAGCGTCTTTTTTGTTTGCTTGGTTTCAGCCCGTAGACGGCGCGCTCAAGCGCCAGTCTTATGCCGGCAGAGACATTGCCTTCGCCGATTTTACTGGCGCGCTCAAGGTCTTTGTCGCTCAGTATGATATTCACGCGTTTCATGCGCTCGCCGAATAACGGCGGCCGGCCCATGCGCGACTGCTTTTTTCGACGCATCATACACATTATTTATATACACACTAAAACTGAAATGAAACAGCAAGGGCAAATTCCTACGCTGCGGTATTTCCGCTGTTGCAGGATGGGACCCGTTTGATTCCTCTCGGTTAACATCATAGAAATTTTCTGTGTTCCCAAGAATAAATCCAATCATCACGGGAAAATGGATACCACGAAGGCTTCGCGTGGGCGGGTTTTTCTGGCCGGTTTGCCCCAATCTGTTCTTCCAGAAACCTGCAAACAAGGGCGTGCCTTGCCCCGTGCCCTCGAAGAAACGAAGCTAACGGGGCAAAAAGGTCGCCCCTGCTGGTGAGACGCCATGAGCGCGAAGGACATCAGTACACTGGTGTTGCTGCTGTTCGTTTTGTTGGTGGTGTTTTTCTCTGGTTCGGCTCCCGTGGGCTCATAACCTTACCGACTTCCCTCCCCGGCGTGGTAGGCTAGAGGCGCTGAGATACATCGCCACAACGCATGAGAAGCAGGTCCCAATCTTTCTTGGCTACGATGGTCGGGAAAGCTTCTCGCTGGCACGATATTGATGGGATTTGGAATTTTCAATTTGGTCGAAGGAATCATTGACATCAACTTTTAGGAATCCACCACGTCAACGAGACAGCAGCGCGTTCACAATGGATTTACTGGGATATGGGTTTTCTCCTGTGGGGTGCGGCCATGCTCATCGGTGGATGGTTCTTCCTCAAAACCGGAGAAGAACAGACGCCGCCTGAATCAACATCCAATCGACGCAGCAGACGCTTTGGTACAAAGTCTTGAATCCCACCTATACACAGAAAACAGGTCGGCAGAATTTTTCTAAAGACAGTAGGCCGCTTTCAAGCGGCACTTCACCTGCTTTGACCTGTTTTCAACGCGGCTTCAAATCTCGGCAGGTTGGACGTTACCACATCAGTAATGTCATCGCCTTTGTGAGTACAGTACTTAACCCACCTATCGATAAATCCTTCTTGGGCGCTGTACCAGGGCTGATTACCGTTCTTCTCCATCAGCACCTGTTCCCCGGTATGCTCTCCGAACGCATTTTGCCCGCTGTAAGTCATGCAGATCGTATTGCCGACCACCGCTACCTTCTCGACCGCGAACGCCCCCGGATTGCGGCTGTTCCGCTTGGTCATGATCGCCAGGACCACCGCCCTTTTTACATCTTCGTCGGTGGATGGCTCTGGCGCATTCGACCGGTTGGCCACCACAACAAGGGCCCAAACGATAAAGAACCACGTCACGCCCCCCACCGTCAGGGCTATATAGAATGTTACGTTTTTCATGTCGATGCCAAGCTCGTGCAAACTGTCATGCCCGATGAATGAGTGTCACGACTTACTAATGTCTGGTAACTCACTTTCGGCGAAATCTAGGAACCCGTGGCTGGCTAGGGTACGGGCACGGGCGCTGATGGTCTCAAGCCGGGCGTGGGAAGTGAAACCAATGTCCGCTGTTGCGCCTTTCTACATACGTTCTGAACCCTCCCAGTTTGAAACGCGCTTTTCCGCGAGGTCATGCCAACGGCGGAGAACGGCATACTGAAAAGCGTGACCGTGCGAATTTAGGTTTTTTCGCACATCTGACGGAGTAATATCGACCATCGCCGTAGAGGTGGATTTATCAATTCATTTATCAATTCAGCGGTAAAAAACGCGGTTTTCTGAAAATTGTGAAAAATGTAGCACAAAGGGAAAAATCGCAAAAGACAAAAAAAGACGAGGGGTTATCGCTAACTCCTCGTCTTTCAATATTTATCGAAAAAACCGGTCACTATTTTTCAAGACCGGTGGTTTCAATCGCTCACCCACCCCTCCGATAAATAAAATTAACTTAGTTACAGAGCTTGATTGCTTGGCGGGTTCATCCTTGTGAACAACTTCCCACAATCTTCGATGATTCCAAACGTTTTTGCAACGTCAAGCGAAGCGTGTAACGATGTCACAACTCATGGAATTTATCGCTAATGGTTTGTCCAGCTCGCCGCTGGTCCAAGCGTGATGCTGGGCTAGTGTTTCCAAAGCTCCAGCGGCATAAAGCATACGAAGGCTGACACCTGAGCAATGCTCATAGGGAGAGAAACAATGCAAGCGTTTGACGCAGTGTCGATTGACGAACTCGTGGCGTTACCACCGACGATCTTCGGCGTCGTCCGGTGGAAGAAATACATCGGCAGGCCTGCGGGTCATCTGTGCAGCGGTTTCAATATTCGTGTAGAAGAGCATACGGCAACCCAGTTCCGCGCTGTCGGCGGTGGAAAGTACGAGCCTATCCCCGGTACCGGCATCTGGAAGGATGTGAATGATTCGCTTGTTTGCCGGGAAATGGCCGATGAAGGCGATTACCACAAGCTCGGGTTTCAAGTATGGGGACGAGACATTCATGTGAATGCTTTTCCCGATGGGCAGTACCGAATCACGCCGACTCTGACAGGCATGTGGACCCGGGCCACTCCGGTCGTGTTGCTTAACTCGCGCATTATCGAGCCAAAGAGCGCGTACGTTGTGCTCAAGAAGGATGATCATATTCAAAGCGTCGAGTTCGAACTCGTGCAACGTCCCCGGCCGTGGGCGACAATCTTCGGCGCCGCCATCGTAGGCGCGTTGGTGGGCTCCGCGGTGCAAAGATCAAATCGGATTCCGTCTGACCTGGTCAGATCAGGATCGGATAGTTGATCGCTTCTTCCAAGTGAAGCACGACCGATGTGCACTACGAGCGCGGTCACTAAATCCGGCGCAAAATCCTGGTACCGGATTTTCCGACCAGCACAATAAAACGGGTAGCAAAATCAGCATCTCCCTTTGCCAAAGGGGGATTGAGGGGATTTGATTCTACTCCACGTCGGAAACTCTCGCTTGTCTCTGCTTTCATGGACTCAAGGCATATTTAGTCAAAGACCGCGATTGAGCGTGACAGCACTGCGGTACTGCCGAATATTCATCGGTGTGAAAACATTCGGGAGTTTCACGGTGAGACTTCACATGACGCTTCTGCGTGCAGCGCTCGTGGGCTGCGTAGCGTGTGCCGTGGCGGCCTGCTCGACGATGTCGTGGAAATCACCACTGGGCCGCGATCATCCTCTCACCGGACGTATTTGGGAGGTCTCCTCCGCCCGATTCATCGATCACCATACTCTGGTCGAACATTTGGCGCGCGCTGATTTCGTCCTGCTCGGCGAGCGGCACGACAACCCCGACCATCACATGCTTCAGGCCGAAGTGCTCCGCAGCCTGATCGCCGTCGGACGGCGTCCCGCAGTCGGTTTTGAAATGCTCGGCCTCGACGACGCCGGCGCTGTCGCCAAGCATCTCGCCGCCGCTACGAACGATGCTGCGGGGCTTGGCAGGGCAGTGAGTTGGAACCAACGTGGATGGCCGGCTTGGGCGATGTACCAACCGATCGCCGAGGCTGCCCTTCAAGCAAAACTACGGATCGTCGTAACCAATCTGCCGCTTGCGACTGCGAGAAAGATGACCAGGGATGGCCTGGCCGCGCTCGATCCGTCGATGGTGCGGGAGCTGGGACTCGACCGTCCGCCGCCCGAACCTGTATTCGCTAAAATGGCGGCTGATATACGCGACGCTCATTGCGGCTACGCACCCGAGGAAATCGTGAAACCGATGGTGGATGTGCAACGGGCCAGGGACGCTCAGATGGCCGAGAGTTTGATCGCGGGAGCCGATCCCGACGGCGCGGTTCTGGTGGCCGGCGCCGGTCATGTCCGAAACGATTACGGCATTCCCATTTATCTCAGGGCCAAGGCGCCGGATAAGAGTGTGATCAGCATCGCTTTCGTCGAAGTCGATAAGCAGAAGACAGAATCGCAGAGTTACGCGCTCACTTACCCCGATGGCCGATTGCCTTTCGATTACGTTTGGTTCACGCCCCGCGTCGACGACGAGGACCCTTGTGAAAAATTCAAGTTTCAGTTCGATCGCATGAAGAAAGCCCAGTGAGCCGCTTCCGGGGTCCAGACCACGATGCCGCCGTTTCCCGAATGGACAGCTTCAGCGGAATCACTTTGTTTCGCCCCGGAAAAGCAGCCGGTTTCAATCAAGTTGCCACGAGCCACTTCGGGCTCAGAGCGATACAATGGGCAGCAAGATTATGTCCAGTTTTTATGGCTAGAAAATTTACCTCGATTGTTCTATATTCCGGTTCATGAAAACGGTACCCGCCGCCAAATTCAAGGAACAGTGCCTCGCGCTACTCGATCGCGTAGGCCCCGACGGCATCTTGATTACCAAACACGGCAAGCCAGTTGCCAAGCTCGTGCCCGTTCATACCGACAATGCAAATCTGATCGGCAGTTTCAAAGGTAAGATCAAAATCAAAGGAAATATTCTGAGCACCGGTATCAAGTGGAATGCTGAATCTTGACACGCACGTTCTAATTTATGCATTAACTGACGATTTAACGCCTCGGGAGCGGGACTTGCTCTCAAATGAAACCTGGAGTATTTCCGCAATCGTTCTTTGGGAAATCGCTAAACTCTCCGAATTAGGCCGCATCGAGCTCGACTTGGACCACCCTGAGTTGGCCCGAACATTGGCGCGGATTGACACTTGGCCATTGACGCTCGACATCTGTCGTTCGATCAAAGCTTTGGATTTTGACAGTGACCCCGCCGATGAGATCATCGCCGCCACCAGCGTCGTGCATAGAGTACCTCTGCTCACCCGGGATCGAAGGATGCGCCGCTCGAAACTCGTGCCGATTGCTTAATAGAAAAGTCCCTCGGCGCACCGCCGCCCGGTAGATTTTTCAAAGTAGCGTGCATCAAGAGAAATGGCGCGCGTAAGAACCCCGCCGCGGTGAACTGTTCGGTATGTTTCCATCACCGGCGGTTCTGCTTCGGTCAGGTACGATAGAGTTAGTCAAACGTCTGGAGCGCACTCCAACTTTTGCTCCTGTGGTCGAGCGAATTGCGGGACTGAAGCGCGACTGCTCTGAATACATGATCGCAAGGCC
>Ga0075425_100008701_pt1 | contig 10778 bp, 9 predicted proteins | sample SoiMethybrSBSTD4_FD_75300 | JGI IMG/M metagenome (GOLD analysis project Ga0075425, IMG submission 75300) | Bulk soil microbial communities from a Populus tree surrounding site in Tennessee, USA - Soil MetaG P. TD hybrid SBSTD4 | ecosystem: Environmental > Terrestrial > Soil > Tree plantation...
ATCCCCGACTTCAAGATGGAAAAACACATCATCGATCGCCGCATGCGCCAGATGGAGGCGGAGGGCGTCACGTTCCGCACCGGGGTCGAGGTCGGCGCCGGCGTGCCAGTCGCCATGCTGCTGCAGGATTACGATGCGCTGGTCATGGCAGGCGGCGCGGAATTGCCGCGCGATCTGGAAGTCGAGAACCGCGCACTTGCCGGTATTCACTTCGCCATGGATTTTCTCATCCAGCAGAACAAGCGCGTCGCCGGCGACCCGGAAGAATTGGCCGCGCCGGCCGGTACGATCAGCGCCAAAGGCAAGCACGTCATCGTCATCGGCGGTGGCGATACGGGTTCCGACTGCATCGGCACCGCCAATCGCCACGGTGCAGCCTCGATCACGCAGCTCGAGATCCTGCCGAAGCCGCCGGAAAAGGAGAACAAGGCGCTCACCTGGCCCGACTGGCCGCTCAAACTGCGCACGTCGTCGAGTCAGGAGGAAGGCAGCGAACGCGACTGGTCGGTCCTGACCCGGCGCGCCATCGGCGCAGATGGCAGAATCGAAGCGCTGGAGTGCGTCCGCGTCGAGTGGGTGAAGGGTGCCGACGGCCGCCAGCAGATGCGCGAAATTCCCGATAGCGCTTTCCAACTGAAAACCGATCTGGTGCTGTTGGCGATGGGGTTTCTGGGTCCGCACCGAAGCGGATTGGTCGAACAGTGTGCCGTCGCGCTCGATCCCCGCGGCAATGTCAAAGCCGGCGTCGTCGACTACAAGACGTCAGTGCAGAAAGTCTTTACCTGCGGCGACATGCGCCGCGGCCAGTCGCTCGTCGTGTGGGCGATCCGTGAAGGACGCCAGTGCGCGCGTGCCGTCGACGCTTTCCTGATGGGCGCCAGCGAACTGCCGCGCTGAACCTCGTCGAAAATCTATTCGACCACGAAACTTTGAACAGTTGAGAGGCACCACCTGGGTGGCCCGCACGCGGCGGGCCATGACAATTGGTGCTTGCGGCTATACGAATATTCATCTCGACCACCCAGGAACGTTTCCATGACATTTCCTTCACGCTGGACGGCTTTTGTCCTCCTTGCCTTGCTTGTCATCGCCGTTCCGGTGGCTGCCAAAGACACGCCGCCGATCGCACCATGGCCGCAGCTGGCGAGCGATCTACCCGCCGATCCCGATGTCCGTTTCGGCACGCTGCCGAACGGTATGCGCTACGCCATCCGCCGCAACACCTCGCCGAACGGCGCCGTGTCGGTCAGGCTGCGCATGGCGGTAGGTTCGCTCATGGAGCGTGACAACGAGCAGGGCATCGCCCACATGCTCGAACACATGGCGTTTCGCGGCTCCGAGCATGTCGCCGACGGCGACGTGGTGCGCAAGCTGCAGAGTCTCGGTTTGACCTTCGGTGCCGACACCAACGCGTTCACGCAGGCGACGCAGACCGTCTACATGTTCGACATGCCGAAGAACGATGCCGCCTCGATCGACACCAGCATCATGCTGATGCGCGAAATAGCCGGCAATCTGACGATCGCACAGTCCGCCCTCGATACCGAGCGCAACGTGGTCTTGGCCGAGGCGCGGTTGCGCGATGTTCCCGCGGCGCATCTGCAGAAGTCGGACTTTTCCTTTCTCTACGGCGAGCGCGCCGCTTCCGCGCTGACGCCGATTGGGCTGGAGGAGATCATCGCGCGCGCCGATTCCAGGCTGGTGCGCGATTTCTACGATGCCTGGTACCGGCCGGAGCGCGCCACGCTCGTCATTGTCGGCGACGTCGATCCGGAAAAAATCGAAGCCAAGATCAAGGCAAGCTTTTCCAACTGGAGTGCGCGCGCGCCGTCGCGCCAGGCGCCGATTTACGCGCCGCCCGCGCAGCATGCGACGAATGTCCGACTGTTCGTCGAGCCCGGCGCGCAGACTTACGCGATCTTCGACTGGCTCACGCCGTTCGACGCGACACCCGACAGCAAGGCGCATGAAACGCGTCAGCTTGTGCGCTATGCCGCTCTCTCGGTCTTGAATCAGCGCTTCAGCGCCTTGGCGCACGGCGCCAATCCACCGTTCATCTCCGCCGTCGCCAGCCATGATCGTGTGAGCACGGTCGCCGATGCGACTGAGATCGACGTGAACTATCGCAGCGGCGAGGGCATCACCGGCGTGAAGGCGGCCGAGCGCACCTGGCGTGCGGCTGTCGCCAGCCCGGTACGGCAAGAAGAGGTCGACCAGGTGATCGCCCAACTGCGCACCTTCTTTCAGTCGAACGCCACCGCGGCCGAGACGACGACGACTTCTTTCATCGCCAACTCGATTGCGCGCTCGCTCGACGAAGACGACGTTTATACCTCGCCCGCCGCCGACCTCGCGCTGTTCAACGACATTGCCAAGAGCATCACGGTCGAAAGCGTATCGGCGGCCATGCGCGAGGCGTTCTCCGGCGCCGGCCCGTTTGTCTTCATGAGCAGTTCGGCCGCACTATCCGGCGGCAGCGACGCCATCGCCGCCGCATTGGCCGATGCCGACAAGACGCCGCTCGCATCGTCGCAATCCGAGCCGGCGCCGCCCTGGCCTTATGTGTCGTTCGGAAAGCCCGGCAACGTGGCCTCACGCAGCACGATCGCCGATCTCGGCGTGACGTTCGTACGTTTTGCCAACGGCGTTGCACTCACGTTCAAAGCCACACCGCTGCGCGCCGGACAGGTGTTGGTCAATGTCCGCTTCGGTGACGGCCGCATCGGCCTGCCGCGTGATCGCGTTGCGCCGGCCTGGGCTCTCGGTGGCGCGTTCGTCCAGGGCGGATTAAACCGCTACAGCGTGGAAAACCTGCAGCGGCGCATGGCGGACCGCGTCTGGGGTGCGATCCTGGCGACGGGCGACGACGCGTTCACGCTCAGCGGATTTTCGCGCGCCCCCGATCTGACCAATGAGTTGCAGATCCTTGCCGCCTATTTCACCGATGCGGCCTGGAAGGCGGAAGCCTTCGACCAGGTGCGGATCGCCGACGCCAGCATCCAGGTCGAGACCGAAGCGTCGCCGAGCGCGCTCCTGGGCCGCGAGTTCTACGGTATCGTGCATGGTGGCGATGCGCGCTGGCGGGCGCCCGCGCTCGCCGACATCAATGCCGCAACGGTCGATTCTGCGAAGGCGCTCGTCGCGCCCGCCATGGCGTCGGGTTCGATCGAAGTCACCATCGTCGGCGATGTAACCCTCGAGCAGGCGATTGCATCCGTTGCTGCGACCTTCGGCGCACTGCCGCATCGGCCATCCGCCCGTCCGGCCAGCGACGGCGACGAACATTTTCCGGCTCCGACCAAGGAGCCGGTTAAGATCACCCATCGCGGCGCGGCCAACCAGGCCGTGGCAGCGATTGCCTGGCCGACCAAGGGCTTCTTCGCCGATTTACAGGCGCCACGGACTTTGCGCGTGCTTGCGGAGATTTTGAGCCAGCGGCTGCTCGACGAATTGCGCACGCGCGAAGGCATCACTTATACGCCGGGCGCCTCGACCTATTCGTCGCTGGTATCGCCGGACTATGGCTTCGTTTATGCGCTGGCACAGATCCCGCCGGACAAGATCGCTACCTTCTACGACGTGGTGGCCAACGTCGTCGAAGATTTGCAGACGAAACCGGTGAGCGCCGACGAATTGGAGCGCGCGCGCGGTCCCCGGATAGAAGATATCCAGAGGCAACAACAGACGAACGAATACTGGCTGGCGCTCCTGGCCGGTGCCCAGGCCGATCCGCGCCGGCTCGACATCATCAGGACCACGCTGCCCGATCTCAAAGCCGTCACGGTCGAAGATCTGCAAAAGGCCGCCCAGACCTGGCTCAAGCCGGAGAACGCCTTCAAAATTGTCGTCACACCTGCTCCCGCAGCCAGACCCTCACAGTAGCCACGGTTGCTTTTGGCGCATGAAAGTTACGCGCCGTAAGTGCTGCGGCATCATTGTCTTAGGGCCTGGTGCCAAGCGCGACAAAGCTGCGGAAAAGCAGCCGTTGCTCTCTCCGCGCACGCCGCTACAGTTCAATCGCAACCGGGGCGGCCCGGATGGGTGATCAGGATGAGCGAACTCGAAACATTTCGCAGCGAAGCGCGCAGCTGGCTCGAGGCCAACTGTCCGCCCACCATGCGTGGCAACGCGGCCGTCGAGGACGACGACGACAATTCGATCTGGGGCGGGCACAAAGCCACGTTCAAAAATCCGGAACAGAAGCTGTGGCTCGACCGCATGGCCGCCAAGGGTTGGACCGCGCCGACCTGGCCCAAGGAATATGGCGGCGGCGGGCTCTCCAACGCGGAAGCGCGCGTCCTGGCGCAGGAGCTTGCCCGCCTCAAGGCGCGCCCGGCACTGATGTCGTTCGGCATCTGGATGCTGGGGCCGGTGCTGCTCGAATACGCGACCGAGGAGCAGAAGAAGCAATTCCTGCCGGGCATCGTGAAAGGCGAAATCCGCTGGTGCCAGGGCTACTCAGAGCCAGGTGCCGGCTCGGACCTCGCCGGCCTGCGCACTCAGGCGATCGACAAGGGCGATCACTATCTCGTCAACGGCCAGAAGATCTGGACGTCCTATGCCGACAAGGCGGATTGGATTTTCTGTCTGGTGCGCACCGACAACACCAAGAAACACGAAGGCATTTCGTTTCTGCTGTTCGACATGGCGTCGCCTGGCGTCGAGGCGCGACCGATCAAACTGATCTCCGGCCAATCGCCGTTCTGCGAAACCTTTTTCAGCGATGTGAAGGTGCCGAAGAAGCAGTTGGTCGGAAAACTCAATGGCGGCTGGGACATCGCCAAGCGTCTCCTGCAATACGAACGCCAGAACATTTCGGCCGGCGGGTTCGGTGGCGGCGGCGGCGGCGGCGCCTACGATCTCGAACACGCCGCGCTTGACTATGTCGGCAAGGACGCCGGCAAGGTGGCGGACGGCGATCTCAGATCGCGCATTACGACGCACAAGATGGAAGCGCGCGCTTTCGCGATGACGGTGCGGCGCGCCGAAGAGGAGTCCAAGCAAGGCAAGGGACCTTCCGCCGCGACCTCGATCATCAAATATGCAGCGGCGAAGGTGAACCAGGAGCGCACGGAGCTTTTGGTCGAGACGTTGGGCACGCAGGCGCTCGGCTGGGATGGCGACGCCTACAAGCCCGGCGAAGTCGCGGCGATGCGCGCCATGCTGCGCGCCAAGGGCAATTCGATCGAAGGCGGTACGTCGGAGGTGAACTTGAACGTCGTCTCCAAGCGCGTGCTCGGCCTGATGGATCATCAATGAAGTCCTCATCCTGAGCCTGTCGAGGATGAGAAACACAAATGAGAGCAGATAAGACAATGTCAGCTGCAGAGAAAGTCGACACGGATCTGGAAGGCTTCCGCCTTGAAGCCCGCAGGTGGCTCGAGGCGAACTTTCCGCCCGCCCTCAAGGGCGCCAATGCGCTCTCCTTCTTCGAAGGTTTCGGGTCGACCGAGCCGGATTACCTGAAATGGAAGACGGCGATGGGCGAGAAGGGTTGGGGCGTTCCGACCTGGCCCAAGCAATATGGCGGCGGCGGCTTGTCCAAGGCCGAAGCCCGTGTGCTGTTGCAGGAGATGAATCGCGTCGGCGCCTTTAATCCGATCGGCGGCATGGGCACGGCGATGTTCGGGCCGACGCTTTTGGAATACGGCAACGAAGAACAAAAGCGCCGCCACATGCCGGGCATCGTGCAGGGCACGGTGCGCTGGTGCCAGGGCTATTCCGAGCCGGGCGCCGGTTCCGATCTCGCCAGCCTGCGCACGCAGGCGGTCGACAAGGGCGATCATTTCCTCGTCAACGGTCAGAAGATCTGGACTTCGGGCGCGCAATACGCCGATTGGTGCTTTTGCCTGGTGCGCACAGACAATAGCCGGAAGCACGAGGGAATCTCTTTCCTCTTGATCGATATGAAATCACCCGGCGTCGAAACGCGCCCCATCAAGCTGATCAGCGGCAACTCGCCGTTCTGTGAAACCTTCTTCACCGATGTGAAGGTGCCGAAGGAAAACCTGATGGGGCCGCTCCATGGCGGTTGGACGGTTGGCAAGCGCCTGCTGCAGTTCGAACGCGACGGCCAGGGCGGCAACACGCGCGGCGCAAGCTTCCGCGGCGCCGACCCGCGCTCACTCGACGAAATTGCCAAGCAGTATGTCGGCACCGATGCCAAGGGCCGCATCGCCAATCCGGATCTGCGCGCCCGCATCGCCAACAACAATATGGACGCGGCGGCAATGCGTCTGACCGTGCAGCGCATGAACGACGATGTGCGTTCCAACCAGGGACCGAGCGCAGTCACCTCGATCATGAAGAATGCGCAAGTCAGGGTGAATCAGGATCGCGCCGAACTACTGATCGAAATCATGGGAAGCCAGGGACTCGGCTGGGAAGGTTCGAACTACGCGGCGCACGAAATCGATCACACGCGCAATTGGCTCTCGGGCAAGGCGCAGTCGATCTATGGCGGCTCCAACGAGATCCAGAGCAACATCATCGCCAAGCGGATATTGGGATTGCTGGATCATCAGTAGTGTCGGGACGGGAAGAGAAAGAGGACAACCATGTCAGCGGCTGAAAAGATGGACAGCGAACTGGAAGCCTTTCGCGGCGAAGCGCGTCAATGGCTGGAACAGAATTTCCCGTCCTCGCTGAAGGGCAAGTCCGCGATGATGGTGGACGAGGACGGCCCTGACGGCAGCGCCGATTTCGCCAAGTGGAAAAAGGCGATGGGCGACAAAGGCTGGGGCACGCCAACTTACCCCAAGCAATATGGCGGCGGCGGGTTGTCGACGCGAGAGGCGCGCGTCCTGCAGCAGGAGATGAACCGCATTGGCGCCTTCAATCCGATCGGCGGCATGGGCGTGATGATGTTCGGACCGACACTGCTCGAATACGGCAACGAGGAGCAGAAGAAAAAACACATCCCCGGCATCGTGAAGGGCGAGGTGTGGTGGTGCCAGGGCTATTCCGAGCCAGGTGCCGGCTCCGACCTCGCGTCGCTGCGCACCCAGTGCATCGACAAGGGCGATCATTATCTCGTCAACGGCCAGAAGATCTGGACGTCGGGCGCGCAATATGCCGATTGGTGCTTCTGTCTGGTACGCACCGACAACACGAAAAAGCACGAAGGCATTTCCTTTCTGTTGATCGACATGAAATCGCCTGGCGTCGAAGTGCGCCCAATCAAGCTGATCAGCGGCAATTCACCTTTTTGCGAGACTTTTTTCACCGACGTGAAGGTGCCGAAGGAAAATCTTGTCGGTCCGCTCAACGGCGGTTGGACGATCGGCAAGCGGCTCCTGCAGTTCGAACGCCAGGGCATCGGCGGCAATGTCGGCGGCGGCGGTCCGAACCGCGGTGGCGAATCCCGCTCGCTCGATCAGGTCGCCAAGACCTATGTCGGCGTCGACGACAAGGGTCGCCTCGCTAATCCAGATCTGCGCGCGCGCATCGCCAACCATATGATGGACGTGCGTGCTTTTATGCTGACGCTGCAGCGTTCCATGGCGGAAGCCAAGGGCAATTCCAGCCCAAGCTTCACGACTTCGATCATGAAGAATGCCGGCTCTCGCATCACCCAGGATCGCGCCGAACTTCTGCTCGAACTCATGGGCACGCAGGGTCTCGGCTGGGACGGCCAAGGCTTCAGTGAGACCGAGCTCGACACGGTCCGCGGCTGGCTCGGCGGCAAGGCGACGACCATTTATGGCGGTTCGTACGAAATCCAGAACAACATCATCTCGAAGCGCGTGCTCGGTCTTCTCGACCATCAATAGAGCGCTCTGGGCCCTCATCCTTCGGCGAGTTCAGGATGAGGAAAATGAATATGACCTCATCCTGAACCGATGAGGAGCACCGAACGAAGAAAATAAGGGGTTGGTACAATGGCAGTCTTGAGCGAAGAACAGACAATGATCCGCGACGGTGCAAAGTCGTGGGTACAGGAAAAATCGCCCGTCACCGTATTCCGCAAGTTGCGCGACAGCGGCAATCCCGACGGCTTCGACCGCGCCGCTTGGAAGGAGATGGCCGAGATGGGCTGGGCCGGCATCCTCATTCCGGAGGAGTTCGGCGGCACCGGCCTCGGCTATCTGACGCTTGGCCTCGTTCTGGAAGAGACCGGCCGCACGCTGACGGCCTCGCCGCTGGTTTCGACGGCATTGACGGCGACGACGGCGCTTCTCCTCGGCGGCAACGACGCGCAGAAGAAGAAATATTTGCCGCAGATTGCCGAAGGAAAGCTGATCGCGACTCTTGCGGTCGATGAAGGTCCGCATCATGCGCCCGAGAAGATCGCGTTAAAGGCCGAGAAGTCCGGCAGTGGCTACAAGCTCAACGGCAAGAAGAACTTCGTCCTCGACGGCGGCGTCGCCGATCTCATCATCGTGGCGGCGCGCACGTCGGGAAAGCCCGGCGATAAGACCGGCGTCACCCTTTTTCTGGTCGACGGCAAGGCGAACGGTCTGTCGCGCGAGAAGCTCAAGACGGTCGACAGCCGCGGCGTCGCCAATCTGACGTTCGCCAATGTCGAGGTCGGCGCCGACGCGATTCTCGGTTCGGCCGACCAGGGCGACGGCCTCTTGGAGACGACGCTCGATCGCGCGCGTGTGGGCCTTGCTGCCGAGATGCTCGGTCACGCGATGCAGTCCTTCGATGTGACGCTCGATTACTTGAAGACGCGCGTGCAGTTCGGTCAGGTGATCGGCACGTTCCAGGCGCTGCAGCATCGTGCCGCCAAGATGTTCACCGATCTCGAACTGGCCCGCTCGTGTGTCGAAGGGGCGTTGCAGGCGATCGATCGCGACGCCAACGACGTCGCACAACTGGCTTCGCTGGCGAAAGCCAAGGTCGGCGATCTCGTCCATCTCGTCTCGAACGAAATGGTCCAGATGCACGGCGGCATCGGCATGACCGACGCGCATGACGCCGGTCTCTATCTGAAGCGCGCCCGCGCCCAGGAAGCGACGTTCGGCGGCTCGTCCTTCCACCGCGACCGCTACGCCACCTTGCTCGGCTACTAGACGCGTTGTTTAAACGAGAGGGCCGCGTGAATCCGGCTCCTCGTTCACAGCCAGTTCTCAACGCGCACGCCCGGCATGCGCTTGAACTCGCGGCTATTGTTGGTGACGACGATCAATCCCTCGCTCCGGGCGTGGCCGCCAATGAGCATGTCATACGCGCCGGCAGCTTTACCCATTGCTTCCAGATCGGCCCTGATCTGTGCAAAATGTGCGGATGCGCCTTCCGAAAAGGATAGAACGACCAACCGCGATGCAAATTCCTCAATGCCGTTCATGTTATCGGCGCGCCGCTCAGATTTTTCCGCTCCGTAGTACAGTTCGCCGAGCGTAATACTCGATATGCAGAGAGAAGCTGCCAGCCGGTTGAATCGTCCATTCAGCGTGCGCCGGGTCTCTTTCAACACATGGATACAAATGTCGGTATCCAGCATGTATTGCAGCATTAGAATGTTTCACGCTTTTTGATCGGCGGTTGAACGCGTTCCTTCATGAAGTCCTCGGACACGTGCGGACCGCTTGCAAAGAAGTCATCCCAGCGGCGTCCCACCGGCGTGATCACGCGACTCCTGCCCGTGACGATGATCTCCACTTCGCGCACGTCTTCCGGGAAGGCCACCGCCTTAGGCAGCCGCACAGCCTGGGTTTGGTTATTCTTGAAGAGAGTCGAACGAGTCATGGCAATCTCCTGTATATACCTATTGTATATACATTGAAAATACAAGCCGAAAAAAGCACCGGATTCTTCTGCAGGATTCTCTTTTTCAGACCGTTGGGAGCGGCAGATGCGGCTCAGCAGGTAGCTCGAGCCGTATCGCGTCGCCCGGTCTGACTTCGCCGCCGGTGATCACAATGCCCATCACGCCGGCCTTGCGGATGAGGTTCCCATCGCTGTCTTTGTCGAGAGTCGCGGCCATGAGGCCCGCCCGCAAACTGTCGAGCTGAAAGCATGGATTGCGCAGGCCTTTCACTTCGACGATCGCTTCGGCGCCGAGATGGAGCCGGGCATTCTCCGGTAAGCCGAGCAGATCGATGCCGCGCGTCGTGACATTTTCGCCCATCTGGCCGGGCTCGACGGCAAAGCCCTTTGCCTGCAGCTCGTCGTGCAGTTCGGCGTGAATGAGATTGACCTGGCGCAGGTTCGGCGACTCTGGATCGCGCTTCACCCGCGACAGGTGTTGCACCTTTTCGCCGCAGTGCGCGTCTCCCTCCACGCCGTGTCCGGCGATGAGCCGGATCGATGCGCGCGTCGGCTTGCTGAACTTGTGGTCTTGGTCGCAGGCGACGGCGATGACTCTCATGGTGTCCTCGGCCGCACATTGTTCGGCGCGCCGCTGGGCACCTGATCGATCACCAGAAGCTTGACCGGCACGGCGCCCTTGTTGATGCCATAGTGCCAGGTGTCCTGCATTTCGGCGACGAAGTCGCCGGCCTTCACCTCGAAGGTCTTGTTGGCGTCGGTATTCACCACGGTCAGCACGCCTTCCAGCACATAGACAAAATGCGGGTGCGGATGCTGATGCTCGGCGATCCGCGCGCCGGGCGGAAACGTGGCGAGAGAGACGATGACGTCGGGATGATCCGGCACGACGATGGGCTGGCCGATGATCGTGGTGTTGGTGCGCGTGACCGGCGTCACGTCGATTTTGGGCGCGTCGGCGGCGTGCGCTGAGCCGAGTGCCAGTACGATTCCCCAAATGATGACGAGCGACTTCATGGGCCCTCCTTGGCGCAATTCAGACGTATCCACGCGCAACCTTGTTC
>Ga0075425_100008703_pt1 | contig 10778 bp, 8 predicted proteins | sample SoiMethybrSBSTD4_FD_75300 | JGI IMG/M metagenome (GOLD analysis project Ga0075425, IMG submission 75300) | Bulk soil microbial communities from a Populus tree surrounding site in Tennessee, USA - Soil MetaG P. TD hybrid SBSTD4 | ecosystem: Environmental > Terrestrial > Soil > Tree plantation...
ATGACGACGCCGTCGGTGTCGAAGCTGAGCGTGCGGCGCCTCTCGGCCCACTCGCTGCAGAACGCCACGAGCTCGTCGACGCCTTCACATTTCTTCCAGTGCGATTCGACGGGAAGGCCCCAGTCGCGCATCGCCGTCAGCGTCGCGCTGTGCGACGGAAGGAGGTTCTCGTCGCCGGCGTCGGTGACCACCTGATACGTGAACGCGCTCAAGCCTCGCTTCGCGACAAGGCTGGGCTCGAGATTCCGCATGGTGCCAGCCGCAGCGTTGCGCGGGTTCGCGAACAGCGGCTCCTCAGCGGCTTCGCGCTCCTTGTTCATCCGTTCGAATGCGGCGCGCGACAAATACACCTCGCCGCGAATCTCGAGGCTGCCCTTCGGTCCGTGCTTCAGCGACAGCGGCACCGCTCGAATCGTCCGCACGTTGTGGGTGACGTCCTCCCCGCGCGTGCCGTCGCCTCGCGTGGCGCCCCGCACGAGGCGGCCGTCTTCGTACGTCAACGCAATGCTCAAGCCGTCAATCTTCATCTCCGCGACGTAGGCGACCTTTGCGTCGCCCAACCCGGCGCCTTTGCGCACGCGCTCGTCGAACGCGCGAAGCTCCTCTTCGTTGTACGCGTTGTCGAGGCTGAGCATCGGAATTTTGTGCGCGACATCGGCAAACCCCGAGACGAGCCTGCCGCCGACGCGCTGCGTCGGCGAATCGACGGCCACGAGATCTGGGTTGTCAGCCTCGAGCCGCTCGAGTTCGTGCAGCAGCTTGTCGAACTCTTCGTCAGAGATCTCGGGCGCGTTGTGGATGTAGTACTGCTCTTCGTGGTGGCGAATGAGTCGCCGGAGTTCGAGAACGCGTTCGAGGGGCTGCGGCATCGCGGAACCGTACGTAGTGTTCGGCTTTAGCCGGACTGTTCTGAAGGCCGCCTGGACACGGCATAGGTCCGCCTGACGGCGGACACTACGTACAACGCCTTTACCGATCTCGTGACAGCACGTAATCGGGCAATGCAAGCAAGGCGTCGCGCTCGGAGCTCGCGGGGAATGCATAGAGCGGCGCCTTCGCACGTTCGGCGAACTCTTCCGCTCTCCGGTATGCGTAGTCGATCGACGCGTGCTGCTTGAGATAGGCGAGCAGTTCCTGCCAGTCTTCGGCTGACACCGTGCGCGACGCGATCACGTTGCGGACGATCTCCCCGGCACGGCCGTCCTTCGCGTGGCGCAGCATGTGAATGAGCGGCAGCGTCACCTTGCCCTCGCGTAGGTCACTGCCGATCGGCTTCCCCACCGCTTCGGCATCGCCGGTGAAATCGAGAAGGTCGTCGACAATCTGAAACGCGATGCCGAGGTTGAAGCCGTACTCGCGCAGCGCCTGCTGCCGCTCCGCCGTGATCTTGCCGAGCAGCCCGCCGATTTCGGCGCTTCCGCCGAACAGGTACGCCGTCTTCCGCCGGATGATGTCGAAGTGCTCGTCCTCGGTGATGTCGGCGTCGCCGTTCTTCGTCAGCTGGTAGAGTTCGCCTTCGATCATCTTCAGCGTGACGTCGCACAGCAGCCGAACGATGTCGAGCGTGTCGTACGTCAGCGCCATCGACATGGACTTGATGTACAGGTAGTCGCCCAGGAGCACCGTGATGTCGTTGCCCCATCGCGAGTGCACGGCCAGGCGGCCGCGGCGCAGGTCGGAGTCGTCGATGATGTCGTCGTGGACGAGCGTCGCGGTGTGAATGAATTCCACGACGGCGGCATAGAGCGCCGCGTGATCGCCCGTGTAGCCGGCGATGCGCGCCGCCATCAGCAGCACCGCCGGACGCACGCGCTTGCCGCCGCTGGTCTGGATGTACTTGCCGATCGTCGGGATCAGCGCGACCTGCGACTCGACGTGCCGGCCGAATTCTCGATCGACCTTTTCGAGGTCTTCGCGAATCGGCTCGAAGATCTGCGCGAGAGCGAGCATGCTGCTCCGAAACTTTATCACGGCCGGAAGAGGGCGTGAAAGTTCGCGGCCGTCACCCGTCGCACGTCGTCTGCGCTGATTCCGTGCATCTCGGCCAGCATCCGCGCGACGTGCTCGACGTGCGCGGGCTCGTTGCGTTTGCCACGATGCGGCACCGGCGCCAGAAACGGACTGTCCGTTTCAATCAGCACACGATCGAGCGGGGCGGCCTTGACCGTCTCGCGCAACTCCCCGGATTTCGGAAACGTAATGATGCCGGACAGCGAGACGTAAAAACCGAGTTCGAGGCCCGCTCGCAACAGCGTCGGCCCCCCCGTGAAGCAGTGCAGCACGCCACGAGGCCGCCCGCCTGCCTCCGTCAGGATGCGCACGGTGTCGTCGTCTGCTTCTCGCGTGTGGATGACGATCGGCAGCCCGAGTTCGCACGCGAGCGTCACTTGAGCGCGGAATACGTGCTGCTGGACGTCTTGCGGCGCGAAGTCGTAGTGGTAGTCGAGACCCACTTCGCCGACCGCGCGTGCGGCCGGCGTTCGGGTGATCTGCTGTCGGACGCGAACCGCCGCCTCGTCGGGCGCGGACGCGAACTCCTTCGCCGCGTGCGGATGAACGCCAATCGCGAATCGGACGTCGGGCCACAAGGACAGCAATCGCGCCGCCTGTGCCTCCTCTTTGTCGTCGCCGGCAGCGAGAATCGTCAAGGCGCGGTCCACACCCGCCGCGCGTGCGCGCGCGACAACGGCGTCGAGATCGGCGGCGAACACCTCGTCGGCGAGGTGGCAGTGGCTGTCGATCACCGTTTGGGCGCCGCAGCCGTCTCCTGCTGCTCGAATTGATGGAAGGCGTTCTCGAGGCTCTGCTTCAGTCTCGTCTTGGTTTGAGCGTCGGCGAACGAATACTCAATCGAATTCCTGACCATGCGCTTCATCGTCAGGTAATCGAGCCCGTGTTCCTGGACGGCCTTGAGCCATTCGAGCGTGTGACTCGAGCGTGCGACGCCGTAGTCGTCGGTGACAATCGCGACGGGCACGCCGTACTGCAGATAGGTCTTCAACGGATGCCGTGTTCCTCTGACGCCGAGGATCATGTCGTTGCTCGAGAGGGCGATCTCGACCAGCACTTTCTTGGCGGCAAGCTCGCGCATCAGTCCGACAGGATCATTCTCCTGCATCACAGCCGCGCCGTGGCCGATGCGCATGGCGTGGCCGGTCCGCACCGACTCGCGGATGTGGAAGCGCAGGACTTCGGGCGGCACCAGACCGTCCGCGAGCTCACCGGCGTGCAGTGCGATGTGTACGTTCGGGTAAAACGATCGCAGAAACGCGATCATGTTCATCTGCAGCGAGAAATCGCGGACGGCGGTCGGATCGTCCTCCGGCTGCACGAGGTTGAACGCGACGACTCGCGGTTCGTTGCTGGCGATTTCGAAGCCGGCGAGAATCTGGGCGAACACTTCTTCTCGCGCGCTCGCGCGGGCCACTTGCGCGATGTATCGGACGGTTACCAGGCAGCCGGCGTCAGCCTCGCTCGTGCCGCACTTCAGCACGTCGCGGCGACGCGCTTCGAACGAGTCGAGCCGCTTCCGGGTTTGCGCCAGCACCTCATTCCAGCCCGACGCGAGCAGCCTGGTACGCAGCTCGGTCATCGCGGCCGTCCCGGTGCCGTCTGACGGCCAGCCGGCTTCGCGACCCAGCCGCGACGCGACGCCGCCGTCGGGCGTCAGCATCAGCTCCAGATAGCTGACGTGCTCGGCCGCCGCGCGCGAGGTGACTTCGGCCAGCATGTCGCCGACACGGGCCGCGGACGTGACGCCAAATTTCCCGAACGCCTGGAAGAAATGATCATGGCCGTTGAGCTCCGACGGCCAGTTGCGCATCGACATCGCGTCGATCGCCCCGTTGTAGATCGTCGAGTTCTGCAAGACGCTGCTCACCGCCGGCTTGCCCGCAGCGCCGTCGCACGGCGGGGCGACGATGGTGAACGTCGCGACGATCAGGCACAACTGATCGTCCGCAGCCCATCGGAGGTAGCTCTCCGCGTAGATCGAACCCGAGAGATGGTTGTGGAGATCGCCGCCTTTCGGCATCTCGCGCAAGAATGCTTCGAGCGCGAGAGGCTGAGTGCGAAGCGCAGCAAGCTTGCGCGCCGTCGCCGTTTCCGCCGGATCGCCTGCCGCGCCGAGGCGCACGGTGACAGCGAACGCGAAGACGACGGACGTCAACGCGACGCGCAGCTTCATCTACCGAACCCGCGTCCCAGGATCCGGCGGCGCATCGAAGCCGACGAGCATGGGCTTGCCGCCCTCCGGACTGGCCGCAAGCACCATCCCATTGGACTCGATGCCCATCAGCTTCGCCGGCTTCAGATTGAAGACGATGACGACCGTGCGCCCGACGAGCGCGTCGGGCTCGTACGCTTCGGCAATGCCGGCAACGAGTTGACGCTGCTCGCTTCCGACGTCGACCTGCAGCTTGATCAGCTTGTTCGACTTCGGCACGCGCTCGGCCGCGAGCACTTTCGCGACGCGAAGCTCGATCTTCATGAAATCGTCGATCGCAATCCGCGCCGGTTCAGGCGGCGCGGCCGGAGCCGCAGAAGCGGCGGCTGGCTGTTCGTCGGCCATTCGTCTCAACTCCTCCACAGTCTGTTCAATGCGCGGGAAAAGCGGCGCGGTTTCGCCCAGGCGTGTTCCAGGCTCGAGCTCATCGGGCGTGAGATCGTGCCACGACCGTGCCGAAGGCCTCACGCCGACCATCGCCAGGGCGCGTTCCGCACTGGCCGGAATGAAGGGCCGTAACAGCTCGGCGATGACCCGCAGGCAATCCGCAATCAGATAGAGCGCGGTCTCCAGCTGCTCGCGCCGCGACGGATCTTTGGCGATCTTCCACGGCTCGTTCGCAACGATGTACCGGTTCGCGGCGCCAATCGCTTCCCAGATCGCCTTCAGCGCGAAGCTCAGCTCGAACTTCGTGACGTGACTCTTCACGCTCGGAATCAGCTTCAGCAGCTGTTCCTGGATTTCGATTTCGCGCTCCCCCGCCTGACCTGGTTTCGGCACGACGCCATCGCAGTACCGATGGATCATCGTCGTCGCACGGCTGACGAGGTTGCCCAGGTCGTTCGCGAGGTCCGCGTTATAGCGCGCGAGGAACGTCTCGTCGGTGAAGTCCGCGTCCTGGCCGAACACCATCTCGCGCATCACGAAGTATCTGAACGCGTCCACGCCAAACCGGTCGACGTAATCCTTTGGCCGGACGACGTTGCCAAGCGACTTCGACATCTTGGCGCCTTCCATCATCCACCAGCCGTGGCTGACGAGCTTTTCAGGAATCGGAAGGTCCGCGGCCATCAGAAACGCCGGCCAGTAGATGCCGTGCTGGCGGACGATCTCTTTTCCGATCAGGTGGACGTTGGCCGGCCAGTACTGCTCGAACATTTCGACACCGGCCGGAGTGGGATCGCCGAAGCCAACGGCCGTCATGTAGTTTGTCAACGCGTCGAACCACACGTACATGACGTGGGCCGGATCGTCAGGAACGGGGACTCCCCATTTGAACGACGTCCGGCTGACGCTGAGATCCTGCAAACCGCCTTCGACGAACGCGACGATTTCGTTTCGCCGATTCGGCGGCGTGACGAACTCGGGATGTCGCGCGTAGTAGTCACGGAGCCGATCCTGAAACGCCGACAACTTGAAGAAGTAGCTCTCCTCGGAGATCTTCTCGACCTTGCCGCCGCACGTCGGACAGCGTCCGTCCACGAGCTGTGTTTCAGGAACGAAAACCTCGTCGATCGTGCAGTACCAGCCCTCGTACTTCCCTTTATAGATGTAGCCGCGCTCCTTGACGCGACGCCACAGCTCCTGCGCCGCGCGGAAGTGGCGCGGTTCGGTGGTACGGATGAAGCTGTCGTTCGAGATGTTCAGCAGTGGCGAGAGCTCACGGAACCGTTCGGAGGTGAGGTCGGCGAACGCCTTCGTCGGCATGCCGGCCTTCTGGGCGGCACGCTCGACTTTCTGGCCGTGTTCGTCCGTGCCCGTGAGGAAGAAGACCTCATCGCCCATCAGACGATGAGCACGCGCAACGCAGTCGGCGATCATCGTCGTGTACGCGTGACCGAGGTGAGGCTCGGCGTTGATGTAGTAGATCGGCGTGGTGATGTAGAAGCGGCTCACGATCGCGTACCCCACGCCTTCACGGCCAAGGCCTGCACTTCCTTCACCGGCAGATTGTGCGAGGCCGCGAGCTTCGCGCAGTCCTCGAATTCTGGCACGGCGTTCACCAGCTTGCCGTTCCGCCAGGCGAGCTTCATGCGCACCGTCCCGACAGCAGTCTCGACGTCCGCATGCTCGCGCACCAGACATTCCCGGTCGACTTCGGAATAACGCAAGCCAATCGTGGTGGTCTCGCTGAAGATGATCTCAGACAGCGCCCCTCGCAATCCAGGCGGTGCGACAACCGTTAAGAGCGTTCCCGGGCGGTTCTTCTTCATTTGAACAGGAACGTAGAACACCTCGAGCGCACCCGCGGCATAGAGCCGCTCCATGGCCACGCCGAAAATCTGCGGGTTCATGTCGTCGATTTCGCACTCGATGACGACCACCCTGGAGCCCCCTGCCACGGCGTCCGCCGCCCTGGTCTCCGTGCCGACCAACACCCGCAGCACGTTGGGAGTCGACGGGAAATCGTTGTCGCCGGCGCCGTAGCCCACCCGTTCGACCTTCATCGAGGGAACCGGACCGAACGATGACGCGTACGACGACACGAGCAACGCACCGGTTGGCGTCACCAGTTCCTTTTGCACCTCGCCGCTGTAGATCGGCGCGTCGCCGAGCAGCCTGACCGTCGCCGGCGCAGGCACCGGAATCGTCCCATGCGCGGAGACGACAGTGCCGCCGCCGACGTTCAACGGCGACGACACGATACGGTCGACGCCGAACCAGTCGAGGGCGTACACGGCGCCGACGATGTCGATGATCGAATCGACGGCGCCGACTTCGTGGAGATGCACCTTCTCGACAGGCGTGTCGTGAATCGCCGCTTCGGCGTCGGCCAGGCGCCGAAAGAGCGCCTTCGCACGTTCGCGCCCTTTCTGGGAAAGGGCCGACTGGTCGATCAGCTTGAAGATGCCGGAGAGATGGCGATGCGGATGTCCGGCTGTGCCGCCGTTTTCATGGACGTCGAACTTCGTGGCGGAGAGCCCGGCCCGCACGACGCGACGCGTGCTGACCTCGCAGCCGTTCAGCGCCAGACTGCCCAACGCCGACCGCAGCTCTTCGAACGGCACGCCTGCGTCAACGAGCGCGCCGAGCACCATGTCGCCGGAGATGCCGGAAAAGCAATCGAAGTAGAGGACTCGACTCACAGCGTTACCAGTAGCCCGTTTCCTTGAAGCTGAAATACCGGCCGTCGCCCAGAATCACGTGATCGATCAGATCGATCCCCATCAGCGTTCCGGCCGCCCGGAGCCGATTCGTCAGCTCCACATCGTGTGGGCTCGGCACGGGGTCGCCCGACGGATGATTGTGGAACGCGACCACCGCGAACGCGCCGCCCATTGCGGCCTCCCGATAGACGTCGCGCGGCTCCACGATCGTCGCGTTCAGCGTGCCGGTGGCCACGAGCGCCGTTCGGATGACACGGTACTTCGTGTCGAGCAGCAGGACCCCGAACTGCTCGATGGCGCGGCCGCCGAACACCGGCATCAGAAAGGCGGCGGTCTCGCTCGGCGCCAGCAACTGCGGACGCTCCCGATACCGACGCAGCAGCGCCCGACGACCGAGCTCGATGGCCGCGAGCACCTGCGCAGCCTTCGCGTGGCCGACTCCGGTCGCGCGGCTCAGATCGTCGACGCTCGATCGCAGCAGCCCTGGCAATCCGCCGTGAGCGGCGAGCAGTTCGTTGGCGACCGCGAGCGCATTGCGATCGCGGCTGCCGCTGCCGAGCACGAGCGCGAGCAATTCGTTGTCGCCGAGAGCCGCGGCGCCGTGCGTCAGCAGTTTTTCTCTCGGGCGATCGTCCGGCGACAGGTCTTTCATCGTACTACAACAGTCGTATACTTAAGGGCCATGTCGCGCGTCGGTCGCTGCGCTGTTGTCAGCGTCGCCATCCTGGTGTCATCGCTGATGGCAGGCTGCGGCGACGATCCCCCCACCAAAGAACTCCAGCAGGCGCAGCAAGCCATCGACGAGGCGCGTGCGTCGGGAGCCGATCGCTACTCCACCGACGAATTCAACGCCGCCGAGGCCGCGGTCAAGCGCGCGCAAGAGGCCGTCGTCGCACGCGATTACCGACAGGCGCTCAACGACGCGCTCGATGCACGCGATCGCGCGCAGAACGCGTCGAAGGACGCGGCCGACCAGAAAGCCAAAGCCAAGATCGACGCCGACCGCGCATTGCACGACGCCGCGCTGGCGATCGTGGACGCGCGCGCGAAGCTGCGGGCGGCGGAAGCCGCTCGTCGCGTGCCGCCGCGCACGCTCGTCCCTGCCAGGCGCGACATCACCGACGCGGAAACGCGCGTGCAAGAAGCGCGCACAGCCTTCGACAGCGGCGACTATCTCTCCGCGATCAAAGTGCTCAACACCGCAATGCAGCGTCTGAACGACAGCGTCAAGTCGCTGCAGGGCACGGCTCCGCCTGCTGCAGCAAGGCGTCGAAGTTCGTAGCGAGCAACTCTTGGTTCTAGCGGGGTAACTCGCGGAACCACTCGCCCTCGGCGAGGACTTCCGCCCAGCCGGTCAGATAAACGCTGTCGTCGCGCCATTCGACGCGCTGCGATCCACCCGGTGCGATGACAACCCCGTCGCGCGCCGCGCCGCCGAATTGCACAGCGGCCACAAACGACGCACACGATCCCGTGCCGGACGACATCGTGGGACCGACGCCGCGTTCCCAGATCCGGATTCGAATCGTGTCGGGTCTTTCGACGGTGGCGAACTCGACGTTTGTCGAGGCGGGAAAAAACGGATGCGTTTCGAGGGCCGCACCCAGCCGATGGAAACGCTCATCGTTTGGCTGGGCGCCGAGCACGATGCATTGCGGGTTGCCGAAGTTCATCACCACGGCGTCCACTGATTCGCCGGCAGTTTCGAGCCTGACCTGTTGGATACCGTCGGGCAATCCCATCGCCGTGCGGAATGTCGGACGATGGTCGGCGACGCCCGCACGCGTGACCCGCTTGGCGCCGGCGGCGGTGGTGATTGTGACCGACGCGCCGTCACGATCGTCGTCCAGCAGCAGCGCTGCGAGCGCGCGGACGCCGTTCCCCGAAACCTCGGCGCGTCCTCCGTCGGCATTGAACAGCTCCATCGTCGCGCCCGCGGCGGTGCGGTCGTAGACGATCAAGCCGTCGGCGCCGATGCCCGTGTGACGTTCGCACATCTGGCGTGCCAGGGACGGCAAATCGACGCCCTTGATGTCCCCGCGATCGACATACAGAAAGTCGTTGCCGTACGCGTGCGCTTTGGCAAATCGAATCATGTCAGAAGTGAAAACGCAGTCCGACGTGGACGGCGGCCGGCGGCTGAATGGCTGTGATATCGCGGAAACCTGGGCCCGTGACCACACGCTCCTCGACTTCGTTGCCCAGATTGATGACGTTGTAGCCGTCGATAAAGAAATCGAGAACGCCAGCGCCAGTCGTGATCTGCTTCTGCAGACGGATGTCCAAGGTGCCCGTGTACATGAATCGGGCGTCGCCGGCCGGATAGGCGCGAACGAACTCGGTGCCTTGCGTCGGCTGAAAGCCGGTCGTCGCGCCGGGCACGACGGTCACTCGCGAAAACGGCTGGCCGTCCTGATAGCGCGCGATGGCGCCGAGTGTGATGCCGTACGGAAACTCGAAGACGCCGCTGATCTTGAGCGTGAAGGCGCGATCGAAGAACAGACGTCCACGGGATTCCGGCGTCGCATTCGGATCGACGAAGAGTTCGCCAAGGCCGCCCAGGTCGTTTTCATCGACGTGAAAATTGCGGTTGGTCGCAGGTCCGTCGGTCTGACTCGCAGTGGCGTTGATCATCAACGTCAACCGCCGCAAGGACGCTTCGGCGTTGAGAATCAAGCCTTCGAACGTCGCGGTGCCTTCCTGGCTGTTGTTCGTGAGGAGATACCGGTCGGCACCAAGGGTCGACGGCAGCCGGCTGTATACCGGAAGCAGCACGTCGCCTCCGTCCGACGGCGGCCGGCCGTCCACGACGTTGAACACCGTGTAGCTCGATAACGGCGCCCCGACGTCGACGAGGTTGTACAGGTGATTCGTTCGCTTGGCGATGCCGGTAATTCGACCGCGAATGTTCGGCGTCAACTGTGCCTCGACGCCGGCCACAACTTCGTCGGTCGTCGGCCGCGCGAGCGAGGGATCGATGGCGCTGAATGCAGGGTCGCCTGCTGTTCCTGGACCGACGCGCGCGACCAGCGGCCCGGCGCCCTGAGCGGTCCATCGGAAGATGTTGGCGGACGGCGCGAACGGATCGCCGACGGCAAGCGTGTCGAGCGTCAGGCTGTCCACCGCGCGTCGATAGCCGGCGACCCAGGTGAAATGAGATGACGCTCCCTGCTTCCAGCGGAGCGACACGTACGGGAGCGCGTTGTTCCACGTGATGCCGTTCGCCGCTTGATCAGCGCCTCCGGTGACGCCGTCATAGGCGACGCCCAATTCGAGCGCGCGCCCCGGACTGAATCCAATGCGATCGCCGACAAATGCCGTCGCCGTCAACACGTGGCGGTGTGCGTCGCCGCCGTTGTTCGAGTATTGCCACAGACGTGCCTGTTCGCCATCGATGGCCTCGCCGATCGTGCCAACGTAACCGGGACCAATGCGGGCTGACGATC
>Ga0075425_100008704_pt1 | contig 10778 bp, 6 predicted proteins | sample SoiMethybrSBSTD4_FD_75300 | JGI IMG/M metagenome (GOLD analysis project Ga0075425, IMG submission 75300) | Bulk soil microbial communities from a Populus tree surrounding site in Tennessee, USA - Soil MetaG P. TD hybrid SBSTD4 | ecosystem: Environmental > Terrestrial > Soil > Tree plantation...
CGTGCTCGCGGCAGTCTTCTTCGCGCGCAGCGCGTCATATATAAGAGCGAACTTCTGCGGATACGTCGAGTCGGCCCCGCCGAATCGCGCCGACTCGACGCCGGGCGCACCGTCCAGCGCGTCGATTTCGAGGCCGGAGTCCTCGGCGACGGTCAGCTCACCCGTATGCTTCGCGTAAAAGCGCGCCTTCAGACGCGCGTTCTCGGCGAACGTCGACCCGGTTTCCTCCGGCGGCGTCACGTCGGGAAAGTCGGCAAGCGTCTTGAACACTACGGGCGCGCCGTCGAGCAACATGGCGATTTCTTTGAGCTTTCCGCGGTTGGTGGTGGCGACGACGAGGGTCCGCATGACGGGCTATTATCCGACGTAGAATGGCGCTTTCATGGACGCGGCGTTCCGGTTCTTCTTCAAATATCCGCTCCTAGTCTTCGAACAAGGCGACATCGTCCTGGGCGCCTCGCGCCCTGTACTTGTCGCCGTGCTCGCCCTCGCGGCGATTGCCGGGGCCGCGCTGCTGACGTACCGATCGATCGTCAGCGACACGTCCCTCCGCGACAAAGCCGTGCTGATTGCGCTTCGACTCGGCCTCGTCGCGGTGCTGTTCTTCTGCCTGGTGCGACCGACGCTCGTCTTGAAAGCGGCTGTGCCGCAGCAGAACTTCCTCGGAGTTCTGGTGGACGATTCGCGCAGCATGATGATTGCGGATCGCGACGGACAGCCGCGAAGCCAGTTCGTCCAACGCGAACTGAGTGGTCCGCAGGCTGCGCTGCTGAACGAGCTGTCGAAGCGGTTCGTGCTTCGTTTCTTCCGCTTTTCCTCATCCGCCGGCCGCATCAGCTCGCCGGCTGAGGCGCATTACGACGGGACGTCGACCAAGCTCGGCGATGCACTCGAACGTGCACGGGACGAGCTCTCCGGACTGCCCCTTGCAGGGCTCGTGATGGTGACCGACGGCGCCGACACCTCGGACACGTCGATTGACGACGCGCTCGCGAGCCTGAAGGCACGGTCGATCCCGGTGTTCCCTGTCGGCGTCGGCCAGGAACGTTTCTCTCACGACGTGCAGATTTCCCGTGTGGAAACGCCGCGCGTGGTGCTCAAAGGATCGTCTCTGGTCGTCGACGTCGTCGTGTCTCAGACCGGTTATTCGGGAAAAACGGTGCCTCTCAACGTCGAGGACGGCGGTCGCATTGTCGCCACCGAACAGGTCACGCTCCCAGCCGATGGTGAGTCGCTGACGGCGCGAGTGCGGTTCACCGCCAACGAAGCCGGCGCGCGGCAATTCCGTTTCCGCATCCCGACGCAGGACGGCGAAGAGGTCACGCAGAACAACGCGCGCGATGCCCTGCTCGAAGTACGAGACCGCGTCGAGCGGATTCTCTACTTCGAAGGCGAGCCGCGCTCGGAAGGCAAGTTCATCATCGACAACGTCGATGACGACAAGAACCTGAACCTCGTGTGGCTGCTGCGGACCGCGGAGAACAAGTACTACCGGCGCAACGTGTCGACGCCCGACGAGGTCGTGGGTGGATTCCCGAAAACGCGCGAGGAGTTGTTTGCGTATCGCGCGCTGATTCTGGGCAGCGTCGAGGCTGCATCGTTCACGCCCGACCAACTGCGGATGATCGCCGACTTCGTGAACAAGCGCGGCGGCGGGCTCCTGATGCTGGGAGGACGTCGGGCATTTGCCGAAGGCGGCTGGGCCGGCACGCCGGTGGGCGAAGTGCTGCCGGTCGTGCTCGAGAACGACAACGGACGGAAAGGCGCCTCGTATTTCAGCATGCTCGGCGTTCATCCGACGCGCGCAGGCGAGACGTCGCCGGTGACGCAAATCGCCGAGACCGAAGCGCGATCGCTCGACCGCTGGAACGAAATGCCAGAGGTCAGCTCCGTCAATCCCATCCACGAAGTGAAGCCGGGCGCGACCACGCTCCTGCAAGCGACCGACAAACAGAAGCAGGATCAGATCGTCCTCGCCTACCAGCGGTACGGACGCGGGAAAGCCGTCGCGCTTCCCATCCAGGATTCATGGCTCTGGAAGATGGACGCGAAGATTCCCGTCGAAGACACGACGTTCGCCGTCTTCTGGCGCCGACTGCTCCGCTGGGTCGTCGACGACGTGCCGGATCTCGTCAACGTCTCGACGAATCAGGATCGCGTCGAGCCGGGCGAAGCGGTGAAGATTACCGCCGACGTGTACGATCCGGCGTATGTCGAAGTGAACGACAGCCAGGTGATCGCGTCGGTGACGTCGCCGTCGGGCAAGAAAAGTGAAATCCCGATGGAGTGGACGATCTCGCGCGACGGCGAGTACAAGACCAGCTTCGTCCCCGACGAGCAGGGCGTGTACGACATCAAGGTCGACGCGTCGCGGACGACTGGCGGTCAGTCGAAGACGCTCGGCAGCAATCAGGTGCACGTCCGCGTGTCGGCGGGCGACGCGGAGTACTTCGACGCCGCGATGCGCGGCTCGCTGCTCCGTCGTATTGCCGACGATACGGGCGGACGATTCTTCACGTCCGCGAACGTTGCCGGTTTGCCGGAAGCGGTCACCTACACAGGCCGCGGCGTCACGGTGGTCGAAGAACGCGACCTCTGGGACATGCCCATCGTCCTCTTCGCGCTGCTTGGCCTGCTCGGCGCCGAGTGGGGATTCCGGCGCGTGCGGGGGTTGGCGTGACGGTCCTTTCAGGACCGGCCAGCGGCGGCCGTAAAAGGACCGCCCCCCAAATGTGGGTGTTGTTCTGTCTGCTGCTCCTCGCCACCTCCGCCTTCGCCCAGGACACCCACCTTCTCATGATCACCGGCGCGCCGGGTGACGATGAGCACGCCCAGAACTTTCACAAGTGGGCGACGGCGATTATCGACGCGGCGAAAGACAAGGGTGGCGTGACGGACGCGACGATCACGTATCTCGGCGACAAACCGGAACTCGATACCGCGCATATCAAAGCGCGGTCCACGCGCGCAAACGTCGAAAACGCATTCGCCGACCTCGCGGCAAAGGCCCAGCCGGCCGACGAAGTCGTCGTCGTCTTGATTGGTCACGGCAGCTTCGACGGGAAGATCGGCGCATTCAACCTCGCCGGTCCCGATCTCACCGCTGACGACTACGCCCGCCTGCTCGGCGCGGTGAAGTCGCAGCGCATCGTGTTCATCAACACCGCAAGCGCGAGTGGCGCCTTCGTACAGCCGCTGGCAGGTCCGGGACGCACGATCATCACGTCCACGAAGACGGGCGGAGAAAAGAACGAGCCGGTGTTCGCGCAGTTCTTCGCGGAGGCGTTCAAGGATCCCGCCGCCGACACCGATCGCAACGGCCGCGTCTCGATGGCCGAGGCGTTCGAGTACGCGAAAACCAAGGCGGTCGCAACGTATACGAAGGCCGGCACCATCCTCACCGAGCACGCCACGCTCGACGACGGCCGCGAGGGCAAGTTCGCGGCGACCTTGTATCTGGAGTCCGAGAAGTCTCGCGCGGACAAGACCGCCCAGGTCGCGAACCCGGAACTGCGTGCGCTGCTTCTGCAGCAACAGTCGCTGCAGAAGCAGATCGACGAGCTGAAATTGAAGAAAGACGTCGTGCCCACGGCGCAGTACGATCAGCAGATGGAAACGCTGTTGACGCAGCTTGCGATGAAAGCGCGCGCCATCCGTGAAATCGAGGCGAAAAAGTGAGAGTGCGGCGCCTCGTGCTCACCGCGCTCCTGACGTTCGCCGTCGCCACAGCGGCCTTCGCCCAGCGCTTCAACCTGTTCGGTGACGGCACCGGATACGAACCGCCGTCGAAAAACCTCCCCTACGACGGGCGGTTCACGTTCGCGCGCATCAAGTACACGCCGTGCTGCGGGTACATGGGGTTCTACTACCGAGGCCTTCCGGCGTGGGCGCACGGGTACGTCCCCGATCCACGCCGCGGAAACGGCCAGGCCGAAGCCAATCTGATGAAGATCATGGACGAAGTCACCTATCTTCATCCGCACACCGACGGCGGGAACGTGTTCACGTTCGACGACCCGATGTTGATGCACTACCCAGTCGCATACATGGTCGAGCCTGGCTTCTGGACGATGACCGACAAGGAAACGAAGGGGCTGGGGGCGTATTTGAAGAAGGGCGGCTTCCTGATTCTCGACGACTTCCGCCACGACGGCGACCCGCGCGCCGGCGAAGGCTGGGGCAACATGGAAGCCAACATTCAGCGCGCCATTCCCGGCGCGCAGCTGCTGCCGCTCAACGCGTCGATGATCGTCTACGACTCGTTCTTCAAGATCGAGTCGTTCGATATCATTCCGCAGGCGTACGACCGCGAGAAGCCGGAGTTCTACGGCGTCTTCGAGGACAACGACCCGAAGAAGCGGCTGATGGTCGTCGTCAACTACAGCACCGACATCTCCGACTTCTGGGAGTTCTCGGCAACCGGATTCCGTCCGATTGACGAATCGAACGAAGCCTACAAGCTGGGCGTGAACTACATCATGTACGGGCTGACGCATTAATCGCAGATTTGGAGGATCCGTGGAGGTTACGCGCGAAGGTCTCGAGTCGGCGGACGACGTAGCGCTTGCCGACAAAATGAACGCGGGCCGCAAGGCGATCATCGCCGAGCTGAAGAAGAAGATCGTCGGGCAGGACGATGTGATCGAGCTCGTGCTGGCGACGCTGTTCGTCGGCGGCAACAGCCTGATCGTCGGCGTCCCCGGTCTCGCAAAGACGCTGCTCATCGCGACGCTCGCGCAGGTGCTCGAGCTCAGGTTCAACCGCATCCAGTTCACGCCCGACCTGATGCCGTCAGACATCACCGGCACCGACATCATTCAGGAAGAACCGGGCACCGGCCGGCGCCAGATGGTGTTCGCGCCCGGTCCGATTTTCGCGAACATCGTGCTCGCCGACGAAATCAACCGCACGCCGCCCAAGACGCAGGCCGCGCTGCTCGAAGCGATGCAGGAGCATCGCGTCACGATTCAGGGGCGCACCTACACGCTGGACGAGCCGTTCTTCGTGTTCGCGACGCAGAACCCCATCGAGCTCGAAGGCACCTATCCGCTGCCGGAAGCCCAGCTCGATCGCTTCATGTTCCACATCGTCATCGAACATCCGCCGGAAGACGAAGAGTTCGACGTCGTCAGGACGACAACGGCGATTCAGAATCCGGTGTTCAACCGCCCGGTGACGGGCCCGGATCTGATTGCGTTTCAGCGTCTGGTGCGGCGCGTGCCCGTCGCCGAGCCGGTGATGCGTTATGCGTTGCGGATCGTGCGGACCAGCAGGCCCAAGTCGAAGGACGCGCCCGACATCATCAAGAAGTACGCGGCGTTCGGCGCCAGCGTCCGCGCCGCACAGAACCTGGTGCTCGGCGCCAAGTCGCGCGCGATCACGAGCGGGCGCTACCACGTGAGCTACGACGACATCCGTGCGATGGCGCATCCCGTGCTGCGTCACCGCGTGCTGACCAACTTCCGCGCAGAGTCGGAAGGCATCACCACCGATCAGATGGTGGATGAATTGCTGAACGCGGTCGCCGTCCCGGCGTCGGGGATGTAATTGCAACAACACCATTCCGACGGCACCGCGATGCCGGGCGCGCGGTTCGTCGATCCGAAGATTCTCGCGCGGATCGGCAACCTCGAACTGCTGGCACGGACCGTCGTCGACGGCTTCATCAACGGTCTGCATCGCGCGCCGTACTTCGGCGCGTCGATCGATTTCGCCGAGCATCGGGGCTACGTGGCGGGCGACGACATCCGCCGCGTCGACTGGCGCCTGTTCGCGCGGACCGACCGGTACTACATCAAGCAGTACGAGGCCGACACCAACACGAACTTCAGCCTCGTCCTCGACATCTCAAAGTCGATGAACTTCGGCACCAAGGGCGTGACGAAGCTCGAATATGCCAGCTATCTCGGTGCGTGTCTCGCGTACCTCTCGCAGCGCCAGCGCGATCGCGTCGGGTGCATCACATTCGACAGCGAGATCGTGAGCTACGTGCCGCCGTCGGCGAAGCACTTCAACGTCCTGCTGCACACGCTCGATCAGGCGAAGGCCGAGCGGCGCGGCGAGATGACGAAGCCGCTCGCCGGAATGGCCGAGCACTTCAAGCGCCGCAGCCTGATCGTCCTCATTTCGGATTTCTACGAAGACCCCTCGGCGATTCTCGAGGCGCTGAAGCCGCTGCACTTTCTCGGCAACGACCTCGTCGCGTTTCACGTGCTCGATCCCGCCGAAGTGGACTTCGGTTTTGAAGACGCGTCGAGCTTCGAGGATCTCGAAACGGGCGAGCAGATTCCGGTCGTCCCGGAATCGTTCCGGGATGAATACCGGCGGCTCATTCAGAGCCATATCGAGTCGTTGAAGACGAAGTTCTCGGAGGTCCGCATCGATTACATGCTCGCAAACACCGCTGAGCCGCTGGATCGATTGCTGTTCAGCTATCTCTCTTCGCGCGAAAGGTTAATGAGAGTACGGTGAACGAAATTCGGAATTATTGATGTCATTTCTGGCCCCACTGTTTTTGCTCGGCTCCGCGGCGATTGCCATTCCGATATTCGTGCATCTGATTCAGCGCGAACGGTCCCGCGTCGTGCACTTTCCCTCGCTGATGTTCGTGCAGAAGATTCCGTATCAGTCGGTGCGCCGACGGCGGATCCGCCACTGGGCGCTGCTGATGATGCGATGCGCGGCGCTGCTCCTCATCATCCTCGCGTTCGCGCGTCCGTTCCTGAAGCGCGAGGTCGTGGCTGCCGCCGCGCTGGGCGGCACGCGCGAAATCGTGATCCTTCTCGATCATTCGGCCAGCATGGGATACGGCGATCACTGGCAGAAAGCCAAGGACGCCGCGCACCAGGCCGTGCGATCGCTTGGCGCGACCGACCGGGCGACCCTGGTGCTCTTCAGCCGCAACGCCGAAGAAAGCATGCGCGTCACCTCCGATCGCGCACGGCTCGACGTGGCGATCGACGGCGCGAAGGTGGATGCCGACTCGACTCGCTACGGTCCTGCGTTGAAGCTCGCGGAGAGCATCCTGCTGCGGTCGACCGCCCGTCGGCGGGAGACGATTCTGATCAGCGATTTCCAGCGCGCCGGATGGACGGGCTCCGAGGACGTGCACTTTCCTGACGGGTACACGGTGACGCCGGTGTCGGTCGCCACACCGGATCCGAGCAACGTCGCCGTGCCGTCGGTCACGTTCTCGCGCCAGGCGTTTTCCGGTCAGGAGCGCGTCACCGTGACGGCCGGCATCGCGAACCGCGGCACAACGGCCAAGGACGTGCCGGTGTCGCTCGACGTTCAGGGCCTCCCAATTCAGACGCAGCAGGCGCACGTCGCGCCCAATTCCGCGACCTCGGTCACCTTCACGCAGTTCACGCTCGACAAGCCGATCGTGAAGGGCACCGTGCGCGCCGGCTCGGACCAATTGCCAGCCGACAACACGTTCCACTTCACGGTGTCCCCGACCGCGCCCGTGTCTCTGCTCGTCGTCGAAGGCGGAGACAGGGATTCGTCGCTGTATCTCTCGAAGGCACTGTCCGTCAGTTCGTCGCCGACGTTCCAGACCGACCTGATGCCGGTCGTGCGCGTCTCGCCGAACAACTTCGAGAAGCGCGCTGCGATCATCCTCAACGACGTCGCGTTTCCGCCGGCGGCACAGAACGGCGCCCTCAAACAGTATGTCGAGCGCGGAGGCGGACTGCTCATCGTCGCCGGCGGACACACGACGTGGCCGGAAGGCGAGAAAGATCTGATGCCCGGGAAACTCGGGGCCACCGTCGATCGCACACAGGGACGCGGTGCGACGCTCGGCTTCATCGATCGCAGCCATTTCGTGTTCGAGATCTTCAAGGCGCCGCGCAGCGGCGACTTCTCCGCCGCCCAGATCTATCGTTACCGCCGCATCGATCCCGCTCCGGGCGACAAGGTGCTCGCCCGGTTCGACGATGGCGCCGTGGCGGCCGTCGAACGCAAAGTCGGCGCGGGTCGCGTAATCCTGTGGGCGTCGTCGCTCGATACGTCGTACAGCGATCTGCCGCTGAAGCCGGTGTATCTGCCGCTCGTCACGCAGATCGTGAAATACCTCGCGCAGTTCGAAGCGCCGCATGCGTGGCAGACCGTCGGACAGGTCGTGGACGTCCAGTCGCTGACGAAATCGCGCGCGAACTGGGTGGTGGTGACGCCATCGGGCAAGCGAGTGACGTCGACCGGACCGCTGGAGCTCGACGAACAGGGCGTGTACGAAGTGCGGCCCGCCGGATCGGCCGATGCGTTCACGCCGCAAGCAGTCGCCGTCAACATCGACCCGGCCGAAGAAGATCTCACGCCGATCGACCCCGCCGAACTCGTGGCCGCCGTCACGGGTCACGCGGCATCCCCGGCTGCGGCAGCGCTGCCGACCGCAGCGCAGGCCGAGCAAATCGACATCAAGGACGCCGAGAAGAAGCAGAGCTTCTGGTGGTATCTGCTCGTCACGGGACTACTGCTGCTGGCGGCCGAAACCGTGGTGTCGAATCGCCTGTCGCAGGGCGAAAAGTTCTTGTAATCTGTGACCTGGAGGCTCAATGGATCGTCGAGCTGAACTCCTCGAAGTCATCCGCTCCGTCCGCAATCGCTGGCGGCAGAAGCTGGCCGTGCGCGGCGTGGTACTGGTGGTCGCCGGCACGCTCCTCGCGCTGTTCCTGTCGGCGTCGAGCCTCGAAGCGCTGCGGTTCTCGCCCGGTGCCATCATCGCCTTCCGCATCATCGCCATCGCGGTGTTCGCGGCGCTCGTGTGGCAGTTCCTCGTGCGACCGCTCCGCCGCAACGTCAGCGACACGCAGGTCGCGATGTACCTCGAAGAAAACGACCCGAAACTCGAGGCGGCGATTCTGAGCGCCATCGAAGCCACATCTGGCTCGACGATTTCGCAGGATCACTCGCCGCGGCTGGTCGAGAAGCTCGTCGAACAGGCGATCGAACAGTGCCGCGACGCCATCGCCGGCCACCATGTCGATCGCCGCGCCCTGAAGCGTCACGTCATGTCACTCGGCGGCGTCGCGGTCGCGGCGTTGCTGCTCGTCGTGTTCGGCCCGGCCTACCTGCGGCACGGACTGTCGGCACTGCTCGTCATCACCCGAGCGGCCGAAAAGGCGAGCCCATATTCGATCGAAGTGAAGCCCGGCGACGCAAAAGTCGCGCGCGGCGCGGACGTGCAGGTGAAAGCACGTCTCGTCGGCTTCCCGTCGAAGGACGCGACATTGATGGCGCGCAATTCGCCAGGCGCCCAGTTCGAGCGCATCCCGCTCGTCGCGGGCGCCGACCCGTCCGCCTTCGAGGGCATGATCTTCCATCTGGAGAAGGGCACGCAGTACTACGTCGAAGCGAACGGCGTGAAGTCCACCACCTATTCGATCTCGGTACTCGACCTGCCCACCGTCGGCAAGCTCGAACTCGAATACCACTTCCCCACATACACGGGACTGCCCGTCCAGAAGATCGACGTCGGCGGCGACGTCGCCGCCATCCGCGGCACCGAAGTCTGGCTCAAGGTGACGCCGACGATGAGCGCGCCCGACGGAAAGATCGTCGTCAACGATGCGAATGCCGGCGAACTGAAGAAGCAGGCCGACGGCACGCTCACCGGGAAGTTCACCGTCAAGGACGAGGGGTTCTACCGGATCGGGCTCACGGGACCGCACGGCGAGCAGGTGGATGCCTCGCAGAAGTACACGATTGACGTCCTCGAGGATCAGCCTCCCGTCATCTCGTTCAACAAGCCCGGACGCGACAGCAACGCCACGCCGGTCGAGGACGTGTTCGTCGAAGCGAAAGCCAACGACGACTTCGGCATCAAGGACGTGCAGCTGTTCTACTCGGTGAACGGCGGCAAGGAAAAGTCGGTGACGCTCTTCAAGGGCGACAAGACGCTGCAGGAAGTCCAGGCGGGCCACACGATCTACATGGAAGAACTCGGCGTGAAGCCGGGCGACTTCGTGTCGTACTACGCGAAGGCGACCGATAACAACGGCGTCGAGGGTCCGAAGACGACGACGAGCGACATCTACTTCGTCAATGTCCGGCCGTTCAAGAAGGACTACAAGGCCGCGCAGTCGCAGGGCGGTGGCGGCGGAGGCGGCGGTGGCGAAGTCAACGCGCTCTCGCAGCAGCAGAAGCAGATCATCGCGGCGACGTTCAATGTGGTGCGCGACAAACCGAAGCTGACCGCGGAGAAGTACCGCGAGAACGTCGTGTTCCTCAACCTCGCGCAGGCGAAACTGCGCGGACAGGTCGACGAACTGGTCGGCAAGCTGCAGGCGCGCGTCGGCGTCGTCGATCCCGGATTCAAGGCGATCGCCGAGGCGCTGCCGAAGGCGTCAGCGGAAATGAAGACGGCCGAAGGCAACCTGAAGGCGCAGCAGCCGAAGGAGGCCCTCGAACCGGAGCAGCGCGCGTTGAAGCTGCTGCAAGACGCCGAGGAGAGCTACGAAGTCCAGGTGCGTCAGGGTGGCGGCGGGGGCGGAGGCGGAGGCGGCGACCAGCTGTCGGAAGATCTCGCCGACCTGTTCGAGCTGGAGCTCGACAAGCTTGCGAATCAGTACGAGATGCAGAAGCGCGCCGAGCAGCAGGGCAACGACCGGCAGATCGACGAGCTCGCCGAAAAGCTGAAGGATCTCGCACGGCGGCAGCAGCAGGAAATCGAGCGGCAGCGGCGCGCGGCGGCCGGCCAGCAACAGCAGTCGGGCGGTGGCGGCGGACAGAGTCAGCGTCAGCTCGCGGACGAACTCGAACAGGCAGCGCGCCGGCTC
>Ga0075425_100008705_pt1 | contig 10777 bp, 8 predicted proteins | sample SoiMethybrSBSTD4_FD_75300 | JGI IMG/M metagenome (GOLD analysis project Ga0075425, IMG submission 75300) | Bulk soil microbial communities from a Populus tree surrounding site in Tennessee, USA - Soil MetaG P. TD hybrid SBSTD4 | ecosystem: Environmental > Terrestrial > Soil > Tree plantation...
GTTGTTGACGAGGACGTAGCCCGCGTTGACGTTGGGACTGCCGATGATGGCGGCATTGAGCGTCCGCCCGCCGTCGGCGACCTGCATCGTCCACGTCGTGCAGCCCCGCGTGTGGCCGGGGGTGAGGCGGGCCGTGAGCGTTGCGCCGCCAAGTTCGACCGTGTCGCGATCGTGCAGCACGCCGTCGACCTTCGCGCCGGGGCGGCCGCGCGTGGTGCTTTCGACATCGGCGACGTCCGCGTCCATTACCATGAGTTTCGCGCCGGTCTCTGATTTGATGAGGCCGACGGCTTCATCGTGATCGCCATGAGCGTGGCTGATCAGGATGATCTTCGTGTCCGCGTACTTGAACCCGAGCCCCTCGATGCTTTTTCGGATAGCGGGCACATCCTCTTTGAAGTTCCCATTGATGAGGATGTTGCCCTGCGAAGTGGCGATCAGATACGCCGCGAGGTCGGCAGTTCCGACGTAATACAGGTTGCCGGCGATCTTGAAGCCGGGAATGGCGCGGTGCCAGTCGGGGTTCGCTTGCGCGCGGGCGGCGGCGGGAAGAACGGCGCCGAGCAAGATCAGCAACGCCGCGGCCCTGAAACTAGCTCGCATACGACCTCCTGACGTCTAACGGCTGGCCGCGGGCATTATAATGCGCGCCCTCCCGGGAAAGACTGACTCGGGCGAACACCCGAGAGGCCACGGTTCTATGAGCGGGGTCCCGTGATCTCGCCGCGCGCCGCCGCGCACCATGTTTCGCTCAGCGCCTCGGCGATCTGCTCCAAGGTCGTCGGTCCTCCGGGAACTGGCGCCGGGAACGTCAGCGCCGGGAGCTGCCCGGTGTTCATGAGCGCATCGATTTCCCTGGCCACAGCTATGGACACGCCGCATGCTCTCTCGAAGGCCGGCGGGTTCGCATCGAGCGCCTCGGCGAGCGACTCCATTTTCTTGTCGAGCGAGTTCACCTGCCCGCATTGCAGGCCAGACGCGGCAGTCGACGCGTTCAACCAGTTGACGTACACATGAAACGCAGGCAACGGGTGTATGGTAGCGTCGATATCGACGGTGCAGCTCACGGCAGCCGCCGCCGATCGTGCCGATGATTCAGTAACCGCGAGTGTGCCAGGCGCCGCACTGGCGAGAGCGCTCGGTGCGGTCGGAGTGGACGTGCCGCACGCTGCAGTGCACAACCCAACTACCGAAGCGATCAGAATCCGTCGCGTAACGGTCATCGAGTCCTCCTTCGGCTGTGAACGGGATGCAGAGTCGGTCGCCACAAGGGAACCGGCGCCGGGATGATACGTCTATCGCCGCTTGCGTGATACCGATTTCTGTGCCGAGGGGAAAGGGTTGCTCGACAAAGCGACGGCTGGTCCTTGACGGGTCGGCCGTTACGCCGACCCGGAACACGAACGCTCAGTTTTCTTTCTGGGCGTCGCGCATTTGCCTGATCAAGCGATCGCAGTGGACGGCCGCTTGCGCCATGCGCGTACCACGGTAGGTCTGCGCCATGGCTTCGTGACGCGCGATCTCTTCCCGAAGCGTCCGCGTGATCACGCCTTTCTCAGGCTCGGGCGGGATGGGCACCCATTGACGCAGCTCAGGACGGTACACGAATGGGGCCTGTCCGGCATCGACAACCGTAGGAACTAGCAGCGCGAGTGCCGCAACAGTAAGAAGCGTAAAGCGTTTCATAACGACCCAACCTTTCGCGTGACTGCAGCGATCAGCCGTGGAATCAGATCACGCTGGTCGCCTATCGCTTTTCAGGCAACCATAGTGCCAGCCCGTATCGTCTGACGGCAGCACACCCATTCACGGTCCTGACTCATTCGCCGAGGACTATTTCGCGAGCCCCGGGAATCTTTCCCGCCGCACTCGGGCTCGCATGTCGTGACGCAACAGAACCATGCTGCTCTGGCTTGGCACGTCTGATGCCTTGGTCGGATGCGGAGGTCACGATGACTCGTATCGCGCACACATTGAGAAACGGAGTCTGGATCGGATGTCTCGCCGCAATCGCGCTCGCGGCCACGCCTCGGGCGCAGACCAAAGAGGCGCCGGCAAAGCCCCACAGTGAGATGGGAATGATGGCTGATTGCCAGAAGATGATGGCGGACATGAAGGCGGGCCAGGAGAAGCTCGAGGATCTGATTGCGAAGATGAACGCCGCATCAGGAGAAGAGAAGATCAATGAGATGGCGGCTGTTCTCACCGAACTCGTCGCGCGGCAGAAGTCGATGCATGACCACATGACAACGATCGGCCACGAGCATGCCCGGTAGTCACTGCGTCAAAGGATCAACCGCAGGCTGGGCACGCACCTTGCGCTGACCTCTTCGCATGCGGGCGGGAACTCGACGGTCGTCAGGGAAACAGTCGACGATCGCCCGGGCTGCTCCGACGGAGAACGACAATGAACAGGTACTTCGACGCTCTCGTGGGTGGATTCCTGATTGCTCTCAACCTCGCGGTCGGACCGCTTCTTCATCGCTGGCGCACACGATGGAATGCAACCGCGGACGAAGTGAAAGAATCGCTGCCAGGCGACGAGATCGTCAAGGCGCCGACCTGGACGTACACGCACGCGATCAGGATCCTGGCGCCGCGCGCCGCCGTCTGGCCGTGGCTCGTGCAAATCGGTCAGGGCCGCGGTGGTTTCTTCAGCTATGAGGTCCTCGAGAACCTTGCCGGCTGCGACATCCACAACGTGCTGGAACTGCGCAGCGAGCTGCAGCAGCTGCACGCCGGAGAGAAAGTTCGGATGCATGCCAACGGATCCGGGCCGAGTGTGTCGATTCTCGACCCAGGGCGTGCTCTCGTTCTTGGCGGCCCGCCCGACACCAACGGCTCGCAAGCCACATGGGGCTTCTATCTTCATCAGACTGAAGATGGGGTGACGCGGCTCATCGAGCGCGGGCGTCATGCCGTTGGCAAGGGGATCCTGGCCAAGCTGGGAAATGGACCCTATCTGATCGATCCCGTTGGCTTTGTCATGAGTCGCAGGATGCTTAAAACGATCAAGCGACTTGCTGAGACCGCGCCGTGGAAACCGCGATTCGCATGAGTTAAACGTTGGCCGGCAGCAATGGATTGCCGGAATTAGGGATCGACCACCTGTCGCTTTTGCGGCGCATCGCTTGCGAGGACGCCGGAACGGCAACGAGTGCCACGAGAAAGCCGGCCTCGCTGCGAAATTGCCATGGTCATCCGTTCACTACTCACTGTTGGCGAAATGGACCAGCTGACGGCTGTCCCAGTTGGATCCTCCCAACCCCATTTTTTGAGTGATATCGAACTGGACGTTTCGGATAAAGGCATCCAGAGCGTCTCCGAGGTCGGGATGGCCGATCTCCTGTAACTCGTACGAAGCTCGCACCACCGGAGGAAAAATCTTGATCCATCGCGTCAGATCGATCGGTGTCCCGACCACGACAACATCACACGGCACGCGCTCGATCGTCGTCGCGAGGTCACGCAGTTGGCGATCGCTATAACCGATCGCCGGCAGCGCGCAATCAATCGCCGGGTATTCGTCGAGCGCGTGCGCAATACTTCCAACAGCGTACGGTCGAGGGTCAACGATTCTGGCTGCCGCGAACTTCCGCGCCAGGATGGTTCCGGCACCGAACCGCATCTCACCATGCGTCAACGTGGGTCCGTCTTCGATGACGAGCACCTTCCGGCCGCTGATCAAATCAGGCCTGTCCCCACGCACCGGCGACGCCGCTTCGACGATGAGCGCGCGTGGGTTCGCGAGGCGGATGTGATGGCGCAACTCCTGGACGGTGGCGAGATCGGCCGCGTCGACCTTATTGATCACGACGACATCAGCCATGCGAAGGTTGACTTCGCCGGGGTAATAACTCAGCTCGTTCCCCAGTCTCAACGGGTCTGCGACGACGACGTGCAGAGTCGGACGGTAGAACGGGAAATCGTTGTTGCCGCCATCCCAGAGAATGACGTCTGCCTCGAGTGCGGCCTTCTCGAGAATCTCTGCATAGTCGACACCTGCGAAGACGACAGAGCCACTTACGATATGCGGTTCGTATTCCTCGACCTCCTCGAGCGTGCAATGCTGGGTCTGCAAATCTTCGAGCGTGGCAAATCGTTGACAGCGCTGCGCGGACAGCTCGCCATACGGCATCGGATGACGAACGACGACGACGCGCAATCCATTGCTTCGCAGCAACTGGACAATGCGCCGGCCCACCTGGCTCTTGCCGGCTCCAGTTCGAACGGCGCATACGGCGAGAACCGGCTTCGGGCTTTGGAGCATCGTCGTCCGAGGGCCCAACAGCACGAAGTCCGCCCCTGCGGCATTGGCGATGGCGGCACGGTGCATCACATAGTCGTACGGCACATCGCTGTACGAAAAGACCACTTGGCTTACCGCGAGGCGCTCGATCAGCCTCGGCAACTCTTCCTCGTGAAAGATCGGAAGACCAGCTGGATACAGTGGGCCGGCCAAATCGGCGGGATACCGGCGGTCGGCGATATTCGGGATCTGCGCAGCAGTAAAGCCGACGACCTCGTAGCGCGTGTCGTCACGGTAGGCGACATTGAAATTGTGGAAGTCGCGGCCCGCGGCGCCAAGTATCAGCGTGCGTATGCGGTCCATACCTGTTTGTTGTTCAAGCCTGATACCAACACCGCGTGATGAACGAGTGCGACAGATCGAGGCGGACTGACTGATGTTACGAGCGGTGCGCGTGAATCTTCGCGCCGATGTGAAATAAGACCTCATGGCCATCGTCGCGGGGATTCCTCACGACGTCACGATTCCTTGCGCCTGTTGTAAACAAGCTTGACGTCGAAGGGACCGGGCTCGTCGCGCATGCGCTCGAAGTTGATCCGGATCAGCAGTTGACCTGTGGTGGGAACGATTGAGTAGTCATATGTGAGTATGCCGGCGTGCCCGACATCGTAAGCGACACTCAGGTGTTGTCCCGTCCATTGTGCTCTCCGTTTCACGGATCCGGTTTCGAGCACGTGCTTTTCATCCTTCCCATCGGTGCGCATCTCATAGGGTTCACGGTCGCCAACAATCGTTAAGGTCTGATCCGACTGCGAGATCTTCAGCGTCAACGGCGGAAATCGCACCGGGCGGATCAATTCCGCCAGGACTTTACGATCCGTTTCGCTCAGGCGGTCAACGGCTCCCCCGCGACCCGCGCGGCCCGAACCTCTGTGCGCCGGATCACCGTGTGCAGGCGTTCCCGCACCCCCGCGCGCCGGTCGGTCCGTATAGGCTTCATGTCTGAACTCGCCACTGTCGAACTCGATCGCACGCGCAATCTGTTCGGCGTGATCGCTCAAGTACGTGTCGATTGACCAGGTACCTGAGAGATCCGTGGTTGCCTGTTGCCCGGCTCGTCCCGACTGAGGAACCAACCCCGCGAGGATGAGGCAGAGCGCCACACGGACGTGAGCATATCGCCTCGAAATCGGCATCGTGTCACCACGGGCCCCACGCCATCCACTTGAAGTAGCCGACTTGCGCACCGACGTCCTTCGCACTCGTGCCGGTCCCGAGCCCGCTGTTAATTTGGACGGCGGCCACGAGTCGATAGTTTGAAGCGGGTCGGAAAACGACGTGACGATGCCGTTCGCGCTGTCGCAATCCTGATCGCCCGTGTGGCCTGTGCCGCGAACCGCATTCGTGCGCGGCGACGCGAACTCCTTCGGCTGCCCTGGCCGGCCCGGCCTGTCGTTTTGTGACAATCGGCAGTACTATCCGCACACCATCACGGACTTCGCGAGTCGCTATCCGATCGCCTTCCAAGCGCCGTTTGGTTGAGTCTTGACAATCGATCGGGGCAAACAATGATCCAGTCGGAGGGTCCCATGATGAAGAAAGCGCTCTTGCTGGTGGCTTTGGTCATGCTGACAACGATGACGATGACGGCCCTCGTCCAGCAGGCGGTACCTCCCGAAAATGCGCCGGTGCCGGCAATGCCCAAGGAGGCGACACGCACCGGCAAGCGCGTCAACCGCATCATCGACATGTGGCTCAAGGGGCAGCCTGTCTACTACTCGCAGATTAACGGCGGCGGCTACGAGCAGGGTAAGCAGATGGCGGCGACCAAGGCCGACTACATCACCTATGAAATGGAGCATGGCCCGCTCGACTTCAAAGAACTGCGCGAATTCATGCGCGGCCTTCTCGAGGCGGGGCCGACCCGCACCGGCCACAAGACTCCCGCGGTGATCGTCACCTTACCTATCCCCGGAACGACCGATGCCTTGCGCGCCAATGCCTGGATGATCCAGCAGGCGCTGGCCGCCGGCGTACATGGCATCCTTCTGTGCAATGCCGAGAGTCCCGAGGCCGCCCGCCTGATGATCGAAGCCGCCCGATATCCGTTCGCCCCGCGGGTTGACGGGTTGGCGCAGGGTACTCGAGGCAACGGCTCGCAGGCCTATGCCTCGCGCATGTGGGGCGTGACTCCCGAGGAATACATGCGCATCGCTGAACCCTGGCCGCTGAACCCTGACGGCGAGCTACTGTTCGGTCTCAAGATCGAGAATCCCCGGGCTGACGCGAATGTCGAGACGTCGGTCCGCGTACCGGGTATCGCCTTCGCGGAATGGGGCCCGGGCGATCACGGCTTCTACGTGATGGGTCGTCCCGGAACGTATAAAGACGGCGGCGAAACATCACCTCAAATGGCCGCGGTGCGGCGCCGGGTTCTCAACGCCACCAAGGCCGCCGGCATCAAATTCCTGAATGCCTGCAACGAGAACACCGTGATCGACCAGTTAAAGGAAGGAGTGATGATCTGCACGGGTGGAGACTCACCGGCCGCCGACAAAGGCCGCGCGTTTACGAAGCGCACCGATCCCTGGTAAACCGTGGTCGAATTCCTGTTCCGCGAACGCAATTATGGGCTGCACAACATCCTGAGGGCGGTCGAGCCGAGGAGAAGCATCCGACAAATGGAGGTTCGTCTATTCGCGGAGGCCCACTATGCGACGATTTCTGATCGGGAACTTTGTGTTCGTGTCGCTCGTTGTCGTGCCAATAGCCGCCTATGCGCAGGCGTCGATTGTGGGTTTGGTCAGGGACAATTCAGGGGCGGTGATACCGGGTGTCACCGTCGAAGCGTCGAGCCCGGCGCTCATCGAGAAGACGCGCTCGGTCGTCACCAGCGGAACCGGTCAATACGCGATCGTCGACCTGAGGCCGGGCACCTACACGGTGACCTTTACCCTGCCCGGCTTCAACGCCGTCAAACGCGAGGGGATCGAGCTGACGGGCAATTTCGTCGCAAGCGTGAGCGTCGAGATGCGTGTTGGAGAGGTTACCGAAACCATCACTGTGAGCGGTGAGGCGCCCATCGTCGACGTGACGAGCGCGAGGAGGCAGCAGACGATCAGCGGCGACGTGATCGCCGCCATTCCATCGAGCCGCCAGTACTTCGGCCTGACCACGTTGGTACCAGCGCTCAACATCCAGGGGAATGACATCGGCGGCGCATCGGGGCCGATCTTCAGCGTGTTCCAGATCCATGGCGGCCGGCGCAACGAGGGACAGGTTCTCGTCGATGGACTGAGCATGGGGTTCCAGGGCATGGGCGTGTCCTTCTATGTGCCGGAGGTAGGCACCGCGCAGGAGGTCACGTTCAGTCTGTCGGGCGGCCTCGGCGAGGCGCCCACCGGCGGTCCACAGATGAACATCGTCCCGCGCACGGGCGGCAACGTGTTCAGCGGCAGTGTGTTCGTGACTGGCGCGAACGGAGCGATGCAGGGAGACAACATCACGCAAGAGATCCGGGACGCTGGTCTCACCGGGCGTAACGAGCTGCAGAAGCTATGGGAGGTCAACCCAGCGGTCGGTGGTCCGATCAGGCGGGATCGTCTCTGGTTCTATGGGACGTTCCGTCATCAAGGCAATCGGCAGCTCGTTGCCGGCATGTTCGAGAACAGGAACGCAGGCGATCCGACGAAGTGGACCTACGATCCGGATAGCAGCCGTCAAGCCGTCGATGACGGTACATGGAAGAACGGGTCGCTGCGTCTTACCTGGCAGGCGTCGCCGCGGAACAAGGTCAATGTCTGGTGGGACGAGCAGAGTGTATGTCAGCACTGCATCGGCGGTGGCTCACGAACGGGTCTGGTGTTCGCCGGCGGTATTCAATCGCCTGAAGCGCACGGCCGGACCGAGGGCTTCCCGCAGCGAATGGCCCAGGCGACATGGTCTTCGCCCGTTTCGAATCGGCTGCTGCTCGAAGCCAGCCTCGGACTTGGGCCGGACATCCAGTTCGGAGGTCTGCAGAAGAACCCCTACGACAAGACCTTGATCCGGGTAACGGACCAGGGCGGGGCGATTCCGAACCTGGCGTATCGAGCGGCGTTCTGGTCGCGTCCGCGAGGGCTCACTCGCGTCACGCAGGGATCGCTCTCGTATGTAACCGGTTCGCACAATGCGAAGTTCGGCGGGCGATATCACTTCAACGATTCGCTGGGGGTGAACTTCTACAACGACAGCCAGCTGTCCTACACGTTCTTGAACGGGTCGCCCACGCAGTTGACGATGTACGGCAACCAGGACGTGCGGCAGCTTGTGACGCAAGGCATGGCCTCGTTGTATGCCCAGGATCAGTGGACGCGGGGCCGCCTCACGCTCCAGGGCGGTGTACGGTTTGAACACCTGAGTGCCGAGTTTCCCGATCAGCAGATCGGTCCCAACCTGTTCATACCCAACGCCATCAAGTTCTCCGCCCGGGACAGCGGAGTCGGCGTCAAGGACCTCATGCCCCGCATGGGCGCTGCATATGATCTGTTCGGCAACGGAAGAACGTCAGTCAAGATGTCTCTCGGCCGTTACGTGACGCCCACCAACTCGACCGAAGCCTACGCCGGCGGTCAAAATCCAGTGAACCGCGTGGCATTGATGACGAACCGGTCATGGACCGATAGCAATCGCAATTTCGCGCCCGACTGCAATCTTCTGAATCCGGCGCTGAATGGCGAGTGTGGACCTTGGTCGAACCAGAACTTCGGGAAAGAGGTCTTTACGACCACATACGATCCCGATCTTCTCAGCGGCTGGAACAAGCGCGAGTACAGCTGGGATTTGACCACGGCAGTCAGCCAGCAACTGGCGCGGCGGGTCTCCGTCGAGCTGAGCTATGCGCGCCGCGTGTGGGGCAACTTTCAGGTTACGGACAACCGCGCCGTCGGGCCGGCCGACTTCGACCCGTTCACGATCGTCGCGCCGCAGGATCAGCGGTTGCCGAATGGCGGCGGCTATTCGCTTCAGTTCTACGACATCAACCCGGCGAAGTTCGGACAGTTCGACAACTTCATCACGTTCTCGGATAACTTCGGCAAGCAGATCTATCACTTCAACGGCTTCGACGTGAACGTGAATGCGCGATTTCCTTTCGCGCTGACGATACAGGGTGGCTTCAGCACCGGCAATATGACAGAGGACGATTGTGCGGTCGGCGAGAAACTGCCGGAGATCTACATTCTGCCCGGTAGCGGCGGTACGCTCTCGGCCGTCCAGTCGATCGCCCAATGGTCCAGGAGCTATTGCCATCGTGAGTCGGGGTATCTCACGAATGTGAAGGCATTGGCGACATACACAATCCCAAAGGTCGACGTGCTGATCAGCGGGACGATTCAGAGTAAGCCGTACGTGGGATCGAACTTTCCCAGCGTCGCTTCGCAAAGCATTCCCGCAAATTCAGTGACGCCGAACGCCCTGATCGCGCCGAGTCTTGGGCGGCCGCTTGCCGGGGGCGCGCCCGTCACGTTGTTGGGACTCGTCAAACCGGGGGACAAGTACGGTGACCGGCTCAATCAAGTCGATCTCCGGTTCGGCAAACTGCTGCGGTTCGGCGGCACGCGGACGCTGGTGGCACTCGATCTCTTCAATGCATTCAACACGAACACCATCGACGTGTACCAGACGTTCTACGGTTCCACGTACTTGACCCCGGCGTCGATCATGGCGGCGCGGCTCGCAAAGATCAGCGCGCAGTTCGATTTTTGATATCGCGATCCCACCGAGGTGCTGGCGCTGACGAACAGCACCAGCGCCTCGTTGCGCAGGCCAATTTCCGCATAGATCTCTGACGTGCCTTCGCGCGCGTCAACCAAGGGCACTGTCGAGCCACGATCCACAGCACGCCGATGGGCTTGGATCCCCTTCCGCCCGGCACGATCCTCGCACTGATGTCTCCGCGGGTGAGGGACGTGGCAGAAAGGCTCGAACAAGTGATGGCGCCCTGGCTGCGGTTCGCCGGGTGCGTGCTCGTCGTGGCGGTGCTCTATTGGGCGCAGGCAGTGCTGGTTCCTCTGGCGCTGGCTATGCTCATCAGCTTCGTGTTGTCCCCTCCGGTCACATTTCTCCAGCGCTGGATTGGACGCATTGCTGCCGTTCTCGTCGTGGTGCTTCTCGTGTTCACCGGTCTCGGGCTGGCCTCCTGGGCCGCGGGAACTCAGGTGTCGCACCTCGCTGACGATCTCCCGCGCTATCGCGAGAACATCGCACAGAAGATCTCGGACGTCCGCGGCGTAGGCCAAGGCGGCTCGGTCGAGCAGGTTCAACAGACAGTCAAGGAGATCCAGGAACAGATCGCGGGGCCCCCGCCTGCGAGCGGCACCAGCCGGCAACCGGTGATCGTCCAGTCGCAGAAGGTGACCAGTCTGACCGACTTCTCTTCGTGGCTCGGCCCCGCGCTCGGTCCGCTCTCCACGGCGGGCTTCGTCGCAGCGCTCGTCATCTTCATGCTGCTCGAGCGCCAAGAGCTGCGCGGACGAGTCTTCGGCCTCG
>Ga0075425_100008707_pt1 | contig 10777 bp, 7 predicted proteins | sample SoiMethybrSBSTD4_FD_75300 | JGI IMG/M metagenome (GOLD analysis project Ga0075425, IMG submission 75300) | Bulk soil microbial communities from a Populus tree surrounding site in Tennessee, USA - Soil MetaG P. TD hybrid SBSTD4 | ecosystem: Environmental > Terrestrial > Soil > Tree plantation...
TTGGTGGTGTCGGGGTTGACGAATGGTGATGTGTATTCGTTTACGGTGACGGCGACGAATGGGGTGGGGACGGGGCCTGCTTCGGCGCCGTCGAATAGTGTGACTCCGAGTGCGCCGGCGCTCCTCACCCTCACCACTCCCACGCCCGGCTTCGGCGTGACCGGCGTGGGGTACACGTACAAGCTCAACGCGACCGGGGGAACGCCCCCCTACACCTGGGCGCTCACCTCGGGCTCTCTGCCGCCCGGTCTGCGCCTCGCCTCCACCGGGACCATCAGCGGCACACCGACAGCAGCCGGAAGCTGGACGTTCGGCATCATCGTCCGGGACGCCTCCACGCCGGCCAACTCGCTGACGTCGGCACTCACCCTCCAGATCTATCCCAAAGCCAAGAACGGCAGCGGCACCGAAACCATCTCTCCCACCACCGCCACCCGTGGCTCGAGCGGGAACACGTTCACGCTCACCTACACCGCCTCCGCCACCGGCGCCCTCTTCGACGGCAAACTCAAGATCACCGTCCCCAGCGGCTGGACCGCCCCCTCAAAGACCACCACGTCTGCGGGTCTGGTCACGACCAGCACGGGATCGGTGTCGGTCTCCGGCCAGGCGATCACGATCAGCGGCATACGGCTGGCGCCTGGGGCGGTGTTCACCGTCACCTATGGAAGCATCGCCGGTGGTAAGAAGGGCGTGACCGTAGCGTCCAGTTCCGGGACGTACACCTTCACGACCAAAGAGGGATCAGTCTCGGGCGCAACCCCGGTTCCGCTGGCAAGCTCACCGACCGTGAAGGTCGGCTAGGCGGGCGTTCGGGTCAACCGTGCCTGATCGCGGCCGGGTCGGGCTTTCCGGCCGGCGTGACCGGCACGAAGTCGAAGCCGTCCGGGGTGTTCAGATAGCCGTGTGCGGTGCCGGGCGCGCCCAGGTGGCCGTACTGCCAGACGATCCGCTTCGTGCGCGGGTCGATGACCACGACCCGCTGGTTGTAGTCGTCGTTGACCGCGATCATGCCGTTGGGCAGCATCGCCGCCAGGCTGGGGTGGTCGAGCCTGCCCGACCCGGAGCTGGGGCGGTACTCCCACCTCACGCGGCCGGTGCGGCGGTCGAGGATGACGAGGCCGCCGGGGCTGGCGTAGTCGGCCACCAGGATGTTGCCCTTCAGGGTCAGCTGCGGGTCGGACGGGTAGCTGACCGGGGCGTGATAGACCCGCACCAGCTTGCCCGAGAGCGTGAACTCATCCAGGTAGGAGCCGTTGATCTCGCTGACCAGGATGTGGCCGTTCGGCAGCGGGGTGTCGCCGTTGACGGCGCCCAGGTAGCGGGGCGGGTCGTGCACGCAGTGGCCGGCCTGGCCGATCGATCGGACGATGCGGTGCCCGCGAATCTCGAGCACGCGGCAGTTGTACGCGTCGGCCACGATCACCATCCCGTTGCGGAGCTTGTAGGCGTCGTCGGGCGTGTTCAGGTAGCCGGGCGATGAACCCTTCACGCCGGCGTGGCCGTAGCTCCAGATCAGCCTGCCGCGGGGATAGCTGATGATGACGATCTGGTGGTTCTCCTCCTGGTTGGAGATGATCCCGCGGCCGCCCGGCACGAAGAAGGTGTCGTCGTCGAAGTACAGCTTGTGCTGGCCGGGCCGGCTGGGGTAGTGCCACAGCAGCTTGTGGCGAGGGTTCACGAGCAGGATCCGGTTGTTTCCGCGGTCGGCGATCAGCAGGTCGCCCGGCAGCGGGCCGGAGAACATCGACGGCCTGGACGCCGCCGGTTTGGCGTGCGGCTTGGCGGGACGCGCGCCGCCCATGCTGATCTGCAGCACCGAGCGGGTCGGGCCGGCGCCGGACGTGCCGCCGATCACCACCATCCGGCCGGGCAGGCTGGCCACGCCGGCGTCCGACAGCGGCGTGGGCAGCGTGGCGGCTCGGTGCACCTTGCCATCGGCCGTCACCGCCAGTACCGAGTCGACGGCCGCGCCGTTTCGCCCGATGCCACCGACCACGTACATGACGCCGCCGAGCGTGCCGGCCGAGGCGTGCATCAGCCCCTGCGGCAGCGTGCCGATCCGCGTGACCCGGCCGGTGGACGGTGCGAACCGGTAGACCGCGCGGTTGGGTCCGGATTCGGCGCGGCCGCCGGCGATGATCACGTTTCCCGACACCGCCGCAACGGCGGCGTAGCGCAGCCCCTGGGGCAACCGCCCAGCGCCGCGCACGTGACTGCCGTTGACGGCATAGATGTGGTCCGACCACTGCGTGCCGGTGTAGCCGCCGACCACGTAGGTGATGCCGGACACGCTCGCCACCGCCAGGTCGGAGAGCGGCGTGGGCAGCGCGCCGACCAGGCGGGTGGTGCGGCTGGCGGGGTCGAAGGTGGCGATGCCAGACGCGCTCGCGAACTGGCCGCCGCCCAGCACGTAGAGCCGGCCGGCCGGCGAGGCCGCGGCAGCCGCGTCGTGGATCGGCACGGGCAGTCGCCCGGCGGTGTGCACCGACGAGCCCTGCAACACCGAGATGGTGGCAGTCGACGCTCCGGAGGCATCGAGCCCCCCGAACGCGTAGGCGCGGCTCCCAACGGTGGTCACGGCCGCATCCTGCACCGGAGCGGCAAGACGCGTCAGGCGGGTGACTCGAAGCACCTGCTTGGCCGGCGTGGCCGGCCCCCCGCCGGAGCCGCTCTTGCCGGCGGCGCTGTTCGGCGACATACCCGCACCGGAGGTGGCCGCGGTGTCGGCGTCGCTCGTGCGCAGCGAATACACCGCAAGCAGCGCGCCGCAGACCACGACCACCAGTCCTACCAGCGGCCACAACCGCCGCCGACGCCGCGCCCGCCGTTCGAGCACCCCGCGGTTGCGCGATCGATGAGCCATCGGCCGGGAGGGTAGCTACGCGGTCGGAGGCACGCGGCGACTTGCATTTCGCCAGGTATGTGCGGAGAATGCGCTCACTCCGGATCCGCTTGCGGAACGTCCGAGGGCTCCAACGAGGGTTCAGCTCACACCCAGTCCCAAGCTCGCGGGAGGAGCCGATGCTCCGACCCGACCGATCCCCTCCCCCGAGGGGGCATAGAGGGGGAGTCGATAACTCGGCTCCCCCTCGATTTCTCTGTGAGCGGGCGAACACCGACCTCCCACGCGGCGGGCATACACTCACACCGGACTGGGCGCTGCTCGTCGCATCCTGCGTCGAGCACCTGTCCGGAACCTAGGCCCGTCGACCGTGAGTGGAGCACACCGCCGACGGGCCTTCCTGCGCCACGCGCGCCGGCTCACCGGAAGCTGAACGTGAGTCGGTGCAGCGAGCCGTCGGTCAGCTGCACCAGGAGCTGGCGGCAGCTGCCGTCGAAGGCCTTGCTCGTCCTCCACAGCAGCATCGAGTCGGTGCCGCCGTGGCTGCCCGGAACGTTCCATTCGGCCGCCGTCGTGGACGGATCGCGGGCCGCTACGGCCGAGCTACCGCCACATGCGACGGGGGCGACAGCGACGCTCGCGATCACGTTCGCGTGTCCGGCTCCGCCAACCCCGAACCCGACCGGGATGGTGCGTCCGGCCTGAGCGGCGTTCGGGCGGTCGCCTGAAAGCGGCGGCTGCCAGCCCAGCCAGGGGAACCGCACCCCGTAGCTGACGGTCACGGTGGAGTGGTTTCCGACTGCGTCGGTGGCGTTGACCGTGAAGCTGTGCGTGCCGGGCGCGGTGGTATCGAGCGCGGCGCCGTCTGCAACCGTGCCGGTGCACGCGGCGAGGCCGGACCCGCCGTCGCTGCAGGTGAAGGACGCCTTGCGTGTGTCGCCGAGCAGCACCACGCTGCCGTCCAGCGGAGCCGCGATCGTGATCTGCGGCGCGCGCCGGTCGATCCGGATGCCGCCGATCGGCCCAGCCGTGGCGCAGTTTCCGGCGCGGTCGCATACCTGCACGGCGCCGGTGACGGCGTCGGCCGTCTCGCTCCCCGCCGGCACCGATGTGGCGAGGGCGAATCCGACCTGCCCGGCGTTGGCGAGGCCGCTGCCGGCGTCCGACGCCGTGCACCAGAGCGTGACGTTGTCGGCGTGCCAGGTTCCGTCGTCGGCGGCGCAGGTCACCGCCGGCGCCGCCCGGTCGGCCGGGGGGTCGAACGGTGATGCCAGGCGCACCACGTCCCAGCCCGTGCCAAAGCCGATGGCGGTGTCGCCCGGGGCCAGGTCGGGTGCGGTGGTGGCCAGGGCCACGAACCGCGCGTCCGCCGAGATCGCTGCTGACTGGCTGATCTGGATCGGCGATGCGGACGCCGACACCAGCCGGGTCAGCCCGGCCACGCGGTCGCGCACGAAGACATCCTCGTCACCGCCCGTGTCGGCCGGGTCGAGGTTGGTCGCCGAGGACTCGAAGGCCACGTAGCGGCCGTCGGCCGAGATCGCCGCTGCGCTCGAGTTGCCGTTGGCGCCGAGTCCGGCGTTGTTCACGCTGATCCGCTCGGTCGTGCCGGCCGCCAGGTCGCGCACGTAGACGTCGGTTCCGCCGGTGTCGCCGGTGACCAGCGGCGCGGTCGTGTCGAAGGCGACCAGCTGGCCGTTGGCCGACAGTCCGCCCGGCTGCAGCGATGAGGCGGTGGCTGCCTGGCCGCCGCCCGCGGTGACGCTCGCGCGCACCGTCGACCCGGTCGCGCGGTCGTGCACGAACACGTCGGCGGAGAGGTTGGTGTCGCCGGCCACCAGGTTCGGCGCCGTGCTGGCGAAGGCGACGTAGCGGCCGTCGGCCGAGATCGAGGAGGCGTCGCTGGCCCCGGCCGCGGCCTGGGTACCGTCGCCGGCCACGCTCACGCGCTCCACCGCGCCTGTGGCACGCGTCCAGACGAACACGTCACGGCAGTGGTTGGTGTCGCCCGGGACGAGGTTGGACGCGGCCGACGAGAAGCTGATCGCTCCTCCGTCGGCGCTGATTCCGGATGGCGCCCCGCCGCTGGCGTCGTTTCCCTGGTCGCCGCCGGCCGAGGCGCTGACGCGGGTCGTCTGCCCGGTGGCGAGGTCGCGCTCGAACAGGTCGGCGACGCCGTTCGTGTCACCGGCGACCAGGTTTGTGGCCAGCGACGTGAAGACGACGAAGCGGCCGTCGGCGCTGATGCGGGCGTTGGACGAGGCGCCATTGGCCTGCCCGCCGGCGCCGACCGAGGCGCGGGTGGTGGTGCCGGTGACGAGGTTTCGGACGAACACGTCGCGAACGCCGTTGGTGTCGCCGGCCACCAGGTTGGGCGAGCTCGAGACGAAGGCAACCAGCGTGCCGTCGGCCGAGACGGAGACGCCATCCTGGGGCGCGGTCTCGTTGGCGGATACGCCGCCGGTTGTGACCGTAACCAGCGCCGGCGGCACCGCCGCGAGCGCGCTACCGGCGCTCGCCGCCACCAGTGCCACGGCAAGGCCACACGTAAGTCGACTCGACGCAGTACGCAAGCAGAAACCCCCTACGAGTCCTACACGTCTCGGACAAGAAACCCCGGTGGGCGCCACGCGGAAGCCTGCGCGCCCATCCCGCTCAGCATGGGTGGGGGCGGCCGATCGGGGAACCCCCGAGCGGGGGTGTTCGTGTCACCCGCCCAGAGGGCTACTGGGTGAGCTCGACCGTAAAGGCGGTGTTGGAGCTGGGATCGTACGGCCCGGGCGTGCCCATGCTGGCCGAGCTGTCGAGGTTCACGAACACGCCGTTCACCTGCTTGCCGTCGCTGTTTGAGCAGTAGCTCGGGTTCGCCGGGTCGCCGCAGCTTGTGATCACGAACCAGGCGAAGCCGACGACGGTCATCGGACTGCTGGTGCCGTTGGGCCACACGCTTTGGCCGGACGGGTTGGTCAGCACCGGTATCACGACCAACTGGGGGCTGTCCGGCTGGAGCAGGGTGTTGGTGCCGTCGGCGTTGAACTTGACGATCTGGTCGACGGTCTGCCAGTTGGTGATGCGGATGTTCAGTCCCTGCGAGGTCGGGCCGCTGTTGTTGCCGGGCTTGGTGTTGAGCGTCTCGCCGACGGAGACCGGGCAGACCGGCGTGGTTCCGGCGATCTCGTCGGAGTAGATGTTCGCGCCGTTGGGCACCGGGCAGGTGGAGCTCTGCACGTAGGGCAGGCTGAGGGCGCCGTTGTTGGCGTTGTTGGTGTCCTTGGTGTAGATCGCGTACGGCTGGTCGGGCACGTAGCTGGCCTTGAGCACACCCCAGGGCATGACGTTGACACCGTTCACGGTCGTGAACGACTCGATCGTGGCGCGGGCGGACCCCGTCACGGTGACCGAGTGGACGCCGAAGAGGCTGGTGAACCAGGTTGCGACGTTGCGCGAGGCGTTGACCGTGACCGAGTCGTTGGCCTTGAGGTTGGTGGTGCTCGACACGCCGACGCTGTCGCCGGAGACGCCGTTCTTCGCGTACTGCGACTGGGCGGTGCTACCGGCCGAAGCCTGCCCGGCGGGGATCTGACTGGCCCCGGCCAGCGCCGAGGCGTCAGCGGCGCTCTGCACCTGGTTCTTGTTCAGCGCCCAGAAGCCGTAGTCGATCGCAAACCCGGCCACGCCCAGCAAGCCCATCATCATCACGGTGATCAGGACCAGCGTCTGACCCGCCTCTCGGCTGCGGTCTACGTGGTGGGTACGAAGATGCATGAATCGCGGCAAGAAAGAAGACCCCCTGCTCTACATCGGCATCCCCTGCCAAGAACTTGACACTTAGGTGTCACGACCGCCGTGGCACCGCTGTGACAGCGATTTGCTTGCAGAAACCACCGTTTCCGCACGCCCCGGTCGCGTCCCGGTCACGGACCTGGCAGCGACCTGCATCGCACCCGGAAGCGGTGTTTGACTCCAGTCTGGGCGCGATCAACGCAACCAGGCGAATCCCCTGTCACGGCCGCCGTGACACGCGTCAGGGCGCCGTCGCGAACCCGTGGCGGGGGCGGGAGTGGTGTTTGACTCCAATCTGGGCGCGACTCGCGGTGCCGCCCAGTGACCGCCCAGTGACAGACGTGTCAAAGGTGTCGGAGAGGTGTCGCCGGTGTCAGGCGCTGTCGATCATTGCGGCCGCGCCTGCGGGTAGCGCGGCACGCCGTCGTCGGGGATCGGCTCCCACGGCGCGGCGTAGGTCACGTACTGCCGCCACTCCATCTGCAGCCCGGGATCCTCGTCCAGGGCGCCCAGACGCACGCTCATCAGCTCGTGCTGCTCCGGGTGCCGGCTGAACAGGGCCGACCCGCAGCCCGAGCAGAACAGCTTCTCGAAGCCGCCGTCGCCGGGCGCGTAGGCCTTCACCAGCTCCTGCCCGGACGTCACCCGCAGCGCGCCGGGTGGGATCCGCGCCTGTGGCGACGCGGCCGTGCCGGTGCGCCGCTGGCAGCGCGTGCAGTGGCAGTAACCGGCGTTGAACAGCGGCTCGGTGATCTCGAACCGCACCGACCCGCACAGACAGCCACCCGTGGTCGCGTCTGACATCGCCGCATCCTAGCTGCAGCCCTGATCACGGTACCGGAGCGCCGATCCGGGGTACCCATACACAGACATGCGCAATCGCATCCGCATGATCGCGGTGATCCTGGCCTGCGCCGGCGCCGCCGCATGCGGCGGCGGCAGTGCCGGCTCCGCCTCCCAGTCCGCCCGCGGGCCGGAGATCCCCCGCGCGATCGCGACCGATCTCGCGGCCCGCGCCGACAGCGTCGCCGTCAGCCTCGATGCACAACGCGGCTGCGCCGCGCTCGATCAGGCCAGGCAGCTGAGTACGGCCGTCGACGCGGCGATCGGCGCCGGCCGGGTGCCGGCCGCGCTGCAACCGCAGTTGCGGGCGACGGCGTCGCGTCTGGTCGCCGGCATCCGCTGCACCCCGCCGGCACCGGCCAAACCGAAGCCGCCGAAACACGAGGACCATCATCACGGTGACAAACGCCATGGCCCCGGCCAGAACGACCAGGGGGGCGGGGATTGAGCGCCGTTGACACCGACCTTGGCCGCTACCGGCTTGACCGCGCGCTGGGAAGCGGCGGCATGGCGATCGTCTACCTGGCCCACGACCGTGAGCTGGACCGCGTCGTCGCCGTCAAGCGGCTTGCCGACAACCTGGCCCACGATCGCTCGTTCCGCGACCGCTTCCTACGCGAGGCGCAGCTGGCGGCGCCGCTCAGCCATCCCAACCTGGTGCGCGTCTACGACTTCGGCCACGATCCCGACGGCCGACCGTTCATCGTGATGGAGTACGTGGAGGGCGGGTCGCTGGCCGAGGCGCTTGCCCGCGACGGCGGGCTCAGCCCCGCCCGGGTGCTTGCCGTCGCCCGCGACTGTTGCGCCGGCCTCGCCTACGCGCACGCGGCCGGCCTCGTGCACCGCGATCTGAAGCCGCAGAACCTGCTGCTCGACTCCGACTGCCGCGTCAAGATCGCCGACTTCGGCATCGCCCGCACGCTGGACGGCACGTCGCTCACGCTCACCGGCAGCGTGCTCGGCACGGCCGGCTACCTGGCGCCCGAACAGGCCGGCGGCGAGCAGGTGACGGCGGCGGCCGACATCTACGGCCTCGGCGTCACCCTGTACCAGCTGGCGACCGGCACTATGCCGGGGCCGGACGCATCCCAGCCGCTGCCCGACCCGCTTCGCGGCGTTGTCGCCCGCTGCCTCGACCCCGACCCGGCCCGACGCCCCACCGCCGAGGCGCTGTCCGCGATGCTGGACGAGCCCGCCACCCGGGTCTCGGCGCCGGCCGCGACGGCCGCCACCCTGGTCGCGCCGCCACGCGTTCCTCCGCGCCACGTGACGGCCGCCCGCGGCGTGCGCACCGGGCGGCTGGCCGCGGCGCTGCTGGCGGTGCTGATCGTTGCCGCGATCGTGATCGTGGCTGCCACCAGCGGCGGGGCCGGGCCACCGACCCCCGCCACACACCACCACCACCGTCAGCGCGCGACGGCCGCGATCCCGCAGGGCGCCACGCCTGCCGCCCAGGCTCGCCTGCTCGCGCGCTGGCTGCGCCAGTACGCCGGCTGAGCCGCGTTTCCAGCCCCGTCTATCATCCAGGCGGATGACGCGGAACGACCGCTCCCAGCAGCCCGAGTCGCAGCCCGACCCGGATCAGCGTCCGGACAAGGGCGAGGACGACCTCGACCAGGCCCTCGAGGAGACCTTCCCGGCCTCCGACCCCGTGTCCGCCGAGGTGCCCGGCCGGTAGGCAGCCACCCCGAGCGCGCTCAGCAGCCGCGCGCGCCTCGCCCGTGCCGCAGGCAGCGGCCGCGGTGCAACCCTGTCGCGGCCGATCGAGCCGGCCGCGTGCGCGCAGGCGATCAGCGCCCATGCCGCCCCGCTGACGGAGCTCTGGGTCATCAGGTTCGAGTCGCCGCTGGCCAGGATGTAGGCAACCGCGACCGCGAACCCGGCCACCGCCGCCGCCTGCAGCGGCACCGAGCCGCTGCGCCGCGCCCAGCGCATCGCGAACGCGCATCCCACCGCCGCCGAGAGCAGCAGCCAGACGAAGGCCAGGAAGCCGAACACGCCGGTCTCCACCACCGCCCGCACGTAGTCGGAGTGGACGTGCGCCGCCGTGTCCGTCTCCTGCACGATCGAGCCCAGTCCCAGCCCTGTCAGCGGCTTCTGCTCGGCCTTCGGCAGGTTCTGACGCCACAGCTCGACGCGCGTGTGGAACGAGTCACCGGTGCCGTACTGCAGTTCCTGCTGCTGATTCACCGACTGCACCCGCGACTGCACCCCGGGCAGCGCCACGAACGCGATCACGATCGCCACGGGCACCAGCACCAGCAGCACCCGGTAGCGCGCGATCCCCAGCACCAGCGCGCCCAGCACCACCATCACCCAGCCGGTGCGCGTGTACGACAGCACAAGTGACATCCCGGCCATCGCCGCCACGGCCAGCGCCGGCCACCGCCACGGTCCGCGGGCAGCGAACACCAGCGCCAGCGCCGTCACCGTCGCCACCGCCAGGTAGATGCCGTAGGGATCGGGCTGCAGGAACGTGCCGGTGGCGCGGTTGAGGTCGCCGATCGCCTGGGTCGAGTTGGTCGCCCACTGCCCGATGCCGACCGCCGCAGGCACCACCGCCGAGGCCACGATCGCCGCCAGCAGCCGCGCCACCGCGGCCGGGCTGTTGACCGCCAGGTAGGCCAGCGCGTAGGTGACCAGCACCGCGCACAGGCGCATCCACTCGGTCACGGCCGGGCCGGTCGCGGCCGCCACCGACACCCCGACCATCGCGATCCCGGCGAACAGCAGGTAGGGGTAGATCGACGGCGCCCGCCGCAGCAGCCGCCAGCGCTCGATCATGTACGGCGTGCCCACCGCGATCACGAGCACGGCGAACACCGAGGCCGGGTTCAGGGCGACCCCGTGGTAGGAGGCGAGCGTGCGGTCGGCGAACAGGTCGAGGCTGGGCCGCACCAGCACCAGCAGTAGCACGCCCGCCTCCAGCCGCCAAGCGAACACCAGCGGCACCGCTACCACCAGTCCCGCCGCGAGCAGCAGCTCGGAGCGGCCGCTGGCAAGCCCGATCCCATAGCCGGCGACGGCCACCGCCAGCACCGTCGCCCATACCAGCGGGCCGCCGCGAAGCGGTCGCTGCACGATTGGCTGCGGCTGTGCGACTCCGAGCATGGCTCAGGTCGTGGGCTGCTCGACCGGCCGGGCGGCTGTGGTGGCGCGGCTCAGCAGCGAGGGGCCCGCCGCCTTGCGGCCGCGGTCAAGGCAGACGCGCACGCGTCCGCTGACGACGGCGTCTTCGAGCAGCTCCAGCATCGACTCGAGGTCGCTCCAGGTGCTGCGGCTGCGGCGCAACGAGAGCACCGTCAC
>Ga0075425_100008709_pt1 | contig 10777 bp, 6 predicted proteins | sample SoiMethybrSBSTD4_FD_75300 | JGI IMG/M metagenome (GOLD analysis project Ga0075425, IMG submission 75300) | Bulk soil microbial communities from a Populus tree surrounding site in Tennessee, USA - Soil MetaG P. TD hybrid SBSTD4 | ecosystem: Environmental > Terrestrial > Soil > Tree plantation...
GCTGCGCCGCACGCGCGACCCGGAGGCGATCGGCGATCTCCACCGGCAGATCATCGAGCTGGCCGGCGCCACCGGCGACAACGCAACGCTCGAGCACCACGCCGCGGCGCTCCTCGAGTTCGATCGCTCCGATCTGTCCGCCTTCCTCGCGCTCAGGAACCACGCCACCGCGCACCGGAACTGGCGGACGCTCGCCGATCTGCTGCAGGCGCGGGCGGCGGCGGTGGAGGATCCGCTCGAGCGCGCCAACCTCCTGGTCGACCTCGGCCGGCTCTACGACCGCCAGGTCGGCGACGCGAACGCCGCCGCGGGCGCCTATGCGCAGGCGCTCGAGGCCGCGCCCGATCACCCCGGCGCGCTCGAGGCGCTCGCCGAGCTCGCCTACATGAACGGCGACTGGCTGCGCGCCCGCGAGCTCTACGAGCGCCTCGATCCGCACAGCGCGTCGCTGGCGCCCGACATCCTGTACAGCCGGCGCGGTGAGATCGCGGAGGTGCTGGGACGCGACCAGGAGGCCTGCGGGTTCTTCGGCGAGGCGATCCGCCTCCACCCGGGAAATCGCCACGCGCTCACCGCGCTGTCGCGCACCGCGCTCCGTCTGGGAGACCTGCCGCGCGCGATCGCGGCGTCGCGCGCGCTCCTCGATCTCATCCCGCTGGACGACGTGCGCGCCGTGCGCGCGGCGCGGCTGCAGCTCGCCGAGCTGTGCCAGCGGAGCGGCGACAGCCGGACCGCGATCGACTACTACGAGCAGGTGCTGGCCGACGAGCCGCGCTCGATCACCGCGCTGTCCAGCCTGCTCGGCCTGTACAGCGAGACCGGTGATCACCCGTCCGGGGCGCGCGTCCTGCGCCAGCTCATCCAGCTCACGCCGGCCCCGCAGCAGCGCGCCGAGCTGCTCTACCGGCTGGGCGAATTGTGCCGGCGCGGCCTCGGCGATAGCGATCTGGCCGCCGACTCCTATCTCAAGGCGATCGACCTCGACCCCGATCACCTGCCGACCATGCGCCGGCTGCTCGAGTTCTACTGGCACACCGGCGATCAGAAGAACCTGCTCGACGTGGCGCGCGACCTGGATCGCCGCAGCGCCCTGTGCGACCCGTCGGTGGCGATGGACACGCTCGGCGGCGTGATGCTCATCGCCACCATGCGCAGCGCCGAGCCGATCGCGGTGGCGGTGTCGCGTTTCCTCCAGGCAGCGGCACCGCCGGCGCTGGCCGACGCCCTCATCGAGGAGATGCGGCGCGAGGGGGTCCCGCTGGCCAGGAACCTCATCGCCACCGCGCTCCGCCTCGCGATGACGGCAGGCTTCGACCCGGTGCTGGTCCGTGCCGAGCTCGAGCGCCGCGCTGCGCGCGACGAGGGCGCGCGCATCCTCGCCTCCGCCTGGCCCACCGTCCGCGCCTGAGCCGTCATGCCTTTTTTCAACCGCGAAGACGCGAAGGACGCGAAGAGAACTTCTTCGGGAGACCTTCGGTCTCCCGGAGACCTCGCGACAGACCCAAGCAAACTCGTTCTCTTCTCGTCGATGGCGAGAAAGAGCGAAGCTCTTTCGAGCTCTGGACTTCGCGTCCTTGGCGTCTTCGCGGTTCAATTTGCTCTGCTGAGCGGCGCCTGCGGGGGGTCGAGCTCGTACCGGCTGGAGCGCGGCATCGATCGCAAGACGCTGTCGGCGGACGACACGGCGAAGCACCAGAAGCTGCTCGCCGAGGCAGAGGCGCTGTGGAAGCGGCGGGCGGAGCCGGCCGCGCTGGCGGCGGCGCTCGGCAAGTGGCAGCAGGCGATCGCCCTCAAGGACGACGACTGGCAGAGCTATGCGCGCCTGTCGCGCGGCTACTTCTTCCAGGCCGATGCCCAGGTCGGCTTGACCGCGATGGGCGGCGACTACCCGTTCGACGCCGACGACGCCGTCGATCGCGCGGCTGCCAACCGCTACAAGCACCTCCTGCGCAGGGGCTACCAGACTGCGCTGCGCGGGATGGCGGCCCGCTCGCGCGATTTCGAGGCGCGGCTGGCCGGCGGCATCGACCTCGAGGACGCGGTCCGCGTCATGCGCAAGGACGCCGCGCCGCTGGTCTACTGGTACGTGGCGAACCTGGCCTCCTTCGCGCGCGCCGACGGCTACGGGGCGCTGTTCAGCGCGCGCGGCAAGATCCTCGGCTGCATCGAGCACCTGCACCGCATCGACCCGGACTATTACTACCGGGGCGCGGACCGGCTGCTCGGCATCTACTACGCGGCGGCGCCGGCGGTGGTCGGCGGCAGCCTGAACCGCTCGCGCGCTCACTTCGACACCGCGGCGCGCGCGGCGCCGGCCTTCCTGACCACGGTCCTGTTCACCGCCGAGTTCCTCGACCGGCGCGCCAAGGACCGGCGGGCGTTCGAGGCGCACCTCAAGGCGGTCCTGGCCGCCGCCCCGCCGGCGGATCCGGCGCTCGCCGACGACATCGGGCCGGAAAACGAGACCGCCAAGCTCAAGGCGAAGCGGCTTCTCGGCAGGATCGACCACTACTTCGGCCATTCGCGCTGAACGCGGCAGCGGTTTGCGAATCACTTGACGGTTTCGTCATGGTGATTACGTTCGAATTCGCTATGCGTATCGACCGCCTGACCGTCAAAGCGCAGGAAGCAGTGACGCAAGCTCGCGATCTTGCTATGAGACTGAGCCACGCCGAGGTTCAGCCGGAGCACCTGCTCGGCGCCCTCCTGGCCCAGGAAGACGGCCTCGCGCCGCGGCTCCTCGGCCGGATCGGCGCCGATCCGGCGGTGGTTCAGCGCGAGCTCGAGCGCCGCTTCGCCACCATGCCGGCGGTTCAGGGATCGGCCCTCGACGTCCAGGTCTCCCGCGGCCTCAAGAACCTCTGGGAGGGCGCGGCGAAGGAAGCCGACAAGTTCAAGGACGACTACATCTCGACCGAGCACTTCCTGCTCGCGATGCTGCACGGCAAGCACGGCGGCACCGGCGACGCGCTCAAGGCGGCCGGCGTCGACTACGACCACGCGATGAAGGCGCTCGGCGAGATCCGCGGCAGCCAGCGGGTCACCGATGCGGATCCGGAGGCCAAGTACGAGGCGCTCGAGCGCTACACGCGCAACCTCACGCGTCTGGCCGAGCAGGGCAAGCTCGATCCGGTCATCGGGCGCGACGAGGAGATCCGGCGCGCGATGCAGATCCTGAGTCGACGCACCAAGAACAACCCGGTCCTCATCGGCGAGGCCGGCGTCGGCAAGACCGCCATCGTCGAGGGGATCGCGCGGCGGGTGTCCGAGGGAGACTGCCCGGAGTCGCTGCGCGCCAAGCGCATCCTCGAGCTCGACATGGGCGCCCTGATCGCGGGCACCAAGTACCGCGGCGAGTTCGAGGATCGCCTGAAGGCGGTCCTCAAGGAGATCCAGGCGGCGGGCGGCAACGTCATCCTCTTCATCGACGAGCTGCACACCATGGTCGGGGCGGGCGCCGCCGAGGGCGCGGTCGACGCCGCCAATCTATTGAAGCCGGCGCTGGCGCGCGGCGAGCTGCGCTGCATCGGCGCCACCACGCTCGACGAGTACAGGAAGCACATCGAGAAGGACAAGGCGCTCGAGCGCCGCTTCCAGCCGGTGTTCGTCGAGCAGCCGTCGGTCGAGGACACCATCGCCATCCTGCGCGGGCTCAAGGAGCGCTACGAGGTCCACCACGGCATCCGAATCCAGGACGCCGCGCTGGTGGCGGCGGCGCGCCTGTCGAGCCGCTACATCAGCGGCCGCCAGCTGCCGGACAAGGCGATCGACCTGGTCGACGAGGCGGCCTCTCGTCTCAAGATGGAGATCGAGAGCGTCCCCACGCCCATCGACCTCATCAACCGGCGGGTGGCGACGCTCGAGGTCGAGCGCGCCGCGCTCGAGAAGGAGAAGGACCGCCGATCGCGCGACCGCCTGCCGCAGGTCAAGCGCGAGATCGCCGAGCTGAAGGAGAAGGTGGCGGGCCTGACCGCGCAGTGGCAGAGCGAGCGCGAGCTCATCCAGCGGCTGCAGGGCAGCCAGAAGCAGCTGGAGGACACCAAGGGCGAGGCAGAGCGGCTGCAGCGCGCCGGCGACTTCGCGCGCGCGTCGGAGATGCGGTTCGGCCGCATCCCGGGGCTGGAGAAGAAGATCGCCGCCGACAAGGCGGAGCTCGACAAGCTGCAGGGTGACGAGGGCTTCCTGCGCGAAGAGGTCACCGAGGACGACATCGCCGCGGTGGTCTCGAAGTGGACCGGCATCCCGGTCGACAAGATGCTCGAGGGTGAGGTGGGCAGGCTCGGGAAGATGGAGGACAGGCTCAGGCTCCGCGTCATCGGCCAGGACGCCGCGCTCGAGGCGGTGTCGTCGGCGGTGCGCCGGGCGCGCGCCGGGCTCAAGGACCCGCACCGCCCGATCGGCTCGTTCCTGTTCCTGGGCCCGACCGGGGTCGGCAAGACCGAGCTGGCGCGCGCGCTGGCCGAGTTCCTGTTCGACGACGAGCACGCCATGGTGCGGATCGACATGTCCGAGTACCAGGAGAAGCACACCGTGTCGCGCCTGGTCGGGGCGCCTCCCGGCTACGTCGGCTACGACGAGGGCGGCCAGCTGACCGAGGCCGTCAGGCGGCGGCCGTATTCTGTCATCCTGCTCGACGAGATCGAGAAGGCGCACCCGGACGTGTGGAACGTCCTCCTCGGGGTGCTCGACGACGGCCGGCTCACCGACGGCCAGGGCCGCACGGTCGACTTCAAGAACACGCTCGTCATCATGACCTCGAACGTCGGCTCGCAGCACCTGCGCGAGCTGGCGGCGGACAACCGGAAGACCATCGAGCGGCGGGTGGAGGAGGAGCTGCGCGCCACCTTCCGGCCCGAGTTCCTGAACCGCATCGACGAGATCATCTTCTTCGAGCCGCTCAAGCGCGAGCAGATGGACGAGATCGTGAAGATCCAGGTGAGCCGGTTCGCGGATCTCCTGCGCGACCGCGGCCTCACGCTCGAGCTCACGCCGGGCGCGGTCGAGCTGGTCGCCGAGCGCGGCTTCGATCCCATCTACGGGGCGCGCCCGCTCAAGCGCAGCATCCAGAAGAACGTCATCGATCCGCTGGCCACTGCACTCCTCGCCGGCCAGTTCGGCCCCGGCGACCGCATCGTGGCGGACGTCGATGGCGACCACCTCCGGTTCAACAAGGCCGGAGCCAGCAGCGAGGCCGCATAAGACCGTGCCGACCCGTGACCCATACGAAGCCCTCGGCGTGAAGCCGGACGCCAGCCCGGAGGAGATCAAGAAGGCCTACCGCAAGCTGGCGAAGCGGTACCACCCGGATTCGACCGGCGGCGACAAGGCCAAGGAGGACCGGTTCAAGGAGGTGTCGACCGCGTACGACATCCTCGGCGATCCGGAGAAGCGCGCCAGGTACGACGCCATGAAGCGCCAGGGCTTCCCCGGCATGGGCGGCGGCGACGGCGGCGGCGGAGTGCCGTTCGATCTCGGCGAGCTGTTCGCCCAGATGTTCGGCGGCGCCGGGCCGTCGGCGCGCGCGGGCGGCGGCGGCGGTGCCGGGCCGCGCGTCCAGTACAAGGTGTATTCGACGCAGTCGGCGCCGGGCGGCGCAGGGATCCGCGGCGACTTCTTCGGCGGCGGCGGCGGCTTCGAGATGCCGTTCGGCTCGCCCTTCGACTTCGCCGCCGAGGACGAGCCGCGCGCGCGGCGGCCGGCGGAGCCGCAGCAGCCGCCCGAGCAGAAGATCAGGCTATCGGACGGTCAGGCCGCGGTGCAGAAGGGCCTCGACGTCCACTCGGACGTCAGGCTGCAGATCGATCAGGCCGTGCTCGGCACCGTGGCCAGCGTGGCGACCCTCGACGGGCGGGCCAGCGTGAAGATCCCGCCCGGCACCTCGAGCGGGGTGAAGCTCCGGCTGAAGGGCAAGGGCGCCGTCGGTCCCGGCGGACGGCGCGGCGACCACTTCGTCACGGTCCAGATCGAGGTGCCGAAGCAGCTGGACGAGGAGGCCAAGCGCCTTATCGTGAACTTCATGGCGCGCACTCGTGGCGCGCGAGGCGGAGACAAATGAACGAGATGACCCAGCACGCTGACAAGCCGCTGCCGATCCTCACCACCCGGAAGGAAGTGGTGTTGCCGGGCGTGGTGACCCCGCTCGAGGTCGGGCGGCGCGCGTCCATCGCGGCGGTCGACGCGGCCATGGCCGAGGGCTCGAACATCCTGCTGGTGCCGCAGACGGATCCGCGCACGGACGTTCCCAAGCCGGCCGACCTGGTCGACGTCGGCGTCCTCGCCGAGATCGTGCAGATGGCCCGGCAGTCGGCGACCCGCTACACCGTCATCGTGCGGAGCACCGCGCGCGTCCACATCGACAAGGTGGAGAGCGTCGGCAGTTACCTGGTCGGGCACTCGAGCTCGATGGCGACCGTGGTCCCGCCCGACGTCGAGGAGGCGGATCAGCTGGTCGAGCGGACCCGCGCCGCGCTCGGGGCGATCCTGGCCGAGCAGGCCGACACCTCGGCGGAAAACGTCCGCGAGGGACTCGACGAGGTCGAGGACCCGGACGATCTGGCCGACATGGCGGCCGCCCACGTGCAGCTCGAGCGCGACGAGCTCATCGCGCTCCTGCGCGAGGCGGACGTGGTCGCGCGCCTGCGCATGGTCTTGCCGCCGCTCGAGCGGCTTGGCCAGGTGCTGAAGATGAAGGACGACATCCGCGAGCAGCTGGTCGAGGAGATGTCGAAGGAGGAGCGCGAGCGGGTGCTGCGCCAGCGGATGAAGGCGATCAGCGAGCAGCTCGGCGAGGCGGACGACGAGAACGAGCTCACCGCCTACCTCGAGAAGATCGACCAGAAGAAGATGTCGCAGGAGGCGCGCAAGTCGGCCCTCAAGCAGGTGAAGAAGATGCGCCAGGCCGGGGCGTCGTCGCCGGAGCACAACGTGGCGCGCACCTACCTCGAGTGGTTGCTCGACATCCCGTGGGGCGAGACCACGCGCGACACCCTCGACGTGCCGGCGGCGCGCGCCATCCTGGAGGCCGACCACGCCGGCCTCGACAAGGTGAAGAAGCGGATCCTCGAGTTCATCGCGGTGCGCAAGCTGGCGCCCGACAAGCACGGGCCCATCCTGTGCCTCATCGGACCTCCCGGCGTCGGCAAGACGTCGCTCGGCAAGTCGGTCGCGGCCGCGCTGGGGCGCAAGTACGTGCGCGCCTCGCTGGGCGGGGTCAGGGACGACGCCGAGATCCGCGGCCACCGGCGCACCTACGTCGGCGCGCTGCCGGGGCGGATCGTGAACGGACTCAAGAAGGCCGGCAGCATGAACCCGGTCTTCGTGCTCGACGAGATCGACAAGCTGTCGAACAGCATGCGGGGCGACCCGGCCTCGGCGCTGCTCGAGGTGCTCGACCCGGAGCAGAACGGGGAGTTCGTCGATCACTACCTCGAGGTCGCGATCGACCTCTCGCAGGTGATGTTCATCGCCACCGCCAACTCGCTCGAGACCATTCCGGGGCCGCTGCTCGACCGCATGGAGGTCATCCAGATCCCGGGCTACACCGAGCGCGAGAAGCTGGCCATCGCGCGCCGCCACCTCCTGCCCAAGCAGATGGCGGAGCACGGCATCGAGCGCGAGACGCTCGAGGTGTCGGACGAGGCGCTGATGGACGTCATCCGCCACTACACGCGCGAGGCCGGGGTCCGCAACGTCGAGCGCGAGATCGGCACCATCTGCCGCAGCGCGGCGGTCGAGCTGGCGAGCAGCTCGGCGCCGGACAAGGTGGCGATCGGCGCCGACGACGTGGCCCGCATCCTGGGGCCGCCGCGCTTCTTCTCGGAGGTGGCGGACAGTCACCCGACGGTGGGCGTGGTGACCGGTCTAGGCTGGATGCCGACCGGCGGCGATCTCCTGTTCGTCGAGACCCGGCTCATGCCGGGCAAGGGAGAGGTCAAGCTCACCGGTCAGGTCGGCGATGTCATGGAGGAGAGCACGCGGACCGCCCTGTCGTGGGTGCGCTCGCACGCGGAGCAGCTCGGCATCCCGGCCGGCCGGTTCGCCGAGAGCGACATCCACGTCCACGTGCCGAGCGGCGCGGTCAAGAAGGACGGCCCGTCGGCCGGCGTCGCGCTCGCCACCGCGCTGGTCTCGCTGGTGAGCGACGTGCCGGTCAGGTCGGACGTCGCGATGACCGGCGAGGTGACGCTGCGCGGCCTGGTGCTGCCGGTCGGCGGCATCAAGGGCAAGGTGCTGGCCGCGCACCGGGCCGGCATCAAGACGGTCATCCTCCCCGAGCGCAACCGCAAGGACCTGGCCGACATCCCGGACGAGGTCCTGCGCGAGCTCGAAGTGGTGTTCGTCGGCAAGATCGGCGAGGTGCTCGACGTGGCGCTGGCCGGCGGCCGCGAGCTGATGCCGGTCGTCGCCGGCAGCCACCCGCCCGTGCTCCCGCGCGTCGCGGCGGAGGAAGCGCCCCGGCGCCGCGACGCCGCCAGCTGAACAGCGGCCGAATGGCCTTCTACCCGTTACGGTGGGGGGCATGCGCCGGCGTGCGATCCGGATTCTCGCGGCACTTGCCGTCTCGCTCGCACCGGCCTGCGGCAAGAAGAAGGGCCAGCACCCGCCGGCCGGCAAGCCGATGTCGCCGCCGGCCGTCGAGCCGCTTCCGGCTCCGCGGGCCAGCGGCCAGCTCCCCTCCCCCGCCGGCACCCCGACCGAAACGACGACCCCCGGCTCGACCGCCAGAAAAAAATGAACCGCAGAGACGCAGAGGACACAGAGGAGAGAGCTTGATCGGGTAGGGCCAGAAAGCGCCGATGCTCCCCACCATCAATTCTCTTTTCTGATCCCTGCGCTCTCTGAGCCTCTGCGGTTCAAACCCTCTGAGGGTCGGCCGTACTGTTCTTCTAGAAGGTCTCGGTGGCGGTGCAGGGATTGCCGGCCAGGTCGCTGGTCGTGAAGCTCATGTCCTGCGGCTGGCCGGACTGGTAGTCGATGGTGGCGACCGCCTCCGCGTGTCCGGTGTCGTCGACGCTGCCGCCGTCGACGTCGACCCCGTTCACCGTGAAGGAGCCCGGCTGCCCGACGACGTCCTCGGCGGCCGAGTGGCCGCGGATGATGAACTGGACGCCCGGCTCCTGCGCGTCGAGGTCGTCGGCCGGCATCACGCGCCCGGTCGGCTCGACCAGCGCGCAGGCCGGCGGCCGGGTGTCGACCACCAGCTGCCTGGTGATGGAGGACGGGCTGAGGTCGGCAGGTGTCCAGTGACAGACCGCGCGCAACGCCTGTTCGCCGTCGCGCAGGGTCAGGTCGTAGTCGGCGGCCAGGTCGTCTCCCGAGTCCTGGTCGAGACGAACCTCCTCGCCGGTGGTCAGATCGAGGACGAACAGGAGGACCTGCATGTCGGGGCGCCCGGCCACCACGTGGACCGACAGCTGGACGCCCGGCTCGTCCGGGTCGGCGTCGTGCTCGGCGCGCAGGACGCCGCGCGGCGCCAGCGCGGTATCGAAGTCGGGGTCGACCGAAAGCGTGAGCGTGCACTCCGGGTAGCCATCGCCGTCCCAGACGAACAGCTCGCGCCGGCTCGAGCCGTCGCCGCACTCGTTGACGAGGGACAGCGACAGGGCGATACGGCCGAGCGGAACCGTGACCGCGTGGAAGTGGAGGTCGCCGTTGTCCTCGACCACGCCGGTCTCCGGGTGGGCCACCGGATCGCCCTCCTCCGGCTCCACCACCAGGGTCGCGATCGACCCGGGCAGGTAGCTGGTCCTGAGGTCGAGGTCGATCTGGATGCCCTCGGCCGGATCGCTGTCGTCGGCCGGGTCGATCTCGAAGAACGGCCACACCACGCGCGAGCGGTCGCACAGGAGTGACGGCTGGCCCTGGCAGCCCGCGGCGCCGGCGAGCGCGAGCAGCGCGAGAAGTCGGCCGGACAGCATCTGCCGCCAGGATACACCACCCCCGGCGCGCTATACTCGGCGAGCGCCGTGGCGAAGATCGAAGCCCTCGCGCAGGCAATGTCCGCCGCCTCGCACTCGGCGGCCTACCGCGCCGGTCTCCGCGACCAGCAGACGTCGGACGACGTGCGCGCGTTCGTCCAGCGGAGGGTCGCCAGCTTCGCGCTGCTCATCTCGGCGGTGTTCGCGCTGTTCTTCACCTGGCGGCTGTCGGCTGTCCTGCTCGCGCCCGCCGAGCAGGAGGCCACCGCCTACCTCTTCTTCCAGGCCGCCGCCATCACCACCACGCTGTCGGTGTGGCTGCTCCTGCGCAGCCGCCCCCGCTCGCTCGCCTTCCTGCGCGGCACCGAGACCGTCGGCTTCGCGCTCGGCAGCCTCTGCCTGACCGCGATGGTGTTCTACATCCCCTACTCGGCGCGGCCCGACATCATCGTGGTGCAGGCGTTCACGCTCTACATCATCGGCCGCGCGATCTACGTGCCGAGCTCGGCTCGCCAGACGCTGGTCATCGGGCTGCTCATCTCGATCCTGGTCGTGCCGACCGCCTTTGTCCTCGGCCGGCGCGGTCAAGGCTCGCTGGAGGCCGGCGTGCAGAGCGCGGTGGTGGCGGGCCTCTGGTGGGCGACCGCCATCATCGTCGCCACCTCGGCCTCGAGGGTCATCTACGGACTGCGCGCGCAGGTGCGCGACGCGCGGCGGCTCGGTCAGTACACGCTGCACGAGAAGCTCGGCAGCGGCGGGATGGGCGAGGTCTACCGGGCCAGCCACGCGATGCTGCGCCGGCCGACCGCCATCAAGCTGTTGCCGCCCGACCGGCTGGGCGAGGAGAGCGTGGCCCGCTT
>Ga0075425_100008710_pt1 | contig 10776 bp, 6 predicted proteins | sample SoiMethybrSBSTD4_FD_75300 | JGI IMG/M metagenome (GOLD analysis project Ga0075425, IMG submission 75300) | Bulk soil microbial communities from a Populus tree surrounding site in Tennessee, USA - Soil MetaG P. TD hybrid SBSTD4 | ecosystem: Environmental > Terrestrial > Soil > Tree plantation...
CCGAATGCGATGATCTTCGGCCGCGGGGGTGGAGGCGGCGTTATCAATCGCGTTACTAAAGAAGCCGGTTTCATGCCACTGCGTGAAGTGACGCTGATGGGAGGTTCATACGGCAACAAGCGATTCACCACGGACTTCAATCAATCATTCAACAATAACGCGGCATTTCGTCTGAACGGAATGTATGAAAACTCCAATAGTTTCCGGGACCACGTCAATCTGGAACGATACGGTGTGAATCCCACGCTTACATTCTTAGCGAGCAATAAGACAAGGGTCACGGCCAGCTATGAATACTTCAATGACAACCGCATAGCGGATCGTGGTATTCCGTCCTTTCAAGGACGGCCTGCGGATCTCGCTATTTCGACTTATTTCGGCAATCCCGACGACAGTCGTGTAGATGCACATGTGAACATGGCGTCAGCGATGATTGAGCATCAAGCCGGCCGTCTGAACATCCAGAACCGTTTTTTCTTCGGGGACTATGACCGCAGGTATCAAAACTACGTTCCGGGCGCCGTGAATGTGGACAAGACATTGGTTGCGCTCTCGGCGTACAACAATGCGACACAGCGTCGAAACTTGTTCAACCAAACTAATCTCGTGTTTGGTGTGTCCACCGGGCAAATTCGGCATACGCTTCTGGGCGGTGTCGAAGTCGGCCAACAGCTAACGGACAATTTTCGAAACACCGGCTACTTCAACAACACCGCGATCTCTATTTTCGTGCCCTACTCGGACCCGACAATCAATACGCCGGTAACATTCCGGCAGAGCGTGACGGATGCAAACAACCATATAAAGACTAATCTGGGCGCCGCCTATCTTCAGGATCAGGTCGGTTTTTCGCGGCATATTGAGGTCGTAGCGGGTTTGCGACTTGATTATTTCGACCTGCAATATCACAACAATCGAAATGATCAGAATCTAAGGCGAATCGACAATCTCGTTTCGCCACGTGTTGGAATCATTTTCAAGCCCACGACACCGCTATCGTTTTATGGCAATTACAGCGTTTCTTACCTGCCAAGCTCCGGCGATCAGTTTTCTTCTTTGACGGCGGTCACTCAGCAGGTAAAGCCTGAAAAGTTCAATAACTACGAACTTGGAATGAAGTGGGATATCAATCGGGAGCTTGCGCTGACAACGGCAGGCTATCGACTGGACCGCACTAATACAAGATCGACGGATCCAAATGATCCTACGCGAATTGTTCAGACAGGCGAAACACGCAGCAACGGATACGAGATCTCTCTAAACGGGATTGTCGCGGGCTCGTGGAGAATCACGGGAGGCTATGCCTATCAAGACGCATTCATCGTCAGCGCCACCACGAATGCCGTCGCGGGTGCGAAGGTCGCGCAGGTTCCACATCACATGTTCTCGTTATGGAACAATTACCGGATCATGCGGCGGCTTGAAGTCGGTCTAGGGCTCCTTCGACGCTCGGATATGTTTGCGGCCATCGACAATACCGTGACATTACCTGCTTACACGCGGGCGGACGCTGGTTTGTTTTTCTCCCTCACGGAAAGAATGCGCCTTCAGGCGAACATCGAAAACGTCTTTAACAAGACGTACTACATGAACGCCGACAGCAATACCAACATTTCACCTGGCGCTCCACGCAGCCTGCGCATCGCCTTAACGACGCGATTCTAGGCTCAGCACGGCTTGCGCCTACAGTTGGAGACAGCTATTTTCGGTATTCCTTACGTGCGACTTCCACAAACGGAACTGGACTGACGATCGCCCGGATTTCCGTTTGGACGTGACGTTCAACTGTCGGTTTGGAAGTACCGCCTCCCTCCTCACCCCAAACGAAAACAACTTCGTTACCGGCTTCGGCGTGTTCGGCATCCAGGATCGCAAGCGTGAGCATCTTTCCCTCATTCGAACTGTAACCGCACCACGTCGAAATACCGACCGTCTTGCCGTTCTTCGTCACCTTGTCATACGGAAGGGTCGCGTAAACGGCAGATGGAAAGTCGAAGTACTTTGCCCGTCCTTCTCGTTGGAACATGGTCCCGATGGCACGAGTGACGTCCTCGTTGTTTAGGGCTAAGGTCACTTTGCGTCGTCTATCGTGGGGCATGGCTTCGAGCGCTTGCCGGCCGATAAAATCGTGGTCGAAGTTCACGACATGTCCATAACCGAGGTCATACGGTGTCAGGTAGTAGTCGTCGATTTTTTCCGAATAGAAGCTGCCCCCGAGTGAAGCCTTGGCTTCGTAGCCCTCGGCGGGCAGCCACTGCCGATAGGGCTTCATTTTCGGGCCCGAATAGACGGCCGGCATCGGTGAAGGAATCCAACCGGACTCGAGGGTGTTCGATGAGTATGCGCGAGCACCCACTTGACGAAGCCCGAATTCCTGTCCTGCTTCGACTATTGCCAGCCGGACCGCTTCGCCGTCCGCCCACGGGCCGAATAACTCGAAACCTGGCTGTCCAGCCATGCCGTGGCGCAAGGCACGGACATCGCGTCCCGCGATCTTCAGCACGCAGCCATGGAAAAACTTGATTTGTGGAGTCGAACTGCCTGTGACTTTTTCGATCACCTTCATCGCGTTGGGCCCCTGAACCTGATATCGATAGGCTTTTCGCACGATCGGACCTTGCCGGGCCGCAGCGCGCTCGTCTCGTTCAAGCTTTACGTCATACCCGCCGGTTTCGGCGTGATATTGAACCCAATTATGAACCGAGGGCCGGCCGACTATATTGAACAGGTTCTCCTGCAGCCGGATGAGGATGACGTCACCGATCACGTAGCCGTCGTAGTTGCATACGACGAACTGCTTGGCGTTATTTACGTCGAAACTCTTAAAGCTATTGATGCCGAGAGCGGTGAAGAGCTTGAGCGCGCCAGGGCCTTCCACATACATGTCTGTCATGTGATAGGACTGGTTGTACAGCACACAAGTCTTTTGCCATGCCTGTTGTTCGTCGCGCCAATTCGTAAACTCGGCGGGAACGACTGGGTAGACGTATGGACCCGTCTGCGAATTCCGTAGAAGTTTCACCGGGCCGCCAACACTCTCCAACAAATCTTCCAAGCTTTTGATCGCCATCAGTCTCGGCTCCTTGTCCGTTCCGTCAAAGTTCGTATTGATAAGAGGAACACTATATCGAACTTTCTGTAGCGGGGTCTTTCAAGATTTTTGCCCGAAGTCCAAACGAGGCTAAGCGCTCGACTACACAAATTTTCTATCAGAACTCGACGCAAATCTTGCCGAAATGCTGTGCGGATTCCTCGTAACGGAAGGCATCGACGAGAGCCTCCAAGCCGAACACACGATCGATCACCGGCTTCAGTTGTGTGGCATTGATGGCGCGCACCATCTCTTGCTGTTGCCGATGGTGTCCGACGATGATGCCCTGCAGGCGCACCTGTTTAATCATCATCGCCGCTGTCGGTACGACTCCGGCGAAACCAGTGAGTACTCCGATCAGCGAAATGTGTCCTCCAATGCGGACCGCGGCAATCGATTGCGGCAACGTTCCCGGGCCCCCCATTTCGATGACATGGTCCACGCCGCGGCCATCAGTCAGTGCGAGGACCGCTTGCCCCCATTCGGGAACTTTTTTGTAGTTGATGACGTGATCCGCGCCCAACGCCTGTGCGCGTTCGAGTTTGGAGTCGGAGGAAGAAGTGACAATAACTGTGGCCTCCATGGATTTCGCGAACTGCAGTGCAAAAATCGAGACGCCGCCAGTGCCGAGCACAAGGATCGTATCGCCTGCCTTCAAGTTGGCGTCGGCCACCAGGGCCCGCCAAGCCGTCAGACCTGCCGTCGTTAGCGTTGATGCTTCAATATGACTCCAACCTTTGGGTGTATGCGTGAACCAGTTGGCTGGACGCACGACGTATTCTCGGGCGTATCCGTCCACGCCATCGCCTGGCACGGTAGAAAAGTTGCCGAATGGCGGCGGTCCGTCCAGCCACAACGGAAAAAACGTCGAGACAACGTCGTCGCCGACTGCATACTCGCTAACACCAGATCCCACGGCGTCCACCACGCCGGCGCCGTCAGCCATCGGGATCAATCCCGTCCTACGGGGATCCGTGCTTTTGGCGACGTTGTAGTCATGGTAATTCAGGGAACTTCCGTGCAAACGAACACGGATCTCACCTGGCGCAGGCGCGCCGGGATCTGGCAAATCCGTCCACTGAAGACGTTCGAGTCCGCTTCCCGGACCAAGTCGGATCGCTTTCATTTGACGCAAGTGGAGGCAATCATCGTGAGCGATGTGAGATTGAGTTCCGCGTAGCTCGGCTCTCGATACAGAAGACCACGGGCTTCCATCCTATGATCTTTGTGGGTTTCCGGTTTGAACGACGGAACGACACTCACCAGTTCGAATGTTTCTGTTCCGATAGCTATGGTCTCAGCGGCCTTTAAGCCGGTCGGCGTCGCGGCTTCTTCTTTGGTGACCGCAGGGTCAGTGGAGTTCGTCAAAATCCAGCGGCCGTTCGGATCTTGAGTCAGACACCCGACAACTTGAACAAGCGCGAAATTGGGGGCCCGAGTGGAGTCCGTCCCTTTTCTGACGATTTGCAAGCTTTCCAGAGTATCCGGGTCGACGCTAAGTTCCGCAAGGCCCATGGGGAAGCCGTTCTCCTGCAGCAAGTAGGCAATGATGTCGACCTTGGTACTCGGTGTCACTTGCTCGGCATTGAGAGGAGGCATCGTGTCGCGAATTTTTGTAAACAGCCGGCCGATGCTCCCGTTTTCCCATGCCTTAATGAATCGCTCGCCTTTGAGGGAAGGCCCGCGTTCGCCCGCAAGATCCGCGCCATGGCAACCATTACAACCATTCTGGAGCAGCGCCGCTTTTCCACGATCGGCTTGCGCCGTAGTGAACACGCCATCCCAGATACCTTTCTTCGACAGCGCGATGTCATCAAGAGAAGACACGTCCTTTTTCAATTCACCCGCGCCCGCCGGAAAATCGTTTTGTTGAAGGATGTATGAAAGGATATCGATCTTAGTTTCGTCGCTAAGTGTACCTGGCCCGCCTTCGGGCATCGTGTCACGGATTTTAATAAATAGATCGGCAACCGAGCCTTTGTCCCAATGCGATAGGAACGCCGGTCCTTTAATCGCGGGCCCTCTTTCGGACCCAATGAGCGCAAGGTTGTGACATCTCGAGCAGGTTTGGTCGAATTCCGTCTTGCCGCGACGAGCTTGATCGGCAGAGTAGACGCCGTCCCAGACTTTCCGTTGTCCGTAAACCAGGGAAGAAGGGAAAAGGAAGACAAGAAGCACAAAAGTCACAAACAAAATCTTTGTGCCTCTTGTGTTCTTTTGTGCTTTTTGTGTTCCTTCCGCGATCATTTTCCAGTCTTCGCCATCAAGTCGCGAAGGAGCGCGGCCGTTTTCTCGTTGCCGCGACCGCCACCGCCGCGTGCTCCTGCGGCTGCAGCGCCGCCGCGACCACCTCCGCCCGCCCCCGACGCGATATCGAAAGGTGTGCGACCCTGCTTGTCTTTTTTATCGAGCCTGGCGCCTTTTTCGGCAACGTATTCGATAACGGCGTTCGAACCGCGTCCGGCTGCATTGTGCAGGATCGTTTGCCCATTCGTATTGAAAGCATTCACATCGACGCCGTGTTCAACAAGAAGTTTCACGGCATCCAGTGAGCTCGCCATCATCGCTGTCGTCGTTCGATCTTTCAGAGTGAGCGTTGCATCTGCACCACTGTCCAGCAACGTCCGCATCACGGGCAGATCATTTGTTTTTGCGGCGCGCATCAGCGGTGTTGTGCCTTCACCCAGTGAGGTGTCGCCGACGAGATTGTTATGCCGCCCAATAATCGGTTTCTTGAGCCTCGCGTTCGGATCGGCTCCGTTGGCCATGAGGATTTTGATCATTTCGGCCGCGTCGATTTCATCCAGCAGCTTAGGATTGGGCCGGGTCATCATGCCCGCGGGGGAGCGCATATCGACGGCCGCATAAAGCGCAGTCATACCAGAATTGTCGGGTACGTTCGGATCGGCACCTTTCTTAAGTAACATCGAAGCGAGATCGTAATGCACGTTCAGGATGGCCAACTGCAGAGCAGTCGTTCCATCGGGATCTTGTGCATTGAGGTCTGCCTTGGAGTCTGCAAGCATCGCCGCAGCTTCGATCGCATTCTGGCGGGCCGCAAACATCAATGCCGTCCATCCACCTCGGGGTAGCTGAAAGACGGCCATGCCGTTGGTTTCGTACTTGTATTCGGGGAAATCCCACACTTTGGAATGAACGTTCAAATCGGCGCCGGCCTGGACAAGCGCTTTTACGGCGGCGGCGTTGTTTTCCGCAGCGGCAAACATGAGAGCGGATTGTTCCTGCCATTTCTCTCTGGCATTGACATCAGCTCCATGAGCGATCAGAGCCTTGACGGTTTGCGGATTGCCGGTTCGCGCGGCAGTCATCAGGATTGTTTCCCCGTCAGGTAGCGCCGCGTTCGGGTCCGCGCCGGCTTTGATCAGAAGATCGACCAGAGCAGGGTTACCGTTGATGGCGGCGAGCGAGAGTGGACTCACTCCATAACGGTTTGCTGCTTTAGCATTCGCGCCGGAGCGAAGGAGAAGCTGCACGGTGTCGATGTCATTGGAACGCGTAGCCCAGTGGAGCGCTGTCATGCCGTCAGCTTCGGCCGCATTTACATTGGTACGCTGCTTGAGAAGGGCTCGAACTGTCGTAGTGTCTCCCGCCTTCACTGCATCAATGAGGCTGACGGGTGTTGCCGCAGAAAGGGTCACGCAGACCAAAAGAACCACGAGCCATGCATGTCTCATGTGGATTCTCGCTTCAAATCTCAACGGATCCGGTGCTGATCCCGAACTTCTCGATGTCGCAATCAAACTTATTGGCGAGCGACACCATCAGATTCGCAATCGGAGTTTCCTTGGCAGCTTGGATGTGGCGATTGCCTTTCAACTGCCCAGCGCCTCCGCCAATGAGCAGAGTGGGCAGATTCAGGCGAGAGTGCGTGTCGCTTTCGCTCATGCCGCTGCCATAAAGAATCAGAGAATGATCCAGAAGTGATCCATCTCCATCCGGCGTCGATTTCAGCCGCTCCACAAACTTTGCAAACATGGACGTGTGGTACGTGTTCAATTTGATGAGCCCGGTGATCTTCTCCGGATTGTTACCGTGATGCGACATCGCGTGATGTGGCTCCATCACTCCGATATTTGGGTAAACCCGCTGACTCGCATCACGTGACTTCATATACGTAACAACGCGAGTGACGTTCGCTTCGTATGCGACAGCCATGAGGTCATACATGAGGGTTGCATGCTCGTCGAACGATTCCGGAATCCCGATCGGAGCGTCAGGTAGATTCACGCTGGTGGTCGTCTGTTTTTCCGCTTTCTGGATTCGCTGCTCGATCTCACGAAGATTATCGAGGTAATCGCTCAAGCGAGCCCGATCTTTCGTCGCAAGTTTCTTTTCGAGATCGGTCACATCGTCTCGGACCGAATCCAGAATGCTGCGATTCTCCTGCATCCGCTCGAGACGCTGTGCGCGTGTACCCGGCCTTCCAAACATTCGTTCGAAAACAACGCGGGGGTTGATTTCCATGGGAAGCGGGGTCGTGGGCGTTTTCCACGAAATTGTATTCATGTAAGCGCAGCTGTAGGCCGTATCGCAACCGCCGATCCAGCCTGTGAAGTCTTCGGTCGCGAGTTCGAGCGAAGGAAATGGCGTATCCTGTCCAATTTTGTTGGCTATGACTTGATCGATCGTCGTGCCCGCCTTGACGTTCTCGGCAATAGTTCTGAACGGTACGGAACCGCTCAGCCACGCGGCCACGCTAACAGCGTGACCATCCAAGGGATTGCAGAGTTCAGAAACGATCGTCATCCAATTGCGGAATGGTTCCAGTGGTTTGAGGATCGGTGTGAGTTCAAAATCGGAACCTGCTTTGGTTGGTGTCCAATAGCCAGGCCTTTCCCCAAGCGGTACAAACACGACCCCAAACCGCACCAATGGGCTTGCAGCTGTCCTTGCTGTCGGCGTCAATGCCGGTACCATCGCTTCCAAAAACGGCAGGGCAATACTTGCACCCATACCGCGGAGCACTGCGCGGCGCGAAATATGTTTCTTCATCGTAAACATGGATTAAGCTCCCTTGAGATCAGAACTCTGCCGATTTTGTTCTCTGCTGAAATGGAGTACTCCTAACTATCCCTAAAATCAATGAGGAAAAGCGATAATTCTGCTTTGCCGATTCGCGTACGATCGACCGTAGCGCCGGCATATCGTAATAATTGGTACCGCGGCCGAGCGCATATATCAAAAGCTTTTCCGTTAATGTTCCCACAAAGACATCCGGCTGGCGCACCAATGCTTTACGCAGCGCGACAACCCCGTCTACTTTGGTGCCATCCAGCAGCACACCGGATGCATCGATGGGTGTGCCGAGGCTCGAGACATTGCTGCCATCTCTGACCCGCCACGCCCCGATCGCATCGAAGTTTTCCAGCGACAAACCAATCGGGTCCATCAACTTGTGGCAGTTGGCGCACACCGGATTCGCGCGGTGCTCTTCCATGCGCTCACGCATGGACAGCACCTTTCCTTCGCGCTGCGGGTTCTCGTTCAGAGGTGGAACGTTTGCGGGCGGGGCCGGCGGCGGTGCGCCAAGCAGGTTCTCGAGAATCCATTTGCCGCGGACAACCGGTGATGTGCGATCCACGTGGGAGGTCACCATTAACACGGCGCCCTTACCCATCAAGCCTCTTCGCGCGTCATCCGTTAGAGTCACCCGCCGGAACTGGCTTCCGTAGATGTTCGGAACACGGTAATGACGGGCGAGCCGTTCGTTGAGGAACGTGTAGTCCGCAGTCATCAAGTCGAGAACATTGCGATCTTCCTTTACGATGCTCTGGAAGAACAAGAGGCTCTCATTTTCAAATGCCTGGCGGAGATTGTCATCGAAGTCCGGAAATTCTTCCGAATTCGGCTGCATGTTTTTCAGATTTCGCAGGTATAGCCATTGCGCGGCAAAGTTTGTGGCCAGACTTTCTGCCTTGGGATCGGCCAACATGCGGCGCACCTGTTGTTCCAGAACTGCTGGCGTGTGGAGCGATCCCTTTGCAGCGGTTTGCAGAAGTTCATCATCCGGGATGCTGCTCCACAGGAAGAACGAAAGCCGCGATGCCAATTCCAAGTCGCTGATTTTGTAAATGCTTCCTGGTGCGATGCCTTGGGGCTCCGTTTCCAGGTGAAAGACAAACTTGGGGCTGGCCAGGATGCGCTGCAGTGCCTTCTGAATCCCTGTCTCGAAATTTCCGGACTGACGCCCGGCTTGATAGAAGCTCATCAGCCGCTGCAAGTCGCCATCCGTCAGATCTCCGCGATAAGCGCGCCGCGCAAGAGTGGAAATAATTTTACGAGCGCAAGGTGCCTCTTCGGCGCGGCTGGCAGGCCGGCAAATAAAGATGCGCCGCCGACTCGGCGTGTCGCCGGAGCCGGTCGCGTTGAACGGACCGGTAACCGTGAACATTTCGAAGTGAGGATGACCGGAGGTATCTCTCGTATCCGTGGAACTGCGGATGAACGGCTGAAGTCGAGTAGGATTCGAAGCGGCGCTGCGTTCCAGAAACGCGGCTGTGATCACATGAGGACCGGCCTTTAACGAAAGCCGGATGTGGCCCCGTTCGTCGATTTCATCGCCCAGCTTCGTCATATTGACGAGGTTCGCTTTGAAGTCGGCTTCACCGCCCATACTGAAGACATGTACACGCTTGCCGTCAACCGCGTACTCGATCTGATGCTCATATTCAAGGCCGCGCGTAACACCGAGATTCGTGCGAAACATCCGGACTGTGAACACATAATCGCCATCGAGTGGCAGGGTAACTTTCGCCATAATCCCGCCGACTGTACCGATGGGCATCCCTTCAAGGTGTATGTCCTGAGATGCGTCCTGCCGGATCCGAAATGTTTCACTGCTGGGCCCGACATCGGGATCACCGACGGCCAGCGCGCTCACTTTTCCGGCAGCATCCATATAGCGCTCGAGCAGAACGGGTGAGATGCCTAGAACGTCTCCGACGTTGTCGAAGCCGTAGGCGGCGTCATCCGGCGGCAAAAGAACGGCAGCATCGACCTCGAGCGACAGCAGATCGCGAATGACGGTTGCGTATTGAGTGCGATTCAGGCGTGAAAGTATCGGATGTCCGGCATTCGGATTCGCGGCCGCGTTGCGATCCAATTCGGTCGTGAGCCACGAGATCAAGGCGCTGCGCGTGGAGTCATCCGGACGGGGTGAGCCCTGAGGCGGCATCATTCCGGACCGAAGCTTACCGACAACTTTCTCCCATGTCTCCGCATTTTGCCCAATCGCCGAAAGATCCAGAGTATCCAGCGCAAGCCCAGCGGTTTTCGTGCGCTGATTGTGGCACGTGAAGCAGTATTGATTGAAAAGAGCGCGGTTGTCGGAAGCGGGAGTTTGGGCCTGGGCTTTCGTAGCCCCCCAAGTAAGCAAGAGGCAGCAAATCGCCAGCGCTTGAGTACTGAGCGCACAAAGCCAAACAAGCGAATGCCTTTTTGAGGATTCGAGTTCCACGGGCCTCAACTCCTGGTTGTATTTACTATATGAAGGAATACAAACGCACAAAAAGCGCAAAATCTTTTGCGCTTTTTGTGTTCCTCCTAATCAAAAATCCCATCTCACGCCGAACTTGAAAATTCGACCCTGAATGACGGCTGTCGGTTTTCGCCAGGCTCCCCCGTTGACGCCGGAATATGTCGTCGTTTCGGAGAGCACCGCGTCC
>Ga0075425_100008711_pt1 | contig 10776 bp, 10 predicted proteins | sample SoiMethybrSBSTD4_FD_75300 | JGI IMG/M metagenome (GOLD analysis project Ga0075425, IMG submission 75300) | Bulk soil microbial communities from a Populus tree surrounding site in Tennessee, USA - Soil MetaG P. TD hybrid SBSTD4 | ecosystem: Environmental > Terrestrial > Soil > Tree plantation...
CGCAAGGCCATGCTCGAGGACATCGCGATCCTGACCGGCGGCAAGCTCATCTCCGAGGACCTCGGCATCAAGCTCGAGAGCGTCAAGTGGGAGGACCTCGGCGACGCGAAGAAGGTCACCGTCGACAAGGACAACACGACGATCGTCGTGGATGACCGTTCCAAGAAGAAGCAGGAGGCCATCCAGGGCCGCGTGAAGCAGATCCGGGCGCAGGTCGAAGAGACCACCTCGGACTACGACCGCGAGAAGCTCCAGGAGCGGCTGGCCAAGCTCGTCGGGGGCGTCGCCGTGATCAAGGTCGGCGCGGCCACCGAGACCGAGATGAAGGAGAAGAAGGCGCGCGTCGAGGATGCGATGCACGCGACCAAGGCGGCGGTCGAGGAAGGCATCGTGCCCGGCGGCGGCGTCGCACTGCTGCGCGGGGCCAAGGCGCTGGAGTCGCTCAAGCTCGAGGGCGATCAGAAAGTCGGCCTCGAGATCGTCCGGCGCGCCATCGAAGAGCCGATGCGGCACATCGCGACCAACGCGGGACAGGAAGGGTCGATCGTGGTCGCGAAGGTCAAGGACATGAAGCAGGATGAAGGCTTCAATGCCGCGACCGAGACCTACGAGGACCTCGTGAAGGCGGGCGTCATCGATCCGGCCAAGGTCGTTCGCAACGCGCTGCAGAATGCCTCGTCGATTGCGTCGCTGCTGCTCACAACCGAAGCGCTGGTCTCGGAGATTCCCGAGGAGAAGAAGGAAGCGCCCGCGATGCCGCACGGCGGCGGCATGGGCGGCATGTACTAAGTTCAAAGGTTGAAGTTCAAAGTAAGTGGGAAGTGGAGGCCGGGTCCTTGTGGATCCGGCCTTTTTTGCGTACGGCGTTGACCCAGGTGCATGACGACGCCGTTCCTGCCTGGACTGGCGATGCGGCTCGAGACGACCGTCAAGCATAATCCCGACGGCTGTGACCACGACGCGCGCGATTGGTGGCGTTGGCCTTCTGATTGCCATGATGGCCGCCGCATCGTGCGGCGGCACCCCAACGACGCCGACGCCTGCGTCGATTCCAACGCCAATGCCATCACCAGCACCACCACCGGCGGCGCCCGCCTCGCCGCTCCCACTCGGGCAGGCGGTCTCGGGCGGCACCATCGCATGTCCGGCGGGCACGGGACCAACGGCCAACAGCAGTTGCATGAGCCTCACTGTGAGTTGCCCGTCGATGGGTGGGACCACGGCCACGCTGCGGATCACGCGGCCGTCATCCGCGGGATCGCCTCGAGGAACCGTCGTCCTTACGACAGGCGGCGCGGGAACGAACTTCCAGGATTCTTCACTGACACAAGGGATGATAACGACCTTCTTCAACGAGAATCTGATCGTCATTCAACTGAGATGGGACCCGCCGGGCATCTGGGGTGATCCGCGCGCGCGGAGCGCGGCATGCCGCTACGCGACAGCCGCGCGCTGGATCTACGACAACGTGCACATCGGCGGGCGAAGCAGGTTATTCGCGGCGCAGGGGACGAGCGGAGGCGCCGCACAGATCGCGTTTGGCCTGGCGTTCTACGGGATTGGTGACTTCATCGATCTCGCGAATCTTGGCGGCGGACCTCCGCATTGCCCGCTCTGCGTGCCCGATTCGCAGGTGCCGCAGGAGCCGCTGCTGCCGCAGCGGCTGTCGCCAACCTGTTTCTTCGCGTCGAATGTCTCAATCGCCGAGCCGCTTCTGAACTATCCGGCGACATTGGTGCGGTCGTTCCTTGGGGATCAGGATCCGAACGACGGCTGTACGGCCGACAACGCGCGCGCGTTCTCCGCCGCCATAACCTCCGCGAAATCGTTCACGACGGTGCCGGCGACGCCGCACGTCGTGGAGAGCACTCAGGCAGGGGTGGACGCGTATGTTGCGTCGGTTCGCGCGGCGTTGAAGTGACGCGCGCTCGTCTAATGAGCGCGGCCGTCTTCCAAGATTTCGTACGCGCCGCGTTCGAACGCGTCGTACACCGCGAGCGCTCTTGAATCGGCGAACGGCAGGAACTGCATCATGATGACGCCGGCGACGCCCCGATTGCGGTCGATCCAGAAATACGTGTTGTTGATCCCGCCCCAGCTCAAACTGCCGGCCGACCGTTTGCCGGGCGTTCCGCGCGAGGTGATCAGGAAGCCGAGACCCCATTTATCGCGCCCGTCATCGACAAACGTGAAGTCGCTGCTCCGCTCCGGCATGGCCGTCCTGAGCGCAGACACGTTCAAGCTGCCGATCTGGTTGGAGACCATGGCAGCGATCGACTTCGGGGAAAGAACGACGGTGCCGTTGAACCGGCCGTCGTTGAGCACCATCTGCTCGAATCGAATGTAGTCGACCGCCGTGGAAAACAACCCGCCGTCACCTCGAAACTCTGTTACCGTCGGGATCGGCGCCGCCGGTGCCTCCGCGAGCGAACCATCTGGGCGGCGTGTGTCGGCGGTCGCGACACGCGCCTGATCCTCGGTCCGCACGTTGAACGAAGTGTCGCGCATGCCGAGCGGATCAAAAACGCGCTCGTGCAAATAGGCTTCGAGCGTCCTGCCGGAAACGGCCTCGACGATCTTCCCGACCCACAGCGTGCTCGGGCCGTAATGCCACCGCTGTCCGGGTTCGAAGACCAGTGGTCCCGCTTCGAACACTTCGCCTTCCCGTGGCTTGAAATCGCGCACCGTCGGGCTCACGAAGTTGTACGCGAGCCCGGATGTGTGCGTCAGCAGTTCACGGACGGTGGGCGGTCGCGCGGCGCGATGCAACGTGTACGCGCCCGTCGCGGTTGAGAACGAGTCGAACACCTGCAAGTTGCGGAACGCGGGGAGATACTTGTCAGCCGGATCGTCCAGCATTACGCGTCCCTGCTCGACGAGTTGCATCAACGCCACCGACGTCACCGGCTTGGTCATCGATGCAATGCGGAAGATGGTGTCGGCCGTCATCGGCTGGCGATGACCGGCATCTCGCATTCCGAAGGCGCCGCTGTAAATGACTCGGGTCCGATCCGCCGCAATCGCAACGACGGCGGGGACGTCGCCGCGGCCGACCGCCGCCTGCAGGCGCTCGTTGAGCCGCGCAACAGCCGTTGGCGCCTGCGCAGTGAGCAGCACACCGCAGGCACTGACGCCGGCGAAGACAGCGATTCGCGTAAATCGCATATCAGGTCGCCTTCGAACGTCCTATTTGTTCACGACTCCGCACGCGATGCGCCCACCGGCGTTGCCGGCGGGATCGGTCATGTAGTCGTCCGCCATCGCGTGCAGCACGATCGCCGAGCCATCGGCGTCGAGCAGCGAGCGCGGCCCCGCAGCCAGCGTCACGTTCGGTTCGAGGATCTCCATCGACAGTTTGCCGTCAGCCGGCACGTAGATGTTCGGCAGGTCGCCGGCGTGCGGACCGCCGGCCGCCAGCAGCCCATGCTTGGTCATGCCCGGCGCGAAGTGACCGCCGGCTGTCATGAACATCGGCGCATCGCACTTGCCCGTCGTGTGCACGTGCAGCGCGTGTGTGCCGGCCGGCGCAGCCGTGAAATCCACCTTGATCAGCACGCCGCTCGAGGTCTCGCGCAGCGTCGCGGTGCCGATTGTCTTCCCCATGGCGTCGTTGATCGTGGCTGAGGCGGTAGCCGCCGCTTGTCCGTACGCAAGCGAACCGACCAGCATCAGTACTGAAATCGAAGCAAAGGTTCTCATGGGAGAGAGGTTATAACCACGACGGCCTGATCGGCAAACACGAAGCTCACGACGCCCACAAATGGCTTTCGTGTGCGTCGTGCACGCGCGCAAAGCGCGCCTTCGTGGTTAACGCAGCGTGAATTCGATCTCGAAGCTGACGAGGACGGCTACAGGTTCACCGAACCGGGTGCCCGGAACGAAGCGGAACTGCCTGGCGGCTTTCATCGCTTCCTGATCCAGGCCAAAGGTCGGATCGAGCGACCGCGTGACTTTGACCTCTCCGACGGTCCCATCAGGCAGCACAACACCCTCGAGACGGACAATTCCCTGGACTTTCGCACGCATGGCTTCGGCGGTGTAGTTGGGTCGGACGCTGCGCAACAGGCGCGGCGATTCCACGCCGTTGCCGGGACGGTACACGCCACCCCCGGTTCCGCCGCCGCTGCCCTCTCCGAGTCCCGAACCCTGACCGTTGCCAATGCCAGTGCCCGCACCGGTTCCGGCGCCCCCCTGCGTGCCGGTACCCTGGGATGTGGTGTCCTCCTTCGATTCGATCAATCCCGGCGACGTTTCGTTCGCGGCGCTCATCGTTACCGCCGGAATATTGACCTTCTGCTCTTCCGGGGGCTTCACCTCTGGCGTCAGCTTCGGCTCGGGCGGCTTCTCGACAGGAACCGTGATTTTCTCCTTGCCGGGCAATTCAGCCTTCTTAATCGGCTCTTTCTGTTGATTGCCCCCGCCGCCGCCGCCGCCACCAGCGCCCGGTTCCGCCAGCCAGACAATGGCATGCGGGACGCGATCGAGAAGCATCGCGTGGCTGCCTGGCTCGGGGGCAAGCCGAATGATAAGGAGCATGATCAGCAGAAACGCGCCGTGGCTGACGACGGAAGCCGCGAGCGAACCTCCGAGCCGTTTTTCCTGCTGTTCGAACTGGAAATGAACTTCGGGCGGCCCAGCGACCGCGCGGACGTACAGATGTCCTTGGGCTGGGGCGCGTTCCTCAGTCGTGCTCGTCGGTGCGGTCGGCGACATTACGGCGGCGTCTGTATGGCTCATTCTCACCGAGCCCGTTGAAGGACCGCAACTGCAAAAGGGGTACCTCAACCGCGTCATCCGGGCGTGGTGAATTCATTGATTGGATGCACAAGCATCGCATTTGGCCGGGCGAAACCGAGGACAAATTACGTATCGCTCCATGTGCCGACCGCCACCGGCGACCCGCCGTTGCGGATCAGCACGTCACGAATGGCTTCGATCGGCGGACGATCGACGTGCGCTCCGACCAGGAAAGCGCCACCTTCGATCCGCTTTTCCCACCGCGCGGCCTCTGCAGATTCGAGTCCGGCGTGTTCGAGGGTGCGTGAAACGTTACCCGCTGCATGTCCTGCGGCTTCTCCGAGCGCTGCCGCCAGCGGACCGTCTGCGACGATCGGGCCGACACCAGGTATGACGATGGCAACGGCCGCAGCCAGATGGGCGGCGAGCTCGCCGAGCCGCGATGCGGCGCGCGAGTCCTCAATCTCCGAACCAGGGGAGGCGCCGGACGCCTGCGCCAGCGCACCTTCTTCGTCATGCGTACGCGCGACGATCGACACGCGTTCGCGCGCGATGCCGAGCGTGCGCAGCGCCTTGGCCGCGGCCGCAGCCGCCGACGCGTCCTGGAACAGCGCCATCACGAGAGCATGTGACATGGGTGGCTACAGTAATTCAAAATGCAAAATGCAAAATGCAAACACTACGCGGTACGTGCCAGAGGGGTGACAACGCTGCGCTCTCACCCGTCCGCTGCAAACATGTTCATTTTGCATTTTGCATTTTGCATTTTGCATTTTGAATTTTGCATTCCTCTAATCCGTCGTATACCCGTCTCTCGCCCGCACACGCAGTCCAGGATGATTCCCGGTCAGCATCACCCGGATGGAACGCCATTCGTGGACGCCTTCCGCAATCGGGTTCGACGGCGCATAGCCTAGCAGGTATTGATATCGGAGTTCGCGCGCGATCGTTGAGAGTGTCTTCTCGAGCTCCGTTGCGTCTTTCAGCAGGAACGACCGGCCGCCGGTGAGGACCGCGAGCTCCGCGAGAAACGCGGGGCGCTGCTTGCCGATCGTAATCGGGTAGATCAGCGCGTTGCTGCGCCGCGCGCGAGCAATGACTTCGCTCTCGCTCGCCCGGCTGTAGCGATCGTTGCCGTCGGAAAAGAGCACCAGCGCCTGCCGGCCGGATTCGGGTTCCAGCCGGTCGAGCGAGGCGACGATGGCATCGCGCAGCGCCGTGGTGCTCCAGGGATCGAGTGCGCTGATCACGCGGGCCTGAGTGAAGCGATCCGTCGAGAGCGGCGCAATCATGTCGGCGCTGCTGCTGATCGCGACGACCATGGAGCGATCGCCGGTCTTCAGCTGATTGAGAAATGTCTTCGACGCCTGCTTGGCGAGCTCGAGCGGCTTGCCTGCCATGCTCCAGCTGCGATCGACGCCGAGCGCCACGGTCAGCGGAAATTCACCAAAGGCGAACTGCTGCACCTCCTGCACCCGATTGTTCTCGTACACCTCGAAATCATTTCTGCGAAGGCCCGTGACGAGCTCTCCCTTGTCGTCGGTAACGGTCGCGTACACCTCCACGAGCTGCGCCTGCGACGAAAAGGTCGCGAGCGGGCCTTCCTGCGCCGTCTCCTGTTGTGGCGCGCCTGCTCCAAGCAGTGTCGATGGGGGCGCGACCACGCCGCCGCCAATAGCGAGCGCCGCCGCAACGATGAGCCGTCTCATTTTTGGAACCTCCGGACGGACCGGTTCAAAAGGCATTCCGGCGCGAACGGCATGGTACAATTCAGCCTTTCCCGTACAACCGTCTGCTTGAGGTGACCTTATGGGCCGGATTGGCCTCCCTGAGCTGCTCATCATCCTTGTGATCATCATCCTGATCTTCGGGGCCAACCGTCTGCCCGAAATCGGCAAGGGCATCGGCAAGGGCATCCGCAATTTCAAGGACGCCAACAAGGAAGACGAGAAGTCATAGTTTCTTCCGCGCCGTGCGCTCGCGCCGCCCCGGGCGCTGCTTGCGCTTCGGCGCGCGGCGCTCCTCACGGCGCGCTTCCTTTTTCGGCCGCGTCTTGCTCCGCGGCACCCCTCGCCGTCGCTCTTCCCGCCGCACCGTCTCGAGAATCTCCACGAGCCCCAGTTCAACCTGCCGGCGTTCCATGTCGACGCGAACAACCTGCACGCGCACCTTGTCGCCGAGACGATACGTCTTCCTGGTGTTCTCGCCCCGCAGCACATGCTGCTGCTCGAGGAAGCGGTAGTAGTCATCCGCCATGCTCGACACGTGAACGAGCCCTTCGACGAAATGCTCAATCAGCTCGACAAACAATCCGAAAGGCGCCACGCCCGTGATGTACCCCTCGTACTCGTCGCCGACCTTGTCGGCCATGAAGCGAACCTTCTTCCACTGCAACAGCTCGCGTTCGGCTTCGTCCGCGCGCCGCTCCATCTCGGAGGTGTGCCTGGCGACGTCCGGCAGCTCCTCCTCGAGCTGTTCGCGCCGAGCATCCGTCATGGGTCCGGTGCGCGACTCGCGCAGCCTCCTGTGGACCACGAGATCGGGATATCGCCTGATCGGGGAGGTGAAGTGCGTGTAATGCTCCGCCGCCAGCCCGAAGTGACCGAGGCTCGCGGCGTCATACCTCGCCTTCTGCATCGTCCGCAGCATCACCGCCGCGATCGGACGCTCTTCCGGCGTCCCGCGTATCCGGTCGATCAACTTCTGGAAATTCTTCGGCGTCACTGACCGGCCGCTGGCGCCGAGGCCGTACCCAAGCGGCTCGATGAACTCCTCGAACTCGGCGACCTTCTTCTCGTCCGGCGCCTCGTGAACGCGATGGAGCGAAGGCACCGCGTGCGCGACGAGATATCCCGCCACGGTCTCGTTGGCGAGGAGCATGAACTCCTCGATGAGGCGATGCGCGATGTTGCGTTCCGCGGGGACGATCGCTTCGATCTCGCCGTACTCGGACAGAATCACTTCCGTCTCGGGAAGGTCGAAGTCGATCGAACCGCGTCGTCGCCGCCGCGCGTTGAGGATTTCGAACAGCTCGCGCATCAACTCGAACAGCGGAACGAACTCCCGGTACCGCGCGAGCGTCTCTGCATCACGCTCCGTGAGCAGTGCGTTGACCGCGGTGTATGTCATCCGCGCGTCGCTGTTGATCACGCCGTCGTGCATCTCGTAGCGAATCACGTTGCCGCGCCGGTCGACTTCCATCAGGCAGGACTGCACGAGGCGATCGACGTGCGGGTTCAGGCTGCAGAGGCCTGTCGCAAGCTCCGATGGGAACATGTGGACGGCGCGTTCCGTGAAGTACACCGACGTGCCGCGGTCGTACGCCTCTCTGTCGAGCGCACTTCCCTCGATCACGTAATGCGAGACGTCCGCGATGTGCACGCCCAGCCAGTAGTGGCCGTTCGGCAGCTTCTCGAGCGTGATCGCATCGTCAAAGTCGCGCGCATGTTCGCCGTCGATCGTCACCGTCGTGACGGGACGGAAGTCGGTCCGTCCCCTGATGTCCGCAGGGCTGACGTCGGTTCCCAGGTGCGTGGCTTCTTCAACGGATTCATCCGAATGCGCGTCGGGGATGTTGTGCTTTCGGATGATGATCTGCGTATCGACGCCCGGCTCGTTGATATTGCCGAGCACTTCGACGACGCGGCCGACCGGACCGCGCGCGGCCGTCGGCCAGCGTGTAATCTGCACGACGACCATGTCGTTCGCCTGTGCCGCCGATGCCTGCCCGGACGGCACGTGGATGTCGGCGGTGATCCGGCGGTCGAACGGAACGACATACGCGAGGCCGCCGGCATCCGTCTCGAACCGCCCGACGACGGTATCGTGCGCGCGTTCGAGGATGCGGACGATACGGCCTTCGAGACCGCGGGGCGTCTCACGCTCGATGCGCACGAGCACCCGGTCGCCGTGCATGGCCTCGGTCAGGTTCGCCGCCGCAACGTAGATGTCTTCGCGCGTGCCCTTCGAGTCGCTCCGATCGCTCGGGGCCAGCCCCGGAGCGTCGGGCACGACAAAGCCGAATCCGGCGGGATTCACCTGCAGCCGGCCTTCAGCGAGGCGCTCCTTCACAAGCTTTCGAATCTGTGTTGATGGCATTCAAGCAATCAGCGCAACCTGGACGTCTCCAACGTTCGTTCCGGTCGGACCGGTGCGAAGGAGGTCGTCGAGCGCGCTGAAAAAATGATAGCTGTCGTTGTCGGCGAGGAATGCTTGCGCGTCGAGTCCAAGCGCCGCGGCGCGCTCCGCGCTCGTGGTGTCGATGAGCGCGCCGGCCGCGTCCGTCGGCCCGTCTATCCCGTCGGTCCCAACGCTGCCGAACGCAGTATGCAGGCCCAGACCCGGCAGATTCGCCAGCATCGCCAGCGCGAATTCCTGATTCCTGCCGCCCGCGCCGGCGCCCCGCACGTGTACTGTCGTCTCCCCCGCGCCAATGATGCATGCGGGACGCGCGAGCGCCGACGCTGCGCGTTGGACGTCTGCGGTGAATGCGCGCGCGGCTTCGCGCGCTTCGCCCACGATTGGACGTTCGATTACCTCGACGTGATAGCCGAGGGAACGCGCCGCTTCCGCCGCGCCTTCGACAGCCGTCATGCGTCCGCCGATGATGCGCGCAACTGACCGCGCTATTCGCGGATCCGCCGGCTTCGGCGACTCCGGTACCTCGCCGTGCTGTCCGCGTTCGAGCAATGCGACGACGGCCGCGCTGTACGCCCCACGGCCGCCGCGCGCGTCGAGCACTCCGAGCGCGTCCGCGAACGTAGTCGAGTCGGGCATCGTCGGTCCGGAACCGATCACTGAGAGGTCATCGCCGACGACGTCAGAAATGGCCAGTGTCACCACTGGCGCCGCCGTCGCCGCGGCAAGCCGTCCTCCCTTGATCGCCGACAGATGTTTGCGGACGGTGTTCAGCTCGCCAATCGTCGCGCCCGCCTTGAGCAACCGTCGCACGGTGTCCTGCTTGTCCTCGAGCGTGATGCCCTCGGCGGGCAGCGCCATCAGCGCGGAGGCGCCGCCGGACAACAGGACGATGAATAGCGCGTCCGGCGCCGTCGCCGCTGCGATCTCGAGGGCTCGCCGCGCGGCTTTCACGCTGCGCGCATCCGGTACAGGATGCGCGGAATCGAACCACTCCGCACCGGCATGCAGCATGTCGGGGCGAACGGGCCCGATTCCCGCCATCACTCTCAGCGGCCGCCCGGCAACGCTCGCAAACGTATTCAACATCGGTCCCGCCGCCTTGCCGACCGCTACGACGTTGACGTCCGATGCTTTGTTGAGATGATTCGCGAGCCATGGTTCCGACAGCGCAGCACGCACCAGGCGGCCGGCATCGGCCGCACGCACCGCGGCCTGAAGAATCTCTCGCAGGTCGGAACGAAGATGTTGAACGGAACGGGTCAGTGAGTGTGTCGGGGATCGGACCAGGCTGAAAGGCCGGTGACGACGTCGAACTGTCGGAGGAGGCGGCTGACGACCTGGTCCGCGTCAGCTTTGGTGCAGAGGCGATCGAGTTGCGACATGACTTTGGTCAGCGCTTTTTCGACATCGGCAATGGCGCCATCGGAATAGTACTCGCGCTGCTGTTCGAGACAGCGTTTGCACTTCGCAAATTCCTCGAGATAGAAGTTGGAGACGGAATGGAAACCCGGATCGCACTGCGGGCGAGAATCGGCCAGGAAGCGCGACAAACGGTTCCTCGACGCAGGCATATCTAAGGTTTCCCCCAGTCTAAGCGCCCCATCCGGGGGCTGTCAACGTCCGCCCGCCGTCGCCTCAGAACGTTTCGGCGGGCAGGCTGATGGGTCAGTTCAAACGGGCATGGCGCGACGCCGCAAAGCCGCCCGCCGCGCCAACCAGCATGCCACCGGCGACGACCAATCCGACCAGCCGGACGGGAAGAAACTGCAGCGGAGCGCCGTCAAGCATCGCCGCGAGGTCGCTTCCCCACAACGCGCGAACAGCGGCGAACCCGAGCCACAGCAATCCAAGCGCGATCAGCGCACCAAAGCCTCCCTGGAGGAAGCCTTCGGCGACGAA
>Ga0075425_100008712_pt1 | contig 10776 bp, 9 predicted proteins | sample SoiMethybrSBSTD4_FD_75300 | JGI IMG/M metagenome (GOLD analysis project Ga0075425, IMG submission 75300) | Bulk soil microbial communities from a Populus tree surrounding site in Tennessee, USA - Soil MetaG P. TD hybrid SBSTD4 | ecosystem: Environmental > Terrestrial > Soil > Tree plantation...
AATCGAGTTCGGATCATGGCCGGTGCTGCCCATCTTCACTCACCTGCAATCGCTGGGCAACGTCCCCCAGGATGAAATGATGCGCACCTTCAACATGGGATTGGGCATGCTGCTGGTGGTTCCCTCAAAAAAGTTCAAGAAAGCCGAAACCGTGTTAGATCGTGCCGGCGAGAAATACTATGCCGTGGGACGGATAGTGAAGGGTGAGCGGAAGGTGAGTTATAGCTGAGAGGCAGTTCTCTCAGAACCGGGGAGAGGTGTGGGGGCACCCCGGTCGTTCCTGATTCCCGCCCTTCGCAAACTACGCGAAGACCGGGGCAGCCGCTTTATTGCTGATGCAGGAGATCAAAAGCCTGTGCCACCCGCCCTAGAACCAAACCCACTGCTAAAGAAAAACTCTCAGAACACCCCGGCGACCAGACTACCTGCCCCGACCTTCAGCCGATCCCGGATCGCTCGCCCTGGCCGCCTGGAATGGCAGCGGCGCATACTCTGCAGACGGTAGACTCCTCCGCCGCACCGGTCAGTTTTGAATACCGGTAATCTTGTGCAGACGCTTTGCAAGATTGCGCGCGGAGCTACCCCTCTGAAACGACACGGTCTGGTCGTTCAGATAGCCATATCGCCCGAGCTGGTCGACGAACAACGACCCGATCTCTTGACCTTGAGGATCATAGAAAAACACTCCCCAGCGAAGGTCCGGCGTGTGGGTTTCCCTTTTGACGGATACACCCGACAAGAGCGCGCCGAACTTCTCTGCAATTTGATCACTGAAGTCTTGAGTGGAGGTCGCGATAGAACGCAAGGCGTCTTTGCTTACGGCTACACGCGTCAACATTGAATCGTGCACATGTAACACCCTAACTTTCGCGACTGCGCCCTGCTTCAAGAGCGCCGCCAGCTTCTCTAGTTCAACCTGTGGATCACTCGGCGAAGAGGTCTGAGCCGACATAAGTACCGGAGCGACTAAAAGAAAAAAAAAGATCAGTTTATGCATTTGTCTCATGGTGTTCAATCCTATTGGGGGGGCTGGCCCACACATTCCGAATTTTAACTCCTGGCACCGCCACGAAAAAGGCTGCCCCACTCGCCGGGTTTTTCGGCGTGTGGGCACCACGACCTCGATCCCTTGTAAAGTAGGTCACAGACAACGCTCTATGTTCTGTGATAGACGTGACCCATGCCGAGCAACCTGCACCGATACTATGGCGCTGGGTATCTTCACTTCATTACCACCAGCTGCTATCAGCGAAGATCTCTGCTGGGCACACCGCAGAATCGTGATCTGTTTTTAGAAGTCATGGAACAGGTGCGCCGGCGTTACCATTTCGTGGTGGTTGGGTACGTAATCATGCCCGAGCACGTTCATCTTTTGTTCGGCGAGCCGGAGCGCGGGGATCCGTCGGTGGTGATGAAGGTTTTGAAACAGTCCTTCGCACGGCGGTTGCTGAATCGATCGCGCGCTGCTGTTGATCCGCGGCAGTCCTCCTTGTGGAAGACTCCACTTACCGAGGGGCGCGTGTGGCAACATCGCTTTTACGATTTCGTTGTGTTCGCGGAGAAGAAGCGCGTGGAGAAGTTGCGCTATATGCATCGCAACCCGGTTGTCCGCGGTCTAGTGATGGAGCCGGAACAGTGGATTTGGAGCAGCTATCGTCACTACTCCATGGGGGAGCGCGGACCAGTGCTGGTCAACCAGGCGCATAAGGCGGACATGCGGGTGCGCTGGATCGCTTGATATAAGCTGGGGAACGCTATGCTATACAGGTCCGTGGTGCCCACTCGTCGAAACCCGCGACGAGTGGGGCAGCCCCGGTCGTGGTGGTTTATGCCTCCGCTCTCGTCGAGGGAACGCCCACTCTATCGTGGATGCCAGCGAGATCAAGCCTGGGCACTCACCCTCAAGGCTCACTATACCCTCGCAGCCTCGGCAGAGAGTCGGCCAAGTTTACTGCCCACACTGTGCGGCCGTGAAAGTACTCCAGCAACTCTTTGTTTTTTTCTGGGCCCATGTCGCGTGCCCAGACAGTCTTTGAAGAATCTATATCTGCGCGGTTATACACCCACTCACCGTGGCCGAAGGGCGGGCGATCCTCAACGATGACTAAGTGTTGCCCGGGAGCTGCATTCAGCGTGGATACGATCTGCGCCCTACGAAGGTCTCCGGCGTGTTGCCACTCGGCGGGATGATTGAAAGATTGGAGCACCGCAACTGCGACCAATCCCGCAGTTACGGCTGAGACACTGCGGATCCAGGCTGCACCAACCGGTTTCCTTTTCCACTGGAAGGTAAAGATATGCCTCATTGACTGCACGACAATTAGGTAGATCAGCGCAGTAGCTGGAGCGAGATAGTGGGGTAACTCCCAGGTCTCAAGCAGAAGGCCAATGAGGCAAATGGCAAGCAGGGCCACAGGCATGCGCATCTTCTTGTCGTGGAACAACAGGGGCAAACCAATTAGACCAAGCGAAAGCGGAGCGCCTAAGAAGAATTGCCAAAGTGACGCAAGCTTTCTCGCGGCTGTGCGCAGAAAGCTAATCGGAGTCATATTCTCTTCAAACTGGCTGAGCTCGCGGTAATAGAAGTCACGCAGCTTGGGGTGGCGATATGCGGGCTCTGGGAGAGGACGCTGCCAGATGAAGTAAGGCGCCATCGAATAAGCGCTACGGTTTACTTGCTGAGGCATGCGGAATGCTGATCCAGTAACACGGTGGTTGTAGTATCCAGTGGCGAGCGTTGCGGGTAGAAGGACAAGCAGTATAGGCAACACAAAACGTTTAGCGATGATTGATATTGGTAAGTGTCTTTGTTGCAGCCGGCGGAGGAGTACGATGGTGGCTGGCAGCGCGAGCACTAAGCCTTCATAAGGGCGGCTATTCGCAAGAACGGCTAAGCCGATGGCCATCAATAGCGCGTCTCTCCAACGGAGATAGGTCGATATTCTTGGGAGAGCGCCGATGACGAGAGCGCCTCCTAGTGCCGGAACGCTGGCGGACCAGTAACCGTTCATCCAGTAACTGAGCAATCCTACTTGGGCCGAAGCTAGAACTGCTCCCAGAAGTGCCCAGCCGGGTGGTAACCATCCCTGGAGCGCCCAACATAAAGCAGCACACATAAGGGCGGTAATAAGTAGTTGTCCGATCCAAGGGCAGCAAAGCCATTCGCCGAACGCGAGGACGAGCCCTTCGGCCGGCGGATACATTGACATGTAAGTCGGTTGCTGAATGATGTGCAGACTTTCGAAATGCACCCACATCGGATGAGGCGGGTTCGTAATCCGTCCGTGTGCGAATGTGTCGGCGGCAAGGAGATAACTGAATTCGTCGGGATACCCCGGCTGTGGGACTCCTGAAATCGGAAGCAGTGCAATGCGCAGGAGCAAGACGGCGAATCCGACTACGAACACGGACAGGGCCTTCTGGCGGGAAATGCGTTTTGCGTGGCGAGCAAGCGCGAAGACGATTCGGTAGCGTGATAGGTGAGCAGCAAACCGGACTTGCAGGAAAGTGAGGACGCCGACAGCCGTTGCCGCTTTAAAGAATTTTAAAAGTACGGGGTGCAAGGTAGGACAACGATAGCAGAGGAGCGGGGACTGGCCAGGCGGGAGCACTGAGACCGGACGTCGCGCCAAGGTCAAAATCCCCACCCTCCCGCAAACAACACGGGAAGGGTGGGGCACCCGATTAATTAATGACGATTGTCTTTTATCCTTTATCTCTCCGATCCAATTACTGCGGATTGGGTAATGGCCCGGTGCTACCGCATTGGCCCGAGCCAGTACCATGCACGAGCGCCAGCGGCGGCTGCTGGTCAAAACAAAGGAACGAGTCCACCTTCGCAGGCAAAGAGAGTGCGTTCCAGTTGCTGGTGAGAATGCCGAAACTGTCATTGCCATTCATTGCCCAGTAAGTCCAACTCAGGGGCTGAAGCGTGTAGCCGGAGTTGTTGGCCGGAGTAAGGGTATAGCTGCTGTTGAGGAAGTTGACTATATCAGTGAACCACTGGCCTTGAGATCCGGCGCCGGTGGAGTTGATGTCGCTGCTGGTATTTCCTGTGCCAAACTCACCCAGCCAGAGGGGTGCGCTGGAGTAAGCGGCCGCTCCGGTGTTACTCCAGGGATAGGAGGCGTGGCCGGGCCAGACTGGATTCACTTGTCCGAGATTGATGAAGGCCCAATGGGCCTGCCAGATATCGGCAAGGCTGTGAGGGGAACATCCACTGACATAGCAGGTATCGGTGGTGAACCAGGGCTGCGCGAACAAGCTCGGTCCATAGTCATGAGCGGAATAGACTACGGCATCATTCACCGCCGCTCCCAGGGTGCTGGCTGTGCCGCCCGCATTTAGAACAATGGGAGCTCCTGGATTGCCCGCGTTGCCATTGATTCCTTGAAGCTGGCCGCCTTGCCAATAAAAATCATAGGGGCCATTGGCGGGAGTGCCAGTCGCGGTGGGATATTGAGAGATGCCTTCGACAAAGATGAGCGGGTTGTCCCAACCGTGACTGGCAGCTTCACCGAGAATGCTGTCTCCGGCGCGCTCGGCCGCGAGACGCCAATCATGGCAGGTGGAACTGGAAACACAGGTGGGGGCGAAAGGATTCGGGTTGGGATTGCTGGCTGGACTGATGCCATCGCCGGTGCCCCAGGTTGAGCCGCCGAGATAGTTGCAGCCGGAGTGAGAACAGACGGTGTGGGGCTCGTTGCGCAGGTCGAATCCGAGCACGATGGGGAAACCGTCGGACGCAAGATAGTTCACGGTGACAGAATCAGTGGCACCCTGAGTTTGCCCGATTCCGTGGACCCAATCGGTGACGTGTACCCAGTCGTTGGTCCAGTTAGACTCGGGGTAGTTATTGCTGTTGCTGACGATGTACCACAAGCCGTTGGCTTCGTTAGAATTGCCAGCCTCGGAGCGATGGTTGTCGAGAATAATGTGTACTCCGATCGATCCTGCATAATTGATGATGTTGGCTAGAATGTCGCGCGCATGCTTTCCTTTGCAAGAAGGACAGAGGCCGACAAAATGATTCGAGGGCACAGGATCGGTCTCCCACATCTGGTTAGAAAAAGGCACGCGAATGGTGTTGAACCCGTTCTGCTTGATTTCGTTGAGAATGAAAATGTAGTCCTGGGCCCAAAGGCCGCCAGGCGCAGAGGCGCTAGTTTCAGCTCCGTACCAGTTCACACCGCTGACCACGAAAGGCGCGCCGGATGGATTAACGATTTGAGTTCCGCTGGTGTGCCACCCAGTGGCGTAGAGCGGAAGTGAGCATAGTGCGAGAAGGCAGAAGGATCCGAGAGTCATACGCCAAAGGGAATGGGAGAACGTCACCGATTGGGACATGAGAAGCCTCCGTTGTAGAAATCAGGGTTGGGAAAGGCAAAAACGTAACGAGCATACACCTAAGCGGCATCAGAGATGCTGAAGGAAATAGTTCCGTTGCTCGGGAGATTCGAAAATGGCACGCGGATGGGAAAGCAAGTCGGTTGAGCAGCAACAAGAGCAGGCGGTATCGAACCGGGAGCACAGAGGCCCACCGCTGACCGCAGAGCAGATCGCCGGACAGCAGCGACGGAAGGGGCTGGAACTTTCTCGACAACGGATTCTGCAACAACTGCAAGTAGCTTGTAATCCTCGGCACCGGCAAATGCTTGAGGCGGCGCTGGCGGAACTGGATGAGAGACTCAAAAGTAAGGAGTGAGTTTCGTTCCACAACTCAACTCTGGACTGCATGAGTCTCGGGCGGTAAGAGTTTCAAAGGTAGAATTAGGTTGTGAAGAAGTTTTGGGACAAGGCGGAGTCTCTGGGCTCGGCAAAAAATGGGTTGGACAAGAATGTCCCGCCGCTAGAAACAGGCCATCTGAATTCGTCGGACATGAGCGTCCGACCAACTGGGACGTTGGCGGGTGAGGGCGCCCGCCCCACACATGCGGTGGTTCCCCCTTCGGTTCAGATTGGCTCGGTGCGAATTTCTCCGGCGACGGTGCTCGCTCCCATGGCGGGCGTGACTGACACGGTCTTTCGCAGATTCATCCGAAACCTGGGCGGTTGTGGGCTAATCATGACAGAGTTCACGTCGGCCGACGGCGTGCTGCGTGCGAAAGACCAGAAGGCAAAGCGGTATCTGCATTTTTACGAAGACGAGCACCCGATTTCGGCCCAGCTTTTTGGTAGTGATCCACAGGTCATGGCGGAGGCGGCCAGGATTGTAGAGGGATTGGGGTTCGATCTGGTGGATTTGAACCTGGGGTGTCCTGCGAAGAAAGTTGTGAAGTGCAACGGCGGGTCAGGGCTGTTGCGCGACCTGCCACGAATCGCTGGGATTTTTGAGGCGGTGCGGAAAGCAGTGACGATTCCGTTCACAGTAAAGTTTCGCGCGGGATGGAATGACGAAGAAATTGTCTGCGTGGAACTGGCGAAGATGGCCGAGGACTGCGGATTGTGCGCGGTGGCGCTGCACGCGCGTACTCGCGAACAGGGATATAGCGGGAATGCACGCTGGGAGTGGATTGCAGCGGTCAAGGATGCGGTGAGGATCCCGGTGATTGGAAACGGGGACATTCGTACTCCGGAAGATGCCTGCGCCATGGTGGCGGCGACCGGGTGTGATGCGGTGATGATTGGAAGGACAGCGCCGGCGAACCCGTGGATATTCAGGCAAATTGAGCAGTACTGTGAAACGTCAAAATCCCCACCCTCTCCAAAGAACGGAGAAGGGTGGGGCACCCGAATCTCGGAGGCCCTAACTTTTAACACGGCGGGGCTTTTGCCTCGAGGACGGACGGGCGAGGGCGCCCGTCCCCACACGGACAATTCTGCCCCTTACGACGAGCCTTCGGAAGCGGATCGCTACGAGATGATCCGCACCTACTTCAGCATGCTGATCGAAGAAGAGTTGCCGGATGCTACCGGGAAGATGAAGCAATTTGCCTCATGGTTCACGCACGGGGTGCCTGGAGGAGCGGCGTTGCGGAAAGCTATCTACGAATCAAAGGCTGCTCCCGACATTCTGGCGCGGGTGGAGGAATTCTTTGAGGCGCGTCTGGTATGTGGCGCGGGCGCCCTCGCCCGCGAAAATTCCGTAACGTCGGCATAGAGTTGTCGAGCTTCGCTCGACCGGACGGGCGTGGACGCTCGTCCCCACACGGCCTGTGTTGTGGGCAACCGTTTTTACACGGCCTTAGTGCGTGCCACCTTCCCCATGATCACTCTTTCTTGGCTACTGTGATTTTCTTTCGTTCATCGCTTTCCAAATACGCCCACGGAATTTCCGGATCATGCGTGAACATAGTCAGCCATCGCTCGGGAATTGCGCGCGAGTAGTAGCGCTTGCGACTCTCGATGCTCTCGACCGGATAAAGATCGAAAGACATTACCCAGTTCAGCTCGACGTGGGCGCTGGTGGGGATCAGGTCGGAGATGTAGCAGGCGGTCTTGCCTCCGCTTTGAATGAGGACGGCTTGCATGTCGCGAGTGTGGCCGGGAAAAACTTCAACCGAAATTCCAGGAACAATTTCCTGATTGCCGTGTAGCAGCTTCATCTGGCCGCTTTCAACCAGCGGATCGTAATTCTCATGCAGATAGCTGACTGAGTCGCGCTGGCCTTCATGCGCGTGCTTCCATTCGCCCTCCTGAACAGAGTAGGTTGCGTTGGGAAATGTGGGGGCGATTTTGCCGTTGTGGCGAATGGTGTTCCATCCGCAGTGATCAAAGTGAAGATGGGTATTGATGACGATATCGATCTGTTCGGGCGAAACACCAGCCGTGCTCAGGTTTTCGAGCAACTGCGCGGGCTGTCCGAAAATCTGCGCCATCTTTTCGGGAAGCTTGTTACCGATTCCGGTTTCGATGAGGATGTTCTTCTCGCCGGTGCGCACCAGAATTGAATTCAACCCTGTGAGCACGCGGTTTTGATCGTCGGCGGTGACTTTTCGCGACCAGAGGGCTTTAGGGATGACCCCGAAAAAGGCACCGCCATCGAGATGGTAGAGGCCATCGGAAAGGGCGGTAAGTTCGAAAGAACCGAGAGTAGTGCGAATCGGGCCATCGGGTGATCGGGCCATCGGGCGATTTTAGATCACCAGGCCACCCGATCGCCGGATCACCAGATCATCGAGGGCCGCAAGTCCACATGGTAAAATTAGCCAAGATGTCGCCTGAAATCGAGCATTTAATCTCGCTCCAGCACACCGACCGCGAAATCCAGCGGCTCAAAAACGAAATTGCCGAATTGCCGAAACGAGTCGCTGCCATCGAGCAGCGGCTGGCTGGGACCAAAGCCGGGCTGGAAAGGGCGCGAGCGTCGGTAAAGACCGACGAAGCCGCGCGGCGGAAGTACGAAACCGCAATCACCGACCTGCGGCAGAAAATCTCTAAATATCGCGATCAGTCGCTGGATGTGAAGACCAACGATCAGTACAAGGCGTTAATGCATGAAATCCAGTTTGCGGAAAAGGAAATCGCTGGGAATGAGGACAAAATTCTCGAGCTGATGGTGAATGCGGAAACGCGCGAGAAGGAAGTGAAAGCCGCGGAAGCCGAACTGAAAGAAGAGACGGCGGAGATCGAGAGAGAAAAAATCGTGGCCCACGATCGTACCGCGCAAGACGAGAAAGAACTGGCGGAGTGGACGGCCAAGCGTGATGCAGCGCGCGGAGCGGTCGATTCCGACCTGCTGCGGCATTTTGACCGGGTATCGAAATTTCGCGGATCGGGAATTGCCGAAGCGCGTGAACAGAAGTGTCTGGGGTGCTCGGTCTTGTTGCGTCCGCAGACTTACAACGAAGTGCGCACCGGAAAGCTGATCTATTGCGATTCATGTCAGCGAATTCTGTACTTCGATCCGTCCAAGGAAGCTCCAGTCGAGCAGCGGACGGAGAAGACGACCAAGCGGCGGGCGCATCCTAAGATCGACGCCAGCCAGGCGTGGTACTACCGGCCGGAGTATGGCGACATTGGCGAAGTGTTCCTGGGTTTTACCAATGCAGATGGCAATGCGAGTCGCCGTATTTACGACGCCGCCACCGGGCGCAGGCTGGGTGACATTCTGGTTCGCGAAGGCGCGTATCGGCAAGCCTTTCCTGAAGACCTGAACGACACGATTCGCCTCAATGGGAATTGGAGCGAGTCGGAAGTAGACGAGTGGGGAGATGAACTGCCCAGCTCGGTGCTGGACGCGCTGCAACGCGATCTGCAGCTGGCGCGGGCTGAAGCAGCTGCGCATCATGGGAAGCATGCTGTTTCAGCGCCGTCGAGTGTGGCGAGTTAAGGAAGGCAGCTCTCGGCTGTCGGTCGTCGGCAATTTTCAGACACTTCATTTTCAGGCACTTCTAAGACCTTTTAATCGCATAATTCCACACGGATTTCGCACTGAGTCGCCCTCTAAAACTTTATCTTCGAAGCTCTTCGCACTTGAGAACTGTTAATCTTCTGTCTGGGCCAATGGTCGCATGTTCATTGATGATGCCACAATTCGGGTGAAGGCGGGCGACGGCGGCAATGGCTGCCTGGCGTTCCGGCGGGAGAAGTTTGTTCCGCGTGGCGGACCCTCCGGTGGCGACGGCGGCAAGGGGGGCGACGTGATTATGGAATCGAGCGAGCGCCATAATACGCTCGTGCATTTCCGCTTTAACCCCGAATATAAAGCGCAGCGCGGGCGCCATGGCGAGGGTTCGAATAAAACCGGGCGCGAAGGCGAGGACGTGGTCCTCAAGGTGCCGGTGGGGACCATTGTTTACGACGCCGACTCCGGCGAGAGGGTGCATGACTTTTCGTCTCCCGATGATCGCATGGTGATTGCGCGTGGCGGCCGGGGTGGCCGGGGGAATGCGCAGTTCAAGACTTCCACCCATCAAGCTCCGCGCGAGCATGAAGCCGGACGACCTGGCGAGGAACGCGCGCTGCGCCTGGAACTGAAGCTGCTGGCCGATGTGGGGCTGATTGGCTATCCGAATGTGGGCAAGTCAACGCTGATTTCGCGTATTTCAGCGGCGCGTCCGAAGATTGCGGATTATCCGTTTACAACTCTGGAGCCGAATCTGGGAGTTGTGGCGGTGGGCGATGCAGCGCATGAAATCAGTTTCGTGGTCGCTGATATTCCCGGGCTGATTGAAGGGGCTCATGCGGGAGCGGGGCTGGGAACGCAGTTTCTGCGCCACATCGAGAGAACGAGATTACTGGTGCATCTGGTCGATGTCTCGGACGCCAGCGGGCGGCCCGATCCGGTGAAAGATTTCGAAGTGATCATGGGTGAGTTAGTGAGCTTTGGCGCAGGCCTGGAGACTAAGCCGATGATTTTGGCCGCTTCGAAATGTGACGTGGTGAATAAAGATAAGCTGGCGAAACTGAAAAGATTTGCCAAGAAACAAGGGCTGGAGTTGTTTGCAGTTTCGGCAGTGAGCGGCGAGGGCGTGGAGAAGCTCGAGTACGCAATGGCGGAAAAGGTTGAGGAAGTAAGACGAACGGTTAGTCGCGAGAACGACGAAAAAGCAGGTTCCTCGACTCGCGAATCATTCGCGAGCGAATGATTCCCATCGCTCGGAATGACAAGCTTTCTATATCTCATTTTGTTCTGAAACGTAGAAACGTGAAACTGAAACCTAGATTTACAGAACGCCTGGACATGCGATGAATATCGGCCTTTTTGGCGGGACATTTGATCCGATTCACAAGGGTCATCTTGCGCTGGCGCTGGCGGCGCGAGAACGCTGTGATCTGGGACGCGTGTATTTCGTCCCAACCAATGCGCCTCCACACAGGACGTCGCAGCCGGTG
>Ga0075425_100008713_pt1 | contig 10776 bp, 8 predicted proteins | sample SoiMethybrSBSTD4_FD_75300 | JGI IMG/M metagenome (GOLD analysis project Ga0075425, IMG submission 75300) | Bulk soil microbial communities from a Populus tree surrounding site in Tennessee, USA - Soil MetaG P. TD hybrid SBSTD4 | ecosystem: Environmental > Terrestrial > Soil > Tree plantation...
CAACCGTCCAACCTCGAGCGGCCGGACACCTGGGAGGAGATCGACAACAGGCGGCACGAGCCCCGGAATTTGGGCGAGCCGCTCAACGACTTGGGCGCGGGTTACGGCGGTGCCGTCGGAGAGGCGCGGATAAACGCTTGCAGGCGGCTCGTTGCCATCTCGGATCCAGGCCAGCAGGTTCATCAGAGCCGCCCGGTGGAGCGGCCGGTAATCGACGACATTGAACCAGTTGCTGCCGTGGCTGCCGAAAGGGCTCAGGTCGGCGAAGGGCAATGCGCCTGGCGTATGCTGGGTCGAGCCGTAGAGATAGCGCCGCACCTCGCGCGGCAGCTCAAGATCGCGACTAGCGTCCGGCGCTATGTGCGCGAGCGACGCGTCGCCCCGCCAGTATTCCGCCGAGGTATCGGTTTGAAAGATTTTGGGCACGTTGCCGGCCGCACGCTGCAGGTCGAGCAGCCCGGCCGTCCGACCGGTGGCCGGATCGTGTGTCGGGTCGTCCGCAAAGGGGAAGAGGTGCCCGAAGGCTGGGGTTGGCTGCACGGAGGGCTGGCCGTAGCGCATGTTGAACTCGCCCCGACGCCCGCCCGCGACATGGATCAGAAGGCCGTCATAGGCAGGGCCGCCATCCTCAGCGGTATTCAGGCCCAGCCCGAGGAAGGTGCGCATTAGCCGTCCGCACTGCGAGATGCCCTCGCCGATCACGTGATCGACATTGCCGGCGAGGGGCGACGCGGGGTGGCGGCGCAGAAAAGCCGCGAGATCGCGCATCGCCAGCAGTCCGGCCCCGGCGACCGGGCAGTCGCGCGGAACAAAGATCAGATCGTACACCAGACCGGGCTGGAAGCCGCCTTCCAGCCGCACCCACTCCGCGTCCGCAACTGGAGCGCCGAGCTCGTCGCGAGCGAACTGCCAGCGGTTGCGCGAGATCTCCTCTGCTTCGCCGTACATCGAGGGTCGCACCAAGAGGCGCGCCTCCGCGACAGAGACGTTGCGCGCCGCAATCGGTCGGTGCTGGCCGATCGAGCCGACATGGTGGTCGGTCAGTGGATAGGCCGCCGTCACCTCGTTAGGCTGGATGCGAAGGTGCATGTTCCCATCGGGGTTGCGCACCGGCGGCGGGACCTGCGGCGGGGTGATGCCCATACGCGGTCCGGGCTTCGGCGCATCCCACTGCCAGCCGCAAAACGCGACGCTCCAGCCGTGGCGCATCAGGAAGCCATCGCCGGGATCGATCTCGTCCGTGGGGACCAACTCAAAGGGCGCCCGGTTGAAGAGCCGCGTCGCCGTGCGGTTCCCCCGGTTCGGAAAATTCACGAGCAAGGCTCTGTTCGCCTTCCCCCGCGGGACCAGCAGCGTCACGTCGCCGGTGAACTCAACCTTCCCGTGCTTGCGCTCGGCCAGGCTCAGGTCGGTGATCCGGTCATTGCCGGGGAGGGTCGGATCCACTGCATAGTGGGCGATTGCATCAATCCGCTCGTAGGGCCCACTATCGCCGAAGTCCGCGTTTGTTGCGTAGGGCTCGCGGCGGATCATCTCGAATCGCGCGACAGCCATGGCACCCTGCGCTCCGCTTGCTCGAATTGAGAACTCATTCCAATGGAACGGTCCTGCCACGTCAATGCGGCAAGCCTATCGCGTTAGGGAAGGTGTGAGTCTGGGCCCAGGTCTACTCCTATCACTCCAGCACTTGTCCCAGCCAACCAATCAGGTCTCCGAAATCTTCCAAGGCATGAACAAGGAACCGCCGGGGCATCATAGCACCGAGATGCCCTCGAGAGCGGACCTGCCAAAATGTGTGCGTCAACCTCAGCAGCACGGTGAGCTGGCCGTGATCGGCAGCGGCGGGTCGCGGTCTGGGCACGGCAGTCCGGGGAGCGGCATTGCCGCCACCACGGCCCGAGCAGCTCCCAGCCGCACGATAGGCGTGTGGTTGGGGAAGTTGGCGACCACGTCGGGGTGGCGCTTGCTATTCAGGCGTTCGAGCGGATTGGTCGAGTGCGATTGCGGCCAGTGCTCCTTCGGGAATATTCTACGTGGGCACCGGCTTTGCCTGGGCGACATCTCGACCGGAAGGCGGTGGAGGAGGTTGCGGCGTCGGTTTCGCAGTCTGCTTGGATGGTCGGCGGAGGAGATCGTCGGACAAGTTCGCCAGTTTCTCGACTATCAGGAGACGGTATTTCGCATTGGCTCGATCAACTCCGACTAAGCCAATAGACAACATGTATCAAACAGGAGACCATCACAGATGGCATCTGGAGGCGCATTGAAACGGATTTTGGCAGGTGGGATGGTGCTGATCGGCACTGCCGTGCTGGCGACGGCACAAGCCCAGGCGCCCGACCGCCTCAAGCAAATCCTCGATCGCGGCGTTGTGCGCGTCGGCGTGCAGGGAGCGTTCAAGCCGTGGTCGTTCCCCGCGCCAGACGGCTCTATGCAGGGCATTGAAGTCGACCTCGGCAAGAGCGTGGCTGAAGCGCTCGGCGTGAAGTTCGAACCGGTGATCATTACGTCGGCCAACCGCATGCAGTTTCTGCAGCAGAGCAAGATCGACCTGATCATCGGCGGCATGTACGACACGGCGGACCGTCGCAAGATCGTCGGCATCATTGAGCCGGCCTACTGGACATCCGGGCCGACGCTGCTTGCGAAGAAGGGCGTGATCAAGGATTGGAAGGACATCGCCAACAAGCCAGTCTGCGGCAAGCAGGGCAATTACTACAACAAGCAGGTTGAGACGGAGCTGCATGCCAACCTAATAGCCTTCGCCGGCAACACGGAGGCCAAGGAGGCACTGCGCGCCGGCAAGTGCATCGCCTGGGTATACGACGACGTGAGCATCATGGCCGATCTCGCCACGCCGGATTGGGAAGGCTATGAGATGCCTGTCCCCGTGCTCTACCACAATCCCTGGGGGGCTGCCGTGCCGATCGAGGAAGTCAACAAAGGTTGGGGCGCGTTCATGGCCGGCATGGCCTATCGCTGGCACGCCGAGGGCAAGCTGATCGAGCTTGAGAAAAAGTGGGGCGTCCAGCCGTCGGATTGGTTCGTGCAGCACCAGAAGCAGATGAAGTGGGATACAGGCTATCTCAATCCGAAGTAAGTTGTACGCTTCATCAGACCCGTTCGTGCTGAGCGCGCTCCGAGATGCTTGAGCTCATCGCCCCGTTCTTCCGTCAGCTCTATGAGCGGACGGGTCTGAACTTCATCGTCTTCTATGAACCTTACGAGTTTGGCCGTTTCCTCAACGGAGCGGCCACTTCGGTGAGGCTCATCTTTTGGTCGCTGCTGTTGTCGTTGGGGATCGGCGTTCTCGGTGCCTGGACTCAAGGCGCGAGGAGCCAGGCGCTCAGAGTGGGCGTGAATGCCTACATCCAGGCATTCCGCAACACCCCGCCAATGATCCAGCTCCTCTTCTTCTATTTTGGTCTGGGTGCTTTCACGCCGTCCGTCGATATGGGCGGCTATTCGCAGCCGCTCATCTCGTCGTTCACCTGGGCGATCATCTCGCTCGGCATTTTTGGCGGTGCTTTCAACATAGAGATCTTTCGCGCCGGCCTCGAGGCGGTGCCTGAAGCCACGCAAGAAGCGGCCGAGAGCCTCGGCTTCTCGCGCTGGCAGACATTCCTCTACGTTACGCTGCCGCTGGCTTTTCGCATCAGCCTGCCGGCGCTCACGAACAATCTCGTCAGTTTGGCGAAGACGACCTCACTTGCCTATGTCATTACAGTGCCCGAGATGACGTACGTCCTGAACCAAGTCTGGTCGGACAATATCAACGTTCCTGAAATGATGCTGCTGCTCTTCATGTTCTACGTCCTCGTGGTCACGCTGCTGGCCGCAGGCTTGCACGCGCTGGAGCACAGGCTCGCGCTGCCAGGGTACGGCCAGTGATGGTATCTCCTTTCCGGATCGACAAGTCACCGATCGAGGCGCGCCTGTCGTCGTTACTCAGCTGGCGGCACGGGGTCTGTCTAGTGCTTGGGTGCTTGGCATCAATGGCCGTCGCCTGGGGGCAATCGCGGGTGAATCCCGCGGTGCCATCGGCGCTGGCGACGCTCGTCATTTGGCTTCCCTTCATCCTGAAAGGCTTTGCGCTTAACCTCGTCATCAGCTTCCTCGCAATGGCGCTGGCCACACTTCTCGGCATCGGGCTCGGCTTGATCCAGATTAGCCTGCATGCGGTTGTCAGAGCGCCGGCGCGCTTCATCACTCACCTTTTCCGCAACTCGCCCTGGCTGGTGATCCTGTTCGTGGTGATGCTCATAATCCCGGTGGAAATTCGCGTTCCGACCGGCGGTAAGATTCCTATCCCCGATTGGATCAAGGCAACCTTGGCCTTCACCCTTCCGGTAATGGGCAATATCAGCGAGATCGTGCGCGGTGCGGTGCTTTCGATCCCGACCGGTCAATGGGAGTCGGCAGAGGGGCTTGCCTTCACGCGCTCGCAGACGCTGCGCTGGATTATCCTGCCGCAATGCGTTCGCCGCATCATACCGCCCTGGATGAACTGGTACGCCCTGCTGACGCTGTCGACGCCAATCGCCTCAATTTTCAGCATACATGAGGCAGTAGCCAACGCGCAGGGGGCGATGGAGGCTGCCGGCGCGAGGCCGGAGTTTCTGTTCCCGTTCTATCTGTTTCTGCTCTGCCTCTTCTTCGCCTACATCTATCCGATCGCGGTCTGGACGCGAAACCTTGAGCGGAAATACCCCGTTGGATCCTGAATCAAACAGCGTCGGGTGTCCGTGGTCGGCCGAGCAGCCGATCGTTTCGCTGCGCGACGTGCACAAGTCCTTTGGCACCTTCGATGTGCTCAAAGGCATCAGCTTCGATGTGAGGAAGGGCGAGGTCATCTGCATTATCGGCCCGTCGGGCTCGGGTAAATCGACGCTGATCCGTTGCATCAACGCTCTCACGCCGATCCAGCGCGGCTCGATCACGGTCGAGGGACAGGAAGTCAACGACCCGAAGCTCGATAAGCTCTCCCTGCGGCGCAAAGTCGGCATCGTCTTCCAGCAGTACAACCTGTTCCCGCACAAGACGACGCTTGAGAACGTCATGATGGCGCCGCTGAAGGTCCTGCGCGAGCCGAAGGAGGAGGTCGAGCGGCGCGCGAGGGCGCTCATCGCCAAGGTGCGGCTTACCGGCAAGGAGGACGTCTATCCGGGCCAGTTGTCTGGCGGCCAGCAGCAGCGCGTGGCCATCGCGAGAAGTCTCGCCATGCGGCCGAACGTGATGCTGTTCGACGAGGTGACCGCGGCGCTCGATCCAGAAACTATCAAGGAAGTTCTCGCCACCATCAAGGAGCTCGCCACGGAGGGCATGACCTGCATCCTGGTAACGCACGAAATGGGCTTCGCTCGCGAAGTCGCCGACCACGTCTACTTCACCGACGGAGGCGTGATCGTCGAGCACGGGTCAGCCTCTCAATTCTTCACCAACGCCAGTGATCCCCGCACAAGGCAGTTCCTCAGCCAGATCCTGTAGCCGGGGCCCGTGGACCTGGCGACGAATGACCCCGAGGCAGGCAAATCCGGCAATGCGTAACGTCCAAGTCGCGCCCGTCCGCCGGCAAGGAGAATAACAAGATGTACAGTCCGGATCCCGCGATCGTAGCCAAAGATCCGCTGCTGCAGCCCATGACGATCAAGTATGTGCGGTTCCGCAACCGCATCATGAGCACGAGCCATGCCTGCGGCCTCGAGGTCGACGGCATGCCAGAGGAAGCCTATCAGCGCTACCATGAGGAAAAGGCGCGCGGTGGCATCGCCCTGTCGATGTTCGGTGGTTCCTCGAATGTGGATCGTGATTCACCGAACATTTTCCGCCAACTCAACGTCGGTAGCGATGCCATCATTCCGCATCTGCAGCGGTTCAGCTCCCGCATGCATGCGCTCGACACCGGCATCATGTGTCAGATCACCCATCTCGGTCGGCGCGGAGACCCCTACGCCGGCGACCGCCTGCCGACGATTGCGCCGTCGCCGATCCGCGAGACGCTGCATCGCAGTATCCCCAAAGAGATGGACGAGCACGACATCGATCGGGTGATCAAGGCCTATGCCGCCGCTGCTTTGCGCTGCAAGCAAGGTGGCCTCGATGGAGTGGAGACTCTCGCAGGCGGCCATCTTATCGGACAGTTCTTCTCTACTGTCACAAATCGGCGCACCGACCGCTTTGGTGGCTCGCTGGAGAACCGGTGCCGGTTCGCGCTGATGGTGCATGAGGCGATCCGCAAGGCTGTTGGCGATCATTTTCTGGTCGGCATGCGCTTCGTGGTCGACGAGGGTCCCGGTGGCGGTCTTCGCTTCGACGACTGCATGCGCATCGCCTTGCTTCTGAAGAAGGCCGGTGCCGTCGACTTCTTCAACGCCATCTACGGCACCATGGACACGACCAGGGCGCTCGCGGCGGAAAATATGCCGGGCATGGGCTCGCCGCTTGCACCGTGGGTCGAGCCGATCGGTGCATTCCGCAAGGAGGTTGGCCTGCCGGTGTTTCACGCCGCGCGCATTGCCGACGTTGCCTCGGCGCGGTTTGCCATCCGTGAAGGCAAGCTCGACATGGCCGGCATGACGCGCGCCCAGATTGCCGATCCCCATCTCGTCTCGAAGATCGCGAGCGGGCGCGAAAGCGAAATCCGCCCCTGTGTGGGGGCGACGCATTGCCAGTCACCCTATCGCCCGTCCTGCCTGCACAACCCCGCGACTGGGCGGGAGCAGGTCCTCAAGCACATCATCTCCAAGACCGACGGGCCGGTGCGTAACGTGATCGTCATCGGCGGCGGCCCGGCCGGGCTTGAAGCCGCCAGGATCAGCGCCGAACGCGGCCACAAGGTCTCGCTCTATGAAGCTGCGGACAAGTTTGGCGGGCAGATTCTGATCGGTGCTACCGGATCATGGCGGGGCGACCTGATGGGGATCGTCGATTGGCGCGTTGCCGAACTGAAGCGGCTGGGCGCTGAGCTCAATGCCAACGCCTATATGCAAGCACAGGATATTGCGGCCCTCAACCCCGACGTCGTCATCCTGGCAACCGGGGGCCTGCCGCAGATCGACCTGACCCATGGCAACGACCTCTGCCTCAACACATGGGACGTGCTCACCGGACAAGCGACGCTAGCCGGCGAGGTTCTCGTCTACGACGGCACCGGGCGCCATCCCGGCCCGCTTGCGGCCGAGCGGGTCATGGATATGGGCGCCAATGTCCGTTACATCTCGATCGATGCCCAGCTCGCCGAGGAGCTGACGTACGCCGAGCGGTGGCGCTGGAAGAGCTTCTTCCTGAAGCGCGGCATCCAGCCCGTCTCCGAAACGCGTCTTGTCGGCGTCCAGCGCAGCGACAATCGCCTGCTCGCCACGCTGGTCAATGACATTTCGCGCGATGAGAACCATGTGCTCGTCGATCACGTGGTGATCGAACAGGGCAACATTCCGGTGGACGAGATCTACAGGCAGATGCGCAAGTGGTCCGCGAATGATGGCGTCAGCGACCTCGAAGCGCTGGTCAAGGCTGCTCCGCAGCCGCGGTTGCGCGAGGAGGGGTACGAGCTGCACCGGATCGGCGATGCGGTCTCGAGCCGCAATATCCACGCCGCCATGCTCGATGCCATGCGGCTGTGCAGCTCACTATGAGCCAATGGGTTGGGAGGTCAGCCGGTCAAGAAAGTGGTGCGAGCCAGCGGCCGTACGCACCGCTGGTTCGCAATAGGAAATTGGCGCTGAGGTCGGCGGAGAGCGCCTATAAATCCGCCGCCGACGATGGCCGCCTCGGCGCCCACCGTTCTGGCGAGCATTTGCGGAAGGAGTGTCGGAACGGCGCGATCGCGTCACAGCGACAGGGGTTGTGTCGTCCAGCATTAGAGACTGCGGCGGCGGCCCTGGAAGTTGGCGACCTAGCCGCTGTCTACTGCATCCGCCAGTTCCCGAAGCGTTGAAAAATGGAAATCCGGCTTGGTGACGCTTTTCGGGACTGGCGTCCCACCGAAGCCCCTCAGGCCCTTGCGCCGCTCGATCCAGCACACCTTATAGCCCAGTTCCCGCGCCACGCCGATGTCGTGGTACTGGCTCTGCGCGACGTGCAGGATCTCGTCTTGCTTGTAGCCGAACGCCGATTGGCGGCCGAGATTGTAGGCGAAGAAGCGCGGGTCCGGTTTGGCGTATTGCGCCTCGTCGACGGTGATGCTGTCGTGAAAGGGCTGCCCCAGCGTGTTGGCGCAGGCCGTATAGGCAACCCGATCGAAGTTCGTCATCGCCACCAGACGGAATTTCCGCCTCAACCTCTTCAGAGCCTCGGCTGAATCCTCGAACGCCGGGAAGTTAAAGAAGTGGCGCATGAAGGCGTCCGCCGCGGCATCGTCATGCGGCAGCTCAAGCTCCTTGGCGGCATGGAGATAGACCTCGCGCATCACCACGCTCGAACGCCCGGGGAATTTCTCGCGGCCGATGAGATAGGGCTTGAAGATATCCTCGTCGCTCAGCTTCTTCGCTGCCGCACCACCGATGGCGCGGAAGCCGTCCAGAATGCCCTTCTCGAAATCGATGCACGTTCCCACGATATCGAACGTCAGGACCTTGAACGCTTCGAACGACATTCGCCGACCCCTCTGTCTCAACTAATCCGGCTGTCTTCGCGGCAGTCTCTCCAATCAGTGAAGCCTGCCGCGACGCTTTCCGCAAATTGCAAAATTGTCATCGGAAAGACTACATTATGTAATGTCTCAACGCAGGCGATTCCTTGCCTTCGAGGTGGCGGTGGGCTGCGGCACGTTGCACGAGCCGCAAAACAGCTCGGGGTGACCGTGTGGGCGGTCAGCGGAGCCGGTCGTCGCAATTCAAATAGAGGGCGCACCACGTGACGGTACGCAAGGCTGATGCAAGAGTGGTTGGCCAGCATTGGACGAGATCCGGCCAAGTTCGGCACCCACTCGCTGCGCCTACGAAGGCAGTCTTGATCTACCGCCGACTGGGAACCCGCGGCACGGGCGCCGGGCCCGCCAGCTTGGTGGCCAGAGTTTGGTGGCCAGAGCTTGGTACCAGAGCTTGAGCGCAAGCGTCCGCACCCCCACATCATTTGTCCATCATGGGCCACCCATAATTCCTCTCCTGGAGCACTGTCGAACCTCGCGCGCCGCAGTTGAAACGAGCGGCCGATGCTCAAGCGCCGGTCAAGATGATTATCGACGTCAGTGAGGGAACACTGCCCGCAATTTCAGAGAGTCGATAGCTACAGGGAATTTGCAACAGCGGATACGCATTACGGTGCGCAACCTGTGCGGGACCGGGCGGTCAACAATTCGCAAGTCGCTTAAGCCGGCGGAGGCAAGATTGCTCAGGTCTCTAGCGCTCATTGGCGTTGCGCATTAATAAACTGACGGCCGAGATGAAGAGACGCCGGACGCAACTTGCATCTGCTATCCATTCGGCCGTAGGAAATCTATGCACGAAGTCGTCGATTGACATGAGTGCATGCGGCACCGCTGTCTGACGGTCGCGATCGGCGAAGGAGGGCGGCCATGGAGCTCGGGCTTTTTCTGCCGACCGGCAGGCGCGGATACTTGACGTCGTCGACGGCTCCTATGAATGAGCCGACGTTCGCACTCAATCGCGACATCGTGCTGGCGGGCGAGCGCTACGGGATCGATTTTGCGCTCTCGATGGTGAAGTTCCGCGGCTTTGGCGGTGAGTCACAATACTGGGACGGCTCGCTTGAGCCGTTCACGCTCATCTCGGCACTCGCAGCGGTCACGACGCGCATCAATCTGTTCGCGACCGCCGCGAGCCTGCTGATGCCGCCCGCTGTCGTCGCCCGTATGGCGGCGACGGTTGACTCCGTGGCACCGGGCCGCTTCGGCGTGAACGTCATCACGGGCTGGCAGAAGGCCGAGTATGAGCAGATGGGTATGTGGCCCGGCGACGCGCATTTCGAGCACCGCTACGAGTATCTTGACGAGTATATGCGCGTCTTCAAAGATCTCTGCGCCACCGGTCGTTCAGACTTCAAGGGACGCTATTTCACGATGTCGGACTGTCGACTAGAGGCGCCGCCGAAGAGCCCTATTGCGCTGGTGGTCGCCGGCGGCAGCGACGCCGGGCTCGCGTTCGCCGCCCGGCATTGCGACTACAATTTCTGCGCCGCGCCGGACACGATTAACAAGCCGGAAGCGGTAGCGGCGCCGGTCGGGCGGCTCATGGAGGTCGCCACCAAGGCGGGCAGGTACGTAAAGGCGCTGGTGTGGGTGACCATCATCACCGACGACACGGACGCGGCGGCGATGGCGCGCTGGGAAAAATACAGAGCGGGAACAGATCTTGTCGCGCTCGACTGGGCGCGGAAGCAGGCGAGCGCCGACGCGAAGAATGACGATCCGAACTCGACCAAGAGCCGCCGTCTGCCGCCCGAACCTACGCCGACAACATCGATGAAACTGATTGGCTCTTACGAGACGGTGGCTCGCCTGCTCCGCGAGATCGCCGGCACCCCCGGCCTCACCGGCGTCATGCTCTCCTTCGACGATTTCCGCGAAGGCATCGAGATGTTTGGGGAGAGGGTGGTGCCGAGACTGGATTGAGAGAGCTGTAGTAGGTTCGGTCAGCGTGGCCAGATCTCGTGCGCATGGCTGAGCGGACGAGGTGAAGAAAGCCAAGAAACGAGCGATCTCTCCGCGAACACGCGTTCGATGATAAGGCGCACAAAGCCCTTGCCATGTCCGCGGCAAGGCGCGCCAACGGCGATCCGTTTCAACTGTGCAACCCGCTCGGGAGAGGTCCAACCCCC
>Ga0075425_100008714_pt1 | contig 10776 bp, 8 predicted proteins | sample SoiMethybrSBSTD4_FD_75300 | JGI IMG/M metagenome (GOLD analysis project Ga0075425, IMG submission 75300) | Bulk soil microbial communities from a Populus tree surrounding site in Tennessee, USA - Soil MetaG P. TD hybrid SBSTD4 | ecosystem: Environmental > Terrestrial > Soil > Tree plantation...
AGCCATCGGAAGCACCATCTTCTTTTTGATGCTCATATAACGCCTCCCCTGGACGACTGCTGAGGTTGCTTCCTTTGGTCGGCACTGTATGGAACGTGCCGCAAGACGTCAAGCCGGTCGCCATCGAGGCGGAGCCAAGCCCCGAACCAGCGCTCTCGCCGGGTCGATCCGAATGCTTGCTTCTCCGCGGCGAACTCCCGAGAGGGCTCGAGCAGCCGCGCCGTTGGCGCGGGCCCCCCGAAGAAGTTGGACTCGACCTTTCCCACCAGCCCGCCGCCGAACTCGACGTAGCAGTTGCCGGCCCCCTCGTAGGGAGGAGGGGGCTCACCGCCGCCGAGGCGTGCGGCGATGTCATCTGCCACCACGCGGGCGGCAGCCTCGGCGAACACACCGGCCTTTGCCATCGGCAAACCGGCCACATCGCCCAGGGCATAGACATCCGGAAAACGGGTCTCGAGGTTTGCACGATCGACGGGCACCCATCCGTCCACCGCGAGCCCGGAGCGCGCGACCACTTCGGGCACCCGATGGACTGGTATTCCGATGAACAAGTCATACGGGACGCTCTCGCCGCTCGCGAGCTGGGCCTTGCGCCCGTCCACGTCGAGGCTCGCTACCAGCTCCTTGGGTGCCCACTCGATTCCTCGCTCATCGAGTGCTCGCACGAACATCTGCGAGACCTCCTTCGTGACCGGAACGGGCGCCGCCATGGGGAAGGTCATGCGGATCTCTACCGCGTCCCTGATTCCCCGCTGTACGAACTGATCGTGCAGGAGGAACGCCCCCTCGAATGGAGCGGGCGGGCATTTGTACGGATGCCCCAGGACCGCGATCAGGATGGTCCCCGAATTGAAGTCGGGCAGGACGTTGCACAGCCGCTCTGCTCCCGCGAGCGAGTAATACTCGAAGCCGCCCTCCTCGAAGCCCGGCGTGGCCGCAAAGTGATACTCCGCCCCCAGCGCCACGACGAGGACGTCGGCCTCGTATGAGTCCTCGTCGGTGATCACTCGTCGGTTCTCCGGGTCGATCAGAGTCACGCTCTCCTGACGGAACTCGACGCCATTTTTCGAGATGTCGCGGTAGTGCAAACACACGTCGGCGCTCGCTCGCCGGCCCATCAGGACATCAAGCTTCGAAAATCCGAAATGGAACGAGTCGTTCCTGTCGAGGAGTGTTACCTGGACCTCGTCCGCGAGCGAAGCGGACAGCTCCGCCGCAAGCTCCAGGCCTGCGAAACCGGCCCCGAGGATCAAGACGTGCTTCTTCAAGTGCCGCGGACGATAGCTCCGGCATGTGTACCGTGCCACACGGAACTGTCCGGTGCCGAGTCTCGATCTCGAGGAGGAGCGATGACCACGACCTCGCTTTCAGAAGTGCCGGTGGCCGTCACCGGCGGCGCCAACGGCATCGGCCGCGCAATCGCCGAGCAATTCGCGCGCGCCGGCGCCCGCGTCGCGATCGGTGACATCGACGCCGAAGCGGCAAAGACGGTCGCCACCGCGATCGGCGGCGGCGCGATCGGCGTGGCGCTCGACGTGACAGACCACGACGCGTTTTCCGCTTTTCTCGACGCCGCCGAGCAGAGCCACGGCCCGCTGGGAGTCATGGTCAACAACGCCGGCGTCGACTGGATGGGCCCCTTCCACGAGGAGCCTGACGGGGTGAGCCGCCGTGAGGTGGAGGTGAATCTCATGGGAACGATCCTCGGCTCACGTCTGGCCTTGCAGCGGATGCTTCCCCGCCGACAGGGACATCTGGTCAACGTCGCCTCTGGCGCCGGCCGCGTGCCGCTGCCGCACAGCGCGGTCTACTCCGCAACCAAGCACGGCGTGGTGGGCCTGACCGAGTCTCTCCGCCTGGAGTACCGCGGTAGCGGAATCGGTTTTTCAGTGGTGCAGCCTGCACAGGTCGAGACCGCGATGCTGGAGGGCCAGGCCCGGCCGCGCCTGCTTCCCGTGATCACACCGGACGACGTTGCTTCCGCCATCCTCAACGCGGTTCGCCGGGACCGATTCGAGGTATGGGTGCCGTCGTCGCAGGCGATCACCTTCAAGCTCTCGACGGTGCTGCCGCGCCGCGCCCGCGAGCGGATCTTGCGGATGATCGGGATTGGACGGATCGCGGGAGAGGTCGACGCGACCGCCCGCCGCGGCTATCACGAGCGGATGTTCGGCAGATCGTGAAGTAGAGCTAGATCGCGTCGACGACGCCCTGAAGCGCGGCCTTCACGTCCGTGCCCACCGTCGTCAGAAGCGCCGCGCCGACGACCGTGATCAGAGCGAGGAGCAGCGAGTACTCGACCAGCGCCTGGCCGTGCTCGTGGATCGCGATCGACTGAAATCTCTGCAGCAAGCCCTTCACCTCCTCCATTGATCAGGGTGGTGGAGGCGAAGCGCACGGGGCAATAGGGCAACCGACCCATTTTGCGTTCAAGGTTTTGAACGCCAGGCTGCGGCGTGCCGTGGCTAAGGCTGGTAGTCCCGGCACGGCTCGCCGCGCAGGCCCGGGCACGGCGGTAGCCCGGTCGGCGCGGGGTCGCCCGGCACCACCGGCAGCATGAGGCGCGACGGCATCGTCTTGCCATAGCCGATCGCGATCCTCGCCTGCCCGGCGGGCTGTGTCTCCCCGAACGACCAGATCGGCTGGTCGCCGTTGGGCGCCGAGATCCTCACGCGTATGCGCGAGCCCGTGCGATATACGTGCCCCTCGTAATAGAGGGGGATCGTGACGTCCACGAAGCGGTTGGAGGGCATCGGCAATACGTCCGCCGCACGGAGACTCAGCACGGGCTCGAGCTGCGTGCTCTTTTGCCGGTCGAGGTGCCGCTCGTTGCCGCGCACCCAGCCGTTCTGCACGAACGTCTCCTTGCCGTCCGGGCGCACCTCGCTGATGGTGGCCTGCAGGTCGACGTTCGGGACCGGCGAGCGGACCCAGACGTCCACGCGCCCGCCGCCAATGACGGTTGTGTCGGCGCCGAGCGGGGCGGTCAGGAAGGAGAGAGCGCCGTCGGCAGGATCCTGCGTCCACTGGTAGTTCGGCGTCGCGGTCCACAGGCCGCCCGCGCCGGAGCCGGTGTCGCCCGTGAAGTCCGTCAGCGGGCGGGCATTGGCGTCCCACGAGAACGAGTTCGTGCCGGTGGGGCCACCCGGTTGATCGGCGAGCGCACCCTGAGATGCCATGAACCAGGACTTGGCCTTGGTGCCCGGGATCGGGAAGCTCGAATACGACCGCTCGAAGCCCGGATACGGCCACCCCGGATTCGAGTTGCCCGCACCGTTGTCGAACATCACGCGGATCGGCGGAAGCGCCTCGAACGCCGCCTTGGCGAGGTCATAAGTTGGCTGTGCCTGGATCGTGTCCGGTGGCAACGTCATGGCCGGCGGCGCGCACTGACTCCCGGAACATGGCCCGTTGATCCCGAAGATCGCCTGGAAGGCTGCCGGCGCGGTGGCCTGGACGAAGGCCGTCTGGGCGGGCGGATCCGCCTGCTGCCCGACGTAGATGTTTAAGAAGTCGTAGAGGCGGTTGTAGGTCTCGGGATCGAGCGAGTCCACGTGTGTGCCGTTCGTGAACGTGAACCACTTCTTGTTGGTGCCGGTCATGTGCTCGGCGAGCGTCGGGCAGTGCCCGCCGGTCTGCTCGTCGGTGAACTGGCAGGCCATGAAGACCGGGACGTTGATCTTGTTGACGAACGTGATCGGCGACAGCGGGTCGGCGACCTCGGGCACGTAGTGGTCGTTCGCGCGGATCTTGGCGATCAGGTCCGCGGCCTCCGGGTGCAGAGCCTGGTTGGCTGCGCAAGTCTGGTCGCCCTGCTGGATCCGCTGGTAAGCCCATGGCTGGCCGCTGTCGGGACCGGCCGCCATCGCGTCGTGCTGGCGCTCCTGGGCCCAGGCGACGGCGAATCCCGTGTTGAGGATGCCGCCCGGGTAGAGCGTCGTCTGGGTCTGGTCGATCACGGAGAGAGGCGCGATCGCGGCCAGGTCCGGCGGCTGGGTCTGGGCGGTGAACAGCTGGCTGATGCCGCCGTACGAGATGCCCATCATCCCCACCTTGTGGTGGGCGACCCACGGTTGGCGAGCGACCGTCTCGACGATGTCGTAGCCGTCGAGGCTCTGCAGCGGCTCGAAGAAGTCGAACGCCCCGCCGGAGCAGCCCGTGCCCCGCATGTTCACGTCGACGACCGTGAAGCCCATCAAGTTGGCGAGAGCCGCGATTCCGCTCTGCGGCCCGGCCGGGTTCGCGTACCCGTAGCCGGAGTACTCGATCAAGGTCGGGGCGGGCAAGCTGTTGGCGGCCGGGTTGTGCGGGGGGTCTTGGCCCTGGGTGTTCGCGATGTCCGTCGGCGGATGCACCGAGTAGGCAAGCTGGGTGCCGTCGCGCGTGCTCATGTAGCCGTAACCGTCGGAGGGGACCGTCTGGTTGTAGACGTCCGTCGACGGCGGAGCCGACTGCGTCGTGAGCACGGTCAGCGGCCCCGAGCTCTCACCGGTCGAGTCGAGGCGCACGCGGTAGCCGTCTCCTGGGGTCACGTTGCGGAACAACGTGCCGCCCAGGTCGTTGGCGTTCCTGGTCGCGACGACTGCGCCGGTGGAGTCCAGCAGCGAGACCTGGGAGCCCGCCGGCAGGCCGGTGGCGTACACCTGTTCGACGCTGCCTCTGGCGGTGAACGACGGATCGGCGGAGGCGGCGCTGGCGAAGACGAGCGCGAGCGCCATTGCCGCGATCAGGAAAACGATGGCGCTCCGCGCCTTCGACGTGACCTGGATTGGTTCGGCTCGCCCCAACGTCCCTCCTCTATCTAGAGACTGGTGCCCGCGTGGCCCACCGGGCAACCGTAGTTTCAACCGTCAGTTAACCGATCGTATAGGGCCGGTGTGGGGCCGGTCAATAGACCGCCATTTCCTGACATGGGGGTCAGTCACGGAACGAACACGCCCTGGGTCTCGAACAGCGTGTTGTCCGCCGTCGTGCCCGCCAGGCCATCACTCCCGCCGTCCATCACCTCCACGTGGCCGAGCTCCCAGGTCGCGCGGTTGCCCTCCTGCACCAGGCCCGGCACGAGCGCGTTGAAGGTCGACGACAGCGAGCAGGTTCCGCCCACGGTCTGGTCGGACGTCGCAGCACATGGCACGGCGAACCGGAAGGGCGTCGGCTGCACGGTGCCGGGCTCGTTCTGGGCGGGACCGCTCGCGTGGTCGGTGAGCTGCACGGTCTGCTCGACGCCGAGCTCACCCGTGTAGGCGGCGAGCGACCCCTGCACGCGCACGTCGGTGAGTGACGCATCGACACGGACGTCCGCTTCGTTGGCCTGCGTCGACGGGTCCCCCGGGACCACCCGGTAGAGGACAGAACCCAATGAGCTCGCTCCATTGCCGTTCGAGTCCGGCGTACCGACGGTGAGCCGGCTGGAGAGCTGCTGCGGCGGCGCGCACGAGCCGAACGCAAGCGGGGCGCCGTGCGTGGAGTTGGGATTCGTGCACTGTCTCGAGGCCGGCACAAGCGGCACTCGCAGTGGCGTGGCGCCCTTGGGGCGCACATATGAAGGGGGCGCCGCGCCGAGCTGCACGCCCTGAAGCGAGAGTTGAAGCGGCGACTGCATGTCGGCCAGCTTGGTTGGACCATCGGCCTGGCCTGGCGCCTCGTAGTAGATGTCGCGTTGGTAGAAGAGGTTGGAGTATTGACCGCCGCCGTAGAGGTTCCTGTTCGCCTCATCGGTGTTGTTGACGGCTGAATTGAGCTGCGGGCCGCTGGCTCCGTAGAGCTCGTTGTCGTCGCCCGTGCAGAGGTGTTGCCCGCTCGTGTTGCCGTCGCGGTAGACCAGGTGATAGCCCGGATCCGGGTTGTTGGTCAGCAGTCGCTGGGTCATGGTGAGCGCGCCCTGGGGGCCGTCCACCGATTCGAAGCCGGGCAGCTGGGACGTGCCGACGCCCGTCACGGCGTCTGGCTGGCCGTCGATCGTCACGCCGCCGGCGGGCGTGCCGCTGACCAGCCCGCTCGGCGTCATGACGCCGTTCTTGTAGATGAGCCCGCGTCCGGCCGCGCTGTAGTCGAAGAAGTCGACCACGCCCGGGATCGGATGGACGCGCAGGAAAGTGTTTATCACCTCGAGATCGTTGTAGAAGATGTGCTCGCGCTGGACGTGTGGCCCGGAGTTGGCGCCCACGAAGTCGCGGATCGCGCGCACGGGCCCATCCTTGTTCACGATGAACGCGCCCTCGCCGACGCTGAACGTCTGCTGGTCGCGGACGCACGATGCATCGATCGCATCGAATTGATCGTCGTGGCGGTCGAGGATGTCGACACCGGTCGCGCCACCGCGGAATACCCGCAGCTCGTTGTCGTACCAGCGGTCGGTGAACCCGCGCTTGTAGTTGTCCGTCTGCACGAACGACGTCTCAGGGCGGGGTCCCTGGTTCATCCCGGCACCCGCTCCGCTCCCAGTCGGGTTGTAGGCGCCCGTCTTGTAAGGGCCGTTCGTGAGGTTGAACGCGTAGTGGACGTAGTCCTGGCCCGCCGAAGGGTCGAGGCCGCTCGTGCTCTTGAACAGATAGGCGTATCCGACGCCGCCGTCGACCGGATCGGTGACCTTCACCTCGACCGCGGACGCCGGATCGACGCCGGACGGCGCATAGGACGTCGATACCTGGCCGCCCGCGTCGGACGCCATCAAGGCGACCTCGTCGTTGGGGTCGAGCGTCGGATCCGAGTCCGGGCCAACGAAGGTGTTCGGGTCGGTGAACTCGGGATGAATGGCGCCGCCATCGGGTGGGTTGCTGTAGCAGGGGTCGGAACAGGTCGGGCGGGAGGTCGTATAGATGCGGTTCAGGTCCATGACGTCACGCTCGTCGACCTGGACGGGAATCTGTGTCCAGCCACCGTCCCATCGAAACGCGACCAGATCGTTCGGCGCGATCCCGAGCAGGCGGTTCGGCAGCTGCACGTTGACCGACCCGATCGCCGCGTAGCCGGTCTGATCCGGGAGGGCCTGCTGGATCACCACAGGCTCCGCCGGCCGGTTGAGGGTGGACCCGGGCGGAGTGTCCGCTGATACTGCGGAGACGGCACCGAAAACGGTGAGAGCCGCGGCCGCACAGACACCGGCAAGGGCCATTCGCGTGCTACGCATTCTTCCCCCCTTTTCCTCCCCTATCCAGCGCGGGCCGGTCACACCCGCGCGGCACGGAAAGCTACTGGAGTCACCTCAGCGAATCAATCGCGGCTCGATCACTCGGCGTAGGCGACGGCCTGCAGCGACGGAAGCGGCTCGCCTTGAACTGAAAGGGCCCGCCAGCTATCGCCTCGATCCGTGCTTACCCAGATCTGCCCATCTGCAAGACCGGCGAAGAGCCGCTCCTCAGTCGCCACGAGCGCATAGGGCATCGCCGGAAGCGGCTCGGGAAGTCCGCCCGCCAGCGCGTGCCACTCTCCCTGACGCCATGCGTAGATGCGTGCCTGCGGATCGCCGCCACCGTGCGCTGTAAAGGGACCGGTGCTAGCGGACACATACCAGAGGTCCGGCTCGACGGGGTCGACGGCGACGGACCACGTGTAATGGCGGTCACGACCCTCGTCGGCGGGGCGCCAGGTCGCACCCGCGTCATCGCTCCAGGCGGCACCGCCGCCGCCCGCCTCATAAGCGTGGTCCTCGAGGTGAGGATGCCAGGCGAGCGAGTGAACGTCGCGCTGCGCACCTGGCCGATGGTCCTGCCACGTCACGCCACCGTCGGTTGTGCGCATCAGCCCGCCGAGCTCGATCCCAACCAGGATGATCTCGCGGCTGTGAGGACTCGGGGCGATCCAGCGGACGTGGGAGGTCCAAGGACGCGGCGGAAAGCTCCACGTCGGGCGCGACGGTAGCTCGAGCAGGCCTTTCAGCTCTCGCCATGTCTCGCCCTGATCGTCGCTGCGGTAGAGCGCACTGGGCTCTGTTCCCGCATACACGGCACCGTCGGCAGCGCTTACCGCGAGCGAAAAGACGCCGGGCTCTGGCAGAGCACTTTCGATCCAGTTTCGGCCGCCGTCAGTAGTACGGCGGACGCCGCCCTCTCGCAGCCCGGCATAGACGGCGTCCGGATCGGCAGGATCGACGGCGAGACACTGAGCCCCACTCCCGCGCAGTGATAGCTCCACCGTCCACCCTCCGCCGGACTCCTCGAGGCGCGCGACCCCATCTCCGGTCGCTGCATAGAGGCGGGCCCTCCCCGCGCGCTGTTCGTCGGACATCGTCACGGAAACCTTTGCTGACACTAGCCAGCGCTTGGTCGGCGAACAAGATGCCATGCGGTTTGCTTGACCCTCGACCGAGTCGCGCGGTAGAACAGACAGGCCTTGCCCAAACACCGTCTCAGCGAGGGCACTGTACTGCCCGGGATCGGTGAGCCCGAGACCCTTTGATGGCGAACACCACACCCACGCCGAAGGCGGTCGCGATGGAGCAGACGTTCGACCGGATCGCCGCCGCGCGGCGCGGGCCGGCTGTCCGCGTCACCGACGTCAAGCCGCTGCCGCCCAAGGATTCCAACGGCACCGCGGCGTTCTACGCGATGATCGCGTGGATGTTCGGCGGCTATATCGGTTCGACGCTGATCGGGTTGATCGGGAGCCCACGCAGCACCAGCAGGCAGCGCGCGGCAGCGCGGATTGGAGCGATTGCGGGGTTTGGCATCGTCGCCGGGATCCTCAGCGTGGTCATGCTGCACGCGTGCTTCGGGGTGTTCTCGGGCCACGTCGTGGCGCTGTGCGCAATCGCGGCGCTGACAATCTTCGCCAGCGGCGCCGCCACGGCGGGCATCCAGGCCGCGGCCGGTCCAGCAGGGACCGGGCTCGTCATTCTCGTTTTCGTAATCCTCGGCAACTCCGCATCGGGCGGGCCGTTCGCCCGGCCACTGCTGCCGGGCCTGTGGAGGACGATCGGCGGCGTGTTGCCGCCGGGCGCGAGCGTCGACCTGGCGCGGTCGGCGCTGTTCTTCGACGGCGCGCGGATCACGGGCCCGATTCTCGTGCTGGTGGGCTGGGCGGTCCTGGGTACGTTGCTCGCGCTGGCGCTGGGCGGGCGCATCATGGACCCGGCCGACACTGAGGCAGCGGCCGCCGCGGGAGCAGCGGTATGAGCGTTGCTTTCGAGACCCTGACCGTGCGGGCTGAAGGGGCCGCCGTGCCGCCGTTGCCCAGGCATCGCGGTCCTGCGGGAAGCGCTCCACAGCGCCTAAGGAGTCCGACCCGTACCGCCAGGAACTCATCTACCGAAAGAAGGGACCACTCATGCCCACGATCACATCCTCGTCCACGGCGCATTCGCCGAGTCAGCACAGGAAGGAGAATCACTTGGCCGGAGTCACTGAGCGGGAGGAGCGACAGGTCGAGCACGCGAACGCCGGCGGGCGGACGCCCGTCGTATTCATCCACGGGCTCTGGCTGCTGCCGAGTAGCTGGGATCGCTGGGCCGACCTGTTCGAGGACGCGGGCTATGCCGCGGTTACCCCGAGCTGGCCCGACGATCCCGAAACGGTCGCAGAGGCCAGGGCGCACCCTGAGGTCCTCGCGAGGAAGACGATCGGCCAGGTCGCCGATCACACCGCAGAGGTGATCCGGAGGCTGGATAAGAAGCCCGCGGTCATGGGCCACTCGACCGGCGGATTGGTGGCGCAGATCATCGCCGACCGGGGTTTGTCGGTGGCAACCGTGGCGATCGATCCCGGACCGTTCCGCGGCGTGCTGCCGCTGCCGATTGCAGCGTTGCGGGCCGCGAGCCCGGTGCTTCGAAACCCCTTGAACCGGGGCCGTGCCGTCGCTCTCACCCTGGACCAGTTCAAGTACGGCTGGGCGAATGCCCTCGACGACGAGGAGGCAGAGCGGCTGTATGAGACGTACCACGTGGCAGCGCCGGGCGTCGCGCTGATGCAGATGGCCAATGCCAATTTCAACCCGCGGTCCGAGGCAAAGCTGGACCCCAAGAACCCCGATCGCGGGCCGCTGCTGATCATCGACGGAGAGAAAGACCACACGGTGCCGTGGGCGATCGCAAACGCATCGTTCAAGCGCCAGCGACGCAACCAGGCGGTCACCGAGATCGAAAAGGTCCCCAACCGCGGTCACTCGCTCACCATCGACAGCGGTTGGCGCGAGGTGGCCGAGAGGGCGCTCGCGTTCGTCAAGCGCTTTGCTGCAACCCCTACCGAGCAAACGGAGGGAAAGTCATGAACATCGTTGTAATCGGCGGGACCGGACTGATCGGGTCGAAGCTCGTGGAGAAGCTCCGCGACGCAGGCCACGAGCCCCTCGCCGCATCGCCCGACACCGGCGTCAACACGCTCACCGGAGAGGGACTGGACGAAGCGCTCCGCGGCGCTGACGTCGTCGTCGACGTCTCGAACGCGCCCGCCTGGGAGGACGCGGCCGTGCTCGACTTCTTCCAGACCTCGTCGCGAAACCTCAGCGAGGCGGAGACGAAGGCGGGCGTCGGCCACCATGTAGCGCTCTCGGTGGTCGGAATTGACCGGCTCCCGGAGAGCGGCTACTTCCGCGCAAAGGTCGCCCAGGAGGAGGCGGTGAAGGCCGCTTCGATCCCCTACACGATCCTGCGCGCCACGCAGTTCTTCGAGTTCATCGGCCGGATCGCCGACTCGAGCGCCGACGGCGACACGGTTCGCCTGGCGCCGGCGCTGATTCAGCCGGAGGCGGCCGATGACGTGGCCGCAGCGCTTGCCGACATCGCGACGAGCCCGCCGCTCAACGACACGATCGAGCTCGCCGGTCCCGAGTCGTATCGCCTCG
>Ga0075425_100008716_pt1 | contig 10774 bp, 10 predicted proteins | sample SoiMethybrSBSTD4_FD_75300 | JGI IMG/M metagenome (GOLD analysis project Ga0075425, IMG submission 75300) | Bulk soil microbial communities from a Populus tree surrounding site in Tennessee, USA - Soil MetaG P. TD hybrid SBSTD4 | ecosystem: Environmental > Terrestrial > Soil > Tree plantation...
GCATCGATGGCATTTCCGTCGTTCATGAGCACTTGCACGCCGGTTAATGTCGCCAGCGGTTGACTCGACGCCACCATACCGTTTCTCGCGATTACCGAAAATTTTTCTGCCATGACAACACCGTTTCGATTTACTCAAATAAGATCCAACGCGTTACTTCAGTCTCGCCGGCTCTGAACCCGGATCTTTCCGACGCCGGGCGCAGCGTGCTGCGCCCCTACGATCGCCTGATGCCTCTTGCGTAACTCAGGAGATCCGACGCGCTTAGCGCGTTTTGAGAATCTGCGAATAGAGCTTTGCTGTCTCGTCGAGATTTTGCATCTCCTCGGGATGCACGACGTAACGTTTGTAGCCCCGAAATAATCGGGCGGGTTTCGGTTCCACATCGCTACGTGCCGGAATTCGCTGGAAATCCCAAAGTTTTTCCTGTCCCTCTTTGGAAAGCGTAAAGTCGATAAACAGTCTCGCCGCGTTCGGGTGCATCGCCTTAGCGCCCGCCATCACCGTGTTGACGGAAATAACGGCTGGCTCGAGCGCCACCCAATCCACCGGCGCGCCCTTTTCAGCGAGATATTGGATGATATTGGCGTAAGCGATGACGAGAGGAAACTCGCCCGCCGCCGCGAGCTGAACGCGCACCGTGCTGCCGCGCATGACCACCGGATCCTGCTCTGCCAATTTTTTCAGATAATCGAGCGCCTTGTCTTTGCCCCACGCGGAGATCAGCCCTTGAAGAAAAGTCGCATAGGTGTCATCGACAGAAATTTTTCGCCCCTTCCAACGCGGCTGCAATAGGTCGCTATACGTGCGCGGAATCGGCTGTCCCTTCAGGAGATTCGTATTATAACCGAGCACCACCGAATTGACGTAAACCGATGTCCAGAAACCTTTGTTGTCTTTCAGGTCGTCAGGGACCATTTTACGTTCGGGCGAAAGATACGGCGCCAAAAGACCCATCTCCATCAGAGGCAAGACAATCTCACCGGTGCCGTGCGCTACGTCAAAAAAGTTCTTTCCCGCTTTCGCTTCGGTCAGAATCCGGTTCAACAATGCGCTCCCGCCGAGGCGGATCACGGACGGTTTGAGAAATGGATACTTCTGTTGGAAACGCGCCATGAAGGCATTGCTCTGATCCGAGCTCATCGTGGTGTACCACACCACTTCGCCTTCTTTCCGCGCCGCTTCGACGAGTTTCTGCGTCTGATTTTCCTGAGAATAGACCGCGACTGGCATCAAACTCGCTAACAATAAAACCAACAGCGGCATCCATCGAAGAAACTTCACCAATGAGCCAGATCCAGCAGTCATGTACTCACATTCTTCCCCAAGCTCCTCACCCCTTAACCCTCACGTCTTTCCCGATTTCCCCCTACTTCGGCCAACGCCGATGAACCGCCATGTCGACCCAATGTCCGTCGGGATCCTGGATTCTGTGGTCGGAATCCTTGTCGGATTTCGAATCGATCTCGGAATTAAAACCCGCTTCTTGCAGTCGGCGCTTGATCTCCTCAAGATCATCGACTTCAAAGCCAAAGTGGTTGATGCCTTCCTTCTGGTCTTCGCGTTTGACCTCGATCAGCGCGATGTTGACATCGCCGTCAGACATGTAAATCGCGCCACCGAAACCGCGCTTGGGTTCGAGACCAAAAATTTTCTGATAAAACTCCACCATCCTCTCACGATTCTTCGTCATCACGGCAACATGACGGACCTTGGGTCGCATTTTGGAACCTCCTCTTGGAAAATCGCAAAAACGTTAGAACCAGATGCTCCTAATTACCGCGTATTAAATTCCGAAATTCGAATATCGAAATCCGAAACAACTCAACAGATTTAAATACAAATCAAAATGAAAATCGAAGCTGATCTTTACAGGTTTTGAATTCCTCCTTTTTGATCCTTTGAATTTGTTTCGAGTTTCGGATTTCGAGCTTCGAATTTTTGTTTCCTCGGCCCCATTGCTCAAAGCCGATAAAGTTTTGCCGCGTTCTCCCACTGTATTTGCCTTTTCTCATCCTCCGGCACATCCGACAAAGCGCTCTGCAACTGCCGGCCCGTCTCTGGCCAGGTCGACGTGGGTAGAGGAAAATGGCTTGACCACAAAATATTGGCGCTGCCAAGATAACGGCGCGCTCGAAGACTCATGCGATCGTACCAGCAGGTAAAGTAACACTGCCGCTGAAACAATTCCGACGGCTTCAAAGCATAACCCTCGGACGGCAAACCGTCCGCAGCCGATTGATAATCGGCATACTGTAGCTCATAGGCGCCCCACCCGATCGAGCTTTCCGCAAACACCACTTTCAGCTTGGGAAACCGATCGAGCACGCGCGCAAGGAGAAAATTAGCCACTACTGCGATCGAGCTCACCGAACGAATCACATCGCTAAATGCGGCTGAGACGCGTGGTTTGAATGCATCGCCGGGCCGCATTTGAATTTTCGCCGAGCCGCCGGAATGGAAACAAAGCGGCACGCCCAGTTCTTGGCAGGTTGCCCACAGCGGATCGTAAGCGGCATCGTTGATGTGCGGCGCGTGCCGAAGCTCCATCGGCGATGCTGGATAAATAACCCCTTTGTGTCCTTTTTTTACCGCGCGCTTGATTTCGGCGACGGTCCGATCCATCGGCCAGACCGGAACAATACACTGCGGCACAAAGCGCGGGCTCACTTCCGCCCAGTCTTCGATCAGCCAATCGTTGTAAGCCTGCACACAGGCCAGCTCCAAATCGGGATCGACAAGGCTGCCGAAATTTTGCCCCGCAAATCCGCTGACCGTCGGATATAGAATCGAGTAATCGATGCCATCGATATCCATCGCCTTCAGCCGTTCCGCAGGACTGAAAACCGCCTGCGGCACGTCGTCCCAACGCTTTGGCTCCTGCGCGCGGTCCGTCATCGCCGCATTGGCTATGGCCACTCCCTTTAGCGGGATACGCCAGCCTTCGATAATCCACTCCTCACTGCCGTCGTCCAAGTGTACGACATGCGGGATTCTATCGCCCCATTTCGCGTGCGACATGCGCGCGGTCCAGACCTCCGGATGCTCCTGCACGTGATCATCCGCACTGATTAAACCGTGCTTCAGTTCCATTTCGATGGGGCCGCTAATTCAATCGATACAGTCTTGCCGCGTTGCGGAACAGCATTTTTTCGCGCTCGGCAGGAGCAACGCCGGCCAACGAATGCTCCACGGCATTCCAGGAATTCGGATAGGTGGATGTAATGTGCGGGAAATCGGATTCCCAGAGGATGTTGTCGACGCCGATACAATCGCGCAATTCGACTCCCACGGTTTCGAACCAGAAATCGACATAGATCTGACGCCGGAACAATTCGCTCGGACGCCTGTCAATCCCTTCTGTCCAAAGACGGCGTTTTTCCCATTCCGCATCGCACGCTTCCAATACCGAGCTTACCCATCCCAGGCCAGTTTCCGCGAAAATCCAGTTGAGCCGCGGGAATTTTTCCAGCATCCCCGAGAAAATCAGGTAGGGGACGAATTGAGTGGCCGTGCAGAAGTTGCGCAAGGTCGAGACACAATGGGCCTGCCGTGCGCTGTGTCCCTGCCATCGCGGCAACGAAAGCTTGCCCGCAAGTCCCGCGGAGGCGTGGAGATGCACGCCGATGCCAAGTTCCTGACAAACCGCCCAGAGCGGTTCCCAATAAGGATCGCCGAGATTTTTCAATCCCTTCACCGCCACGCTCGGATCGGCCAACATGTTGACGCCGAGATGACCCGTTTGCACTGCCCGCTCGACTTCGCCGACAATGGTGCTGATCGGGCTCATAAACGGAATCACCGCGAGCGGAATGAACCGTTCGCTCTTCTGGCGAAACTCCGCCAGAGCGTCGTTGTAAGCGCGCACACAGGCAAGCTCGAATTCGGCGTCGTCGTAAAAGAAAGTTCCGCCCGGGCCGTTGGGAAACAGCACCTCGGCATCGATGCGATCTCGGTCCAAAGCCTTGAGACGCTCTAGCGGTTGATACACTTCCGGCGGTACTTCTTCCCATCGCTGCGGATAGTAGCTACGGTTGGGCATCGCGGTCGGACAGTTGCAAACATTACCGCCCTGAATCTCGCCGTTGACGATCCAGCGTTCCACCGGATCTGCGAACTTCTCATCGCGCACTTCGATGACGTGCGGAATGCGATCACCCCACTTCTGTTGGGACATCCGGCTTGTGTAGGCATCCTTGCCGAGTTGCCCGTGCGAATCGGAGCTAATCAGACCGTATTTGATTTCCATGGTATTCTTGCAGTGTGATGCTCAACCCATGCGTAGACGCGTTGTTGGCCATTTGAGCAATTGGGCATTCTCGCCCTCGACGGGGAAATAGAACAGGGGTGATCGGCAATGCCGCGCGAACTATTCACCCCTATCTCAATCTTCCCCCATCAAGGGGGAAGAGGCGAACAACGTACCAAGTGATCAGCCTTATGACTCCACGCGATGGCTCTTCCTTGAACTTTGAACCCGGAACCTTGAACCGGCGCGCTTCGAGCTCGCTACGCCGCCGCCGATTCGGCAATCTGCGCCATCGCTGTTGCAAGCGCGCTTCGATAGGCACGGTCAATATCCAAACTGTCCTGCGCCGCGCGAATTACCGCCTCCGCGATGCGCTGGTCAGAAATATGGCGATCGTAAATCGGCTCGAACATGTCGGAGTGATCCTCGTCGGCAACCATATGGACCTTGGTGTTGATGTCGAGGCCTTCGATGGTGCCGCCCTGATCGGCGACACGCTTGTGTGCGAAGCGCGCAGTGAAGCCGCCGCCCTTTACGATCGCCGGATTGTTCTTGCGCTCAGTAATGTGATTCACCGTTAACGCTTCGATCCACGGCCGCGTGGTGGATAGAAACATCCAGGCCATGAGAGCGGCTCGCACGCCCGGCAGCAAAGTCGATTCCGCCGCCGCCGCTGCCATCTGCTCGTCAGTAAGGTGCGCCGAACCCATGCGCTTGTCGAAAATCAACTCGTCTTTCTCATGCTCCCAGATCGCCCGCTTGACATCGAGCGGCGCTTTCACCGCCGCTGCGCCCCAGCAGTCGCGCCGGCTCTTGATGTAATGCGGATAATGGATGTCCCAAATCTTCTGCCGCGCCGGTGTCAGCTTAACTCCGAAAAGCTGCCGGTATTCCGGAGTTTCAAAGTGACGGTTCACCATCGTGTTGAGCTCTTCTCGCACTTTTGGCCATAGACTCATAAATACCTCCGCCGTGTTGCTATCTCGCGAATGATTTTGTTTTTAGACACCATACCTTCATCGAACTCCTTCTGCAAAAGCGCGTCACGGCCACGCCAGTTCTTTTCTAACCTCGTGCAGGAGATTGAAGTCCGTGATTTCCGCCGGCGCGGGCTCTTTGTCGAACTTACCGCTGCTGCGCGCAAACTCCATGCTGAGCAGGATGCCTCTCTCGCTTACCTCACCATTCCTGCTGTAGGATTTCCGCGCCAAGTCATAGGTTGCAGCAGCGGTTTCTCGGTCGACCCGATACCAGTTTTGGATCACATCTACCGTGCCGGCTTTGTTGTCCAAAGTATAACGAAGTCCGCGCAGTCCCGCGCGCAAGACCCGTTTGATTTGTTGCGGATTGTCTCTGAGCTTGACCAAGGTCGTCGTCACTCCGGCGAAAGGCAGACTTTCGATCACATCGGCCAACGCCACAATGATTTTCAATCCCGACTTCTCGCCCTCGATGACACCCTGGGAACCCAGAAGCGATGCTTGTATCAACCCCGTGCCGAGCGCCTGCAAGCGTAACCCTTCATCCCCCACCGCCCGTAGCGTCACATCTTTTTCAGGATCGAGACCGATGGCTTTGAGAACTCTGACCGTCAGAAAATGCGTGGCGGTGCCGAACGCGCTGATGCCGACGATCTTGTTCTTGAGCTCTTTCGCGGAAAGCGTCCCCTTCGATCCGACTAAAAAGTCCATTGGTTTATCGGTGAACACTCCGGTGATGATCAATGGCACGCCGCGCATGCGCGCTGCTATCGTGCTGCCGAGCACGGTAGTGAAATCGACGCTTCCAATGGTCAAGCCCGGAATCGCGACCGCCGGTCGAATCTGCACCAATTCAGGCTGTAAATTTTCCGGCTCGAAGAAGCCCTTTTTTTGTGCCACGACCAACGGCAAAAAACTGGTCGAAGGACTGGGATAGGCGAAGATTATTTTTTCGGCTCGCGCCGAATTGACTGCCGAAATCCACAGGCAGGCGCAGAAAAAGATCCGCAGGATCTTCACGGCAACCCGACAATTTTTCGATAAAGCTTCAAAATTTCGTGCGCGTTCTGCGCGCCAGCACTCAGCAAAGCGGCGCTACGAGAACAAGACGTTTAAAGAACGGTCACAATGGAATCTTTTCCTGCGCCAGAGCAATACCTTTCCGATACATCGCGTTGAACGCCAACGAGTCTTTCGCCGCTTGAATCGCCGACGCCTCTTTGGTCCCGCTCGCATGTTCCGTGAGAAAGGGTAAAAACATGTCGCTGTGTTTTTCATCCGCCTGGCTGTGCGCCTGGAGATTGGGAATTTCTTTCCAGCTAAAACCCATATCCTCCATCCATTTTTTCGCCATCCGGGTAGACTGGCCGCCGCCTAGGTCGCCGAGCAAACGGTCATCGTTGCACCACTCCGTGATCGTCATTCCCGTCAACGACTCGGTCCACGGCATCTCGCTGGTCATCCAGGACCAGGCATAGAGCACGGCCCGAGTTTCTGGCAGCGGCTCGGCATTGATGATTTCCTCCGCCTCGAGGCCAACGGATTTTCCCTGACGGATAATAAGATGGAGATGGCCATAGTCGGAAAAGTCGTCGCGAATGATCTCCTCGTACTCGTGTTCCAAAATCCGCTGTTTAACGCCCATGACTGGGCAATTCGCCGAAACATGAGACCAGCATTCACGCCGATGGCGCACAAACAAACTCTGCTGCTTGACCATTACGGCGGCGCGTCGCTTGTTCATTTTGATCGAAAAATAAAAATCGAGCTCGGGCGAGCGAATATAATCCCGCACCAACTCGCCGAGACATTCGCGCCACTGCTTTTCCGTCATGACTTTGCTCCTTTATAAAGCTTATCGGTGAACCCCTCGTGAACCAGCCGATCGATAATCGAATTGTCGTAAAGTTTACTCTTGGGAGCGCCTTTCGCCCCCACCATTTCGAGGACCGTATCCACCGCCGCCGTATCGATACGCGGAACCGAATCGAGATACTTCATCACGAATTCGTGGTGCATCTCCGCGCTGCCGCCACGCTGCCCCATATATTTTTCGAATAGTTTCAAAGCCTGCGCTTTCCTGGTCTTCAGCGCGGCTACGCCTTCGATGTAAGCCCGGACGATGGCTTCGACGGACCTCGGCGATTTCGCTAAATAGTCGTTGCTCACGGCAAGAAGGTTCATCGAGAACGGAATCCCGAGCTCTGCTGCATCCACCAGCATTTTTGCCTTCGGCCCTGGCGCCTGCGACGAAACTCGGCCTTCCGCCTGGCGCGCGCGAAAGCCTAGATCGGCTTCGACAACGCCGCCGAATTGGCGTAGCTCGGTTTTGTTTTCAAGATTCAGTTTCCTCAGGACGAGGCGCGTAACAAAGTCGCTGGTCGAACCGAACCGAGTAATGGCGAGTGTTTTACCTTGCAACTGCTCTGTGCGTTGGATCTCCGGCTGCACCCAAAGCTGCATACCAGGGCGGCTCGTGTTGCTCGCGACCGCAATAATCGGCGCCCCTTTTAGCGTTGCCGCAACGACGGCATTGCTCGCGCCAAGTGCTGCATGGACACTGCCGCCCACCAGCGCCTGGATCGTTGTGGCGCCCGAGCTGATGTAAACCAGCTCGGCATTCAGACCGTTTCTCTCAAAGGCGCCGATCTCTTTTGCCATCCATACGGCAGACATACTGGGGCTGATCGAAGCGTAGGCGAACGCGATTTTTTCTTTGGGGACTTCCGCGGCTTGGACGGGAACATGGAAGAAACAGAGCCAAAGAAAAACAACACAAATAGTATCGGCAACAGATCGAAGCTTATTTCCTCCCCCTCGACGGGGAAGGACTGTAGGGCTGCTTTTTTCCATTGAGTGCAAGGCACCCCCATTCTAACCTTCCCCCGTCGAGGGGGAAGGTAGATTCTAATTCTTGAAAGGTAATCCGACGGCAAAAACTAAAAGCATCAGTTAATTTGCACAGAGTCCACGAAACATGTCACGTCATCTGTTCCATCGCGTCCGCCAGGCCTGCTTGATACACGCGATAAAGCTCTTCCGATTCCTTCGCCGCCTGCAAAATCACTTTCTCATTTTCACCCGTGCCGAATTCTTCCCAGACCGGAAAAAACATATCGACATGCCCTTTGTCGGCCTCGCGATGCGCTTTCCAGTTCGGCAGATCATCCCAGGTAATGCCCAACTGCTCGACCCAGCGCTGGCCCATCCGGAATGCATGACCGCCACCCAAATCCCCCAGCAGGCGATCGTCCTGGTTCCATTCGGTCATCGTCATGGCGGCCAGACCCTCCAGCCAATGCTTTTTCTTGCATATCCAACCCCACGCGTACAAAGTCGCCGTGGTGCTGGCGATCGGCTTCGTACTCAAAATGTCATCCGCGGTGAGGCCGATAGATTTTCCCTGACGAATGATCAAGTCCAAATGGCCGTGTTCCGAGTGTTGATCGCGGATCACTTCTTCATACTCGTGAGTGAGGATCTTCCGTTTCACTGAGAGCACCGGCGAGTTACCCGAAACATAAGCCCAACAATCGCGCCGGTGCCGCACATAAAGAGAAAGCTGCTGCAAAATGAGCTGTGCCCGAGGCTTTGTGATCGGGATTGAAAAATAACGCTCGAGCTCGGGCGAAGTCATGGTCTGCCGCGCTAATTCCCCGAAGACTTCAGACCAAGCTTTTGCGTTCATGTTACTCCCTTCTTAACGCGCTTGGCCCGTAGCGCCCGCGCTTACGAGAAATATAAATCGCCGAGTGACGTCCCATAGGGCAAGACGTGCTCTCTCCGTCATACCGGCGGAAGCCGGTATCCATCATAAAACCTGGATGCCGGTTTTCACCGGCATGACGAACCCCGCCGTGCAAAGTAAGTAGTGAATTTCAGACCTTCGCTATATACGCCAGACACTCCGAACTGCCTATGTTAGTCGTTCCATTTCTTTAGAGATCCCGTAGCGAAAGATTTTCAGCAGATCCATGGACTCTTTCGCTGCCCGATAGACTAACTGTTCCTTCTCTCCGGTGGCAAACTTTTCCAGGTCCTCCAAGAACATGTCGCTGTGCTCTTCATCTGCTTCACTATGAACTTTGAAGTTGGGCATTTGCTCCCAACCGAAGCCGAGATCGTCCATCCAGCGTTTCGCCATACGGCTCGAAAGACCGCCTCCGACGTCCTTCAGCAAGCGATCGTCGTTGGCCCACTCGGTAATCGTCAGGGATGCCAGACCTTCTAACCAACTTTTTTCCCGTGTCATCCAACCCCACGCGTAAAGAGTCGCCATCGTCGCTGGTAATGGGGCGACGTTCATAACCTCATCGGCTGAGAGACCGAGGGCTTTGCCTTGGCGCACGATCAGTTCCATGTGACCGTGCTCCGTGTAATTATCTTTGATGACTTCACCGTATTCGTGCTGGAGAATTTTTTGTTTGACTGACATGTGCGGGCAGTTGCCGGAAACATGCGCCCAACAATCACGGCGGTGATGAATAAATAAACCGAGCTGGGTGATCAAAACCTGTGCGCCGGGTTTGGTGATTTTCACTTCGAAATAATGATCCAGTTCGGGCGATCGCATCGCGTCTCGCACGACATCGCCCAGCCGCTTTCGCCACTCTTGCCGGTTCATTTTCCACTCCTTTTAATCACTTCGAACGGATGCGTAATTTGCGAGACTCTAGAAGAACTCCACTATTCGTTGCACCACCGAATCAACGCGGGCCCTCTATCCGCTCTCTGCCGAGCGAGCATAAGATTGCAAAGCATTGCGTGGTAATTGTCCTGTTCATTTGTACAGCCGGTCGATGAAGCCTTCTTTCTGAATGCGATCAATGATCGTGTTATCGAAAAACTCAGTTACCGGCGTGTCGCTTTTGTTTTCCCAGTTCAAAACGGTTTGAATCACTGCGGGGTCGACTCTCGCCTGGCGATCGAGATACTTGACCGCGTACTCATACGCTTCGTCCAGCGAATCACTGGCGCCGAGCATATACTTTCCCATCACCTTGTAGGCCAATTCTTTTCTCGTTCTGAGCGCTGCCACGCCCTCAACATACGCCTTGAGCATCGCTTCCACCGTGCGCGGCGAGTTTCGGTAAAAGTCTCGCTTTACGGCGATCAGATCCATCGAAAACGGAATTCCCAGATCCGGCAGATCCACGAGCATGCGTGTTTTCGGTCCCGGTTTCATGCTGCGCACCGCTCCGGCCACCATGCCGCTTCGGATCGCCGCGTCGACTTCGCGCGTGCCGCCCATCGGTTGTATCTTGACTTTGTCCTGCAGGCCGAGCTTTTCCAGCATGAAAAGCGTCAGAAAATGCGTGGATGAGCCGTGGCGCGTAATCGCCAAAGTTTTACCTTGCAGCTGCTCCGGTCTGGAGATTTCCGACTGCACGAACAAACTCATGGCCGGCCGATTCGTAATACTGCCGACCGCGATCAGTGGTGCGCCGTGCAAGATCGCGCTTATGACCGCGTTGCTTGCGGCAATGCTCATATCCAAATTGCCGCCCACCATCGCCTGCACTGTGATACTGCCCGAGCTGATGTA
>Ga0075425_100008718_pt1 | contig 10773 bp, 17 predicted proteins | sample SoiMethybrSBSTD4_FD_75300 | JGI IMG/M metagenome (GOLD analysis project Ga0075425, IMG submission 75300) | Bulk soil microbial communities from a Populus tree surrounding site in Tennessee, USA - Soil MetaG P. TD hybrid SBSTD4 | ecosystem: Environmental > Terrestrial > Soil > Tree plantation...
CCCGCCCCCCGCAGCTCGCAGACCTTCACCGGCTCGCTGGCCGACCAGGAGCAACGCGGCTTCGTGGTGACGGCGTCGCGGGCAGGCACGCTGGACGCCATGCTCACCTGGCAGGACCGGTCCATCTCGCTCGGCATCGGCTGCCAGCTCGAGCCTCCGCCCTACACGGGGTGCGGCACCTCGAACCGGACGTCGGATACGACGGCGGCCCTCTCCTCCAGCGTGGTCCAGACGAGCTACCTCATCCTCGTCTCGAACTTCAGCGGCCGCGCGGGGACCGAAGCCTTCACGCTGACGGTCCTCTACCCCTGAAGCCGCGCGCGTGAACTGTTCGTCCTGCCAGGCGGAGAACGCACCCGACGCCCACGCCTGCGCCCGCTGCGGCACGGTGCTGCCCACGACGCCGACCCAGTTCATCGTCACCGTGGATCTGCGGCCCGGCGTCGTCTTCGATTCCCGCTACGAGATCCTGGGACCGCTCGGGCAGGGCGGCATGGGCATGGTGTACAAGGCGCGCGACCGGAGCCTGGACGAGGTCGTCGCCATCAAGGTGCTGCGCCCGGACTTCGCGCAGGACCCGCGCATGGCCGATCGGTTCAAGTCCGAGATCCGGCTCGCCCGCCGCGTCCGCCACCGGAACGTGTGCGCGATCCACGACTACGGCGAGGACCAGGGCCTCTTCTACATCTCGATGGAGTACCTGGAGGGCGTCGACCTCAAGCACCAGCTCCGCGAGCGCGGCGCCCTGCCCGCCGCGGACGCCTACGAGGTGGCCATCCAGATCGCGGAAGGCCTGCAGGCCGTGCACGAGGCCGGCATCATCCATCGCGACCTCAAGACGCCGAACATCATGCGCGACGCGGGCGGGGTGGCGCGCCTCATGGACTTCGGCATCGCCAAGCGCGAGGGCGACGGCACCCGCACCGCGACCGGCCACATCGTGGGCACGCCCGAATACATGAGCCCCGAGCAGGCCCAGGGCCATCGCGTGGACTTCCGCAGCGACATCTACGCGCTCGGCATCGTGGTGTACGAGATCTTCACCGGGCGCGTGCCCTTCCGCGGGGAGACGCCGATCTCGACGATCCTCAAGCACCTGCACGACCCGCCGCCCCTCGATCCGCCGGAGGCGGAGTCGATCCCCGCCGCCGTGCGCTCCGTGCTGCGCCGCTGTCTCGAGAAGGACCCCGCGGACCGGTTCCCCTCCGCGCGCGACGTGGCGGAAGCGCTGCGCGGGGCGCGCTCGCCGAGCCGGCGCCAGCAGCCCGTGCCCACCTCCGCGCTAGAGGCGCCGACGCTGGAGACGCCCACGCTGGCCGCGGCGGCCGCGCCGCCGCCGCCGCCGCCGCCCGCCCCGCGCCGCTCGGGGCTGCAGCCGTGGCTGCTCGTCGTCCCGCTGATCGCGGTCACGGGCGGCGCTCTCGTGGTGACGACGCAGGTGATGCACCGGTGGCGGCCGCCCTCCGTCCCGGTCGCTTCCGCGCCGGAGACCACACTCGCGGCGGTGGCGGCGTCCAGGATCGCGCCGCCCACCACGCTGGCCGCCCTCGAGGTACCCGCCGCCGCACCGACGTCGGTCACGTCGCTGGTGACGCCGCCGCCGGACTCCGTTCATGCCGCACGGCCGCTCAAAGGCTTCGGAGTCACGACTCGTCCCACCCTCGCGGTGAAGGCGCCGGCCACGACGGCTCCCGCCTTGCCCCCGGTTTCCGCGTCGGCGGCCACGCCCGCGGTGACGGTGCCGCCGTCCACCGTAGCCGCGGAGCCGGGGCAGCTCCAGGTCGCGGTGCGGCCGTGGGGTGAAGTCTCGGTGGACGGACGCGTGGTCGGCACGACCCCGCTCGACCACATCACGCTGCCCGCGGGCGCGCACGTGGTGCGCGTCCGCCATCCGCTCTATGAGGTCTTCGAACGCCCGGTGACCATCCGCCCGGGCGAGACGGCGAAAATGGTCGTGGACCTGCCCACGCAGGGCGTTCGCAAGCAGCCGTAGCCGAAGGAGGCCGACATGACGCACCACGCCGCGTACGCGCGACCCCAGCGCGACCTCGCCGAACTGAGCCGCCTGTCCTGCTCGTTCTGCGGCGAGACCGCCGACCACGTCCGCTTCCTGACCGCGGGCGTGGCCGGGGGAATGATCTGCGACCGCTGCTGGCTGGTGGCCAGCGTCATCTTCGTGAAGGCGTACCTCGTGTCGCTGCTCGCCTTCGTCCGTCCCCAGCCCGCGCGCTAGCGCTTCGAGCGAGGACGAGCGGGGCGGCGCGGCCGCTGCCTGGCCGACACCGCCCGCACCACCATCCGCCGGCGCGCCTTGGCGTCGATGGGCCGCGGTGCCGTCGCAATGGCCTGCCGGAGGAGTCCCCTCACCGCGGGCTCGTCCAGGATCGCCACGTCGCTCAAGACGATGTGGCGCACCCGGGACCCCGCGCCCTTGAGCAATCGCGCGGGGTCGGCGAGGCGCGCGCCCTGGAGGAAGAACAGCGTCACCCATCGCGGATAGAGCGCGATGGAGACGATGGCTTCGGAGGCGTGCTCCGTCGGGCCGAAGCCGATGACGAGGGCGTTGTAGTTGTCGTAGACCAGCTCCACCGCGCCCGGGATCTCCTTGCGCAGGCGCGCGACCGCGGCCTTGGCCACCTTCGCGATCGCGGGGTCGTATCTGGACAGGAAGGCGGCCCATTGCCGGGCGGGCGAATCGGGTGTCTGCGCAGGCACGTCCGGCCTCTCGACGCTCTAGGCGGCGGCGAGGCGGGCGGCATGGCGCCGCACGAGCACCGCTTGCACCAGTCCGACGAGACCGGATGCGAGCGTATAGAGGCTGACCCCCGCGGCCAGGCGCGAGAGGAAGACGACGGTGAGGAGCGCGGGCACCAGGATCGCGGGCATCCGCTGGGAAGCGGGGAGTGCCGGTCCCAGCGCGGCGGAGAGAGCCGTGACCAGCGCACAGCACACGGTGAGCACGAGGTCCGGCCGGCCGAGGTCCTTGATCCAGAGGAATCGCCCGCCCGCGGCCAGGCCGCGCCGGATGGCGCTGAACAGGCCGAGGAAGATCGGGGCCTGCACGGCCGTCCCCAGGAGGCTCCCCCCGTCGACGAGCTTGATCCCGTTTGCCTGGTAGAGCCGGGCCGTCTCCTCCATCACCCGCCGCTGGTCGCTCTTGTACTTCTCGCGCACGCGGGCGAGCTGCGGCTCGATCCTCTTGACCGCCGCCTGCACCTCGAGCGCGCGGCAGGCCAGGCGCAGGGTCAGCGGCAGCAGCAGGACGCGCGTGACCAGGGAGACGACGGCGATGGCGAGGCCCATGCTCCCGCCCAGCGCCGTCGACACGCAGACGAGCGTCGCGTAGATGACGTCCACGAACTCGCTCCAGACGGGCATGTGTTCCTCCTGGCTCACGGCGCGGCCGGGTGGCCGCCGATCCCAGGACATTGCATGATCGGCCGATGAAAATCCACTGGCCGGTCCTGGTGGCCCTGGCCGGCGTCGCCGGGCCGGCCGTCCGGGGCGCGGCCGAGGCGCCCGTGCCGGCGGTCACGCCCGTCCGCGCGCGCGACCTCGGTGTGCCCTTCGCCTTCGGAGCCACCGGCCACTGGAACGCGATCACCGACGTGGCCGGCGTCGCCGTCGGCCACACGACGCTGATCGAAGGCGAGTCCGTGCGCACGGGGCTGACCGCGATCCTGCCCCGCGGTCGCGGTGAAGACGCGACGCGGCCGTGTTTCGGCGCCGTGTTCGCCCTCAACGGGAACGGCGAGATGACGGGCACGGCCTGGGTGCGCGAGTCCGGCCTGGTCGAAGGACCCGTCGTCCTCACCAACACGAACTCGGTCGGCGTGGTGCGCGATGCGGTGATCCAATACGCGGCCCGGCGCTGGCCGCCCCGGCCCGGCGGGGCCTGGACGTTCTGGTCGCTGCCCATCGTGGCCGAGACCTGGGACGGCACGCTCAACGACATCTACGACCCGCACGTGCGCCCCGAACATCTCTTCGCCGCCCTCGACAGTGCCGCCGCCGGCCCCGTCCCCGAGGGCAACGTGGGCGGGGGCACCGGCATGACCTGCTACGGCTTCAAGGGCGGCATCGGGACCGCCTCGCGCGTCCTGGCGCGCGCGCAGGGCGGGTACACCGTGGGCGTGCTCGTGCAGGCGAACCACGGCCGCCGTCAGCAGCTCCTGGTGGCGGGCCTCCCGGTCGGAGAGGAGATCCGCGAAGGCGCCGCTCCCGGCGACGAGATGGGCTCCATCCTCATCGTGGTGGCCACGGACGCGCCCCTCCTGCCGCATCAGCTCGAGCGCCTGGCCCGCCGGGCCGCGCTCGGCCTCGCGCGCACGGGCGCGGTGGCCGGCAACGGGTCGGGCGACCTCTTCCTCGCCTTCTCGACCGCCAACCCCGGCGCGGGGGACGGCGAGGGCCTGCCCGCCCTGACCATGTTGCCCAACGACCGCATGGATCCCCTCTTCGAAGCCACGGTGGGAGCGACGGAGGAGGCGATCGTCAACGCGCTCGTGGCCGCCCGCACCATGACCGGCTTCCGCGGTCGCACGGTGACGGCGCTGCCTCACGACCGTCTCCGCGAAATCCTGCAGCGGCACGGGCGACTGGTGCCGGCGGCGCCCTGACTCGCGCCCCGGATCAGCCGCGCGCGAGCACGGTCAGGAGCAGGGCCAGGGCCGCGGGCACGGCCTGCACGACGAGGATGCGCGGCGAGACGGTGCGTGCCCCGAAGACTCCCGCGACCACGACGCAGGCGAGGAAGAACGCCTTGATGGAGAACGCGAACTCGGACGGGGAGGCGAGGAGTCCCCAGACCAGACCCGCGGCCAGGAAGCCGTTGTAGAGGCCTTGGTTCGCGGCGAGGGCGGCGGAGGCGCGCGCCTTCTCCTCGGACTGGCGGAACGTGCGGAGGCCGATCGGCCTCGTCCACAGGAACATCTCGAGGACGAGGAACCAGAGATGCTCGAGGGCCACGACGGCCACGAGGACGTTCGCGAGCGCGCTCATCTTCCCTACAGGCGCGCCGTCACGAGGACACGGCCCCTCGCGCCGACGGCCGTCCGTCCGTCCTCTCCCTTGATGCGTCCGCGCAGCTCCACGATCTCGCCGTCCAGCCGCTCGTTCGGAGTCACCCGCACGACGAGCCAGTCGAGCTGGATCGTCTCGTCCGCGAACACCGGACGCCGGAAGCGCACCCAGAACTCGAGGCCCACCATCGCCCCCTGGCGGGAGAAGTGCGACGCCGTGAGGCCGAGCAGCAGCGCCGTCGTGTGGGTGCCGCTCGCGATCAGGCGGCCGAACCGCGTGGAGGCGGCGAAGGAGGGATCGTGATGGACGGGGTTGTCGTCCCCCGCGGCCTGCGCGTAGGTGGCGACGGTGGAAGGAGAGAGCCGGACCGTGGACGAGAACCGCTCGTGGGGATGGGCCCTCATCCGATCTCCAGCAGGTCCCGGCCCACGATCACCTGCCCGCGGAAATGGGCCTGCGCGGCGTCGCGCCACATCTCGTCCGTGACCTCGGGGTCGTCCGGCGGGACCAGGTGCGAGAGCACCAGCGTCTTCACTCCCGCCGCCTGGGCGACGCGGCCGGCGTCTTCGGCCGACGTCTGGTGGGCGATGATGCTTTCCTTCAGTCGGGCCGCGTTGGGGACGCGCGCGACCATGCGGTCCACGGCCGGAACGTAGAGGGCGGAGTGCACGAGGACGTCCGCGCCCCGGGCCAGCTCGACCACGCGGTCGGAGCGCGCGGTGTCGCCGGAGATCACGATGGAGCGGTCGGCGGCGTCGAAGCGATAGCCGAAGGCGGGCACCACGGGCGGATGGGCGACGAGCGCGGCCGTGACCGTCACGTTCTCGTCCTTCATCACGAGGCCGCCCTCCGTCCGCTCGTGCACGTGGACGAGCGGGGCGAGGGCCACTCTACCTTCGTTGGCGATCCGCGTCTCGATGTCGTAGGCGTTCATCTCGAAGAAGAGCCGCGTCATCCGCTCCAGGGGCGGCGGTCCCCAGGCGTCCACCTGCGTGCGCAGGCCCGCGGCCCAGGCCAGCCAGAGGAGGTTGCCGTAGTCCGCGTTGTGGTCGGAGTGGTGATGGGTGATGAAGACGTGGCGCAGCGAGTCCAGCGGGATTCCGGCGAAGACGAGCTGGCGCGCGACGCCGTCGCCGCAATCGATGACGTAGGGCGTGCCATTCGCGACGATCACCTGGGCCGACGCCGAGCTGGCCTTGCGCGGGCGGGGCCCGCCGCCGGTGCCGAGCAGGATGAGCCGGGTCCGGGCGCCTTCCGCGCCGGTCGCGCGCGGCACGAGGCTCGTGCCCGCGAAAGTGGCCGCGGCCCTCAGGAACGCGCGTCGGTCCATTGACTCAGGGCGCGGTCAGGAAGCGCAGGATCTCCCGCATCAGCCGCTCTCCCTGGTCGGTCTCGAAGATGAATTGCGCGTGGGCCGAGCCCTCGAGGATCACGAGCTCCTTCGGCTCCGGCGCCCGCTCGTATTGGTCGCGGATCTTCACCAGCCGGGGCGTCCCGCTCGCGCTCGGGTCGTCCCGGCTCGTGATGAACAGCTTCCGCCCCTTCATCCGCTCGGGCTCGTCGATGGCGGAGTGGGCCAGCAGCACGATGCGGTCGATCTCGCCGGGCGCGCTCACGACGCTGGCCTGGGCGGCGGCTCCACCGCCGAAGCTGCCGCCGACGACGGCCACCGTCGTCGCACCGGTCTGCCGAAGGTAGCGGACCGCGGCCAGCACGTCGAGGTGCACCGCATCCTCCGACTTCGGATCAGGACCGCCGTGCGACTGGCCGTGGCCGCGAAAGTCGATGGCCACGGAACGGAATCCGGCCGCGGCCAGGGCCTCGGCCTGCTTCCGCCAGCTCGACTTGTCGAAGCGGCCGCCGTGAGCCAGCACGACCCCGCGGACGCCCGTGCCGTACACATCGGCATGGACGACGCCGCCGTCCGCGGTGGGGAACGAGACGGGGACCGGCGCCGCGACCGCGGCCGCGAGCAGCACCGCAACGATGACCGCCCCGAAGCCTGGCACTACTCGTCCTCTTCGGTTCCCTTGCCGATTCGGAAGACGTGACCGTCCGGATGGCGCACGTGCATTTCACGGACGTTCCAGGGCATGTCCGTGGGGGGCCAGGCCACGTCGAGGCCCTGCTCGAGGCAATGCCGGTGAACGGCGTCGACGTCGTCCACCCAGATCGACATCCAGACACCCTTGTCGGCGGCGGTGTCGCCCTGGGGGCCGAACGTCATCTTGACCCCGCCGTTGCCCCGTCCGCCCTGCGCCCCCTCGCAGAGGAAGATCTCGCACCGGCCGGAGCAGACGCAGCCGAAGGTCGGCGGATCGCCCCAGTCCCAGCTCTTCGTCCACCCGAGCTTCTCGAACCAGGCGAAGCTCTCCTGGATGTTCGACACGTTCAAGATCGGCGTCAGTCCATGGGCGAGCATGTTCCTACCTCCCGGCGGGAGAGGCCTTGCCGCTGGCGGCCACGATCGGTATCCCGACGAAGACGATGTGCCCGAACCACTGGATCCACCAACGCACGTTGATCGTGGGCGGGCGATGGGCGAGGATCGGAATCACCACGAGCGACATCACCATCCAGATGAACGGTCCGTACAACGCCGCGACCTTCAGCACACCGAAGGGCGAGGAGAGGAGGCCGCGGATCCACTTCGAGCGCAACACGAGGAACAGGTAGACGGCGGACCAGGTGAAGGCCACGAGGACGTGCATGAGCGCGCCGATGACGGCCGTGCGCAGGCCACCGTTGAACGCGTCGGCGCCCAGCAGCACCGAGGCCACGCCCTGGAAGAGGCGCGACACCGTCGAGCCGTAGGCGGCGACGCTCAGGGTGCTGGAGAAGAGCCCGTCGACCACGGCCGTCAGCAGGCCCGCGCGCAGCAGGCGCGCCATCCGGCCGCGATCGGCCGCACCTTCCATCATCGGTCACCGCGTTTCGCGCGTGGCGGCACGTAGTGGAACCGCACGAGGTAGACGTTTTCGCCCTTGCCGTGTTTGGCGATCTTGAGCAGGTCGACCACGCCCTTGAACCCCGACTCCCGCGCCAGCTCCGGCGTGACGTCGGCCAGGCTGATCGGCAGCACCGAATCCACTTCGATCTCGCCTTCTTCCATCCGATAGCGGTTGCCGGCCTTGACGTGGGGCCGCATCCAGATCCGTATGCTGCAGGTGATCCGGCCGCTTCGCACCCCGTCGCGCAGCCGCTTCGTGAAGATCACCGCGAAAGTCTACCGCGCGGCCGGCCACAACTCGGCAAAGCGGGCGCGGATCCGTTCCCGCTGCTCGTCGCTCAAGGACAGGGAGATCGCCCGCTCGGCGGCGGCCAGAGCTTCACGGGTGCTGCCGCACTGGAGCAGCGCTTCCGCCTCCACGATCCATCCCAGCGGCTTCGGCGCGGACGCGAGTGACGGAGCCACCACGCGGCGGGCGCTGTCCGGCTCGCCCATGTGCAGGTAGTGCTCGCCGAGGAAGTACCGGGCGGCCACGACGGCCGGATGCTGCTCGTCCGGCTGGTGCTCGAGCTCCAGTTGCAGCGCCCGCTCGTACTGCCGGGCCGCGTCGGCCAGGCGATGCAGGCGCGTCAGCAGGCCGGCGTATTGCCCATGGATGTCCGGCGTCCGGTAGTCCGCGGGATCCGCCTGGGCCAGGGCCTCCACGTAACGCGGCTCGGCCTCGGAAAGGCGCTCGGCCTGCCAGAGGTCGAAGGCCTCGGCGGCGACGCGAAGGGCCGTGCTCTGGTCCGTGCGCTTTCCCGTCATCGAGTCCATCGCGCAAGCGTCATGACCGTTCGCCTCGTCGAAGTCCGGCCGGGCGACGCCACACCCAGGAGTACGCGGCCGCGTTCACGACCACGACGAACGCGGCCAGGCCCCACTGCGCCGCCCGCGTGAGGCCCTCGGGATAGATGATCGGCACGAGGTAGTGCTCGATGAAGCCTCCCTGATAGCCCGCCTCTCCGGCGCGCAGCGCGAAGAGGTTCTCCAAAGGCGTGAGAGGGCAGATGATGCCGGGCATGGCTTCCACGTAGACGCCCCAGGCGGCGGCGATGACGTGCGGTATGGCGAGCCAGCGGTGACGCCGCGCCAGGAAACCACCCGCGACGACGAAGATCATGAATGCGAAGTGGACGGCAACGGTCAGGTCCGTCAGAAGGCGGTAGAGCATAGGGCGTGCGACGGCGACGACCGGTTACTCCTTGTACGCTCCGACGCCGCAGATGTCGTCGCCCACCTTCTGTACGAAGCTGACCTTGGCTTGAGGCTTGTGGGTGACGGGGTTGATGTGCGGATACTCCACGGAGCCGCCGCCCGCACGCGAGCCGGTGTCCCACAACGCCTTGCCCAGAGGCTTCCCGTTCGCATCCTTGAGGGCGTCGGCCGACGTGCCCACGAAGGACGAATAAGCCCCATTGGCCACGATCGTCCGATCCGGACCGATGCAGAAGACGTAGAGGTCCCGGTCCGAGAAGGGCGGCTTCTTGGCCGTGAAGTCGGCGAGGGCCTGCTTCCGGCCGACCGCGGTGTAATGCGCGACGGCCTTGGCGAGCATGGCCTTGGCTTCCGCCGGGCTTCCGTGGTCGCCGGCCTGCGCAGGCCCGGCGAGCAGCGCGCTCACAGCCAGTGTCACCGCGAGTTCACGCATCGCGAGCACCGCCGTTACTTCTTTCCTCGCCCCTTCTTCTGGGCCTCGGCCTCGTTCTGGGCCCGCTTCCGCTTGCCGGAGACCCAGCCTTCGCTTCGAGCGACGCCCGACACCTTGTCGTCGGTCCATCCCTCCATCACTCCGGCGGCGTCGCGCTTGCCCTCGAGACCGCGCTTGAAGCCCTCGGCCCTGGCCTCGTCCTTGTCCTTTGGCATCGGCCACTCCTGGTTCCTGGGCGGATGAGTCCGCGGAAGAGCCTAACACGTCGGCCGTCTGTCCCCTTCATTTCGGCTTCAGCAAGCTGAACATGACGGCATCCGAGGGTCCGCTGGGCAGGACGAGCCGATTGCGCAGAACGCCCTCACGCAAGGCGCCGCTCTTCTCGGCCACTCTCTGGCTCCGGAGGTTGCCAATGGCGCAGACGATCTCCAGCCGGATGAGGTCGGTTTCCCGGAAGGCATACTCCGCCACCAGCCGGACGGCCGCCGGGGCCACACCGCGGCCCATCGCGGAGGAGCGCACCCAATAGCCCAGGTTGGCAAAGCGATTCGCCGCGTTGACCTGATTGATCCCGCAGCCGCCGAGGTATTGCCCTTCCCGCCAGATGGCGAACGCAAACGCCTGGCCTTGTTTGGCCAGCTCTTCCTGGGCCGCGATCCATTCCCGAGCTTCGTCGAGCGAGTAGCGCGGATGGCACCAGGCCAGCCAGGGAGAGACCTCGGCGACCGACTCGCGGGCGGCCGCACTCAGGTGCTCCGCGTCACCCTGCTGGTAGAGACGGACGGAACAGGCGCTCACGGCTGCGTCATGCCCCGAACTGCCGTAGGTGATGGTCCGTGTGCTTGTGCGTCGCCACGCCCCATTCGCCGAACGAGAGCCGGCCAAACAGCGGGTGGAAGGGACCGTAGCCTTCGCGCGGTCCCTTCCCGATGCGCTCCACCAGGGTCACGAGCTCGGAGCGGATGGCGTCGACGGGTGCGGAGTGGGGGGCCAGCAGCTCCGGCGCCGTCGGCGCGCCCTTCGGGAACGGCACGACGTGCAGGATCAGATGCTTGATCGGGAACACCTGAAAGGCCCGCTTGCTCTTGTTGGCCACCGGGAGCTCGCCGAG
>Ga0075425_100008719_pt1 | contig 10773 bp, 9 predicted proteins | sample SoiMethybrSBSTD4_FD_75300 | JGI IMG/M metagenome (GOLD analysis project Ga0075425, IMG submission 75300) | Bulk soil microbial communities from a Populus tree surrounding site in Tennessee, USA - Soil MetaG P. TD hybrid SBSTD4 | ecosystem: Environmental > Terrestrial > Soil > Tree plantation...
GCAGAAGAACTTCCAATTCACAGAGCGGTTCCGACTGCAGTTCCGAACCGACTTCGTCAATGCCTTCAACCACGTCAACCTGAACGCTCCAGACATGAACTTTGGAGCGACCATGGGTCAAATCACCAGCGCGCAAGACCCAAGGAATATCCAGTTTGCCCTGAAGTTGTACTACTAGTCCCCCGGTGAAGTAAGATGGGGCAGGCGAACACACCCCCGCCTGCCCCATTTTTTTTCATGATGACAAGGATCTACGTAAGAACAGCTGCAGCGCTCATTACAAGCTTCATGACCTTCGCACACGTGGCGAGGACTCAGGAAGCGAACCCTCCTGCTACCCGGGCGCCGCTAACTAGCGAAAAGGCAATCGCTCTGGCCGAACGTGGGAATTGCAAAGAGGCGCTCCCCGCGCTTCGCAAGGCCCTGATCACCGCAACATACAGAGAGCAAAGGAAGAAGGCCGGCGTCCTGGGCGTGCGATGCGCAATGGGAAGCGACGACCGCGCAGCAGCTGGAGAGTTGCTGGGCCAGCTGGGCAAACAGTTTCCGAACGATCCTGATGTCCTTTATGTGATTGCTCACGGATATTCCGATCTTTCCATGCGCGCCGCCGGGCAATTGGCTGAACAGGCGCCGCGATCGGTGGAAGCGCGCAGGATGAACGCCGAGGCTTTGGAAGTGCAGGGAAAGTGGGACGAAGCGGCAAAACAGTATGAAGAGATACTGGCACAGAATCCCAACCTGCCGGGTATTCACTACTTGGTTGGGCGAATGCTCTTGTCGAAGCCGGATGCGGATCAGGCGCGAGTCGCGAGCGCGAAACAGGAATTCATAAAAGAACTGGAAATCGAACCGAACAATCCTGGTGCTGAATATGTACTCGGTGTTTTGGCGCGGCAGGAGTCAGACTGGGCGGAGGCGATACGACATTTTTCAAGTGCTGCAAAATTGGACGCGAGTTTTGCTGATGCGTTCTGGGGATGGGGAGTCTCGCTTGTGTCCGCGAAACGCTATGAGGATGCTGTTGAGCCGCTGCGGGTAGCGGTGCGGCTGCAGCCCGGCAATCCTTCGGCGCACTACAATTTGGGGATGGCGCTGAGCCGAACGGGGCATATGGAAGAGGCGCAGAAAGAGTTTGCGATTCAGAAAGAGATTATCGCCAAGCTGGACGAGAAGAAGAATGCGCGGACGGAAGTAGCGAAGCCGGAATAGGCTCGCTGTGGTATGGCTTCGCCGGTCCTCGGCGAGAATTTCCCTCTATATTGAGTTACGATTTCTTTTTGTCGAGCGCGCCGAAGATTTCTTCGGCATCGTGGAATGCGGAATTGGCCGCGGGAACTCCGCAATAGATCGCGGCTTGGAGCAAGAGTTCCTGGATTTCGTCGCGGGACACGCCGATAGAAAGCGCAGCCTTGACGTGCAAGCGGAATTCTTCGCCGCGGTTTAGCGCAACCAGCATGGAGAGCGTGAGCAGGCTGCGTGTCTTTTTGGGCAGGCCGGGGCGGTTCCAGATTTCGCCCCAGGCGTAGCGGGTGATCAAGTCCTGGAAGGGTTCGTTAAACTTGGTGCGATGTTTAAGGGTGCGCTCCACGTGAGCGTCGCCCAGTACCGAGCGGCGCGTCTTCATTCCTTCGTCGTAGCGTTTCCGCTCATCCATAATTCCTCCAAGGGTTTTCTCCAAAATTGCCGCGAGTCAGGCGTTCAAAAAAGCAAGGACGGCGTCGTTGAATTGCGCCGGGGCTTCGATATTGGAAAGGTGCGAAGCGTCGAGTTCTGCATAGAGCGCGCCGGAGATTTGTTCGGCGAGTAAACGGCCGTCGGCAGCGGTGGCAGCGGGATCGTGCGTGCCGGAGACGACGAGTGTTGGCGTGCGGATTTGCCTCACGCTCTCGCGAAAGTCGAAATCGCGGACGGCCGTGCATCCGCCGACATATCCTTGCGGATCAAGCGATTCGAGGACGCGCATGGCAGACGCGACCTTTTCGGGAGAGGACTGCTGGAACCTCGGAGTAAACCAGCGGGCAGTGACTGCGCCGGCGACTTCTTTCATACCTTTGGACTGAACAGTCTGGATACGGGTGGTCCAGAATTCAAGAGTGCCAATTTTGGGCGCGGTGTTGCAGAGCACAAGCTTATTCAGATGATCGGGCGCCTGGAGAGCTAGCGACATGCCGATCATGCCTCCGATGGAAAGCCCGCAAAAATGGAAGCGCGGGATGGAGAGCGAGTCGGCGAGGGAAAGGATGTCGCACGCTAGGTCTGGGACAGCGTAGGGAGGGGGCGGTGCGGACGATTGGCCGTGGCCGCGCATGTCGTAACGTAGCAGGCGAAACTGTTTTTCGAAAGCGGATGCTTGGGCATCCCACATGGAAAAGTTGGTACCGAGGGAATTGGAAAGAATCAGCCCAGGAGCGGCGGGAGGTCCTGAGAGCGCGTAGTGTAGACGGACATTGGGCAGGTCGGCGAAGGGCATAGCTTATCCCATGGCATTGGATTTAATGGTGGATCGAGACTGCGAATTCGCGGCGGATAGGACAGTTTCGATAAAGGCTTCCGCGGAGCCGAGATAGTCGGCAGGCTCGAAGAGTTGCGCGATGGATTGCGGGCCGAGGATGGCAGTGACTTCGCTGTCGGCAGAAAGAATTTCGCGAAGATGGCGGCGCTCAGATTGCGCGCGGCGGCAGGCATTTTCAACGAGCTTGTGGGCCGAGGCGCGGTGCAACCTTTCGCTGAGGGCGAGGGTGATGGCTTCGGCGTAGATGAGGCCGCGCGTGAGTTCGAGATTGGCGCGCATGCGATCGGAGTGTATCGCAAGGCGCGGCAGGAGTGCGGCCAGTTGATGCGAGGCGCCGGCGGTCAGGCGAACGACTTCCGGGAGTGTCTCCCATTCGGATTGCCACGGGCCGAGGCTGCGCTGATATTCGCCGGAGAGGCCGGTGAGAATCGTAGAGACGAGCGGCGGGACGCGGGAAGTCGATGCAAGAATGGCCGCGCAGGCGACCGGATTTTGCTTGTGCGGCATGGTGGAGGAGCCGCCACGGCCGGTCGCGGTCGGCTCGCTGAGTTCGGCGACCTCGGTTTGCATGTGCAGCGAAAGATCGCGTGCGATTTTGGCCAACGTGCCGGAAAGGATGCCGTTGGTGGTTGCTACTTCGGCGATGCGTTCGCGTTGCGCGTGCCACGGGATGCGTGGCAATGGGAGAGCCAGCTCTTCTGCGAGCAGAGACGCGACGAGTGTGCCGCGATCGCGAAGAGCGGCTAGGGTGCCTGCGGCGCCGCCGAACTGCAGAACCAGCGAGTGTCCGAGCAGAACGTTCAGGCGTTCGCGATGGCGAAGGCAGGCGTCGAGCCAACCGGCGGTGATGAAGCCGAAAGTGGTGGGCAAAGCGTGCTGGAGCCAGGTGCGCGCGACCAGCAAGGTTTTGCGATGAGCGGAAGTCAGCTCAGCCAACGAAGAGATGATTGTTTCGAGCTCAGCGTGAAGCGCGCGGGTTGCGGAACGCAGCTGCAGGACCAGGCCGGTGTCCAGGGCATCCTGACTGGTCGCGCCGTAATGGACGTGGCGAGCGGCTTCTGCAGAAGTGCGCGCAACAATGGCGGTGAGTTGTTTGAGCAGAGGTATGGCAAGATTGCCAGCGGACGGCATGGCCTGCGCGAGGGTTGGCAGATCAAAGAGTTCCGCGCGGCAAGATGATGCAATCGTGGAGGCGAGAGTTTCTGGGATCAGTCCGGCGCGGGCCTGCGCGCGGGCGAGAGCAGCTTCAAAATCAAGAATGGACTGGGCCGCCGCAGCATCGGTGAAGAAAGGCTCAACGGTGGGTGAGCGGAAGAAACCATCCAGAAGTTGCATGGCTAGAGTGTAATTGGGAAGCGGATGTAAGAAAAACGGATTCCGCGCGATGGTGGCGATAGGGTAGACTCCACGAGCATGCGAGGAGTGAAAAAGTGCTAAGCAACCGCAAAGAGATTCGCGTGGAATGGGGCGACTGCGATCCAGCGGGAATTGTGTACTTCCCGAGATTTTTTGAGTATTTCGATGCGTGCACGAATGCACTGTTTGAAGTAGCCGGCTTTCGCAAGGCGGAGATGCTGAAACAATACGGGCTGGTGGGAATTCCGTTGGTGCAGGCGAGCGCCCAGTTTTATGCACCGGCGTCGTTCGGCGATAACGTGGTTGTGGAGAGCCGGATTGTGGAGTGGGGGAAGAGCAGTTTTCGCGTGGAGCATAAGCTATATAAAGGAAACGTCTTGGGTGCGGAAGGAAGCGAGAAGCGTGTTTGGACCGTGCGCGACGCGAGCTCGGAAAAAGGAATGAGGGGAGACACGATTCCCGAAGAGGTGAAAGTGCGGTTTGAGAAGTGACTTGGCCGAAGTAATCTGCCACCCCTTGAATGTAACGGTTTTACTGAGGTGAACGACTCCACGTTTTCCAGGTATCCTCTGTGTTTTCCTCTGGATCAGCCACGAGCCCGGCGCTTAACAAGACCGGTAGTGCGACTCGGGCGAGGGCACAACTGCAGAGGGGACAGCGTCGGACCAGGGCAGTCCTAGCCAGATGAGCTTGAGATCCCGCTGCGATTACAATGTTGCAATCAGGTGAAGGAAAGAAGCAACGCCAGGGATTGTGTGAATACGACACGAAGGCGGATTGAGGAACTGTTATGGGTGCTGGGACTGAGCCGGGTGACGGCGCCAGTGTGGGAGTGGCTGCGTGGCGGGCGAGCCGTTACACAGTCGCGAATGATGCGGGAGTTTTATGCGAGGCTACTGCCAAAAGGCGCGCTGGTGTTCGATATCGGGGCGAACGTAGGAACGATGACCAGGGTGTTTGCTTCGCTGGGAGCGAAGGTTGTGGCCGTCGAGCCGAACGCGGATTGCCTACGACATATCGAGCTAACTACCTCGCGGGCCGTAGAAGTGTTGCAAGCGGCGGTGGGGGAGACGAATGGCGTGGCGGTGCTGAAAGTTTCGGACTGCAAGGACAAGATGAGTTCGCTTTCGGCGGAGTGGCGGGAAGCGGTGACGAAGGAAAATCGGGACTATGAGGGGATGTGGAAACGCGAAATGACGGTGCCGATGGTGACGCTGGATGCGCTGATCGGACGGTATGGAATGCCAGCGTATATAAAAGTAGATGTGGAGGGATATGAGGAGCAGGCGTTGAAGGGGTTGTCGGAGTGTCCGGCGTTGCTTTCGTTTGAGTTTAACCGAGTATTCCTGGAGGCGGCGCTGCGTGCGCTGGAGAATCCGATTTTTGCAGGTGCGGAGTGTAACTACACGCTGGTGGATCCGGTGAAGTTTGAGCTACAGGAGTGGGTGGGGCGGGAGGAGTTGAAGGAGAGGATTCTGGGATTGGGGAATGGAGCGGGGCTGGGAGATGTGTTTGTGCGGAAGTGCGGTCGTGAACGTTAGTTTCAGAACCGATCAGCGCGACGGAGGGTTGAGATGGAGATGCGGGTGGCGATGATGGTTGGTGTGCTGGCGGTGGGGAGTGGATGCGTGTGGGCGCAAACACCGATGAAGCAGGCGGACAAGGTGTTTGTGAACGGGAAGATTTGGACGGGGGATGAGAAGAAGCCACAGGCCGAGGCGTTGGCGATACGCGGGGACAAGATTGTGGCGGTGGGCACGGCCGAAGAAGTGAAGAAGGTGGCGGGCGCGAATGCGGCGGTAGTGGATTTGCACGGACGGCTGGTGGTGCCGGGATTTCAGGATTCGCACGCGCATTGGCCGGGGAGTTCTGTGAACGATGTGGATCTGCATGGGGCGGAGACGCTGAAGGAGTTTCAGAAGCGGCTAGCGGAGTTTGCCAAGGCGCACCCGAAGCTGCCGTGGATTACTGGGCATGGCTGGGGATATTCGGCGTTTCCGAACCAAACAGTGGACAAGGAATATATTGACGCGGCGATTGCCGACCGACCGGTGTATGTGACCGAGCGCGACGGGCACATGGGACTGGCTAATACCAAAGCGCTGCAGATGGCGGTAGTGACGAAGGCCACCGCCGATCCACCGAACGGACACATCATGAAGGACGCCAGCGGCGAGCCGACGGGCGAGTTCAAAGAAGCGGCGCAAGAACTGGTAATGAGCAAGATTCCGCAACGAACTATGGAAGATCGGTATCAATCGCTGCTGGCGCACATGGATGAAGCGGCGGCGGCCGGGCTGACGTCGGCGCAGGATGCGTGGACGAGCCTGGACACGTTTCCGGTTTTCACCAGAGCGGCGGAAGAAGGTAAGTTGAAGCTGCGGTTCCGATTTGCGCCGCCGATTTTGCCGGGAGAAGGACTGGCGCCGAAAGACCATACCTTGAAGAAATTCTTGAGCGAAGCGGAGTTCGCCAAGTACGGCGAACTGCGCAGCAAGTATCAGGGGCCGCTGCTGAAATTTGGCGCGGTGAAAGGGATGCTGGACGGCACGGTGGATGCGCGGACGGCGGTGATGTTTGAGCCATACGTGGGAGGCGGCACGGGGATTCCGTTCTGGGAGCAGGACGATTTGAACCGGACGGTGGCGTTGTACGACAAAGAAGGCTTCCAGGTGATGCTGCACGCGATCGGGGACAAGGCAATTCACATGGCGCTGGACTCGTTTGAATATGCGGCGAAGGCGAATGGAACGAGGGGGCGGAGGCATCGCGTGGAGCACGCGGAAGTGCCACTGTTGGCGGACTTGCCGCGGTTCAAGCAATTGGAAGTAATTGCTTCGACGCAAGCGATGTTTGCGAGTCCGGATGCGACGGTGCTGGAAAATTTTGCGCTGCTGCTGGGCCCGGAACGCGCGGCGCATGCGGACTCCTTCAAGATTTATGACGATGCGGGAGCGGTGCAGGCGTTTGGCAGCGATTGGGAAGTGTTTCCGTTTGGGCCGCTACCGGCGATTTATTGCGTGGTGACGCGGATGACGCCGGAGGGAACGCCAGCGGGAGGGTGGTATCCGGCAGGGCGGATTTCGGTGGAGGCGGCACTGCGACATTTTACGCGGGATGGAGCGTACGCGAGTTTCGATGAAGATGTGCGAGGGACTCTGACGGCTGGGAAGCTCGCGGATTTTGTGGTGCTGTCGAAAGATATTTTAACAGTGCCGCCGGCGGAGATTTTGCAGACGAAGGTTTTGTTGACGGTGATGGGCGGGAGGGAGACGTACCGGCGCGAGAAACTTGAAGCAGCTGACGAAGAGTCGATCCGCTGACGAGCCTGGCGAAGCGCGGCTGACCTTGGTGAATTGGCTCAACGCCCTTACCCGCCTTTGGCGCGGCAAACGCGAATCACCGGCGATGTCGAGCCTGCGCTCGACGGGAATGTCCGATACGTGACCGTGATGAAGGGACATCCGCTGCTCACGAGGGCAGCAGTGGACAGCGCGCAGAATTCCCGATTCGACTGCAAAATGTGTGGTGGGGCACGAACGCGTACAAAATCACCTATACCTTTCAGTTGTCCGATTCGCAGGGGTGCTGCATCGCGCCTGCCAATGCATCGCCAGTGCACAGCGATTTGCCCGCCCGTGGCGTGAAACAGTTGGGGAATCACCTGACGGTATTCGATCAACGCGTCTGTATCTGTGATCCGGCAGGCCAAGTCGGAAAAAAAAGCGTTCGATTCGATCTCTCTATCATTGGAGATGTGGCGGTGCTTGACGCAAGAAATAGCAGATTCCTCGCTTAGCTCGGAATGACAAGCGCGGATTACAAGTGGGCAGTCAGGGGCGTTACGAGAAGTCAGGTGAAGGCGGCGTCGAGATTTGCCGCTCTTGCGCGTCTGCTGAACGTGAGTGACGACTTCGGGAACGTTCCCTAGGCCGTTGGTGTCGCAATTCTCGGCGCCCATTTTTGCCCCTTTGTGGTTCATGCGGATCATGCTGACATCGAGCCACTTGTTGGCGGGAACCTTGCGTCAGGCGGCACTTGAGGAGCCAGAATTTCACTTGTCCGATGCCGAAGTGCGATTCGTTGACTGCTTCCGCGTCGCCCACTAACATGGCGAGACCATGACGCCGGGCTCTCTTATCGGCCAGACCATCTCGCACTACCTCATGGTCGAAAAAATCGGCGCCGGCGGCATGGGTGTGGTCTATAAGGCCAAGGACACGCGCCTTGCGCGCTTCGTCGCACTCAAATTTCTTCCCGAAAATGTCGCGCAAAATGCAAAAGCGCTCGAGCGGTTCCGGCGCGAAGCGCGAGCTGCCTCTGCTCTAAACCATCCCGGCATTTGCACGATTTACGACATCGGCGAGCAGGGCGGCCGCGCGTTCATCGCTATGGAATTCATCGACGGCGAAACACTGCGCGGCCACATCCAGGGGAAGCCGCTGGCGCTGAAAGAAATACTGAATCTGGGGATCCAGATCGCAGAAGCTCTGGATGCTGCCCACGCAGAAGGAATCATTCACCGCGATATCAAGCCGGCGAATATCTTCGTAACGAAACGCGGACAGGCGAAAGTGCTCGATTTTGGTCTGGCCAAGGTCGTTCCGAAAGCGATTGCCAACGCTGACACGGATCCCGGAGGGGATTCGCAGGATTCTGATTCGGTCGTGGGAATTATCAGTGGAACTCCGGCTTATATGTCGCCCGAACAGATCCGTGGAGACGATCTGGATCCGCGCACCGACATTTTCTCGCTCGGCCTTGTGCTATACGAAATGGCCACAGGCCGCCAGGCCTTTGGGGGCGGCACGGGCGGCGCGACTATTGAGGCGGTTCTGACTCGGCCGCCGGTGTCCGTGCGCAAGCTCAATCGCGATACTCCACCGCGTCTTGAAGAAATTATCGACAAGGCGCTGCAGAAAGATAGAGCCCTGCGCTACCAGCAGACCGCGGACCTGCTGGCTGAGCTGCGAGACGTTAAGGAAAATTCTGAGTTCGGCCGGAAAGGGGACATGGAATCGATCGTTAGATCGACCGCGAGTTCTGTATGGACTTCAACAGTTCGAAGAGGCGGCATTCGCACAGAGAGAATGCCTAAGAGCATCGGCTCTCTTGCGGTTTTGCCTTTTGAGAACGTCAGTCGCGACCCGGAGAATGAGTACCTCAGCGACGGAATTCCCGGCAGTCTGATCAACAACCTCGCGTCGGTGCCCAGACTTCGCGTAATCGCACAGAGCACGGTATTTCGTTACAAGGGCCGGCAGGTCGACCCGCAAGCGGTCGGACGCGAGCTCAATGTGCGGGCAGTGCTTACCGGAAGAATGATGCAAAGCGGCGGCTCGTTGCGCATTGGGACGGAATTAGTCGATGTGGCGACAGGGACGCAGTTATGGAGTTCGCAATTTGATCGCAAGCCGGGGGACATTTTTGCGATCCAGGACGAAATTTCAAACGAGATATCGGAGAAGTTGCGGCTTCAGCTAACCCGGGCGGAAAAAAAGCAGCTCATCAAGCGCCACACGGAGGATGCTGAGGCTTACCGGCTCTACCTGCAAGGCCGCCATCATTGGAACCGCTGGACGGAAGAGGGTTTTTACAAAGCGATCGGCTATTTTCAGCGAGCGGTGGAAAAGGATCCCGGCTACGCGCTCGCTTACGCTGGCTTAGCGGATTCGTATGTGCTTTTGGGATGGAACAGTTATTTGCCTCCGAAGGACGCATTCCCCAAGGGCAGAGCGGCCGCGATGAGTGCCTTGCAGCTCGACCCAGGCGTCGGTGAAGCCCACGCACCTCTGGCAGCTGTTTTGTGGCTTTACGATTGGCAGTGGCAAGAAGCGCAAGGAGAATTCAAGCGCAGCCTCGCGCTGAATCGCAGCTATCCAACCGCGAATCACTGGTACGCGGAATTTGTGATGACCATGGGGCGCCAGGTCGACGCGATTGCGAAAATGAAAAGTAGCCAGGAGCTCGATCCGTTGTCGCTGATTATTAGTGTAGCCATCGGATGGGCCTTCTATATGGCGCGGCGCTACGACGAAGCCATTGAGCAACTTTTGCGAACTGTTGAATTGGATCCGCACTACCCGGTCACTTACTGGATTCTTGGGCTGCTTTACCGGATTACCGATCGACACGATCTGGCGATAACCGCGGGTGAAAAAGGTGTGAACCTGTCAGGCGGCAGCCCGCTGATACGCGCGGCGCTGGCGCACACTTACGCGATTTCTGGCAGGACCAACCAAGCAAATAAGGTGCTCAACGATCTGATTGCGCTGGCAAAGCATAAGTACGTTGCGCCACATTTCTTCGCAGGCATCCATATCGGCTTGGGAGATAATGAGCGCGCGATAGAATATTTGGAGAAATCCTTCGAGGAACATTCTCACTGGCTCATCTACCTTCATATAGATCCGAGCATGGATGCTTTGCGCGGCAGTCCCCGATTTCAAGACCTGCTGAGACGTGTTGGCCTTCCCGAACGGGCGGCAGCGATTCCCGCCTGAGAGTGGGCGGCATGGAGTTTGTAAAAGTCAGACTAGGCTAGGGCCAGGTTAAGGTTTTCGATGGCTTCGTCAATTTCGCCAGTTGTCTTGTAGCCGACGGTGACGCAATCGACGCCGGCGTTGCGGAACGCGAAACGCATGGCGGCCTGACGATCTTCGCGATTGAAAGTGCCTTCGCCGCAAAGCTTCATACTGATGATGCCCATGCCGCTCTTGCGCGTCTGCTGAACGTGGGTGACGACTTCGGGAACGTTGCCCAGGCCGTTGGTGTCGTAGTCTTCGGCGTCCATTTTTGTGCCTTTGTGATTCATGCGGATCATCGCGACATCGAGCCATTTGTTGGCGGGCACCTGGCGAAGAGCGGGCAAGCCGTGGACGGAGGCGCCGTGGCTGACGATG
>Ga0075425_100008722_pt1 | contig 10770 bp, 12 predicted proteins | sample SoiMethybrSBSTD4_FD_75300 | JGI IMG/M metagenome (GOLD analysis project Ga0075425, IMG submission 75300) | Bulk soil microbial communities from a Populus tree surrounding site in Tennessee, USA - Soil MetaG P. TD hybrid SBSTD4 | ecosystem: Environmental > Terrestrial > Soil > Tree plantation...
CCAAGGAGAAACGTTGTTCTTTACATCCGTGCCTGATTACTTTGACGCCGACGCTCTGCGATTTGCGTCTGAGTTGGCTCTGCATCGGAGCGATATTGCCGTGAAGTTGGTGCAGGAATCTCCGCCGGATGCCAGGTACCGTCTGGTCTTCGAAAACTCACGCGTCTCTATACGACATTGATGCGGATTAACGCCATTTCTTTCGAAGGCTCATCGGGCCTGAAACAAACAACGGCGTTCGCGCTGTTCCTCGGCATGTCGCTGCTCTTCCTGGCAAGTAATCATGCCGCATACCATGGGTACTTTCAGGACGATGAACTGGGGGCTCTAGGTTGGGCACCCATTGTTCCTGCCGCTGAGTTCGGCCGCGCTTTGCTGAGTCCTTTTTTCCAGCCGAATAATTTCCGGCCCGTGGCGCACTTCTATTTTCACGTCATGGGGCGGTACTTCGACCTGGACTTTCCAAAGTACGTTATTCCGATTCAAGCCATACATCTGATCAATGTCTGGCTGGTGTGGCTTCTGACGCGGCGCTTCGGAGCCACTCCGTTCGCCGCTTCAGTTGGAAGCTTATTCTTCGGTTTTCACATGGCATCGTTCGACATCTACTGGAAACCGATGTATGTGTTCGATCTGCTGTGCGGCACGTTTTGTCTGCTGAGCTTATTGTTCTACACGCAGCGTCGTATCGTTTTGAGCTTCATCGCCTTCTGGCTGGCGTATAAATCCAAGGAACTTGCGGTCATGTTGCCCGCTGTCCTCGCCTTGTACGAATTTTGGTTTGGAAAGCGGCGCTTGCGGGAGCTCATTCCGTTTTTTCTGGTCTCATTATCTTTTGGATTACAAAGCATGTTCTTGAATCCCAATGTGGATAATGCCTATACGTTCCGGTTTACCGTGCGCGCTCTTGACACCACTAGTCGTTTCTATAGCTCAAATATTCTTTTGTTCCATCACGCCGGCTTTGTCGTCGTCCCGTTAGCCCTTTGGTTGGGAAAACCAACAGTGCGATTCGGAATCATCGCAATGCTGCTGTTCATGGTTCCCTTGCTTTTCCTGCCTGGGAGATTGTTTGCAGCATATTGTTACGTGCCACTGATTGGTCTGACCCTCGCTGTTACAGGTCTTGTTCAAAGAGAGCGAAAGGTCGCGGCGTTACTGTTTCTGGTGCTCTGGGTCGGCTGGAATTTCAACCGGCTGAATAAGGAACAGAGCCGGGCACTGGCCATCGCCGAGGAGAATCGCGCTTACGTCAGCGGACTGGCCGATTTCGTACGCTCGTCTTCTGAAACGCGATCATTCGTCTACGATGGAGCGCCGTCAGCCTTTCACCCGTGGGGTATTCTGGGCGCGCTGCAGTACTTGCATCACGGAACCGACATTCAACTCACAAGCATCGGTGACGCAAATCCTGCCGACAACGCCGGCTCAATAGGAATTTTGAAATGGAATCAAACAGCGCGCACGCTGAATATTGAGGTGCGGCATTGATCCAGCTACTCTAGATTTTTTGGAGGTGCGACACAGACGTTCAGTGTCTTGCAGTGAATACAATGGAACAGCCCGACACCAAACACGGTACGGCGTGCCACGGAGGTGAAGAGGTTTCCGGACCCACATTTCCGACAAACATTGAAATAGGAAGGTAGATGGGTTGTATCCGATGCGTTTCTCGAAAAGATAAATCCCCAACCATATTGACTGCTTCCCAAGCCAAGCACTTTGTCCACGATGCGGGTCACCGCATTTATTCCGATGCATCCGAAAGCAGACAAGCGCTCCGGTATCAGGCCTAAAAAACGCGCCGTCCGGGGATAGTGCTTCAATTCTTCAGGCGAAGGTTTCTTCAGGTAGATGAAACTGCTGAACAATTCGCATTGTGCAACGAGGTTCATCCTCGTAGCCTCTTCAATCTCTGCAACGAGAGCATCGCGGCTGAAACGATTGAGATGACCGCCTCCCGAGAACACAAACCTGTAGAGAGTATCGTCGAATCCATACCCATTCGGCACGGCCACCCAGAGCCAACCATCGGGCCGCAGCACGCGTGCGATTTCCGATAGTGCAGCCTTGTAATCGGCAAAGTGCTCCATCGTGTGGTTGGAAATCACCGCGTCCACCGACCTGCTGGCCAACGGAATTGCGGCTACATCGGCATACATGTGAGCGACGTGCGGATCTTTTTTTCGGAGAGATGTCTCCTGAAGGGCCAAGTCCATCGCGATAATCGTGCCCAAGCAGGCGTCGTAGTAGAAACTCCCCTGACCGCATCCCAAATCCAGGACAATTGATCCAGGTGGCAACTTTCTGAGCAGATCGTACAACTTATGTTCGCTTTCTCGTCAGGCCGATTTTAGCGCCTGACCGCACAGAACACATGGAAATTGCTGTTAGGGAAGAACGATGAAGACGATCTCTGTAGTAAGGATTTGTTCCAGGTTATTACTGGCCGGATTGCCCGTATTTCACCGCTAGTTCAGAAATCACAGAAATCAACCGGCTGGGCTCAAACGGCTTGGGCATGTGAACTTGAAAACCTGCTGACAAAACGGTGTCGCGATCGATCGCCGTGGTAAATGCGGTTAGTGCAATTGCGGGAACGATACTCCCGCGTTCGCGATCGCGCGCCCGAACCCGTCCGATAAGTGCATAGCCGTTGTAATCGGGCATTCCGATATCCGCTATGATGACATGAGGACGCGACTGGTCATACGCGGATAGCGCTTCCTGTACTGAACCAGTCACGGTAACGGCGCTTCCCTGCGTCTCGAGCAGAACCTTCAAAAGTTCTCTTGTGTCGTCATCATCTTCCACTACTAGAACGTGGATACCCTTAAGCGCATCGCTCATATCCGCCTACTTACACATGATGCTTTTTGGAGGGGTGCGCTCACACGCAATACTCTCGGTTCGGCCTGTAGCCAGTTCGGCACAGGCAACGCTTTCTGCCGTTTTCACGGCTTCATCCTGACTCGTACCGGCTGCAGGCTGGCATGATGTCCTTCCGTGGAATTCTACACAGACAGTACAGCTGACCTGCGCAAGCCCGGTTGCCGAATAGATGATGAAGCCGATCAAAGCGGCGAAACCGAGGCCAACTACAATTTTCCAAAGCTTCGGCATCAATGAATTCCAAGAAGCGCTCGTCCTTCAGGCGAAATTTTTTCCGGTGTCCAAGGCGGATCCCAAACCACTTGCACATCCGCTTCGACGATGCCGGGCAGATCGAGGAGCTTGTTTCTGGCATCTGAGGCGATAGAACCGCCCATTCCACAGCCTTGGGCAGTGAGAGTCATTTTGACGTCAACGCGAGAACCATCCGCCAGTTGCGAGATCCTCATGTCATATATCAAGCCAAGATCGACGATATTCACGGGAATTTCCGGATCAAAGCAGGTCTTCAATGTTTCCCACACTTCCTTCTCAAGCGCTTCTCCGGTCAGGGCTTGTCCGGAAGCTGTCGCGCCCTCCGATGGACGATGGTCACGGCCAATTGCGTCCGCATCGCGATTGGAGAGCCGAAACAGGCCGCCATAACTCGGAACCATAAGTGTATAAGATCCGCCGAGTGACTGAGTAATCATGACTTCCGTCCCTTGTGGCAGCATGAGCGTGTGACCGGCAGGAACAGCCACAACCTGGCAATCACGTGTCAATTTAATGGGCTCGTCGGTCTGGTAGCTCATAATTAAACCTCAGACTCATTATAAGCCGCACCCAAATCGCGCGCGGAAGTCAAATTGCACCCCGTTGAACGATCCGAGCACGTTAGAGTAGAAGTTGAACGGTTCGTTTTCAGGAGGCTTTTAAAATGGCAAAATGTCAGATCCATAAGATCGACTTGGTTTCGTTCTGCCCAGCATGTCGCGGTTCAGTACGATCGAAGCGAAAGGCCGCGTCATCTCGCAGGAACGGAATGCTCGGCGGAAGGCCGCGCAAGCCGTCGTCCCGGCGTGTCGCACGGTCTACACGTACAACTCGATCCCGCAGATCCCGATGAAAAGGCGGTAGTGTTTTCCACCAACTTTGTTTTCACAGATCCGATCCGATCTCTTCCTGATGTCCTAATAAGCGCAGAGCTTCATGGGCCCGGCGGGAACAGCATTTATTCCGGACTGTTCTACAGCGAATTCCAGCAGTAAAGCGAATTCCGCCAGGCCAGGGCTCGCTCGAAATGACTAGCGCGCGGCGCCAACAACGTACAGGTGATTGTGCACCTCAGAAACACCCGGAACATCGCGCGCTCTAGTCTCGGCCAAGTTTCGAATCTCCTCGGAGGAAACCTCTCCCCGCAGCGTGACCACGTCATGCTCGGAATCGACATTAATTTTTTCCGACGGAATTTGCTTGGACAGCGCAAGAGCCGTCTTCACCTTGCTGGTTAATGCAGCCCCCTGAGACGTCTCTTTTGCCGCATACGCGACGCCGTGAAGGGAACTCTTGATGTCTTCTCTTGCCTGGTCCCATCCGCGCGTGGACACGAGATACGCAATCCCGGCCACGGCGAGAACAAGACACAAAAGCAAGATCCCGGCAAGAACCGAGAACGCCCGCCCAGCTGATCTTCGCCGTTCGACGACTACAGGTCGATTGCCGACAACCCGCCGGTCTGTTCCATAGTAATCGTCAATACGTCGCCGCCATTCGGGATCGGCCATATCGGGCCAAGCACCTCGCTCGAAGCCGGGAGCACGTTGGAGAGAGTCTTTGGGAATGTCCAAGAGCACGTAGTCGCGTGCGCGCGAAGTGTTCAATGATGACCACGGAATCGCAAACAGTTTTTTGTTCATTCCGAGCACGCCGCCAAATGAAAGAATCGCGTACTGTGCGTTCCCTGTCAGGGGATCAATCACAACGTCTTCAATTTTGCCAAGGCCTTCGCCGGCGGTATTCCGCACAGGCGCATTCACTAGCGTGCTGGCTAACCACACGTTTGATGTTTGCATGGCACACCTCTATTAAGAATTCAGGTGCAATTGCCCTACCACCGATGATCTGATTGAACTGCCTAAGGATCTTCGACTCGGGCGTATGTTAGAGAAAAGGGAGATATGCAGACCTTATCTGTCGCGCTTTTATTTTTCTTTTTGCAGCGGGCCGATGCACCGCCAACACCGCCTGTCCTCATTGTGACCGGAACTGCTCAGGTCTTCGCCGCACCAGACCAAGCAACTGTGCGGCTTGGAATCGTGCGGCAGGCGGCAAATGCCCAGGCTGCACAAGAACAAACGAATGCGGTAGCTCAAGAAATTCTAAATGCGATCGGTAAGGCTGGCGTACCTGCGAGCCAGATTCAGACAATGAGGTTAGTATTGTCGCCGGTTTATGCTCCCCGAAGTCCGGATTCGCGGGATGCTCCGCGGATTGTCGCATACAACGCTACGAATACTGTATCTGTTCGCTTGGAAAACCTGTCGCTGGTCGGCCCTGTGATCGATGCGGGTCTGAAGGCCGGCGCAAACCAACTCGAAGGCGTGCAATTTGGGCTGCGAAATGATTTGCCTTCACGACAACAGTCGCTAAAACAAGCGGTCGATGAGGCTAGGAGTAAGGCTATGACTATGGCCGATGCTTTGCGTGTGAATCTTGCGGAAGTACTCGAAGCCTCCGAAGGTGGTGTATCGATCATCGCAGATCGCGTCGAGCCTTTTGCGGCGCGAACCATGGCGGCCGCCGCCGAAACGCCTGTCTCGCCCGGCCAAATTCAGGTCAACGCGACTGTGACGATCCGGTATCGAATTACGGCGAAGTAGATAACGCTATCCGCTCCGGCGCCCGCTCTCTTGCAACACTGTAGCGTAGTTTACCCCGAGGAAAGTAACTGTCGGCGTAATGTGTCCCTTCACGCCGACCTTGGCGCCCTTACTCGGCACACCCCGGTTATTCGCGAAGACCCACAGTTTTCCTGTTCCGTCATCTACCTGGTATACACCCCTTCCGAGAACACCGATAGACTGAGTAACCGTCCCAACAACGCCGACTTCTTTATTAAGGAAACGTCCAGGATCGGCGTTGATATCGCCGATCCTAACTTGCTTGCACGCCGCTGATGCAAATCCGAGGACCAGGACGGCAACAACGAAAGTAAATTTTTTAGCTGTCATAATCGCTCTCACTTGTTGCGGGTTGCCAGGTCGTAAACAAGCCCGGCAATGCCGCCAGATAATGCGCCGATGCCGGCTCCCTTACCACCGCCGGCCACCGCGCCAATTGCTGCACCTGCTCCGGCGCTTCCGCCGATAATCAGGGCTTCTTTTTGCCAAGTTCGCTTTTTCTCGGTTTCATAAACCGGCCTGGAGATTGGTGCCGGATTCGAAACATACACGGGTTTAGGCTGCACGAAGTGCGTGCGGGTTACGGCAAAGGAAGACATTCCATTCTGTTCGCTCGCAATGGGGTTCTCCTGCGCAGGGTTAAACGCCCTCGTTGTGGCGACATAAATTCCGTTAGCCATCAGGCCACTCAAGAATGCGACAACTAAGCCTGCGGCAATCCAAAGTTTGGGTTGCATAGGGTTTACGTCCTCCGCACCGTTGTTTTGACGGCTGGATCACAGGGTTCGAAAGCAGGGACGCGGAAGATTTTCCGTCGGGCTGGAAACCACGCCCGGCGTGGATTCCAGGCGATGCCACTCAACAACGCAAGCCGCTGCAGATAAAAAGGTAAGTCTCAGTGTTCCCCACGGTACACAGTGTGCAGCAAGTATCAATTAGGACTGGAAAGATTGAGGAGGACGAGTATGTCTGTGAACACACTAGGAACCACCTTGCTTTCTGGCTTCCTGGTTTTTGCAACTGCCCTCGCGGCGCCGGCCCAGTCAACTGCTCCAACTCAGGACCAGTCGACGAAGAAGCAAACAACGGCGCACAAGGACACCACTTCTAAGGAAGACATCAGGAACGCGCAGCAAGCACTTAAAGACAAGGGGATATATACAGGTGCCGTCGATGGAACAATGAACACAGAGATGAAAAAAGCTCTGAGTGATTTTCAGAAAAAAAACAATCTCGAAGCGACGGGGACCTTAAATCACGACACAATGACGGCGCTTGGAGTCACGCATACATCAACCACACGTAAGGACACATCCAAGAGCGCAACTCCAGGAGCAACCACGCCCAAGAAGCAAAAAGGCGCGGGCAAATCGACAAGCGGAGTTACGACAGAGAAGCTTAAGGATGTTCAAGCTGCCTTAAAGAAAGAAGGATTCGATCCGGGCCCGGTTGATGGAATCATGGGGCCAAGGACAATGGGCGCGCTGCGAAATTTCCAAGCACACAAAGGGCTGGAAGTTACTGGAGCGCTCAATACTGAAACGGAAAACGCGCTGATGGCGTCGGCCGGCACGACGCGACGGAGCAAGCCTGGAACAAGCGAAACTGAGCCGGCACCAACGACTCCAAAAGACCAAAGCGGTCTCTCCAGCGTCGAAGACGTTCGGGGTATACAACAAGCGCTGACGGATCTCGGTTACGAGCCTGGCGAAACCAATGGACTGATGACGTCACAAACGCGAGAGGCGATTCGGCAATTCCAATATCTGAACAACCTTCCTGTCACCGGAAATCTCGATCAACAAACGAAGGCTGCGATAGACGCGCAGATGCACGGCGGAGTTGGGAGTACAAACTACGGCACCGGCAGCCCGATCGCACGCGGTGTTTTCACTCTGGTGACGCAGACTCAGGCGACAAAGGAAAAGTATTCGTCCACATCAGATAAAGAAGGTTCCGAGCGAATTGCTAAATCAACAGAAGTATTGCAGGACCTGACAACAACTGCGGATAAACGCATACCAAACGAGCTTTTGGAGCGGGCCGAAGCCATTGCCGTTATTCCGCATGTGATCAAAGGAGCCTTTGGTATCGGCGGTCGATTCGGCAAGGGAGTGATATCTCAACGGTTACCGAATGGTCGATGGAGCCCACCAGCGTTCGTCGAAATTGGCGGCGGTAGCTTTGGAGCTCAACTCGGCGTCAGCTCGACCGATCTGGTTCTGGTCTTCACCGATCGCAATGCACTAAGCCTGCTTGAGGGAGGAAAGGATCTAAAAATCGGGGCAGATGCGTCAGCCGTTGCCGGGCCGATTGGCCGATCAGCGGAAGCCGGAACAAACATCAAGCTGGAATCGGCAATCTATTCGTACTCACGTTCTAAAGGACTGTTTGCGGGTGTGTCTCTGGATGGCGCAGTTTTGAGTATCGATAAGGACAAGAATGAAAAGGTTTACGGCACTGGGGACGCCAGAGAGATTCTAAATGGCAAGGTTGCAGCAAATACTACCGTTCAGCCGTTCGTGAATGCGCTTGAGAAAGTTTCGCCGAAGAAGCGAATAAGCCAGAAATAAACAGGACCAAAACAATGCATCAAGACGTTCTCCGGGCAAAGTGGAGGCACTTTCGAAACGAAATCAACGACCACTGGACTGAACTCAGTTCTGACGATCTCGATCAAATCAATGGCCGGCGCGATAACCTCGTCATCTTGCTCGAAAGCAGATACGGCTATGCGCGACGGCGCGCGGAAAAAGAGGTCGAGCGTGTTGTGACCGAGTTCGAGGACAAGCTTCGAAGAGCGTCGTAAAGGAGGAATAAGCCGCAGACTCCACACCGATTGCGCTGATTCGATCAATGCAGTCGGAGGAATCTGCGGCTTTGCTTTTTTATGAGAAATCTAAAACGTAAGACGGAACAACAAGCCCACCATAACTACACGCCAAAACGTTTGCCTTTTCGCACTCCATTAAACGGCATTTCGGATCGCACGCTCAAAAACCACCATGACAAGCTGTATGTCGGTTATGTGGAGAAGAAGAACGAAATCGAAAACCGCCTTGAGGAACTCGGCCGCACGATCGTGCGAGCCGATGGAAAGGCCGGCAACTCGACTTATAGCGAGTTGCGCGGGCTCAAAGAAAACGAAACATACGCGGTTAATGGCGTTTACCTTCATGAATTTTATTTCGAAGTTCTGGGCGGTGACGGCAAATTTGAAAGTGCGCGGGAACTCGTCGGAGCGATCGCACGAAGTTACGGCTCGATCGAGTCGTTTATAAAATACTTCTCAGAATGCGCAATGGCAGCCCGAGGCTGGACCGTTCTTGCCTGGGATACCAAGGAGAGCCGCCTTTGGGTCTACAACTGCGACGCGCATAACCAAGGCGGCGTTTGGGGCGCACTCCCAATCATCGTTTTGGATGTGTACGAACACGCATACTTCATGGATTACGGCGCTGACCGGCAGTCGTACCTCAAAGCATTCTGGAAAAACTTCAACTGGTCGGCAGCAAACGACTTATTCAAGCGTGCATCTACTATACGGCTATAGCATCCTAACGTGTTGCTGTGGTAACGTCCCCTCTTTACGAATGATGAAATTGAGGAGGACTGATGGAAGCACTAGAGGCAATCTTCAGGTGGATGCACGTCTTCGCCGGAATCATCTGGATCGGACACCTCTATTTCTTCAACTGGGTGAATGGACCGTTCCAGGCTAAGATCGACGGACCGACAAAAAAGGCCGTCAATCCGGAACTGTTGCCGCGCGCGCTGTATTGGTTTCGATGGGGAGCTGCATACACGTGGTTCACCGGAGTACTCCTATTGATCCTGGTGTACTACCACGGCCAACAGCTACTTGCCTCCGGCGCGGAATGGTCAGTCGGCGCTGTCGTCATGATCGCGGTAACATTCCTTGCGGTCTTTATTTACGATGCGATCTGGAAGACAAGTCTTGCAAATAACGTGCGCGCCGCAGTGATCCTTTGTTTTGTGCTTTTGGCTATTGTCGTGGCGCTGTTCGTCTACTTCGGCCACTTCAGCTATCGCGGCACGTTGATACACACGGGCGCGTTGTTCGGAACGACGATGGCCTTCAACGTTTGGTACCGAATCTGGCCGGCACAACAGAAGATTATTCGAGCAGTTAAAGAAGGTACGGCACCCGACGCGAATCTTGTGAAGGTTGCGGGATTACGGTCTAGACACAATACCTATATGTCTGTGCCTTTGTTGTGGGCGATGATCGGCCAGCACACAACGTACTTCGCCGGCGGGAACCTTGGGATCCCGAGCAATTTGTATTGGGTATTCTGGTTGGTCATTATCATCATTGGCTGGCACATCGTCTTCCAGCTCTACAGAAAAGCCGGTAAGGTTCAGGGGTTTTAGATAACCAAAAGAGACACAAAGACACAGAGGAAAGATCCCTCTGTGTCTTTGGTGTCTCTGTGGTTACTAGTTTATCTTCCAGCTATAACCAACGGGGAACGAAGAGTAAATTCCAGCTTCGTTTCCGAAGGAATATTCAGCTTCTCGCCTTTGGTCAGCACCTGCACTGCGGTTGCGCCACCGCCACCAACGCCTGCGCCAATCGCCGCACCTTTGCCGCCGCCCGCGATCGCGCCGATGACTGCGCCGATGCCGGCTCCGGCGGCAGCGCGTTTGGCTGTTTGTGACCCTCGGCCTTCAGCAACCTCCTCATATTCGGATGTGGTTACGGAGTAAGGAATACCGTTGATCACAATCTGAGTCAGCTCGAGTCCCAGTTGAGCAGAACCCGCGATGCGTCCGGCTTCGTTCGCATTAGCGATGCGGCCGCGAACATCAGCGCCGCGCGGGATGACTTCTACGCCTCCCTGAAGCACCGCTTCATCAAGAACGGCTGTGAACTGGTCACCGATCTTGCTCTTCTCGCTATTAACGCTATCGATCATACGGATCACGACTTTCGAGCCCGTTGGAATCGTCCAGGCAGTGTTCGCCGCGTTTG
>Ga0075425_100008723_pt1 | contig 10770 bp, 7 predicted proteins | sample SoiMethybrSBSTD4_FD_75300 | JGI IMG/M metagenome (GOLD analysis project Ga0075425, IMG submission 75300) | Bulk soil microbial communities from a Populus tree surrounding site in Tennessee, USA - Soil MetaG P. TD hybrid SBSTD4 | ecosystem: Environmental > Terrestrial > Soil > Tree plantation...
CCGCGTTCAATCTATCGAATGTTGACTGACTCTATCAACGATGGATATAGTCGAGGCGTGAAGCGCGAGATGCGGCCGCTGACTCCCGCCGAGTTCGAAGTGCTGCTCGCCCTCGCCGACGGCGAGAAACACGGCTACGCCGTCTTGAAGGCGATCGGGCGCGGGCGGGACGTGCCCGCCCTGGGACCGGCCACGCTCTACACCGTCATCCGGCGCTTCCTGGCCAGCGGCTGGATCGCGGAGAGCGCGGACCGTCCCGATCCCGCCCTCGACGACGAGCGGCGCCGCTACTACCGGCTGACCGAGGCCGGCCGCGCGGTGGCGCGGGCGGAGGCCGGGCGCATGGAGTCCGTCCTCGCCGACGCACGCGCGAAGCACCTCCTCCGCAAGCCGCGGCGCGCATGAGCCCCGAGCGCGCGATTCGCTGGCTGCTGCGGCTGCTGCCGTTCGACCTCCGCGCCGACCACGGCCGCGAGATGGAGCAGGTGCTCCGCGAGGGGCATCGCGAGGCCCGGGCCCAGGGGAGGAGCGAGGTCTTCGCCGTCTGGTGGCGCGCGCTCGCCGACATCGCGCGCACCGCGCCGCGCGAGCACGCGGCCCAGCTCGGCCAGGACGCGGGCTACGCCCTGCGCATGATGCGGAGGAGCCCCGGCTTCACCGCGGTCGCGGTGGTGACGCTGGCCCTCGGCATCGGCGTGAACAGCGCCGTCTTCAGCCTCGTCCATGCCGTGCTCCTGCGCCCGCTGCCCTACGGCGACCCCGATCGCCTGGTCGCCCTCGCGAACCGCTGGGACGGGAGCGCCGCCGCCGGGCTGAGCGATCCGGAGCTGATGGACTACCAGGAGCGCAGCCGCACCCTGCAGATCGCGGCTTCCGCTTTCTCGCCCGTGAACCTCGGGGCCGGCGGCGAGCCGGAGCGCCTCGCCGCCGCCGCCGTGACCACGAACCTGCTGCCCGTCCTCGGGGTGACGCCCGCCCTCGGACGCAACTTCCTCCCCGGCGAGGAGCGCGAAAACGATGGGCGCGTGGCCATCCTGACCCATGGCCTCTGGGTCCGCCGGTTCGACGCGGACCCTGCCGTCGTCGGGCGCACTATCCACGTCAACGGCGAGCGTTTCGAGATCGTGGGCGTCACTCCGGCCGGCCTGCTCCTGCCGTCCGATTTCCGCGGCGGCTCCGCGGAGATGCTGGTGCCGCTGGCGCTGGACCGCGCGGCCGCGCGCAACCGCCGCGGAGGACACTACCTCCAGTCCGTGGCGCGCCTCGCGCCGGGCGTCTCGCTGGACGCCGCGCGCGCGGAGATCGGCGTCGTCGTCTCCGGCCTCATCCGGGAGTACCCGGACCAGCACAAGCAGGGACACTTCGGCGTCTCCCTGGTGCCGCTGCGCACGGACCTCCTGGGGCCGGCGCGCCCCGTGCTCGTGGTGCTGCTGGGCGCGGTGGCCCTCGTCCTCCTCCTGGCCTGCGCGAACCTCGCCAGCCTGCTCCTCGCGCGCGGCGAAGCGCGCCGGCGCGAGCTGGCGGTGCGGGCCTCGCTGGGCGCCGACCGCTTCCGGCTCGTACGCCAGCTCCTGACCGAGACCTGCGTGCTCGGCCTCGTGGGCGGCGCCGCCGGACTGGCCGTGGCCTGGCTGTCCATGAAGGCGGTGCTCGCGCTCGATCCGGCCAGCCTCCCCCGCGCGCAGGAGGCCGGGCTGAGCGGGCCCGTCCTCGCCTTCACGATCGTGGTGTCCCTGGGCGCGGGGATCGTGTTCGGCCTGCTGCCCGCGACGCAGATCTCGCGCGCCTCTCTCGACGAGGTCCTGCGGGAGGCCGGCCGGTCGTCGGTGGGGGGGCGGGGCCGCCTGCGCCGGGCGCTGGTCGCGGCCCAGGTCGCCATCGCCGTCATCCTGCTCGTGGGCGCGGGCCTGCTCGTGAAGAGCTTCGCGCGAGTGCAGAGCACGCCCTCCGGGTTCGAGCCCGCGGGCGTCCTGACCTTCCGCACCACCGCGCCCCCCGCGCGCTACCGCGAGCGCGCGGACGTCAGCGCGTTCTATGCGCAGCTCCTCGCGCAGGTCCGGGCGGTGCCCGGGGTCCGCGTGGCCGGTGCGTCGACCGGCCTGCCCCAGTCCGTCAACTCCGGGGACTGGGGATTCGACATCGACGGCCGCGAGCCGGTGCCGGGAGCGCGTCCCCGCGCCGATTGGTTCGTGGTCACGCCGGGATACTTCGAGGCGCTGGGGGTCCGTCTCGTGAGCGGGCGCCTGCCCGCGGAGCAGGACGACGAGCGTGGGTCCGTGCTCTTCCTCAACGAGTCGGCGGCGCGCACGTTGTTCCCCGGCGAGGACCCGGTGGGGCACCGCGCGCGCCTGTCGCGCACGACGGGAGACGAGCAGCCCTGGCGCACGATCGCGGGCGTGGTGGCCGACGTGCGCCAGCGCGGCCTGGAGCGGCCGCCGCGTCCCGAGATGTACATCCCGCTGCCGCAGTTCCGTCACTACATGGCGCGGACGCAGGCCTGGAACATGACCGTGGTGGTCAAAGCATCCGTGCCTCCTCTCTCCCTGGCCGCGCCCATGCGGGCGGCGGTGCGACGGGTGGACCCCGAGGTGCCCACGGCCAGCCTGCTTGCCATGGACGACGTCGTGGGAGCCTCCCTGGCCGATCGCCGCCGCGACGCTTCGCTCATCGGCACCTTCGCGGTCCTGGCCCTGGTCGTGGCCAGCATCGGCGTCTACGGAGTGACGGCGTATCAGGTGGCGCGGCGCCGCCGCGAGATCGGCTTGCGTGTCGCGCTGGGCGCGGAGCGGCGGGACGTGGTGCGGATGGTCGTCGGGCAGGGCCTGCGGCTCGTCGGGCTCGGGATCGCGGCCGGCGTGCCCGTCGCCCTCCTGGCCGCGGGCGCGCTGCGTTCGCTGCTGTTCGAGGTGACGCCCCACGACATGCCGGTGTTCGCGGCCATCCCCGCGCTCCTGCTGATCGTGGCCGCCCTGGCCTCGGCGATTCCCGCGGCGCGGGCGGCCCGCATCGACGCTGCCGTCGCCCTGCGCAACGAGTAGGACGCCGTCCCGCCGCGCCGGGTGGATCGGGAGCCGGGCCCGGAATAGACTGCCGCCGCTCTCGTAATACTGGCGATGGCGGCCACGGCCACTACGACCGGGACCCCCTTCCTGCCCGCGGCGGAGGCGCTCTCTCCGGCCGCGCCGCGAGGCGGCCTCGATCCACGCCTCTACCAGATCGCCGCCCTCGCCGGCCTCCTCTTCTACGGCCTCCTGCGGCTCGATCTGGACCTGCGGCCGGGCCGGGCCGCCATCATCCTCACTTCCGTCGTGGCCGCGCAGTATGCCTGCACGCGGGCCTGGCGCCTGCCCTCCTTCGACGCGCGGAGCGCGCTCATCTCCGGGCTCTCCCTGTGCCTGCTCCTCCGGACGAGCTGGACCGTGATCGCCATCCTGGGCGCGGTGCTGGCCGTCGCCAGCAAGTTCGTGATCCGCGTGCGCGGCAAACACGTGTTCAACCCCACGAACTTCGCGATCGTGGTCCTGCTCCTGACCGGGCGGGCCTGGGTCTCGCCCGGCCAGTGGGGCAGCGCCGCTTTCTTCGGGTTCCTGCTGGCCTGCCTGGGCGGGGTCGTGGTCAACCGGGCGGCACGGAGCGACGTGACCCTCGCCTTCCTGGCCGCCTACGCGAGCTTGTTGTTCGCGCGCTCTCTCTGGCTGGGCGAGCCCATGACGATCCCGATCCACCGCCTCCAGAACGGCGCGCTGCTCATCTTCGCGTTCTTCATGATCTCGGACCCGCGCACGACGCCGGACCGGCGGGCCGGGCGCGTCCTGTTCGCGCTGCTGGTGGCGCTGGGCGCCGCTTTCGTGCAGTTCCGCCTCTTCCGCACCAACGGGCTCCTCTGGTCCCTGGCCGTGTTCGCCCCCCTCGTCCCGCTCATCGACTGGCTGCTGCCGGCCGCGCCGCACCGCTGGCCGGCGGGGCCGCTTCGGAGGTCTGAATGAAACGCTCGCTCGTCCTGGCCGTGCTGTTGACGGCCGCCGTGTCCGGTGACCGCCTCCTGGCCTTCTGCGGCTTCTACGTGGGGAAGGCGGACAGCAAGCTCTTCAACCAGGCCTCGCAGGTGGCGCTGGTGCGCGAGCGCGACCACACCGTGCTCACCATGGCCAACGACTTCCAGGGCGACCCCAAGGAGTTCGCGCTGGTGGTGCCGGTGCCGACCTTCATCGAGCGCCGGCAGATCGCGGTGGTGGACAAGGGGCTGCTCGACCATCTCGACGCCTTCAGCGCGCCCCGGCTCGTGGAGTACTTCGACTTCGACCCGTGCTCGCCCCCGGCCATGCCCGCGGCCGCGGCGAGGGGCGGCGGCGTGGACTTCATGAAGTCGGGGGCCGAGAGGCGCGGCGTGACCGTGGAGGCCACCTACACCGTCGGGGAGTACGACATCCTCATCCTCTCCGCGCGCGAGAGCAATGGCCTGGAATCCTGGCTGGTCGAGAACGGATACAAGATCCCGACCGGCGCCGCCCCCATCCTGGGCAGCTACATCAAGCAGGGGATGCGGTTCTTCGTGGCCAAGGTGAACCTCAAGGAGCAGGCGGCCCTGGGCTTCACCTTCCTGCGCCCCCTGCAGGTCTCCTACGACACGCCGAAGTTCATGCTGCCCATCCGCCTGGGCACGGTGAACGCGAAGGGTCCGCAGGACCTCTTCGTCTTCGCGCTCAGCCGCACCGGCCGCGTGGAGACCACGAACTACCGCACGGTGAAGCTCCCCACCGGAATGGACCTGCCGCTCTTCGTGAAGGCGGAGTTCAAGGACTTCTACAAGGCGATGTTCGCGGAGCAGGTGCGCCGGGAGGACATGCACGCGGTGTTCCTCGAATACGCCTGGAACATGTCGTGGTGCGATCCCTGCGCGGCCGATCCGCTGTCGAAGGACGAGCTCCGCAAGCTGGGCGTGAGCGTGGACAACGACAGCCAGCCGACGTTCGTATCCCGCCTGCACGCCCGCTACGACGCCGCCCACTTCCCGGAGGACCTCGTCTTCCAGGAGACGTCGAACCAGGAGAACTTCCAGGGCCGCTACGTCCTGCGCCATCCCTTCAAGGGCGCGTCGCAATGCCTGGAGGCGACGCGCTACGAGGGCGACCTCAGCACGCGGCGCGAGCAGGAGGCGCAGAACCTCGCGCAGCTCACGGGGTGGAAGATCGAGGACATCCGCCGCAAGGCCCAAGACGTGAAGATCACGGAGGCGGCCCGTCCGGCGGAGGCGCCGTGGTACCGGAAGCTGTGGGCGGCCGTGACGTGGGAGTAGGAAGCCCTAGAGCTTCTTCACCAGGATGCGGCTCCGCCGGCCGCTCTGCTCGTATTTCTCCCGGCGGGCGGGGGGCAGGTCATCCGGCGTCCCTTCCGTGAAGCCGCCCTTCGAGCCGAAGAAGTTGTAGGCCTGGGTCGAGAGGGCCAGGAGCTTCTCCAGGCCCATCTCTCGCGCGCGCTCCTCGACGTATTGGGTCATGCGCCGGCCGATGCCCTGGTTCTCGTGCGACGGCCGCACGCGCAGGCAGGCCACCTCGCCCTTCTTCTCCTCCGGGTAGACGTGCAGGGCCACGCAGGCGATCGGGTTCCGGTCCACCTCGTAGATGTAGTAGTCGTCGATCTGGCGCTCGATCGCAGCCTGCGATCGCGGTAGCAGCTCCTCGTTCTCCACCGAGGCCTGGATGAGCTGCTGGATGCTGCGGATGTCGCGGCGGCGGGCGCGGCGGATCTGGCGGTATTCGTTCGCGTAGACCAGGGTGCCGATGCCCTCGTTGGAGAAGACCTCGGCCAGCAGCCCCTCGTCCACGCGGCCGTTGATGATGTGCACGCGCGGCACTCCGAAACGGCAGGCGGCCACGGCGTGGCGCGCCTTGGAGACCTGCCCCGGGGCCACCTGGCCCTTGTCCAGCGCCCCCGAGAGCTCGTCCACGGACACCTGCCGGGCCACCGTCCCGTGGACGACGAGGCCGTCGGACGTCGTGATGTACACGAGCTTCACCGCGTGCAGGGCCTTGGCCACCTCCAGCGCGACCGCGTCCGAGTTGACGCGATAGGTCTTGCCGTCCCCGTCCATGCCCAGCGGGGGCACCACGGGCACGATCCCGTTGGACAGGATCGTCTGCAGCAGCTCGACGTCGATGCGCTCGACGCGTCCGGTAAAAAGATGATCGACGCCGCCCACGATCCCGTACGGGTGCGCGATGACCGCGTTCGTGCTGGCCGCGCGCAGGTCGGTCGCGCTGAGGCCTTCGAGGATCTCGTGGGTCAGCCGGTTGGCCGCGGTCAGCGCGAGCTGCAGGGTGGCGGCGTCGGTGACGCCCGATCCTTCGAGGTCGGATGGGGCGGACGTCTTCTCATCGGCCAGGGCCTGGATCTGCGCGGAGGCGCCGTGCACGAGCACCGTGCGCACGTTCAGCGAGCGCAGCACGGCCACGTCGAGGAGGATGTTGCCGAAGTTCTCGTCCCCGACCACGGCCCCGTCCGCGGCCACGACGAACGTCTTCTCGCGGAACTGGGGCACGTAGCGCAGGATGCCGCGCAGGTCGGTCGGTCTCATCGCGACCTCATTGCCAGAACTTCGTGCCTTGCAGGGCGGTGATGCCCACGCGTTCGGCCCGGTCCCCGATGTCGCCCGCGATCATGATGAAGTTCACGCCGTAGCGGTAGAAGAACCGGCCCTTGGCGGTGAGGGCCTTGCTGAACTGGTCGGCGTCGATCTCCGTGTCCCAGCGCGTGAGGAGGACGGTGACCCGGCGATCGCCGCTGACGTAATGATGGTAGACGTCGCCGACGGCCCCGACGGCCGCGTCGTTCGTCCAGCGCGAGGGCAGGAGGGCCCAGGGCACCTCGATCGACTGGCGCGAGCCGGTGAGCACGGCCAGGCCCAGCTCCCCGATCGATCCTTCCGCGACCTTGGCCCAGCCCGGACCCAGCGCCGCGGAGAGGTCGGGAAGCGTGAGGTGCTGCTCCTTGTAGCGCGCGCGTCCCACCCAGTACTGCTCGGGGTGGAGGATCTGCCGCGTGGAGTACGGCGGAAAGCGATAGGCTTCGTCGATGTCCTTGGCCTGCACGCCGCCGCCCAGATAGAACTCCCACGGCTTGCCCTGGAGCAGGAAGCTGAACCCGAGCAGATAGGGCAGGAGGAGCGTCCGCTGGGTGAAGGACGGCGCCACCTTCAGCGTCGCCGCGCGTTTGGCCTCCGTCCGGTGCAGCTCCGCCGTCGCCTTCTCCTCTCCCTCCTCGCGGCCGAGGTAGGCGAGCATCACGGCCATGGCCGAGCCTTCCACCACGGCGGTGATGGCGGTCGCATGGTCGGCGTTGTCGCCCGCCTTCTTGGCCAGGGACGCGAGGTCGTAGTGCTGGTCCTCGAGGGCGTGGGTCAGCTCATGGGCCATCACGCCCTTGGCTTCGTCCCGGGAGACGTGGTCGAGCAGGAAGAACGTGTTGGTCCCGTGTTTGTAATAGCCGGCCAGCCCGCTCTCCGCGAGGTCGAGGTACCCGGTGACGAGGTCGGTCCCGGCGGGAACGAGCCCCATCTGGATGTAGGCATCCTGCGTGTGGCGCGCGTCCTCCTGCACCTTCGGGTCGATGTTCGATTTGAACTCCGCGCGTGCCTCGGCGCCGCTGATGACCTTCACCGTGATCGGCGCCTTGAACTTCATGCCCCGGATGGTCTCGACCTTGGCGCTGACTTCCCGGGCGAGCGCTTCCGCCTCCGCCTGCGTGAGCGCGGTGACACGAGACGGCGGCGGCACGTCCGCCCGCGCACCCCTCGCGGGTACGAGCAAGACGCCGGCGATCACGGGTGCGACCCAGATCCTCACGGGCCGCGATTATAGCTGCCGGGCTACGAGCGCTGGCCGAAGTGCACGATCGCGAGGATCAGCCAGGCGACCCCCACGATGCGGAACAGCCAGCTCACGGCCCAGGTGCCGATCAGGGCCTGGATGTGGACGGGGAAGGGCGGGCGCAGGGCCGCGTCCGCGGGGGTGGTGCCGCGCGTGGCGAGCAGGCCGAGGGGCAGGACGGTCAGCGCGATGACCAGGCGGAACGCGTTCACGGCGTCGGGGTAGCGCCCGGCGTCGGCCAGCCCCGCCGCCATGGCCGCGGCCGCGAGGAGGAACACGGCCAGGGTGCCGAGGATCCCGATCAGGAGCAGTCGCCGGTGTGCGCCCGCCCAGGCGAGGAACCGGCGCGCGCGCACGCCGTGCGCCTCGCCGCAGGCCCGCCAGCGCGTCGTCCCCAGCGGCTCCTCGACGTCGAAGGCCGGACCCTCCGGCGCCGGCCCGCCGCACCAGAGGCAACGCCGTGAGGCGCGCGCCAGAGCGAAGGGCCGCGCGTAGGCGCGGTGGCTCAGCATCAGCGCCACGCCCAGTCCGAGCGACCAGGCGATACCGAGCGGCGCGCGCGTGAGCAGGAAGAGGACGAGCGGGACGGGCAGGAAAAGCACGACGCCGGGCAGGCGGTCGGACACGGGGGTGGATGGTACCCTTGGCGGCAGGTGAAGGGATGACGGTGGTGGGCCGCGGCCTCGTGGAAGGCCATCTCCCGGCGGAGGACGTCGCGCGCATCGCGCGGGAAGGGCTCGCGCCGCTTCCCCTCGACGGCCGGCGCGTCCTCGTCCTCATCCCCGACGGCACGCGCACCATGCCGATGCCCCTGATGTTCGACGTGCTCGAGAGGGAGCTGTCCGGCCGGGTGGCCGCGCTCGACTACCTCGTCGCCCTCGGCACGCACATGCCGATGGACGACGCCGCGCTGAGCCGCCTCGTGGGACGGCCGGTCGCGGACGGACAGGCGGGCCGCTCGCGGATCTTCAACCATCGCTGGGACGACCCGGCCACGTTCGCGAACCTCGGCGCCATCCCCGCCCGCGAGATCGCCGACCTCACGGCCGGCCGCCTGAACGAAGACGTGCCCGTCTCCCTGAACCGCCTCGTGCTCGAATACGACCACGTGCTCATCTGCGGTCCCGTCTTCCCGCACGAGGTGGTGGGCTTCTCCGGTGGCTCGAAGTACCTGTTCCCCGGTATCGCCGCGCCCGAGATCATCCACTTCACGCACTGGCTCGGCGCCCTCATCAGCAGCTACGAGGTCATCGGGACCGCGGACACTCCGGTACGCGCGGTGATCGACCGCGCGGCCGCGCTCCTCGACACCCCGGTCTCGCTCCTGGCCCTGGTGGTGACGCACGAGGGCGTGGCCGGCCTCTTCTGCGGCGACACCCGCGAGGCCTGGCGGCAGGCGGCCTCGCTCTCCGCGCGCCGGCACATCGTCTGGCTCGACGAGCCCGTGGACCGCGTGCTGGCGGTGATGCCGCGGATGTACGACGACCTCTGGACGGCGGCCAAGGGCATGTACAAGACGGAGCCCGCGGTCGCGGACGGCGGCGAAGTCGTGATCTACGCGCCGCACGTGCCCGAGGTCAGCTACGTGCACGGAAAGCTCATCGACGAGGTCGGCTATCACTGCCGCGACTACTTCCTCGGGCAGTGGGACAGGTTCCGGGGTTACCCGGGGGGGATCCTCGCCCACTCGACGCACGTGAAGGGCCTGGGCACGTACGACACGGCACGCGGCGTCGAGACCCCGCGCATCCGCGTGACTCTCGCCACCGGCATTCCGCAGGAGCGCTGCCTGCGCATCAACCTCGGGTACCGGGACCCGGCGCGCGTCGATCCGGCGCGCTGGTCGGACGAAGCGGGGCCGCGGTCCCTCGTCGTGCCCCACGCGGGGGAGATGCTGTACCGGGTGGGACGGCCGGCGACGTAGGATCACCTCGATGGCAAGGTCGCTGGATGTCAAGCTCGTCAAGCGTGAGCAGCTCACGGTGGCAGTGTCGGATCGGCTAGTGCCGCCGCTCAGGCACGAAACCGTCGCGAGCACTCTCGCGCGACTGCGACGCCGCGGCATGGCGACGCCAGCCGTACCGTCACTCCGTACTCGGTAAACCGCTCCTCTATCCGTCCCGGGACGGATAGAGTGGGGTGGTTTTCGATACGGTTGTGGCTAGCCGATCGGCGGGCCGGGCGGAGCTGGCGGCACCGGCGCGGGCTCTGCCGTCCGTCCGGGTCGCGTGAGGAAGCGCCCGATCGCCTCCGCCGTCGCGCGGCGGTCCGCCGCCTCCGTGCCTCGATCGGGAGCCGCGCGCAAGCGTTGCGCCAGGTCACGCAGCGCGGATTCGTAACCGGCGCGCACCGCCGCATCCGTCGCGCGATCGCCGGCCACTTCCATCAGCTTCGCGACCGCGACGTCCCGCACGGCGCGGCGAAGGGCGGCGCGCGAGCCCTCCTCGGGCGTAGCCACCACGAGCCGATCGACCAGCGCCCCCGTCACCTCCAGCAGCGACGGGTTCCGCGCGTCCTCCGCGTTGAAGCGCGCGAGCCGGGCCGCCCGCGCGGGATGCAGCAGGGACCCGAGCGTGATCGTAGCGGAGGCGCGCGCGGCCGCGATGGGATCGAAGACGGGCGCCGTCGCCCGCTCGAACCTCTCCGCCGTTCCCGTCCCGTAGCCGTTGGCGGGCGGAGGAATGAGGTCGACGATCCGCTGGGGCAGGGCGAGGAAGTCCGGCTCCAGGGTCGTGAGGGCCAGGCGCAGCGCCTCGCGCTGACGATCGGGGGCCACGATCCGCCGCACGGTGTCCGGCACGGCCTTGCCCGCATCCGGCCCGACCGCTTCGCGCACGGCGTAGGTGAAGAACAGCCCGCCCAGCGACTTCAGCGCGGCCTCGAGCTGGTACCGGTGGTGGAGGTA
>Ga0075425_100008726_pt1 | contig 10769 bp, 9 predicted proteins | sample SoiMethybrSBSTD4_FD_75300 | JGI IMG/M metagenome (GOLD analysis project Ga0075425, IMG submission 75300) | Bulk soil microbial communities from a Populus tree surrounding site in Tennessee, USA - Soil MetaG P. TD hybrid SBSTD4 | ecosystem: Environmental > Terrestrial > Soil > Tree plantation...
GCCGGACCCTTGCCGCCCGGGTAGTACTTCTCGACCGCGTCAGTGATCGCGATTTCGGAGGCGACGACCGGCTCCACCGTGTAGCCGGTCATGAACTTGATATCGTCCATCGCGAAGACGTTGGTGGGGTCCGTCATCGCGATCGTGAGCGTGCTTCCGGATCGGCTCAGCGGAATGATTTGGTACTTGCGGGCCGTCTCGGTTGGAACGAGCTTGACGATCGTCGGGTCGATCTTGAACTGCGCGAGGTTGATCGAGGGGACGCCGTACTGCTTGCTGAGAAGCGCGGTGATCTGCTCGTCCTTGACGAACCCCATCTTGACGAGGTTGTAGCCGAGCTTTCCCCCGTTGGATTTCTGCTGCGTCAGCGCCTGCTGCAGCTGCTCCGGGGTGATCAGTTTCTCCTTGAGGAGAAGTTCGCCTATTCGGACGGCCATGAAAGCTGGTAATTATGCTGAACTTGACAATTTATGTCAAAGCGTGACCTAAAATGTCACTCGCAGGGCAAAGCCCCAACCACGCCGCGAATCGTCGGTACCGACGGCCGCCGCAACATCAACGTATGTCCCCGCACGCACTGCCGCGCTTACACCGCCACTGAACGCGACCCTCGCCGCATCCAGCGTGTTCACGCTCGCGCCACCGCGGAAACCGAAACGCTTCCCTGTTGACCACCCTTCGCCGCCAACTGCGGCTCGACGCTCTTCGCTGCCCGTCGCGCCGATCGTCGTCGTCAGATCGAAGTCGGCCGCCACGATCGTCAAGTTCGACCGCGAGCTGAACGCGACCCCGGCGCGGAAGTGACGATCGAGCAGAGCCTCGTGGTCGCCCTCGCCGAAGGACGACTCGCTCACGTTTCGAACCATCAACCCCAATCGCAGTTGACCGAAGCGGGCCATTGCCCCAATGTCGAGCCCCGCATGGGTATCCGTCGGTCCATCCAGATCAGCGGCAGCATCGAGCGACGCCGCCGCTGCAGGTCGAACCTCCGCTGCGACACTCGCCCGAACGAGCTTTACCGTCGACGCCAGAACGAGATGGCGGCCCAACGATTGCCCAACCGTTGCGCCAAATTGGTTCAGGACGAATGACTGCAGACGGATATCCGTGGATCCCTCATCTTGTCGGCCGGCGGAGGGAGCGGCTGTAGTGGGAACGGGCCGTATTGCACTGACCTGCACGCGGTAATAGCTCAATGCGGCAGCCGGGTAAGCGATAGAAAATCCTCGGCTTCCGGTTTCCGATGCCGGCACCGCCCGCTCGGGGCCTGGCTGTCGCTGACTGCCGAACTCGATGATCGCGTTGAAGTACGGGCCGGAGGCGATGCCGGCGGGATTCCACCACGATGCGGTCGAATCGTCAGCGATCGCCGTGAAGGCTCCGCTCATCCCTTGGGCACGAATGCCAACGGCCTCACTCATCTGCGCCGAGGCGGCGGCCGCCGACACCTCGACCAGGGCGGCCGCAATCGCGGCTCGCACGAGCAACGTTTTTTTCATGGGAGTCAGCCGACGAGAACCGCTGCGGCCACGACCGTCGTCCACAAGCCCTTCTTGTCGCCCACGGCCGTCTGCGTGACGTTTTGCGTCCGGACGATTTGATTGGAGAGCCGGTACACTTCCTTCTTCTCGTCCCAGCTCTTGTCGGGATCGAATTCCAGGCCGAGCGTCGTCGCAAGCATCTCCGCCGCGAGCTCTTCCGCGTAGTCGCCGGCGATGTCTTCGCTCTCCCCGAAGCTGTGATGCTCCGAGAGGTAGCCGTACAGCTCTCGATCGCGCGGGATGGCGACGCCCACCGTCGCGGCGATCAGCCGATGCGGCTCGCGCGTTGCCGCTTCCGACATCACGACGAAGGTGACCTGGCCGGGCTCGAGGCGCTTCGCGCCCTGCGAGCGCGAGAGGATGCGGCACTTGGGCGGGAAGATGCTCGAGACGCGAACGAGATTACAGGCGGCGATGCCGGCCGAGCGGAGCGCCAGCTCGAAGGACGTGAGCTTCTCGCGGTGCTTCCCCACACCCTTGGTGAAGAACATCTCCTTGGGCACGAATCCGACCACGTCGACGCTCCTTGAGTTGGCCCACTGCCCGCGGTTCTTTCGCGCGAGTTTTGTTCCGAAGGAAAGACCTGCATGGTAAACACCAAGTTTCCGACTGTCAAGGAACCGTCGCCCTCCGACGTGCGTATAATGGTTAGGTCCCCTAAGCAAATGACCCGTGACCAGGCGCGAGAAAGCGCGCGCGACATCCTCCAAATCATTCCTTTAGTCATGCGCACCGTCGCCGCACAGCTGCGATCCGCTGGAGAGCTGCCCGCGCCGGCGCACTTCGGCCTGCTGTCGATCCTCAGCGAGCGACCGCGAATGTTGACGGAGCTCGCCTCGATCCAGGGCGTCAGCCTGCCGACGATGTCCAGCTCCATCAGCACAATGGAAGAGCGAGGATGGGTCCGGCGCACGGCGCCGACCGAAGAGGACCGCCGAGTCGCCATGATCGAGGTCACCGCCACCGGACGCGCGGCGCTGGATCGGGTCGCGCGGTCGGCGGAGATGCACCTGGCCGAAATGCTGGCCCCAATAGACATGCTTTCACGACGCCGGCTGCACAACGGCCTCGGCGTCCTACGCAAGATCTTCGCGCTGGAGACTGCAGTCTCCGCCGGCCGCCCAAAGAACCGCCGCGGCCGGCGATCGTATGGTGTCTAAGCACAAGCGAGAGGCCCAACGTGACACATGGACTCGCTCCTGAATCGACGGCGCCGGTCGCGAAAGGTCTCAATCTTCCCGCGCGCATCATCGGCGTGCTCACCGCACCGCGAGCGACCTATGCGGATGTGGCTGCGCGGCCACGGTGGTTCGGCGTACTGCTCTTCGTCGCCATCGTCGGATCCGCGACCGTTTTCACTTTCCTGTCGACCGAGATCGGCCAGCAGGCGGCATTCGAGCAGCAGCGGACGACCATGGAATCGTTCGGCGTGCGCATCAACGACGCACAGCTCGCCCGGATGGAACAGGGAATCAAGTACGCGCCGTACACGGCCGGGATCGGTCAGCTCGTGGCCTGGCCGGCCGTGGCCGCGATCATTGCCGGAATCGCGCTCGGAATCTTCAACGCGCTGCTCGGCGGCGATGCGACGTTCAAGCAGGTCTTCGCGGTCGTCATGCATTCCGACGTGGTGATGACGCTGTCGCAGCTCTTCGGCCTGCCGCTCGCGTACGCGCGCGAGTCGATGGCCAGCACGACGAGCCTCGGCGTCTTCCTTCCGTTCCTGGATGACGCCACGTTCCTGGCCCGATTCCTGGGTGGAATCGATCTGTTCGTCGTCTGGTGGGTGGTCAGTCTCTCGATCGGATTGGGCGTACTGTTTCGCCGGCGCACCGCGCCGATCGCCATCTCGATGCTGGGGGTCTACGGCGCGATCGCCTTGATTCTCGCGGCGATCAAAACGGCGGCTGCAGGAGCATAGATGTCTCGTAAGAATGTTCTCATCACGCTTGCGATTCTGCTGGTGGGCGCCGCCGTCGTCGGCGCCAACCTGTATTTCAAGAAGGAAAAGGGCGTCACGGTCACGACCGAAGCGATCAAGACGCGGGATCTCGAGGCGATCGTGTCGGCGTCGGGCAAGATTCAGCCGAAACGGCTCGTCAACGTCACGACCGAAACGCCTGGCCGGGTGGTCAACCTCGCCGTCAACGAAGGCGACCGCATCAAGGTGGGACAGTTCCTCCTGCAGATCGATCCGAAGTCGCTGCGGACCCGCGTCGACAGCGGCAGCGCGTCGCTGCAGGCCGCGGAAGCGTCGCTCGAGCAACTTCGGCAGTCGATCGAATCGGCGCAAGTGCAGTTGACGCAGGCGCAGCAGACGCTGACGCGGCAGCGGGACTTGTGGCGTCAGCAGCTCACGACGCGCGAGGCGCTCGACCGCGCCGAGAACGACGTCAAGGCGGCCGAGTCGGCGATTCGCGAGCGCGAGAAACAGGTGACCGCGCAGTCCAGCCGCATCAATCAGGAGCGCGCGGCCCTCGAGAGCGCGCGCTACGACCTGAGCAAGGTGCGCATCGAGTCGCCGATCGACGGCATCGTCACGCGCCGAAACATCCAGGAAGGCGAAACGGCGATCCTCGGCACGATGAACAATCCGGGCACCGTCCTGCTGACGCTCGCCGACATGTCGATCATCCAGGCCGAAGTGGAAGTCGACGAAACCAACGTGCCGCACGTGCAGATCAGCCAGCCCGCGAAGATCACGATTGACGCCATCCCGGACAAGTCGTTCAAGGGCCACGTCACCGAGATCGGCAACAGTCCGATTCAGTCCAATACGCCCGGCGCCTCGACCGGCACGCAGGCGACGAACTTCAAAGTCGTGGTCGTCCTCGATGAACCGGTCCCGGACGTGCGTCCAGGGTTCACGTGCACGGCCGACATCACGACGGCGACGCGGAAGGAGGTCGTGTCCGTCCCGATTCCGGCCGTCGCGGTCCGCGAGCTCGTCTACGACGCGAACGGCCAGGTGGTGAAAGAGCCAAAGAGCGACAAGCGACGCCGGCCCTCGTCATCGTCAACCGTCGAACCGGTCGCGTCCGCCGCGGAGCTGAAGCCGGGACAGACGCGCAAGGAGACCGAGGGGGTGTTCGTCGTCCGCAGTGCGAAGGCGGAATTCGTCCCGATCAAGATGGGCATCGCGGGCGACAAGTACTTTCAGGTGATCAACGGGCTGCAGCCGGGTGACCAGGTGATCACCGGCCCGTACAACTCCGTCCGCGGCATGCAGGACGGCGACGCGGTCAAGGTCGACAACAACATCAACAAGAAGTGAACAAGTTCCTCGACGCGGCGGGCATCGCGCTCGCCGCGATCTGGTCGGCGAAACTCCGATCGTTCATGACGGTGCTCGGCAACATCGTCGCCGTCACGTCGATCATCGCCGTGGTGTCGCTGATCCAGGGACTCAACGCGTCGGTGAAAACCGCGATCCTCAACCAGGCCGGCGCCGACTCCTTCAACATCCAGCAGTTTCCGATCACGCGCAGCGACGAGGACTTCGACAAGGTGCGCAACAACCCGCGCATCACGATCGCCGACGAGCGTGCCATCCGGCGCTACAGTGAGCTGGCGTCGGCGGTGATGGCCGACGCCATGTCGCAGGGCCGTATCACCTTCCGCGACAAGTCGATCGACCAGACGCGCATCCAGGGGGTGACCGGCGAATACGTCGACTTCTCGAGCTTCGATGCGGAACGCGGACGGCTGATGAGCCCGACCGAGGTGCAGACCGCGCGGCCGGTCGCCGTCCTCGGGTGGCAGACCGCCAACCGGCTGTTCGGCGCCGACATCGATCCGCTGGAGAAGGTCATTCAGATCGAAGGCGTGCACTTCCGCGTCGTCGGCGTCAGCGCGAAGCGCGGCGCGCTGCTCGGCCAGTCGCAGGACGAGTTCGCCGTGATTCCGCTCGCACAGTTTCAGATGATCTTCGGGTCGCGGCCGCGGCTGTCGGTGTCGGTGAAGCCGCGCGACGTCGCGCAGATCGGGCAGGCGATGGACGAGGCGACGCTGGCGCTGCGCATCGCCCGCCGGCTCAAGCCGAAGCAGCCGGACAACTTCGGCATCTTCACCGCCGACACCATCCTCGACATCTACCACTCGGCGACCAACGGCATCTTCGCGGTGCTCGTCGGCGTCGTCGGCCTGTCGCTCGTCGTCGGCGGCGTGGTGATCATGAACATCATGCTCATGGTCGTCACCGAGCGAACGCGCGAAATCGGTCTGCGCAAGGCGCTCGGCGCGCGCCGTTCCGACATCATGACGCAGATCCTCACCGAGTCAGTGGTGCTGTCGATGTTCGGCGGGATCATCGGCACGATGTTCGGCGCCGCGATCGCGACCGCCATCGCGAAGCTGACGCCGGTGCCGGCATCGGTGGAAACGTGGTCGGTGGCGCTCGGCATCGGCATCACCGCCGCGGTGGGCCTGTTCTTCGGACTCTATCCGGCGATGCGGGCCGCCCGCCTCGACCCGATCGAAGCCCTGCGCAAGGAATGAGGCTCGATCGATGGCCCTGAGGCTCGCGCTCGTCTGGGAAGTCATCGGGATGGCGTTCGACACCGTGCGCACGAACAAGCTGCGCTCGGCGCTGACCGTCCTCGGCGTGGTGATCGGGATCACGTCAATCGTCGGCATGACGGCGATGATCCGCGGCTTCGACCAGTCGCTGCGCGGTCTCATCCAGCAGCTCGGCCCCAACACGATCATCGTCTCGCGCTTCAGCGTCGCCAACTTCGTCAACGGCGACGAGGTCAAGGAGCTGCTCAAGCGTCCGAACTTGACCATCTCCGACGGCCGCGCCATCGAGGATCAGGCCACGACGCTGAAGACCGTGGACGTGCAGCTGGGCGGGGGCGGGCCGGGCAGCGTGATGCAGCGCGTCTTCTATCGCGATCTGCGCACCAAGCCGATCATCGTCTTCGGCACGACCGAGAAGTTTCAGGACGGCAACAACATTCCGTTTCTCGCCGGCCGTTTCTTCAACGGCACCGAAGTGCAGTACCGCAAGAACGTCGTGGTGATCGGCAACACGGCCTACAAGCTGCTGTTCGAGCCGTCCGGCATCGATCCGATCGGCAAGACCGTGCGCGTGGGACCGGAGCGGTTCGAGGTCGTTGGCGTCTACGACAAGCGCGCGGCCGGCGGCATCAACATCGGCGCCGACGATTTCGTGGTCATTCCCTACACCACCTACCAGCGCATCTTCGGCCTGCGCGTGGTGCGGATCATGCGCAACGCGACGCTCATGCCGATCGCGATCATGTTGGTGCCGCGCGAGGGCGTGTCCGTGGCGGCGGCCATGACCGACATCGAGCGGATCATGCGGAGCCGGCACGGCCTCAAGCTCGATCAACCGAACGACTTCGAGATGGTGACCCAGGATCAGTTCCTCAAGCTGTGGGATCGGATCAGCCGCGCGACGTTCTTCGCGCTCGTCGTCATCTCCTCGATCGCGCTGATGGTCGGCGGCATCGGCGTCATGGCGATCATGTCGATCACGGTGACCGAGCGCACGCGCGAGATCGGCGTGCGCAAGGCGCTTGGCGCGCGGCGCGCGGAAATCCTCTTTCAGTTCCTGATGGAGGCGGCATTCCTCACCTCGCTCGGCGGAATCCTCGGCATCGCGTTCGGCGGCGCCATCGGCTGGGCCGTGCATCTGCTCTCAGGCTTCCCGATCTCACTGCCGTGGTGGTCGTTCGCGATGGGCCTCGGCTTTTCCGCATCGGTCGGCATCTTTTTCGGGATGTACCCGGCCTTCAAAGCCTCGCGTCTCGATCCGATCGAAGCGCTGCGCTACGAATAGGCGCTCCCGGCCGCCGTCTTCGCTTGCGGGGCGTTACACCGCCGCAATATGATCGCCCTACGCGATACGTGCCGTTGGTGAGTTGGTGAGTTGGTGAATGGGTGACTTAATTCCAAATTAATTCACCAACTCACCAATTCACCAAACTCACCAATTTTTGGGTCTGGAGCCCCCTATATGAAGGTCTACGACGCGGCCAGCATCAGAAATGTCGCTCTCGTCGGTCACAGCGGATCAGGAAAAACCCAGCTCGCCTCAGCCATCCTCTCCGATTCCGGCATGGTCAATCGCTTCGGCAAGGTCGACGACGGCACCACCGTCACCGACTACGACGAGGAAGAAATCTCGCGCAAGCACACCTTGTCGGCGGCGCTGGCGTACGCGGAGTGGAGCAGGCAGAAGATCAACCTGATCGACACACCGGGCATGGGCAATTTTCTCGCCGACGCGCGCGCCGCGCTGCAGGTGGTCGACGCGGCATTGGTCGTCGTCGACGCCGTGAGCGGCGTGATGGTCCAGACCGAGAAGGTATGGGAGGCGAGCGACGAGCTCGCCTTGCCGCGCCTCGTCGTGCTCAATCGCCTCGACCGCGAGCGCGCCAGCCTCGAGCGATCGCTGGCGTCGCTGCACGCGTCGTGCAACCGCACCGTCATCCCGATCCAACTGCCGATCGGGGAGGAAAAGAATTTCAAGGGCGTCGTCGATCTGGTGACGAAGAAGGCATTCGTCTACACGAGCGACGAGAGCGGCAAGTTCTCCGAGAGCGCGGTGCCGGCCGACATGACGGCGGCGGTCAACAGCGCGCGCGAAGCGCTGATCGAGATGGTCGCGGAGAACGACGAGAAGCTGATGGAGAAGTTCTTCGAGGCCGGCACGCTGACCGATGACGAGCTCGTCAGCGGGCTGCGCACGGCGACGATGGCCGCGAAGATTTTCCCGCTGGTGTGCACCTCGGCGACGCTGAACATCGCCGTGCCGCAGCTGCTGGATGCGGTGGTCGCCTACCTGCCGTCGCCGGCGGATCGGCCCTACAAGGGCCTCGCCAAGGACGACAGCGAGGTCGCGAAGCAGGCGGACGACAAGGCGCCGGCCGCCGCGTTCGTGTGGAAGACGATCGCCGATCCGTTCGCCGGCCGGATCACGATGTTCCGCGTCGTCTCGGGCGCGCTCAAGGCCGATTCGAACTGCCACAACAAGACCCGCGACGCCGCCGAACGCTTCGGTCATCTGCTGCTGCTGCAGGGCAAGACGCAGACGAGCGTGCCGGAGATCAAGGCCGGCGATCTCGGCGCGGTCGCCAAGCTGAAGGACACGCTCACCAACGACACGCTCGGCGACAAGGGCGACCCGACGCGCTTCCCGGCCGTGAAGTTTCCCGAGCCGGTGCTCGCCTACGCCATCGAGCCGAAGAGCCGCGGCGACGAAGACAAGATCAGCACGGCGATGCACCGCCTCGAAGAAGAAGATCCGTCGATCAAGTACAGCCGCGATCCGCAGACCAAGGAGCTGCTGCTTTCAGGGCAAGGCCAGCTGCACATCGAAGTGACCGTCGCCAAGCTGAAGCGGCGGTTCGGCGTCGACGTCAATCTCAAGCCGCCGCGCATCCCCTACCGCGAGACGATCAAGGCGTCGACCGAAGCGCACGGCCGCCACAAGAAGCAGACCGGCGGCCACGGGCAGTTCGGCGACTGCAAGATCAAGGTCGAACCGCTGGCACGCGGCGCCGACTTCGAGTTCGTGGACGACATCTTCGGCGGCTCGATCCCGCGGCAGTTCGTGCCGGCGGTCGAGAAGGGCATTCAGGACGCGCGCGCCCGCGGCTACCTCGCCGGCTATCCGATGGTCGACTTCCGCGTGACCGTGTTCGACGGCTCGTATCACGACGTCGACTCGAACGAACTCTCGTTCAAGCTCGCCGGATCGCTCGCCTTCAAGGACGCCATGACGCGGGCGCGCCCGACGATCCTCGAGCCGATCATGAACGTCGAGGTCTACGCGCCGTCGGATTTCGCCGGGGATCTGATGGGCGATCTGAACGGCCGCCGCGGGCGAATCGGCGGCATGGACACGCGCGGCGTCATGACCATCATCAAGGCGCAGGTCCCGATGTCCGAGATGCTCACCTACGAACAGCACCTGACGTCAGCGACCGGCGGACGCGGCTCGTATCACATGGAGTACTCGCACTACGACGAGGTGCCGGCGCATCTTCAGACCAAGATCATCGCGGCCGCCAAGGCGGAACGCGCGGGCGTCGAAGTCGAGGAAGTTTGAAAAACAGAACCCGTCACGCCGCAACAGCGTGACGGGTCTCTGAATTGCGGATTGCGGATTGCGGATTGCGGATTGATTGGCGATTGAGTTATTTACCCTTCGACGAACCACCCATCTTCTTGCCGGCGGTTCCTTTCTTCGCCGCGCGTTTGGCGGCTTTCGCTTCGGTCGCGTGCGCCGATTCGGCTTCGGCGCCCGCCTCCTTCTTGCCGCCGCGCAAGCGCTCGGCCGCCGCGCGCAGCCGGCCGCCGACGCCCGACTTCGCCTTTGGCTTCTCGCCACCCTCGGCCTTCTTCGCTTCGGCTTCCGCCTTGGCTTTCGGATCGAACTCGCTGCCGATCAACTCGACCTGCGCCACCTCCGCGCTGTCGCCCTTGCGAAAGCCGAGGCGCAGCAGGCGGGTGTAGCCGCCCGGCCGCGACGCGAAGCGCGGCGCAATCGTATCGAACAGCTTGGTGACGACCTCGCGGTCCTGCAGGTCGTGCATCACGAGACGGCGAGCGTTCAACTCGTGTCCGTTCTGTTCGCCGCCGGCCACCCCGCGCTTGGCGATGGTGATGATCCGCTCGACGAACGGCCGCAGCTCCTTCGCCCGCGGCACGGTCGTCGTCAGATGCTCGTAGCGAAGCAGCGACGTCGCCTGATTGCGCAGCATCGCGAGGCGATGCTCGGTGACGCGTCCCAGCTTCCGGTGTGCGACTCGATGTCTCATAGCTGCATCCCTGGACGGGATTCGGGGTTCGGGATTCGGGATTCGGGCGAATCCTTAATCCCGCCGAATCCAAATCCCGAATCCCGAATCCTTACTCCTGTGCAGCAGCGGTGGGCTGATCGACCCTCATGCCGAGGCTCAGGCCCATCGTGTGCAGGATCTCCTTGATTTCGTTCAGGCTCTTCCGCCCGAAGTTCTTCGTCTTCAGCATCTCCGCCTCGGTCTTCTGCACGAGCTCGCGAATCGTCCGGATGTTCGCGTTCTTGAGGCAGTTGTACGAGCGGACCGAGAGCTCCAGCTCCTCGACCGACTTGTCGAGGTTCTCGTTGCTCGCGCCGGTGCGCGGTTGGTCGGCAGCCGCTTCGGCCTGCTGCTCGGCGCCTTCCTCGAGGTTGATGAAGATGTTCAGGTGATCGCGAATCAGCTTCGCCGCGAGCGA
>Ga0075425_100008727_pt1 | contig 10769 bp, 9 predicted proteins | sample SoiMethybrSBSTD4_FD_75300 | JGI IMG/M metagenome (GOLD analysis project Ga0075425, IMG submission 75300) | Bulk soil microbial communities from a Populus tree surrounding site in Tennessee, USA - Soil MetaG P. TD hybrid SBSTD4 | ecosystem: Environmental > Terrestrial > Soil > Tree plantation...
GCGATCTCGTGGGGGTAAGCAAAGCATTGGCTCCTTGCCTGGTGTTCCGATTTAAGACCCATGCCATTGACTGTATTGATCTCGAGTCGCACGTCGATCCACATTCCATCTCATCGTCAAGGTGGCTGTTGCTTGTCGGCTGGATAATCTCTCCGCTATGATTCTCAGTTCTTGAATTCGACCGTAAGGAGACAATATGGAGAGGACTTTGATCTTAATCAAGCCCGACGCGATTCAACGGGGACTTATAGGCAAGATCATCACGCGCTTTGAAGAGAAAGGGTTGAAGCTCGTCGGCATAAAATTCCTGAAGCTCAGTGACGCGCTCTTGAACGACCACTACAGTCATCTTGCGGACAAGCCTTTTTTTGCCGGCATCAGACGGTTTATGCAGTTGACCCCCGCCATCGCGATATGCCTGGAGGGATTGGACTGTGTTGAGACCGTTCGCAGCCTTTGCGGAATAACCAAATCGCGTGAAGCCGCGCCGGGGACCATTCGCGGAGACTGGGCGATGAGCATTCAAGCTAACCTCGTTCATGCATCCGACTCGATCGAGACAGCGGGGAAAGAGGTCGCTCGATTCTTCGACGCATCTGAACTGTTTGAATACCCGTCTGCGCTTACATCGACGATCTATTCCGAAGACGAACTCGGATAGCGGGCCTTTGCCTGGGCAGCGCGTTTTACGCAATGGCGGAGCCATACGACTTAATCACATTCGACTGTTACGGCACGTTGATCGACTGGGAAGCGGGCATCGTAAGCGCGTTTCAATCGGAGGCCGCGAAGGATCATGTTGAGCTTCGAGGTGATCAAATCATCGGGGCGTATGCCGGAGAGGAGCCCGTCGTAGAATCTGCACCCTACCGCTCTTACCGCGAGGTGCTGGCCGAAACGGCGACTCGTGTTTCGGCGAAGCTTGGCTGGAACCTGCCGGCGGAACGCGCGGGCTTCCTGGCCGCGAGCCTTCCAAAGTGGCAACCGTTCCCCGACACAAATCCCGCGCTTGAGAGACTTGCGCGCCGATTTAAGCTTGGTATTCTCTCCAACATTGATGATGATCTCCTGACCGCCACGCGAAAACACTTCACCGCGGACTTCGATCTGATCGTCACCGCACAGCAGGTCAAGTGCTACAAACCGGGTCTTGCGCATTTCAAGGAAGCGCTAGTCCGCGTCGGCGAGAAGCGATTGCTGCACGCGGCTCAAAGTTACTTTCACGACGTGGTTCCGACTAGAAAGCTTGGCATTCCGGTCGTGTGGATAAATCGCAAGGGCAGCCGCGTCGAACCGGACGGTCCGATTCCAACTCACGAGGTCAGAACGCTTGCGGAACTCGCGAATCTCCTGTGTGTTTGAAACCGAGCGCCTTCGTATCCCCGTATGAAGCGAGAGGCGAGCCATGGCTAGTTCACCAACACGAGTGGAAGAAGACGCAACAAGCGACTCATCGGCGGCCCGATCCGACGCCCCGCCGGTTCGGAAGCGACGTAGAGTAATCGTCAGGATTCTGCTGCTGATTATCGCCCTTGTATTAGCGTACACCGCGCTGGATCTCTTCGGGCCGCGTTCGTCTCGAATGCGCGGTTTCGATCCCAACGAAGTCGCCCGGCTCGAAACCGCGATGTGGCGGTCGTATTACGACAAGCAGCAACTTCAGCTCTACAATCAAATGACCGAGCTGCTCCGCAGCCAGTACAACCTGCCCTTCATCCGATCGAACACAGTCGCGTATCAGGCTGCCAGAGCCGCTTTTGTGTTCAAGGGCGGGCACAATCGGCAAGAGTACGAGAGGGCTCTCCCCTATTTGGTTAGCTTCTATGCCTCCGTTCGTAAAGTTAGCGACATTCCATTTGACGTCGATCGCGCGGCACATCTCGAGCTCGAGTGGTGGATCGTTCACCGCGAGCGGGAGAAGCATCTGTCCGGTGATTTGGCGGACGCGCTGGCCGCACTATCATCCGAGCTCTATCAGATGCCCGCCGAGCGATTCACCGAGCACGCGCGCCTCCGAGCGGAAGCGATGACCATTCGAGACACGAATGCGGATAAGGGCGGAGTGAGCGAAGGTGACTGGGCCAGAATCGACAAACTCCTGCACGCCTCCTGGCGATCACTGTTTGACGTGGTGAACGGTTGACGCCTTGAGAGTGCCCCGGGAGCGACCTGGAAACGCAGGCATCCTGCCTGCATCTTTCGTTAGCAGCAATTCGTTTCCCGCCCAAGCTGGTAGGCAGGATGCCTGCGCTCCCAGGTCCTATGCTGCGTTGCGGATTGCCTCGATCACCTCGTCGTCGCCCGGGCGGAAGATAGGTATTACCGATCTGCGGTAGCGAATCACTCCTCTCGGATCGATCACGATCACCGCACGTTGGGAACCGCCCAATAATGACTTCACTCTTAACAGTCCGGCCACTTCTCCACGCTCATCGGCGAGGAGTAACTGAGGCAAGCCGTGGTGCTCGACAAACTTCTTGTGCGATTCTACCGAGCCGACTGACACGCCTACGACTTCGGCCCCGGTTGTTTGGTAGTCGGCCCAGCGGTCGCGAATGCTGCACATCTGTTTCGTGCAGACCGGCGTTTCGTCCTTCGGATAAAACACCAGCGCAACGACTTTGCCGCGATGATCTGATAAGCGCCAGGTATTGTTGTTGCTGTCCTTCACTTCGAAGTCAGGCGCAAGCTGACCGACCTCGACGCCCGTCTGCGGTTGAGAAGCTGATGTACTCATAATCTGATAACCTCCTCCGACTTACTTGCCAATCGCGCCGTGCTTGCGAAGTATCTCTATCGTCCGATCAATCGGCAGAGCTTCGATAGTGTGTCCGCGCCCGGTTGTCGTCGCAGCTCGAAAGATCGAATTGTACACGGCTTCTTCGGTCGCTTCGATCACCGCAAGGAACAAGGGCGACATCCCATCGTTCGAAACCAGCTTTGCGTCGCGCGGGGTGTAAGGGTTTTCGGATGCGGCTCGCGCGCGAACTCTCAGTTCAATCGCGGTCGAAAACGCGATCGCATAATCGCCGCTTCCGTTGCTTGCGGCCGATCCGGTTCGGGCCAGCCCCATCATCGACCTCGCAGCCATTCTTCTCAGGTTTCGAGCGTCCACCGGCGCGTCAGTCGCGATTACGATTATGACCGAGCCATCCGCAGCGTCAGATCCAGGCACGCCTGGACCTTTGCTCCCTGTTGGCGACCTGGTCTCTTTTCCACGCTCGAGCTCCTGCTTCAGATAGTAGCGTCCCAACTCCTGTCCAACCGGCGCTCCCGCAATTGTTAGCACACCGCCGAAGTTCGTCTGGACCAGCACACCTACCGTGTAGCCGCCCAATGAGGCGGGCAGTCTTCGCGACGCACTGCCGATCCCTCCCTTGAACCCAAACGCCACCGTGCCCGTACCCGCGCCGACTGCGCCCTCTTCTACAGCGCCGACCTTCGCGTTCTTGATAGCGTTCAAGACGTCATCGCGAGTTACGTGTCGGCCGCGAATGTCATTCAAGTAACCGTCGTTAGTCTCGCCGACGAGTGGGTTAGCTGACTGCACGTCCTCGTTGCCTGGCAGCGCGAGCACGTAGTCCAACACCGCGTCCGCCGCGCGAGGTACGCTTAGCGTCGAGGTCAGCACAATCGGCGTTTCAATCTCACCGAGTTCGTTCACTTGAGTCGAGCCCGCGAGTTTGCCGAACGCGTTACCGATGAATACGGCGCCAGGGACCTTCTCTCGAAACACGTTCCCCGGGTGCGGCATGATCGCGGTTACGCCTGTGCGGATATTGTCTCCTCGAATGATGGTGGTGTGGCCGACCTGAACTCCCGCGACGTCAGTTATCGCGTTAAGCGGTCCGATGGGGATCACGCCAATTGTAAGGCCGATGTCTCGCGCGCGAGGTCGCTCGTTCCTTTGCATTGCCAGTCCAAAGCAAGTCAGGGACAGAGTAATGCCAATGATAAGCGATTTCAATCTAACCCCTCCCGGAAGTTCGACAAACCCCACTTTGTGGCTTCGCAGGTTTCGTTTGTCGCGAACCTCGGCGGCCACAAATAGCAGCGACAAACTGAAGTTTGCCGAGCGCCTCCCGAAGATTACTAGTGATTTCCGCGTACCCATGATTTATCATCTCAGCGCTGTCACTTCAATGAAGGATTCGAGATTTCACGTTCCACGACCTCTCGAATTCAGAATGCCCCGCCTCCGCTCCCGATTATAGGTTAGTCATTATTGATACGAACCGGCGCAGCCAGTGTGGTTGGGCGTCGCCAGACTAATAAGGCTTTCGGAGGCAGGATGCTCCAGTTCACGTTCGACGACGTAACCCAAAGCGCTCTCATCAACGAGGGGTTTCTCACAGAAGAGCAGCTATCAAAGGCGCGCAAGATCGCAGACCAACTCGGCGGCCAGACGACCATCGGTGACGTGCTCCTCGATATGAACTTGATAAGCAGGCAGCGTCTCGACGAGTTCGTGCGGCGCCATCGAAACCGGCTCAGCATCAGCGACATTCTCATAAGCCGGCACCTGGTCACCGACGACGACGTGAGGTCCGCCCGCGAAATTCAGCGAAAGTCCACGCCAAAAGCGAAGCGCATCGGCGAAACGCTCGTGGAGATGGGGCTGATCGAAGAACGCCATGTTGTTGAGGCGTTGGCCGAGAAGTTTCATCTTCCGCTCGTTGATCCGGACATCACCGAGATCGACTTCGACCTCGTGCGAAAGGTTTCGCTCAAATACCTCCGCCGCCAGGTGGCGCTTCCGATCGCGCTTGAAGCAGGCGAGCTGCACCTCCTTGTCGCCGATCCGACGATGACGGCCTTTATCGAAGAGATCGAACGCCTGTTCACCTGCCACGTAAGGCTGGGGTTGGCTACAAGCGCAACCATAAGTCAAAAACTTGACCTGGTCGACGCTCTGCTTCAAAGCAAAGACGCCGGAATCGGCGACTATCAAAAGGTCAAGTACCACAATCTTGAACCGCAGGCTCAAACAGGCGAAGACCGCGTCGTTCAGATGGTCGATCAGTTGATACGGTCGGCGATCGAAGAAGGCGCGTCCGACGTTCACATCGAGCCGATGGCCAACAAGCTGCGCATTCGATACCGCATAGACGGGGTCCTCGTTCACAAGCTGGACTTCCCGCGCGACTACACCCCGCGAATCATCTCACGCATAAAGATCCTCGCGGATGCCGACGTAGCCGAACGCCGTAAGCATCAAGACGGCCGAATCTTCGTCAAGACCGATAAACAGGAGATCGACATTCGCGCGTCATTTTACGCGACGGTCTTCGGCGAAAACGTCGTGCTCAGGATCCTCAACAAGGCATCACTGATCGGTCTCCAGGAGCTCGGTTTCGCGCCAAACATTCTTCGGCTGTACAGCGAAGACGTGCTTGCGGCGCCCTCGGGCATCACATTGATCACCGGTCCTACGGGATCGGGCAAGACGACTACACTTTACAGCTCGATCGACCACTGTAATGATCCATCCGTCAAGATCATCACCTGCGAGGATCCGGTCGAGTACGTCATCGACGGGATCTCGCAGTGCTCGATAAACGAGAAGATCGGATTGGGCTTCAACGAAACCCTCAAGTCGATAGTGCGACAGGATCCGGACATCATCGTCATCGGCGAGATTCGCGATAGATTCTCGGCGGACATCGCCGTGCAGTCCGCCCTTACCGGACACAAGGTTTTCGCGACATTTCACACCGAGGACTCTGTCGGTGCGCTGGTCCGGTTGATTAACATGGAAATCGAGACCTCGCTGATCGCGTCCACGATTGGAGCGGTGCTGGCGCAGCGGCTTGTGCGCAAGGTGTGTTCAGGCTGTCGCATGACGTACGCGCCCGAAGACCGTGTGCTTCGCCGCTTCGGATTGAAGCGCGACGACATCAACAAGTTCACGCTGTGGCGAGGCAAGGGATGCACGGGTTGCAACTTCACTGGCTATCGTGGACGTCTTGGGATCTACGAACTGCTTGTTCCGAACGTCGATATACGAGATGCGATACTTCAGAAACGAACAATGCAAGAGATTCGTCAGATGAGCCTTGATTCGTGCGCGTTGTGCACGATGCAGGAGGACGGGATGGTTAAGGCTCTTCGTGGAGCGACGACGCTCGAAGAGGTGCTGGAGAACGCCCCGCGCGTTTTCCATCAAAGGCCGCTAGAAACGCTGCTCAGCATTGTTGGATGAACCCACGCATATGGAACCACTCGATATGGCCTTGCCCGGCTCTCGTTGTTAAACTGTGACTCGTTCTACCGATAAGCGGCGAATCCCTGAAGTTTTTTTGTGCGTCCTCTCCGTCAGTATCAGGTAGGACGGAAACCACGAGCTCACAGACAAACCCGCCATCACAAACAGGTCGGTTTCTGTGACTAAAACGGAGCTACACATGAAGCGATTAATCGAATTTCAATCCGAAGACGGTGGCATTATCTTGATGGAGGTAGATGAGCCGGAGAGCGAAGGTATGGTCCGGGTCGCTCGTCCAGGCGAAATTGCCGAGAGAGCGAATCAAACATTCGAGTCTGCTCTGGAACGAATCAAGCCCGCCGCCGCCGCCATAGTCGAAAAACTAAGGGATCTGAGCGTACCCCCGGATCAGGTCGGCCTTGAGTTCGGGATCAAATTCGGTGCAAAGGCAGGCGCGTTCTTCGCCTCTGCAGACACTGAGGCGAATTTCAAAGTGACGTTGACCTGGAAGCGTGAGGAGCAGAAAATCGGCGGCTAGGACGAGAACTAGGTGCCGGCGAGAGACGATATGGCCGATCAGCTCAAAGCATCCATTGTGCGGATCGTCGGCACAAATGACCTGATCGTTGGTGCCGGGTTTTTGGTTTCTGAAAGGCACGTACTCACGTGCGCCCACGTCGTCGCGGCAGCATTAGAGATTCCGGATGACACTGAAGTTATGCCTGCCACACAGATCCGGTTGAATTTCCCTCTCATCGCGCCACAGGATTTTAGCAGCGCGCGCGTTGTCTTCTGGAGACCGGTTCGATCTACCATCTCCAATGCATCTGATCGCACAGAGGACATCGCCGCTCTGGAACTAGACGCCGATTTGCCGCAGGGAAGTCATCCCGGACCTATCATTGCAGTCGACGATTTGTGGGGACACTCCTTTCGGACGTTCGGTTTTCCTACGGCGCACGACGATGGCGTCTGGGCCTGCGGGGTCCTTCGCGATGCGCAGGCCAACGGCTGGATTCAGATAGAGGTGGACAGGGCCACAGGGTACTCCGTGGCGCCCGGATTCAGCGGCAGTCCTGTATGGGATGAAAAGGCCGGAGGCGTCGTAGGAATGGTCGTCGTCGCCGACAAACGGTCCGATGTCAGGTCTGCTTGCATGATTCCCGCCGACACGCTCATCAAGGCCTGGCCAAAGCTGCAAATAGAAAACGCTCGGCCGCACGAACCAACCGGACGGTCTGACCTTGACAACAAAGAACCGCGTCGCAAAGTGGGCGGGCGAAGGATAGACGCGACTATTTATTTCAAGACTCGGAACCCCCAACAAAAACAGGTTGGCGAATACCTGGCGAGTTCTTCTACGCGAGTCGTAAGCGTAATTGGCCGGGCGGGGATCGGCAAGACCGCGCTTGCGAGCAAAGTGCTGAACGATCTGGAGCAGGGGCGATGGCCTCATACCGAAGATAAAATACCCGTTGAGGGCATTGTTTATCTGAGCACTCGCGGCGGCGATGAGATTACTCTCGGGCAGTTGTTTCGCAGTTGCGGAGAGATGCTTGGGGACGAGGACAACAAATCTCTCGACAAGATCTGGAAGAACTCGCGCATTAAGATCAAAGACAAAGTGCAACGCCTTTTGGAAAAGCTGGAAACCGGGGGGCCGTACGTTATCTTGCTCGACCACGTCGAAGATCTGCTCGAGGAGGGACACTTCAAAGACGCAGACCTCAGAACATTTTTTGAATCGAGTCTGAATGCTTCACAGAGCGCACGATTGATTATTACGTCGCGCGATCCCCTGACCTTCCCGATAGAATACAATGCATACGATCTAAAGGTCCCTCTGCTCGAGGGGCTGCCTATTGTGGACGGGATAGCGATGCTGCGCGATCTTGACCCCAGCGGAGAGGCGCGGCTGCGCAAGGCGGACGACGCTCAGCTTGCCCGCGCCGTCGAGCGCGTGCACGGAGTGCCACGCGCGCTTGAAGTGCTCGCCGGCATTATGAAGGACAAAAAGATGGCGACGCTCGACAAAATATTGCAGCAGTTTTACAAACAGACAAACGTCGTCAACCTCCTGATCAAGGAAGGATACAACCGGCTCGACACTAGCGCGCAGAATGTGATGGAAGCGCTCGCGGTCTTCGGATGTCCGGTGCCCACCAACGCTGTAGATTATCTGCTGAAGCCGTTCAGGCCGGACATTGATGTGACCGCGGTCCTCGAGCGGCTACTGAGCATTTACATGTCTAAAGCGTCCGATGACCGCGAAACGGTTTGGCTGGACGCGATTGACCAGGAATACGCTTACAGCGAATTGCCCGAGCAGGGTGATTACAGCCGCACAACGCTTGAGCGCCTCGCGGCCGATTATTACAAGGCCCGAAGAACGCTGCGCGAGAATTGGCGCACCATTGAAGACGTAAGGCCTCAGCTCAGAGAGTTTGAACATCGAGTAAAAGCGGATGACTATGAAGAAGCAGCAAGGGCGTTGAGCGATATCGATGTTGATTTCCTCATATGGCACGGTCACGCGCAGCGCGCCCTTGATCTGCACAATAAACTCGAGGGCAAACTAACCGACAAGCGCCTGCGGATGCTTCACGCTTACGCAATCGGAAACATTCGCCAGGTTCTAGGTCCGTTCAGCGAGGCAACAGACTGCTTTGAGGAGGCGCGAAAGTTAGCGCGTGAGATCGGCGATAAGGAGATGGAATGTGACGCCACTGGCTGGCTTGGTGAAACGTGCCGGCGCCTGGGGCAGTTAGATACGGCTATCAAGCATCTCCAGGAAAGCGAAGCGATGGCCCGCGACCTCAACATTGGAAGGAAAGAATCCGGGCATCTGTTGAGCTTGGGGCTGGCATGCATCTATCTCGGAGACATAAAAGCCGGCATCAAGCACGCAAATCGGCTGATGGAAATATCTTCCGGCGCCAATGATAAGTTCTCCGAGGCCCAATCTCATGATTGTTTCTCCCTCGCCTATCTGGTGCTCGGTCGTCTGGATGAAACAATACAACATTCCGACAAAGCTATGGCCCTTTACCAGGAGATGAACGACCGGAACGGACCGATGTATGTGCTCAATGTGCGCGGAATGGCTTACATCGGTTTGAATCAACTGAGCGAGGCGATTGAGACGCTCCAGCAAGCGCACCAGATGGCACACGAGGATTCTTACGCTCGACTTGAGGGATTTTGCTTGTTTAATCTTGCCTGCGCTTATCGGAAGCGAGGCGAGATTGATAAAGCATTTCAATCAGTTCGCGAAGCATCGCTGCTACTGGCGGAAATACAGGCAGCCGAAGGCTCGGCGGCTAACGCCTTGGTTGACGCGATTCGCGCAGCGAATGAGGGCCGCATTTTGGACGAAGCTCTCGCGTTATTGGACTGCGCAAGGTATTCCATGACTGCACCCGATATCTACGATTCAGATTATTTCGCGGAAGAGGCGCGCAGTATTGCTGAAGCCCAGGGACGGGCAGATTTGATTGCGAGCGCGGAACGGATGATTGACGAGAACAAACGTAGACTCATTCTCCCGGATTAAGAGAAGCCACTCGTTATTCGTAATTGCCTGGAGAGACTTGGGGCGTCGATCTACCTCCACTATCTACACGTCAATAAGTGGTTCTCATTCCCAGAAACTCGGTGGGAGGCCGACACAGGAGGATTGATGGATCTTGGCATTCGAGGAAGAGTGGCCATCGTAGCGGCTGCTTCGGGCGGGCTCGGAAAGGCCACGGCGATAGAGCTGGCGACCGAAGGTGCGTGCGTCGTGATCAATGCTCGCAACGAAGAGCACTTGCGAAACGCGGCCGTTGAGATTCAATCGAAAACCGGCGCAGAGGTCATGGCGATCGCCGGCGACGTGACCAGGGAAGGACTCGTCCACCAGCTGGTCTCCGAAACAAAAACCAGGTTTGGAAGCGTCGACATCGTGGTCGCTAACGCAGGCGGCCCACCCGCCGGGTTCTTCGATGACTTCGGCGCGCAGCATTATCGCGACGCAGTCGAGCTCAACCTCATCAGTACGATCAATCTCTGCCGCGAGGCCGTACCTCACATGCGCGAGCGAGGATGGGGCCGGATCGTCGCGATCACTTCGATTGCAGCGAAGCAGCCGGTTGAGAACCTGATTCTTTCGAACACCGCTCGCGCGGGCGTGTTGGGATTCATGAAGAGCCTGTCTCAACAGATCGCAGCGGACGGGATAACCGCGAACACCGTCTGTCCGGGATATCACTTGACTGAACGATTGACGAACCTCTCGTTATCGATTGCGAAGAACGAAGGCGTCAGCGTCGAGGACGTTTATGGGCGCTGGGCCGCGTCGACTCCGATGAAGCGAATCGGCGATCCAAGAGAATTCGGGGCGGTTGTCGCCTTTCTATGCTCGGAGCGAGCCAGCTATTTGACGGGCACAGTGATCCAGGTAGATGGCGGCGCATATCGGGCGCTGTTTTGACGCAGTGATGGGTTCTGCACTTCATTGGTTGGCGTCACCCTGCATAATGATCTCTCAGATTCGCGAGTACAAAGCGGCCGACTTCGAGCGGCT
>Ga0075425_100008728_pt1 | contig 10767 bp, 5 predicted proteins | sample SoiMethybrSBSTD4_FD_75300 | JGI IMG/M metagenome (GOLD analysis project Ga0075425, IMG submission 75300) | Bulk soil microbial communities from a Populus tree surrounding site in Tennessee, USA - Soil MetaG P. TD hybrid SBSTD4 | ecosystem: Environmental > Terrestrial > Soil > Tree plantation...
AGGTTGGTCCAGAAGGCCACCAGCGCATCCGCCTTGTCGAGGGAGAAATCGTCGACCTCGGTGGGGTGGAGCCGGTGGGCGAGCCGCATGGCCTCCTCGGCGCGCGCCATCGCCTCGGGAAACGCGCCGCCGGGCGCCAGCTTGATGGAAATCGTGGTGGTGAGCCGGCGCCCGTAGATGGCCTCGAAGGTGGTGATCGGCATCAGCGCGAAGCCGTCGAAGGACTGGCCCAGCACGCGGCCTTTGCGGCCCACGACCCCCTTGATCACCATCTCCTTCCCGCCGACCCGGATCCGCTTGCCGACGGCGAATTCGGGGCCGTCGAAGAGCTTCTCCGCCACCTCCGCGCCGACCACGACCACCTGACGGCGCTCTTCCACGTCGGGCGCGGTGAGCGGCTCGCCGGCGGCGAAGCGGTAATCCTGGACCACCTGGTATTCCGGTGTCACCCCGAACACCGTCACGCTGCCGATGGTGCGGTTGCGATAGACGATGTCGGCGATCGGCGTCGGCCAGCCCGACTGCAGCGACACCGCCTCCGCGTCGGGAAAGGCGCGGCGCACCATCTCGGCATCTTCCCTGGAGATGATGGGCCGCTTGGCGATCTCCCGCATCAGCGAATCGTCGAGAAAGCCGACCTGCAGCGGGGTGCGGCGCACCTGAAAGGTGTTGGTCCCGATCATCGCGCTGCGGAGATTGTCGCGTACGTAGGAGTTCATGCCCTGGATGATCGCCACCACGGCGACCAGGAAGCCCACGGACACGATGATGCCGAGCAGGGTGAAAAAGGAGCGCAGCTTGCTCGTCCGGATCGACTCCAGAGCCAGCAGAAACGCTTCGAGGAAGGGCATGGCGAAAAGTAACCAGTGGAACCGGTGACCGGTTACCGGTTACCGGTCACTCGTAGCGCAGGGCCTCCACCGGATCGAGCCGGCTCGCTTTGGTGGCGGGGTACATCCCGAAGAACACGCCGGTGACGGCCGAGGCGAGCACCGCGGCCACCACCGACCACAGCGGTACCGCCGCGGGGATCGGGGTGAGCGAGTTGATCGCCCAGGAAATCAGGGCGCCGAGGGTCATCCCGACCGTCCCGCCCAGCAGGGTGAGCGAGGCGGCCTCGACCAGGAACTGGAAGAGGATCTCCCGCCGGGTGGCGCCCAGCGCCTTGCGCACCCCGATCTCGCGGGTGCGCTCGGTCACCGAGATCATCATGATGGCGATGACCCCCACGCCGCCGACCAGCAGGCCGACGCTGGAGAGGGCCAGCATCACCAGGAAGAAGCCGCTGGTGACGCTGTTGAAGGTGTCCATCAGCTTGTCCTGCGTGACCACGGAGAAGTTGTTCTCCTGCGAGGGCTTGAGCCCGCGCTTGATGCGCAGCGCCGCGATCACCTCGTCCTGGGCCTGCGCCACGGTGGCCGAATCGGTCGGCATGACCACCATGTTCATCCAGCCCTTCTGGTAGTCCGCCACTTTGGTGAACGTGGTGTGCGGGATCATGATTTCGGGGTTCGAGCTCTCCCCGAACAGGCTCGCCGCTTCGGTGTAGACCCCCACGACGGTAAACGGCATGCCGAACACCTTGATCCGCTTGCCGATGGGGTCGAGCCCCGCAAAGAGCGAACTCGCCGCCTTGTCGTTGAGGACCGCCACCTCGGAGCCCGCCGCGAACTCGATCTCGGTCCAGTTGCGTCCCGCCGAGATGGTGCCGCCGGAGACCAGCGTCCAGTTGGTGCTGAAGCCGGTCACCCCGACACTGGAGAGCTTGGTGTCGCCGTAGCTAGCCGGGCCGCCGGTCCCCTCGCGATAGCCAACGTCCTTGATGGAGGGCAGGGTCTTGAGGAGATTGGCTTCCTCGACGGTCAGCCAGGGATTGCGGCGCCAGGGCGACATCTCGTCGGAGCCGTCGCTGATGGTGATCCCGCCGCGGAAGAACCGGAACACGAAGAACGTCTTGGGGCCGAGCGTCTCGAGCTGGTGCGCCACCGCGCGATTGATGCCGGTGATCATCGAGGCCATGGCAATCACCACCATGACGCCGATGGCGACGCCGAGGATGGTCAGGGCCGCACGGGTCTTGTTGGCGCGCACCGAATCGAGCGCCATGCCCATGCCTTCGAGCAGCTGCGCGGGGGAGCCTCTCATTCCTGCCTCAGGGCTTCGATGGGATCCAGCTTCGCGGCGCGGGTGGCGGGATACACCCCGGCGGTCATCCCCACCGCGACGCCGAGGAAGACGCCGAGGCCCACCGACCAGGGGGCGATCGCCGCGGGCAGCGGGGTGGTGGCCCGCACCACGAAGGCGAGGCCGATCCCGGCCAGGATCCCGATCGCGGCGCCCACGGTGGAGAGGGTGGCCGACTCGACGATGAACTGCGCCAGGATGTCGCGCCGCTTGGCGCCCAGCGCCTTGCGGATGCCGATCTCCCGGGTGCGCTCCGCCACCGCCATCAGCATGATGTTCATGATGACGATCCCCCCCACGACCAGCGAAATGGCCACCAGACCCGGCAGGGCGGTGAACAGGATGGCGGAGATCTTCTTCCAGCCCTCCAGCGCCCCCTCCGCGGTCTGCATCGCGAAATTGTTCTCCTGCCCCGGCTTGAGGCGGCGCTGGATGCGCATCAGCTCCTCGACTTCACCCAGGGCGACCTGCATCGAAGCCACGTCGGCCGTCTTGATATGCAGCTCGTCCATGAAGCCCAGGTTGCAGGCGACCCGGTGCACCGGCGCATCGAAGGGCACGATCACGAACTTGTCGAGCGAAATGCCGAACAGGCTGCCCTGCTTCGCCACCTTGCCGACCACGCGGTAGGGGATCCCCTCGATGGCGATGTTCTTGCCCAGCGGATCGGCGCCCTTGAAGAGCTTGTCGCTCAGGTCCCAGCCGACCACGGCGACCGCTTCTCCGAGCCGCGCTTCCTGCGGCGTGAAGACACGGCCGCCGTCGAGGTCGAGGTTCTTGATCTGGAAGATCGGCGCGTCGGCGGTCCAGATGTCGACGCCCTTCGCGGTCTTGCCGTTCCAGGAGACCGGAAGGTTCTCGCTGCAGTAACGCGAGTAGATGGCGGGCGTCGCCATCTTCGCTTGGAGGTAGTTCGCCTCGGCGTAGTTGATGCGGGGCCGCCGCATCCATTCGCGCCAGGTCTCTTCGGAGATGTTCCCCATGTTGAAATTGGGGACCCGCCGCAGCTGGAAGGTGTTCAGGCCCACCAGCTTGTTGGCGAACTTGTCCTCCATGTACACGTTCATGCCCTGCACGATCGACACCACAGCGATCAGGAAGGTGACCCCGATCAGCACCCCGATCAGCGAGAAGAAGCTCTTGAGCTTCTGGGTGCGGATGGTCTCGAGGGCTTCCCCCACCGCGTCCTTGATCTGCATCAGGCGGCGGCCCCGCTGCGATTGGGCAGGTCGCTGGCGATGCGGCCGTCGCGCAGCACCACGATCCGCGCCGCGTGGGCGGCGATGTCGGCCTCGTGGGTGACCATGATGACGGTCTGCCCCTGCGCGTGCAGCGTGGCGAAGACCCGCATGATCTCTTCGCTGGTCGCGCTGTCGAGGTTGCCGGTGGGCTCGTCGGCGAGCAGGATGGCCGGGTTGTTCACCAGGGCGCGCGCGATGGCCACGCGCTGGCGCTGCCCGCCGGAGAGCTCGTTGGGCCGGTGGTCCATCCGGTCCCCCAGGCCGACCCGCTGGAGCGCCGCTTCGGCGCGCTGGCGCCGCTGCCGCGCGGAAATGCCGCCGTACACCAGGGGCAGCTCGACGTTCTGCCGCGCGGTCGCCCGGGGCAGCAGGTTGAAGGTCTGGAACACGAAGCCGATCTCGCGATTGCGCACCCGCGCCAGCGCGTCGTCGGCCATGCGGGAGACTTCCTGGCCGTTGAGCCAGTATTCCCCGCCGGTCGGCGTGTCGAGACAGCCGATCAGGTTCATCAGGGTGGATTTGCCCGACCCCGAGGGGCCCATGATCGCCACGTACTCGTTGCGACGGATCTCCAGCGTCACGCCGCGGAGCGCCTGGACCGTCTCCGCGCCCATCACATAGGCGCGGGACAGGTCGCGGAGGTGAATGACGAGGTCGCTCATGGGGCCGGCTTGGCGCCCGGTGCGCCCTTGACGTCCTTGACGTCCTTCGCGGCGCGCACCCGGGTGCTGTCCTTGAGGTCGCGCACGGCCTGGTAGGGACCCGCCACCACGGTGTCGCCGGCCTTGAGCCCGTCGAGCACCTCGAAGTGCTCGTCCCCCGCGATGCCCACCTTGACCGGGTGGAAGCTGGCGATCCCGTTGCGCACGACGAAGACGCCCTCGCGCTCCTTCTTCTTGCGCTCCGCGGCGGTGAGCGGGCCGACCGGCGTGCCGGCCCCCGACTTCACCTCGTTGGGCACGTCCTCGTGCTCGCGCACGGTGAGCGCGATGATCGGGATCGCCAGCGCCTGCTTGCGGGTGTCGGTGACGATCCGCGCCGTCGCCGAGAGATCGGGCCGGATGCCGGCCGGCGGCTTGTCGAGGGTGACCTCGACGTCGAAATCCACGGCGCGGTCGGTCGAGCTGCCGCTGGCGGCGCCGGTCTGCCCCAGCTTGGCGCTGTTGCTGACCTTGGTAACCCGCCCCACGAAGGTGGTGTCGGGGAACGCGTCGATGGTCACCGAAACCGAGTCGCCGAGGTGCAGGCGCACCACGTCGGTCTCGTCCACCTGCACCTTGGCCAGCACCACCGAGAGATCCGCCACCGTCATCAACAGGCCGGTTTCGCGCGAGAAGGTGCCCGGGACCGCCACTTCGCCCTCCTCGACCGCCAGGCGTACCACCCGGCCGGAGATCGGGGCGACCAGCCGCGTCTTGGCCAGGTTGCTGCGCGCTTCGGCGAGCGCGGCGCGCGCCTGGTCGACCCCCCCCTTGGCGGAGCTGTAGCTCGCCTCGGCGACGTCGTAGGCCTGGACGGCCTGCTCCACCACCTCACGCGCGATCAGCTCGGCGTTGGTGTTCTGGATGCTCACGGCCCGGTCGCGGCTCCGCTTGGACTGGTCGCGATTGGTGCGGGCCTGCGCCAGCGCGGCCTCGGCAGAGGCCACCTGGCCTTCCAGACGGCTCACCACCGAGAGGTACTGGGCCGGATCGATCTGGAGCAGGAACTGGCCCTTCTTGACCAGGTCACCCTCCTTGACGCCGATCGCGGTGATCCGCCCGGTGATGTCCGCGCTGATGTCGACCTTGGTCTCCGCCTCGATCTTCCCGCTCGCGGTGACCGCGGCGACCAGGTCACGGGTGCCGACGGGCTCCAGGCGCACCTCGGTGGCCCGCTTGCCCTTCTTGGCCGCCGACAGCAGCGAGAAGCCGCCGACGACGACGATGATCAGGGTCAGGCCCAGCGTCCATTTGGCACGGCGTGACATGGAAACTCCTCGACTAGCGCAGTGGGCGGCCGACCGCGAGCTCGAGCTGCGCGATGGCCTTGTGGTATTCGTATACGGCGTTCACGTAATCGCCTTCGGCGCGGGTGACCGCGTTCTGGGCGTCGGAGACTTCCAGCGACGAACCGCTCCCCAGCCGGTAACGGTCCTGCGCGAGACGAATCTGCTCCCGCGCCGCGATCCGGCTCTGCTCCTGGACCTGAATGGCGCGGTAGGCGTTGAGCACACCGAGGTAGCGTGCCGCCACGTCCGCCTCCACCAGCAGCTGGCGGGCGCGCAGGCTTTCCTCCATGTCCTGCTGCGCGGCGCGCGCCTGGGCCACCTGGAGGTTGCGCGAAAACCCGTCGAAGATCGGCAGCGAGACGCTGATCGACGCCGAGAACGGCTGCTTGGTGAAGCTGAAGGGGAACACGTTGTTGTTGTTCAGCAGCGAACTCTGGAACGCGGGATCCAGCGCATCGCCGGCCGCGTTGAGATTGGCGAAGGCGTTACAGTCGCCGATGATGCCGCCGTTGGGATAGCCGGCGACCCCGCCGCCCGGCAGACTGCCGATCAGCGCGTTCTGGAAGCGGCAGTTTTCCGCGGCGCCCTGCGCGGAAGAAAGCCGGGAGCTCAGGAAGAGGTTGGTGTTGGTGAATTCCTGGGTGAACGCGGAGTACCCCGCCCGCGCCGACAGCGAGGGGAGGAAGCGCGACTTCGCGGCGCGCACGCCCCAGTTGGCGGCGGTCTCCCGGGCCCGCAGTGCCTTGATCCCCGGATTCTCTTCCCGGGCCAGCGACAGCAGCTGGCTCTGGTCGAACTGCGGCTCGGTCACCGGGAACGAATCGGTCAGCGCGACCGCCTCCGGCAGCGCCGGGATCGAGATGCCCATCCGGCGGAACAGCTCCAGCTTGGCTTCGTTCTCGGTCTGCTGGGCCCGGAGCAGCGCGACATCCGACTGTCCCTTGAGGACCTCGGCCTGGCGCACGTCGAGCATGGTGGACTGACCCACGGTGTATTTCGCGCGCGCCAGCGCGAGGAAGTCGGCGTTCCGCTGAACCTGCTGGCGCGCCACTTCAGTCTGGGCCGCGGCCTGCAGGGCGGTCAGGTACTGGACCGTGATGTCGCTGCGCAGCACCTCCACGGCGTTGGCGATGTCGGCGTCGACCGCCCGACGATTGGCCTTCTGGGTGCCGGTGTTGGTGAGCACATCGCCCGAGAGCCGCCAGTTGAACGAGAGCGAGTAACTCGAAGAGAGCGACGGTGAGTTCTGGCTGAAGGTCGTGCCACCGAAGGTGGAACGGCCGGAGCCGGTGTAGCCCATGCTGCCGCCCACATCGAAGGTGGGCAACAGGGCGGCGTAGGCGTTGCGGACGCTCCAGCCCGCGGGGGCCGCGTCATTGAGAGTCTGCCGGTAGGTGGGACTGTTCTTGCGCGCCTGTTCCAGGGCTTCGGCCAGAGTGACTTGCACCGTGGCGGCGGCCCGGGCTGGTACGGCGGGGGCCTGCTGTGCGGCAAGCGCGGGGGCCGCGATGAACGAAGCGCCGATGAGGGCGTTGGCCCAACGAGTCATGGTCCTGTTCCTTTGCTGGCGGTCCTGAAACACCCGATATAACGGGACCGCGTCTTCGAAGGTTTCAGCTTGCGACGAACGACCTGTAAAATACTGAATGAGCATCACTTAACAAAGTCCAGCCAGACGGCCGCAAAGCGCTTCCAGGATGGCGGCGTAGAAGCGGGCGCCCTTCTCGGCTGTGGCAGGTACCAGCGGCGGGATGCGGGTCACGTCCACCAGTTCCGGGGCGACGTGCAGCATGAGCGAGGTATCGACCTCTCCGCCGTGCCAGGAACCGCCCTGGACCTCGCGGAGCGGCAGCAGGACTTCCAAGGCCAGAATGTCGACCACCCGGACGCGGCCGTCGGTGCGAATGGTGGAGAGGGCTTCGAGGTGCTGGTCGGCGGCGTGCGCGGTCAGAATCAGGGTATCGCGGACGCCTGCCACCTCTTCCCAGATGGCGATAAGTTCGTTGAGGGCGCGATGCAGCGTCTTTCGCGTCAGGGCGGCGGTGCCTGGTCCCGGCTCGTCCGAGGTCGCGTGCACTCCGTATTCGATGGCGGGCGCGCGGGCGATCCCGGTGGCGGCGGAGAGATCATCGGTGAGTCGCTCGAGGATGACGGTGTCGCAGCCCAGCGGGAGATGGGGACCCCGAGCCTCGAGCGTTCCGGCGGGCACCAGGAGTCGCGGCACCGCCGCGAGAATCTCCGCGGCGCGTGCCGGCGTGAACTCCTTCAACCGCAGCGGACGCGTCATCTGACCGTTTCCTTTCCCAAGTGGGTCCTCGCGCTGGCGGGCGCCGCGATCGCGGCGGGCGAGTGGCTGCGGTCGCCGACCCGAGCGACGGCGCTGGTCGCGCTGTTGCTGCTGCTGCTCACCGCCGCGCTCAAGCGCCGCGGCTGGCTGCTGGCCGCCCTCGCTGGTGTGGCGGCGCTGTTGCTGGTGGCCCAATGGCGGATCGAGCGGCTCGAGCACTTCTGGCTGGGCGAGCGGGGAGAGCGCGAGGCCCGGATCACCCGAGCCTCCGCCCGGCTCAGTACCGACCTGCGCGATGCCTGGCGCCAAGCCGACGGCCTTGCGGAACGGGGCCTGGAAATCGCCGGCCTGGGCCGGGAGGCCGGCTTTACCGCCGCGGCCAATCTGGTAGGACGCGCGCGGGTCGAGTCAGGTGTCGTCGTGTTCGAGCCCTCCGGTACTCCCCGGGTCTGGGGCGGCCGGTTCCGGCTGCTGCCCAGTCCGACGGGTGACTCGCTCGAGGTGCGTCTCACACCATACTACGCGGTGCTGGAGGTTCGGCGCCACGCGGCTTCCGGGGCGATCGCGCTGGGCACCGTGCTGCTCGCCGCCGACGCGGCGGTTCCCGACCAGGAAGCCAGTCTGGCGACCCGCTTTCGGGAGCGGACCGAAGTCGGCTTGCGCATCCTGGCGCCCCACGCCGCGCCCGACATCTCCGACGTGTTCGACTATACCCTTCCGACCACCAGCGGACCGCGCACCCTGTTCAGCGCCTTGCTGGTTCCCCCGGAGCAGAGCGGAGCCCTGGCGCGCGCGCTTTCGCTCGGGCGCGAGCGGGTGACCTGGGCCCTGCTGGCCACACTGCTGGCGGCCCTCTGGGCGGTGCCTGCCGGACTGACCCGGCTCGCGCTGGGACTGCTGCCGATCGGTCTCGCGGTGCGGGCGCCGCTCGGCAGCCTGCTCGGGATTTCGGCGTGGTTCGAGCCGGCGGTTTTTCACAGCGGTTTTCTCGGGCCGATCAGCGGCGCCGCCGGGCCTCTGGCGCTTTCCGGGGTGGGCCTGATCCTGCTGGGTGCGCTCTGGTGGGGGCGGGTCTCGCTGCGGCGTGGCTGGGGAGCCGCGCTCGCGCTGGTCGTCGTGGTGGGGACGCCATTCGTGCTGGGCCGGCTGGGGCGGGGGATCGCGCCGCCGGCCGCGGGTGTACCAGTCCGGCTCTGGCTGATCTGGCAGTTCACGCTGTTTCTGGCGGTGGCCGGCCTGGTGACGCTCGGCGTGGCGCTGATGCGCCGGCCGGACGAGACCCGGCGCGACCGGATGGCCCCGCTGCTCGCGTCGGCGATCGCGCTCGCCGCGGCCCAGATCGGGGTGCTGTCCTGGCGGCCCGGGACCGGCTGGCCCGAGTGGTATCCGCTGCTCTGGATCCCGGCGTTGCTGCTGCTGTTGCGCCCCGCGGATCGCCGCGCGACCATCGTGGCGATCGCGCTGGTCGCCGGGAGCGGCTCGGCGCTGCTCGCCTGGGGCGCCGAGATCGCCGGACGCCTCAAGGCGGCCAGCGTGGATCTCAACGCCCTGTCGGACCTCCCGGATCCTCAGGTCGAGGCGAAGCTTCACCAGCTGGGCGCCGAGCTGCGGGCCTCGCCGGGACCGCGCAGCGCGCCGGAGCTGTACCGGCTGTGGCGGGCCTCCCCGCTCAGCGTCGCGGGTTATCCGTCGGCGCTCGGCATCTGGCTCCCGGACGGGTCGCCCGCGCTGCAGGTCCGGCTCGACGAGCTCGACCTGCCGGGCGACCTGGTGGGCGCCCTGGTACGCAGCCTTTCCGTCTCCGATTCGGTCGTGGTGCTGCCGCTGCGGCGGGAGCCCGCGGTCCATCACCTCCTGCTGGTCCGCCAGGACTCGGGTCGGGTCATGAGCGTCGCCCTGGGCCCGCATTCGGCGCTGGTCGCGCCGTCGCGACTGGGCCGCTTGCTCGATCCCCAGGCCCGGCGCCACGCGCTCTATCAGCTTTCGCTCGCGCCGGCGCCCCTGCCGGCCCCGGCGGCGCCGGGTCCGACGCACTGGCGGCGGGAGCAGCGGCTGGCCCGCGGGGAGCGCACCCTTCCGATCGCCGGCATTGCCCGCGAGGTGTATGCCACCATCGAGCTGGGCGCTCCGGGATCGCTGGCGGTGCGCGGCGTCCTGGTCCTGCTGCTCGACCTGATCGTGCTGGCGACCTTGTGGATGCTCGCGAGGGTGCTCGGCGGACAAGCTCCCCGGCGACCGTCCTGGATGCCGCGGCTGCGCTCCTACGAGGCCCGGCTGGGCGCGGCGCTGGCCGTCTTCTTCCTCGCGCCCACGGCGGGCTTCGCGGCCTGGGGCTTCGGCCGGCTCCGCTCGGAGGTGCGCGACAGCCGTGATCGCATGATCGAGCAGTCGCTGCGCGACGTGGTGCCGGCCAGCGCCGCGCTCCCGGCGAGCCCCGATTCGCTCGCCGTCCAGCTGAGCACGCTGGGCGGGCGGGTCGACGCCGACTTCGGCGTCTATCGCGACGGGGTGTACGTGGCCGGGTCCACCGGCGGGTTACTCGAGGCCCTGGGCCTGCTGAGCCCGCTCATGCACCCGGATGCTTTTCACGAGATCCAGCTCGACGGCGAAATGCTGGCCTCGGCCGACGGCCCCTCCCGCGCCGTCGCGACCCGGGTGGGCTACCGCGCGATCAAGCTCTCGGACCTCGGCGGCGGCGTGCTCGCCATGCCGCTCACCGCGTTCGACCCGGTGCTGGATCAGCGCCAGCGCGACCTCGCCATGATTTTCCTGCTGGCTACCCTGGCCGGGGTGGCCGCCTCGCTGCTCGCGGCGCGCGCGGCCGCGCGCGCCCTGGCGCGACCGGTGGCGGAGCTGCGGGACGCCGCGCTGGCCTTCGGGCGGGGCGAGCCGGCCGCCGCTCCGAGCGAGCCGCCGCCCCAGGAATTCACCCCGGTCTTTTCCGCCTTCGAGAAGATGACCGCCGACGTGCGCAGGAGCCGCGAGGCGCAGGAGCGGGTCGCCCGCATCGTGGCGTGGGGCGAAATGGCGAATCAGGTCGCTCACGAGATCAAGAACCCGCTGAC
>Ga0075425_100008730_pt1 | contig 10766 bp, 10 predicted proteins | sample SoiMethybrSBSTD4_FD_75300 | JGI IMG/M metagenome (GOLD analysis project Ga0075425, IMG submission 75300) | Bulk soil microbial communities from a Populus tree surrounding site in Tennessee, USA - Soil MetaG P. TD hybrid SBSTD4 | ecosystem: Environmental > Terrestrial > Soil > Tree plantation...
TCGTGGCGCGCGGCGCCGGCGACGGCTCCCTGACCGGCGCCGTCCTCGACTCGCCGCTGACCGTTGTTCCCGGGGACGAGCCGGGCATGGGACTCGACGTGCGCGTGGCGCTGCCGTTCGACGCGATCGCGCAGGCGGCCGGCAGGTCGGTCGATGGCCTGCTCGGCTCCGACTTCATCGCCCGCCACGTCGTCGAGATCGACTACCGGCGGCAGCGGCTGCGGCTCCACGACCCGGACGGCTTCAGCCATGCGGGAACGGGCGTGTCGATCCCGATCGAGCTGCGCATGAACCATCCGCACGTCCGCGGCGCCGTCCGCCTCGCCGACGGACGCCGCGTCGAGGCCGACTTCGTCGTCGACGTCGGGTCCGGCATGGGCGTGTCGTTGACGCACGCGTTCGCGTCGGCCCATGCGATCGAGCCGGCGGCGATCGCGGCCGGTCCGATACCGGCGGGCCGCGGCGTCGGCGGCGCGGCCGCGGCGAGCCTCGTGCGCCTGGCCGCTGTCGACATCGGCGGTGTCTCGCTGGCCGACCCGCTCGTCGCGATCTTCGGCGACGGCGCCGGCGTGATGTCGAGCGGCGAGTTCTTCGACGGCAGTCTGGGGGGCGAGTTCTTGCGGCGCTACACGCTGTTTCTCGATTACGCCGGGATGCGGATCATTCTCGAGCCGACAGCGAACGCGTAGGGCGCGATCAGCGGCTCGGGCGCGCGCGCGAGGCTTCCTTCACCGCGTGCACCACGCGTTCGAGATCGTCGGGCTTGCCGACGATCTCGTACACGTTCTGATGCAGGCCGGCGAGCTTCTCCACCTGGCGCGCGTTCGTGCTGGTCAGGACCACCTGCCGCCCGGCCATCACCGGCAGGCTGGCGACGTGCTGGAACAGCCGCCAGTTCGCTTCGTACGGCGGCGAGATGTCGTAGACGATGACGAGGGGATCGTGTTGCCCGATGAACTGCTCCACGTCCACTTCCCCATCGCGAATCAGGGACGTCATGGTGCCGACGACGACGAACCCGGCCTGCTCGATCCAGATGCGCAGGAGATCGACGATGTCCTCGGTGGAGTTGATGACGGCGACGACCGGCGGCTTTTCCATCGCGATCCATCGTACGACGGCGCGCGCTTGATGAGTTTGCCCGCAAGAAAATTCTATTGCTCTGCTTTTCGGGAGTACTGAAATCAGTTACGCTTTGGGAAGGGATGCCACAGAAGCGGATCCTGATCGTCGAGGACAACTCCGACCTGCGACGGATGTTCAAGACGGCGCTTTCCCTGGCCGGTTTCGACGTGGACGAAGCTGGTGACGGGCTCGAGGCGTTGCGGGTCGTGGAGGAGAGGCGGCCGGACCTGGTCGTGCTCGACCTCGTGCTCCGCGCGCTCGACGGACTGTCGGTCCAGCAGGAGCTCGCCGCGCGCGCGGCCACCGCGAACATCCCCATCGTCATCGTCACCGGCTCGACCATCGACACCGACAACGTCGAGGTGGCCTGCGTCCTGCGCAAGCCGGTCATGCCGGACGAGCTGATTCGCACCGTCAGGCAGTGCCTGAGGGACGGCGCGGCAGCAGGCGCAATCTGAGCCGCGCGCGCCTGCCCCCCGCGGCGTGTCAATTCCGCAACGCCGCAACTCCCAACTCCCAAGAAACTCCCAACTCCCAATCCCCAAATCGCTCAATTCCACTGGTGGTTCCTCGTTTTGGGACGTTGGAAGTTCGGAGTTGGGAGTTTTGGGAGTTGGGAGTTTTGGGAGTCTTGGGAGTTGGAAGTCTTGGGAGTTGGGAGTTGGGCGTTAATTGGGAGTTGGAAGTTGCGTAGTTGGGAATTGACACGAGTAGAATATGGCCCGCCAGGAGGCAGTGCATGAATGTGAACGCGTTGAAAGGCGCGGCGGTCATCGCCGGCGTCGCCCTCGTCTTCGCCGCCGCGTCCGCCCGGACGCCGGTGACGGCGGCCGTGCCGGAGCAAGGACCGGCCCTGCAGTCGGTGGGTCCCCTGACATTCGCGCCAGACGGAACCCTCTTCGCCGCCGACAACAAGGCGGCGGTCATCTACGCGCTCGACCTCGGCGCGCAGGCGGGCGCCGGCAAGGCGGGGGCGGCCGACGTCGCCACCATCGATCAGAAGATCGCCGCGCTGCTCGGGTCCGACGCGGCGTCGATTGCGGTGACCGATCTCGCGATTCACCCGAAGACCAGGAACGCCTACATCGCGGTGATGCGCGGCGCGGGCGCCGACGCCAAACCGGCGCTGCTGCGCGTGGACGGGGCCGGGCAGATCGAGCCGATCGCGCTCGACCAGGTGAAGTACACCAGGGTGGCGCTGCCCAACGCGCCGGCCGACGCCGAGGGGCGCCGCAACCCGCGCACCGATGCGGTCACCGACATGGCGTTCGTCAACGGCAAGCTGATCGTCGCGGGCCTCTCGAACGAGGAGTTCTCGTCGAAGCTGCGCTCGTTCGCCTATCCCTTCACCGCCGCCGACCCCGGCACCAGCGTCGAGATCTTCCACGGCAACCACGGGCAGCTCGAGACGCGCGCGCCGGTCTACACGTTCATCCCCTACACGATCGACAACAAGGACTACATCATCGCGAGCTACACCTGCACGCCGCTGGTGAAGTTCCCGGTCGACAGCCTCAAGGGATCGAAGGTGGTGGGGACGACGATCGCCGAGCTCGGCGCGGGCAACCGTCCGCTCGACATGATCCTCTACAAGAAGGACGGGCGCGAGTTCCTGCTGATGTCGAACAACAGCCGCGGCGTGATGAAGATCCCGACCGCGAACTTCGGCGCGGCCGCGCCGATCACCGCCAGGGTGACGTCGGAAACCGCCGGCATCGCCTATGAGACGATCGCCTCGATGAAGGGCGTCGAGCAGATGGACATGCTGGACGCGCAGCGCTCGATCGTCCTGACCCGCGCCAACGGCGCGCTCAACCTGTCGGCCGTCGCGCTCCCGTAGCGCGCCGCCCGGGAGCTGACGTCTGCGTCACGTCCACGTGCTCCTGATGGCGCTGTGCGCGGCGATCGCCGCCGCGTGCAGCGCCGCGTCCGCCCCAGTCGTCGCGCTCGATTCCACCAATCCCCACTCGGTCGTCGTCACCGTCACCGGCCTCTCGCGGCGCGACCTCTCGACGCTGTCGCACGTGACGCTGTCGCGCGAGGCGTGGACGTCGCTGCTGCACGTGACGGTCAAGACGGAAACGGGGCGGGCGCTGCTCCCCGTCGCCGGCCACTACGACATCAGGAACGGCGTGATCCGCTTTACGCCGGCGCTGGTGTTCGAGCCGGGCCGCCCATACGAAGTTGTCTTCAATCCCGCGGCGCTGCCGGGCGGCGGCCTTTCGCACCTGCAACCCGTGACCACCGTCGTGTCGCTGCCGGCGCCGCCGGCGTCGGCGGCGACGCACGTCGCGGCGGCGTATCCAACCGGGCCCGAAGTGCCGGCCAACCTGCTGCGGATGTACATCGAGTTCTCCGGACCGATGGGGATCCGCACCGGCGAGCACTACATCTCGATCCTCGACGCGGACGGCCGCGAGATCCCCGGCGCGCTGCTGCCGCTCGACACCGACCTCTGGAACCCGGAGCACACGCGGTTCACGGTGCTCTTCGATCCCGGCCGCGTGAAGCGCGGCATCCTGCCGAACCGCACGCTGGGTCGGCCGCTCACCGCAGGCCAGACGTTCACGCTCGTGGTGCACGACGGCTGGCCCGATGCGCAGGGACGACCGATCGCATCGCACTTTGACAAAACCTACTGGGTCGGCCCGGCGATCGAGCGGCCGATCAGCCCCGCGGACTGGCGGATCGCGGCGCCTGCCGCGGGATCGCGCGATCCCCTCGTCGTCACGTTCCCCTGGGGCCTCGACCATGCCCTGCTGCAGCGCACCCTCCGCGTCATGCGCGACTTCGACACCGACGCGAAAGACGTATCGGGTGAAGTGCGCGTCGGACGCGCCGAGACGCAGTGGTCGTTCGTGCCGAGCGCGCCCTGGCAGCCGGGAAAGCACCTGCTGATCGCGGGACAGCAACTCGAAGATCCCGCCGGCAACAGCCCCTCCCGGGCCTTCGAGGAGGAGAACGGTTCGAGCCCGCGGCCCGGCCCCACATACGTGCCATTCACGATCCAGTAACACTTTCCCCGGTTCGCAGTGTTCAAGGGAGCAGCGTGAGAGACCTCGACGTCGACGCGCTGAGCCGCCGCTACGGTCCCATGGTGCTCCGCCGGTGCCGGCGCCTGCTCGGCGACGAGGAGGAGGCGCTGGACGCGTGCCAGGACGTGTTCCTGCGGGTCATCGAGCGGCGCACCCGGCTGCACGGGGAGTATCCGTCCAGCCTGCTCTATCGCATCGCCACGAACGTGTGCCTGAACCGGCTGCGCGATCGGCGCCGGAATCCCGTCACCCGGGACGAAACGGTGCTCTACGAGATTGCGCGGACCGGAGAACCCGGGGGCCTCAGCGAGGCGCGCTTATTGCTGGACCGGCTCTTCGGCCGGCACCCGGAATCGAGCCGCACGATGGCGGTGCTCCACTACGTCGATGGCCTGACGCTCGAAGAAGTCGCCGCGGAAACCGGGATGTCGGTGTCCGGCGTGCGCAAGCGCCTGCGCGGCCTGCGCGCGTCGCTGACGGAGATCATCGGATGAAGAGAAACATTCCAGACCTCGTGCTCGAACGCTACCGGCTGAACGAGCTGCCGGAACGCTCGGCGCGTGCGGTCGAACTGATGATGGCGGACGATCCGGCCATCCGCGAGCGGCTCGACGCGCTGGCGGCGTCGGACGCGGAGATCCAGGAGCAGTATCCGCCGTCGGTGTTCGTGCACGATCGGCCGGCGCCGTCGCGGCGGCTGGTGATCCGGGTCGCGGCCGCCGGAGGCTTGGCCCTCGCCGCGCTGCTGCTGTTCGTGGCGCTGCCGCGGACGCCGCAGCCGCCGCCCGACACCGAACGGGTCAAGGGCACGATCGGCGGGCGCCCCTCGCTGGCGCTCTATCGGCGGACCGACACCGGCAGCGAGCGGCTCGCCGACGGCGCCGTCGCCCGTCCCGGCGATCTGCTGCGCGTCGGCTACGCGTCGGCGGGACGCCCCTACGGCTTGATCCTGTCGATCGACGGCCGCGGCGCGGTCACCCTGCACCTGCCGCCGTCCGGCGATCGCGCCGTGCCGCTGGCGCCGGGCAAGATGGTCCTGCTCGACGCGGCCTACGAGCTCGACGAGGCGCCGCGGGTGGAGCGGTTCTACTTCGTCACCGCCAGGGAGCCGTTCGCCGCCGAGCCGGTGGTGAGCGCCGCGCGGCGGGCGGCGCAGGGAACGGTGCCCGACGCGCTGCCGCTGCCGCCCGGGCTCGAACAGGCCACCTTCGCGATTCAGAAAGAGGCACGCCGATGAAACCTCGCGCCCTGGCCGTCGCCGCCGCGCTGACCGTCGGATCGCTGGCCGCGCCCGTACACGCCGCGGCGCCCGTGCAGCGGTTCCTGCTCGTCATCGGCGCCAACGCCGGCGGCGGCGATCGCGCCAAGCTCCAGTACGCCGTGTCGGACGCGGAGCGGTTCGCGCGGGTGATGGTGGAGCTCGGCGGGGTGCCGGCCGCGCACGAAGTGGTGCTGCGGCAGCCGAGGCTCAAGGATCTCGTCGAAGCATTCGACGCGCTGACCGCGCGCGTCCTGGAAGCGCGCCGCACGCCCGGCGCCGGCCGTACCGAAGTCATCGTCTACTACTCCGGCCACGCCGACGAACAGGGGCTGCTGCTGGCCGGCGATCGGTATTCCTATCGATCGCTGCGCGATCGGCTCGATCAGATTCCCGCCGACGTGCGGATCGCCGTGCTCGATGCCTGCGCGTCCGGAGCGTTCACGCGGGTCAAGGGGGGCAAGGCGCGCCCGGCGTTCCTCGTCGACGAGTCCGCCGACATGCGCGGCCACGCGTTCCTGACGTCGAGCGCGGAAACCGAGTCGGCGCAGGAATCGGACCGCATCCGCGCCTCGTACTTCACGCACTACCTGATCTCCGGCTTCCGCGGCGCCGCCGATCTCTCCGGCGACGGCAAGGTCACGCTCAACGAGGCCTACCAGTTCGCCTTCAACGAGACGCTCGGGCGCACCGTCGACACGCGCGGCGGGGCGCAGCATCCGTCCTACGACATCAACCTGTCGGGATCGGGCGACGTCGTCATGACCGACGTCCGCCAGACCACGGCGACGCTGGTGCTCGGCGAGGAGCTCGACGGACGGTTCTTCGTGCGCAACGCCGCGCAGGAGCTGGTCGTCGAGTTGTACAAGCCGTTCGGCCGGAAAATCGAGCTCGGGCTCGAGCCGGGCACCTACGACGTGCGGCTCGATCGCGAGAAGACGTCGATGCAGGCGAAGACGCGCGTCGACGAGGGGGGCCGGGTGACGCTCGACGCGAAGCAGTTCGGCGCGGTCGCGCTCGAGGCGACGCACAAGCGCGGCGACGACGTGCCGCACGCGCACTACGCGGTCGACGGGCGCAATCGCTTCGAGCTGCGCGGCGGCATGTGGCGGACCGGCCCGCACGTGGTCGTCGGCGCCGGCGGCGACGGCTTCGTCGGCCTGCTCTACGCCCACCACATGAAGGAGAACCTGGCGATCACCTTCGCCATCTCCGCGTTCGCCGGGGAAGCCGGCGTGTCGACCAGCCCGCAGGGGCAGTTCGCCGGCGCCGCCGACGTCGTGTCGGTGCCGGTCGGCGTCCGCTGGAACCCGTTCCAGTCGAAGGTGGGCGCCGGCGCGATCAAGCCGTACGCGATCCTCACCGCCGGCCCGATCATCGGCAGCAGCGCCGGCACGTTCAACTCGAAATCCTCCACGCCGTCGGTGATCGGCGCGCACGATGAAGTCAGCGCCGGCGGCCAGGTCGGCGGCGGCGTCGACTTCCACGTCGCCCGATCGGTGATCTTCGGCCTCAACGCCGGCTACAACTGGATGGTCCCGTTCGAGCACGCGGTCGGCTCGCGCACCAGCTACGCGGGGGCGGAACTCGGTCTGAGCTTCGGATTCCTCTTCGGAAAAGGCAGGTAATCCCATGCGCACTCATCTCATGACGGTCGTGGTGTGTCTTCTTGCCGGCTCATCCATGGCGGCAGCGCAGCCCGCGGTGCAGGGCGGGATCTTCGGCGGGCCCGGTTCCACGACGCTCACCGCGACGAGCGACGAGCCGGTGCCCGACTTCAACGCGAAGAGTGGAATGGCGATCGGCGGGTATCTCGTCGCACCCGTCGCGGGCGTGTTCGCGATGGAGCCCGAGGTCCTCTATTCGCTTCGGCGAGCCTCGGTCGCCGCGGGATCGTCGGAGTCCACCTTCAAGCTGACGGCGCTGGAGTTTCCCGTCCTGTTTCGTTTCGCACCTGTCACCTCGGGCGCCGGAGTGCACTTCGTGGCAGGCCCTTCGTTCAACATCCGTCTCACCGCGAGCCAGACCACGACCGGCCCGGGCGGAACCCAGAAGGAAGACGCGGGCGATCAAGCCAGGCGCGGAGAATTCGGCTTCGTCGTCGGCGGCGGCGTCGACGTCGCGCGGCTGCGCCTGGACGCCCGCTACGCGTGGGGCCTGTCTTCACTGAACACCGATACGTCGGAGAACACGCACACCAAGAGCCGCGGGTTCACGTTCCTGGCCGGCCTGCGCCTCTGGTGATGTATGGCGAAAACATTCGTGACTTCCGCCTTCGTGGCTTCCGCCTTCAGGCGGAAGTCATTTGCTCGACCGGCCCTTGCGCTGATGATGCTCGCCGCCGCCTGCGGCGGGTCGGCGCCGACGTCACCGTCGGAGACCGCGCGGCTGACCGAGCGCATCGTCACGCCGCACTTCGTCTTCCATTACTCGGCGAACGACAGCGTCGACACCGAGTGGCAGGGCATCGCGCCGATGCGGCGGCTTCTCGCTCGACGAGGCCGAGCAGCGCTGGCTGGCGTTCCTCGGTTCGTGACGCACCCCGCGCCCCGCACCTCGCACCTCGCACCGGCGCTCGTCACATCCCAGAACCAACTATACGCCTTGAGCGTATAGTTGGGCGATGCAGGTCGATCGCTTCCTCCCGCTCACGCCCGTCGTCTTCGAGATCGCGCTGGCGCTCGCGGCCGGGGAGCGCCATGGCTACGAGATCATGCAGGAAGTCGAGCGCCGCAGCGACGGGCAGATCGTCCTGCACCCGGGCACCCTCTATCGCGCGCTCGGCCGGCTGCTCGACCAGGGGCTGATCGAGGAACTGGACGACCGCCCCGGCGGCGACGCCGACGACGAGCGGCGGCGCTACTACCGGCTGACGCCGCTCGGCCACGCCGTCGCGCGGGCGGAAGTCGAGCGGCTCGCCTCGCAGGTCACGGCGGCGCGGCGGCTGTTCCGCGGAGGGCGCGCGTGACCAGCGCCAGCGCCGGGAACGTCGCAAGACTGACCGGCGCCTACCGCGTCCTCCTGCGCGCCTATCCCGCCGCGTTCCGCGAGCGGTTCGGCAGGGGCATGACGCAGGCATTCGCCGATCGCTGTCGCGCGGCGCAAGCCCTCGGCGCCGCGGCGCTGGCCCGCTTCCTCCTGCGCACCGTTTCCGACGTCCTCGTCAACGCCACGCTCGTCCGCTTTCAGCAGAAGGACAGAACACCCATGAACTGGCAGTCGATCGGCTCCGACATCCGCTACGCGGGGCGCATGTTCGCGCGCAACCCGATCTTCACGACGCTCGCCGTGGCGGCGCTGGCGCTCGGCATCGGCGCCAACACCGCGATCTTCACCATCGTCAACGGCGTCCTGCTCAAGCCGCTGCCCTACGGCGGCGAGCGGGATCTGATGATGGTGTGGAGCACCAACAGCGCCGAGCACCGCGATCGCGACACCGTGGCGCCGCTCGACTTCCTCGACTATCGCAAGGCGGGCGCGTTTGCCGACATGCAGGCGACCTACAGCTTCGTCGTCGGCGCGGCGCTGCGGACCGCGGCCGGGACCGAGCAGATCTCCGCGACCGCGGTGACGCCGGGCATGTTCGAGATGCTCGGACGGCAGCCGGCACTCGGGCGGACCTTCACCGCGCAGGAGCTGCAGACGGCGGTGATCGTCAGCAACGGCTTCTGGCGCACGCGCCTGGGCGGTGATCCCAATGTGCTCGGCAAGGTACTGACGATCCAGGATCATCCGCGCACCATCGTCGGCGTGATGCCGGCCGACTTCGTGTTCCCGTACAAGTCGATGCTTGGCCCGAGCGGCTTCCTGCGCTCGGCGGACGTCGAAGCCTGGCTGCCGATGGCGTTCGTCAACAACAATAATCGCGCCACCGGCGACGCGACGCTGACGCGCAGCGCGCGCTTCCTCTCGGTGGTCGGCCGGCTCAAGCCGGGAGCGACCGTCGCGCAGGCGAACGCGGAGCTCTCGGGTATCGCGAAACAACTGTCGGCGTCCTATCCCGAATCCAATCGCCTCGTCGGCGCCAACGTCGTGCCACTGCACGAGCAGGCGGTCGGGGCGCTGCGGCCGGCGCTCGTGCTGCTGCTCGGCGGCGTCGGCTTCGTCCTGCTGATCGCGTGCGTCAACCTCGCCAACCTGCTGCTCGCGCGCAGCAGCGCGCGCGGGCGCGAGATGGCGATTCGCTCCGCGCTCGGCGCGGGGCGGCGGCGGCTGATCGCGCAGACGCTGGTGGAAACGGTGATGCTCGCGTGCCTAAGCGGCGCCGTCGCGGCCGCGGTGGTGGGCTGGAGCATGTCCGCGCTGCTGACGCTCGCGCCCGGCGACATGCCGCGCATCGGCGAAGTGCGTCCCGACGCGACGGTCCTCCTCTTCACGTTCGCGGTGTCGCTGCTGACGGGGCTCGCGATCGGCATCGTCCCCGCGCTGGCGGCGTCGAAGCCGGAACTGCAGTCCACGCTGAAGTCGTCCGGACGCGGCGCGACCACCGGGCGCGGCCAGCGGCGGCTGCGCAGCGGGCTCGTCGTCGCGGAAGTCGGGCTGGCCGTCGTGCTCACGCTCGGGGCGGGCCTGCTGCTGCGCAGCTTCCTGTCGGTGCTCGCGATCGATCCCGGCTTCCGTGCCGACAACCTGCTCACGCTGCAGATTGCCCTGCCCAACAGTTACCAGACCGCCGATCAGCGCCGCGCGCTGTACGCCACGCTCTTCTCCCGCCTCGACGCGCTGCCCGGCGTGCTGTCGTCCGGCGGGACGACGCGGCTGCCGCTCGGCAGCACCAACGTGACGACGAAGGTCGGTGTCGAGGGACGCGACCTGCCGCCCGGCGAGTGGCCGGAAGTCGAGTTCCGCCGCGCCGTGCACGATTATTTCAAGGCGATGGGCATCCCGGTGCTGCGCGGCCGCGAGTTCAACGCGACCGACGGGCCCGCCGCGCCGCCGGTCATCGTCGTCAACCAGACGATGGCGCGGCAGCTGTTCGCGAACGAGGATCCCGTCGGCCGCCGGGTGCAGATCGGCACGCCGAGCGCCGGGACGCCGAATCCCTGGAGCACGATCGTCGGCGTGATCGGCGACGTCCGCCACAGCGGCCTCGAGGCGCCGCCGTCGCCGGAGATGTACATGCCCGCCTTGCAGGGGCCGCCGAGCAACCCCTTCATCGTCATCCGCACGGCGGCGGATCCTGCGACGCTCGCGTCCACCGTTCGCGCCGAAGTGCAGGCGGTGGACAAGGCGATCGCGTCCTACGACATCCGGCCGATGTCGCAGGTGCGATCGGAAGCGGTCTCGCAGCGCCGTTTCGTGCTGCTGCTGGTCGCGGCCTTTGGTGCGCTGGCGCTGCTGATGGCGGC
>Ga0075425_100008731_pt1 | contig 10765 bp, 11 predicted proteins | sample SoiMethybrSBSTD4_FD_75300 | JGI IMG/M metagenome (GOLD analysis project Ga0075425, IMG submission 75300) | Bulk soil microbial communities from a Populus tree surrounding site in Tennessee, USA - Soil MetaG P. TD hybrid SBSTD4 | ecosystem: Environmental > Terrestrial > Soil > Tree plantation...
CAGCGCCTCCGGCGACGTGGCGCCGCCGCCGCGCAGGATCGACTTCTCGTCGGCCGCGCCCGGGTAGCCGATGCGGATGCGCAGGAGGAAGCGGTCGAGCTGGGACTCGGGCAGCGCGTGCGTGCCTTCGTACTCGAGCGGGTTCTGCGTGGCCAGCACCATGAACGGCCGCGGCAGCGGATAGGTCGAGTGATCGAGCGAGACCTGCGTCTCGTTCATGGCCTCGAGCAGGCTCGACTGCGTCTTCGGCGTCGTGCGGTTGATCTCGTCGGCGAGCACCACGTTGGTGAACAGGGGGCCCGGCTTGAAGACGAACTCGCCGCGATCGGGCTGGTAGACGGTCACGCCCAGGATGTCGGACGGCAGCATGTCGGAGGTGAACTGGATGCGCTGGAAGCCGCCGCCGATCGAGCGCGCCAGCGCGGCGGCCAGCGTCGTCTTGCCGACGCCGGGCACGTCCTCGATCAGGAGGTGGCCGCGCGCCAGGAGCCCGATCACCGCGAGCCGGATCACCTCGGGCTTGCCCACCAGGGCGCGGGCGACGTTGTCCTCGAGGCGACGGATCAGGTCGAGCGCACGGGTCATTCAATCGATGATACTGCACGCAGCGCCTCCGGCCGGATAGGTAGCGCGGTGATCCGCACGCCGAGCGCGCGCACGGCGTCGGCGACCGCGTTGGCGATGGCCGCCGGGGCGCCGATGGTGCCGCCCTCGCCCATCCCCTTCACGCCGCCCGGCATGATCGGCGACGGCGTCTCGAGGTGGCCGATCTCGAAGGCGGGGACGTCGTCGGCCTTGGGCAGCGCGTAGTCCATCAGCGTGCCGGTCAGGAGCTGGCCGTCCTCGTCGTACGCGAGCGTCTCCTGGAGCGCCTCGCCGAGTCCCTGCGCGACCGCGCCGTGAATCTGGCCCTCCACGATCGTGGGGTTCACGACGGGCCCGCAGTCCTCGACCACGACGTAGCGTGTGACCCGCACGCGGCCGGTGGCCGGATCGACCTCGACGACGGCCACGTGCACGGCGCCCGAGAAGGTCGGGCCCGGCGGATCGAAGTACACGGTGGCCGACAGTCCCGGCCCGAGCGCGGGCGGCAATCCGCCGCGCGGCGGCGAATAGGCCAGGCGGGCGAGCTCGGCGATGGCCACCGCGCGATCGGGCAGGCCGCGCACGTACGCGCGCTCGCGCTCGAGCACGACGTCCTCGACGCCGGCCTCGAGCAGATGGCCGGCCAGCACTCGCAGGCGCGCGCGCACCTGGTCGGCGGCCACGGCGACGGTGCCGCCGATCGAGACCGCCCCGCGGCTGCCGAAGGTGCCGCTGCCGGTCGGCGCCACCGCGGTGTCGGCCGGGGCGAGGCGCACGCGCTCCAGGGCCACGCCGAGCCGGTCGGCGATGACCTGCGCGATGGTCGTGGCGTGACCCTGGCCCTGCGAGGGAAAGCTCGTGGCGCAGCGCACGCCACCGTCGGGCTCCATCGTCACCGTCGCCGACTCGACGCCGCGGACGTCCTGCATCCCGCGCCGGCGGAAGACGTCCGAGCCCATCCCGGTGTACTCGGTGTAGCAGGCCACGCCGACGCCGAGCAGGCGGCCGGCTGCCCGCGCGTGCGCCTGCTCACGCCGGAGCGCGTCGTAGTCGGCCAGGGCCAGCGCCTGCTCGAGCGCCTTGGGAAAATCGCCGCTGTCGTACGTCAGGCCGCTGGCCGAGACGAACGGGTAGCTCTCGCGCGGAATGAAATTCCGCCGGCGCACCTCGGCCGGATCGAGCGCGAGCCGCTCGGCCAGCAGGTCGAGCACGCGCTCCATCACGAAGGCGCCCATCGTCATGCCGACGCCGCGGTAGGCGCCCAGCGGAGGCTTGTTCGTCCGCACGGCCACCGCCTCGTACTCGTAGACCTCGGCGCGGTAGGGACCGGGCAGGATCGACGCGCTGCCGAGCGGCTCCAGCGCGGCCGTGAGCGGATAGATGTGGTACGCGCCCGCGTCCGCCACCACGCGCGCCCGCAGGCCGCGCACGAGGCCGCTCGCCTCGGCCGCCACCTCGACGTCCATCCGCTGCTCGCGCGCGTGGGCGCCGGCGAGGAGCTGCTCGCGGCGGGTCTCGATCCATTTCACGGGCCGCCCGACGAGACGCGCCAGCGCGGCCACTGCCAGCTCCTCGGGGAAGATGTGCGTCTTGAGCCCGAAGCCGCCGCCCACGTCGGGGACGATGACGCGCACGCGCGTCTCCTCGACGCCGAGGCTGGCGGCCAGCGTGGAGCGGAGCGCGGAGGGGACCTGGGTGGAGGACCAGACGGTCAGCGTGTCGCCGTCCCAGTCGGCCAGCACACCGCGCGGCTCGAGCGGCGTGGCCGCGCAGCGGCCGTGCGTGAACCGCTCGCGGAGCCGGATGGGCGCGGCCTCGAAGACCGCGTCCACGTCGCCGTGACGATAGGCGCGCCGGAAGACGACACGCTCTGCGGCGAGCGCGCCCTCGATGTCCGTCACCGCCGGCCTCGGCTCGTACTCGACGCGCACGGCCTCGCACGCGTCGGCGGCGGCGTAGGGCGAGTCGGCGACCACGGCGGCGACGGCCTCGCCGCAGAACTGCACCTCGCGCTCGGCCAGCGCCGGCCACGCGCTCGGCGTGAAGCCGGGACCGGCCAGCCGCGGCGCCAGCGGCCGCACGAGCCCGCGCAGCTCGGCGGCGGTGATCACGGCGGCGACGCCCGGCATGGCGCGCGCGGCCGAGGCCTCGATGGCGGCGAGGCCCGCGTGGGCGTGGGGGCTGCGCACGAAGGCGACGGCGAGCAGGCGCGGCAGGACGACGTCGTCCAGGTAGCGGCCGCGGCCCCGCAGCAGGCGCGGATCCTCGACTCGCTTCACGCGCTCACCGATGTAGCGGATGGGCGCGCTCAGCGCTGGACCTTCGTCAGCACCTCGCCCGCGATGAGCTCGAGCTGCTCGAGGCTCCAGTCGAGGGGATTGAGCACGATCTGATCGACCCCGCCGTCCAGCGCAGCGATGCGCGCGCTGATGCGGTCGGCGATTTCCTCGGCCGTGCCCAGCAGGTAATACGTCTTCCAGTAGTCCAGGTCCATGCCGGAGTAGACCTTGAACTTCGGCGCCGCCGACTCCGGCTTCTCGCCCGGCTTGAGCACCCACACGAAGTTCGAGTAGACGCGCCCGATGCGCGCGGGATCCCGCCCGAACTCGCGCGCGAACGTCTGCACGCGCTCCCAGTCCCCCTTCACCTGCTCGGGCGTGGAGGACGAGTGCGGCACCCAGGTGTCGGCATACTTCGCGATGCGCTTGAGCACCGGCGTGATGTCCGGCACCGTCTGGCCGTACACCTTCTCGGAGGGCTGGGTGCCGCCGCCGATCCAGATGGGCGGGTGCGGGATCTGCAGCGGCTTGGGATCGATCGTCAGATGCTGAAAGCGATAGTACTTGCCGTCGAAGGTGACGTCGTCGCCGGCCCACAGCGCCTTGATCGCCTCGATGGCCTCGCTCGTGCGCGGCCCGCGCTCGCGGTACGGCACGCCCATCAGCGCGAACTCGTCCTCGTGCCAGCCCACGCCGAGCCCGAGGATGGTGCGGCCGCCCGAGAGCACGTCCAGCGTCGCCCACTCCTTGGCGAAGTAGACGGGATTGCGCAGCGGCAGCACGAGCACCATGGTGCCGAGCTTGATCGTGCGCGTGACGCCGGCCAGCGCGGCCAGCGTCGTCATCGCCTCCAGCCACGTGCAGGCGTAGGCCGGCGGCGTGAGCAGCAGGTGATCGATCGTCACGGCGGAGTCGAAGCCCAGGCTCTCGGCGCGCCGAAGGTACTCGCCCATCGCGTCCAGCTTGGCCGTTCTCGGGCCGAGCGCGAAGCTGGGGATCCGGAGGCCGTAGCGCATGGTCAGGCCGCCGGAATCTTGACGGCGGACGATGGCAGCCGTTGCACGCCGGCAGCCGTCATGTCCTGCCAGCTCTTCGCCAGCGAGCCGCCCGCGTCGATGCCGCGCGTGGCGTCCTCGATCACGGCGGCCTCGAAGCCGGCCTTGCGCGCGTCGAGCGCCGACCACGCCACGCAGAAGTCGGTGGCCAGGCCCACCAGGTAGACCTTCTTGAGGCCGCGCTCCCTGAGATAGCCGGTCAGGCCCGTCGGCGTCTTGCCGTCCGCCTCGTTGAACGCCGAGTAGGAGTCGATGTGCTTGCGGTAGCCCTTGCGGATGATCAGCTCGGCGTGCGGGATGTCGAGGGCCGGATGGAGGTCGGCGTCGGCCGTGCCCTGCACGCAGTGATCCGGCCACAGCACCTGCGGGCCGTACGGCAGCGCCACCGTCTCGAACGGCTTCTTGCCCGGGTGGCTGGAGGCAAACGAGATGTGGCCGGGCGTGTGCCAGTCCTGCGTGAGGACGACGTGCTCGAACGCCCTGGCGAGGCGGTTGATGAGCGGCACGACCTGGTCGCCATCCTTCACGGGCAGGTTCCCCCCGGGCACGAAGCCGTTCTGCACATCGACGACGAGCAGCACGTCCTGCGGCATCATGCCAGCCTCCCCGGGCTCTAGCGCAGCCCGTCCTCTTTCCTGGCTTCGTCCTTGGTGAGCCCGCCGATGCGCGGATGCGGGCGGCCGCCGTCCGTCACCACGACGACGAGCACGATCTCGTGGGCGCGTGGCGCGTCGGGCAGCCGGACTTCCATCGCATCGTAGTGCGTGCGCACGAAGGCGGCGTCCTTGAAGTGCAGCGGCACGTCGATGCCGGTGCCGGGCCCGCCCAGCTTCTTGGCCGAGGGGATGATGGCCTTGCCGCCGCCCACGGCCGCCCGCAGCGGCGCCCCCAGCTTGGGATGCAGCAGCGCGGCGGCGTGCTCGTACTCGCCCCCCTCGCCGACGATGGCCGCCTTGCCGAACGACTCGGCCGGCGCGCCGAGCGCCTCGGTGGCCTTCTTGGCCAGCAGCGCTCCTAGCTCCTCGCCGGCGTCGATCAGCGGCGTGAGGTCGTCCACGAACCGTCCGGCGAACGGGTTCTCGAGCACGGCCACCGCCGCCGCCTTGCGCACGGGCCGCTTGGCTTCCCGGCCGCCGTCGCTCAGGATCTCCTCCACCACCGTGACCATCTTGCGCAGCTTCACCATGGATTTGTCTCCGTCAGACCTCGAGCCGGTGGAACACGAGCCCGTCGAGCAGCTTGGGATAGAAGTGCGTCGACTTCTGCGGCAATACCTCGCCGCCGCGGACGACCGCCTGCAGCTCCTCGGGCGTCGTCGGGGCGATGAGGAACGCGGCCTGGTAGCGCCCCTCGCGCGCCCCGCGCACGGCCTCGTCCTGGTCCGCGGTGTAGTCCACGTGCGTGCGCGCGTCCAGCTTGGCGTCGTCGATGTCCAGCAGCGGGCGCAGCAGTCCCTCGTGGAGCACCGAGACGGCGAGCGCGCGCCACGCGGGCGACGTGCCCGCCGGCCATTGAATCGTCGCCGCCGCCTGCGGCCGCAGCGTGAGCACCGCGGCCTCGGAACCGGCCACCACGGCCAGCCGCGACGGCGCCGGGATGAACGCGCCCGGATCGTCCAGCGGCGTCACCTCGAACCAGCGGCGTGCGCCGTCCAGCAGCCGCGCTAGCGAGAAGTCGCGCACGTGGTGCACGAGGCGGTGGTTGGGAAAGATCGTCAGCCCCGGCGCCTCCAGCGTGAAGAACGCCATCAGCTTGTCCTCGGCGGCCGGATGGCGCCGGCGATACTCCACCGCCGTCTCGTAGCGGTGATGGCCGTCGGCGATGATCACCGGCGCCGCCGCCATCAGCGTGTGCACCCGCTCGATCGTCGCGGTGTCGGTGATGCGCCACAGGCGGTGCAGCTCGCCGCGGAGATCGCGCGCCTCGGCGATCGGCGCGCCGCTGCCGGCGGTGGCCTCGCGCAGCGTCCCCCGGGGATCGGCGGTCAGCATGAAGATGAGGCCGATGTCGGCGCCGGTCGTCTCCAGGTGCCGCAGGCGGTCCTGCTTGGGGCCGGCGTGCGTGCGCTCGTGCGGCAGCACCACGCCGCGCGCGTAGTCGGTCACCTCGCCCAGCGCGACGAAGCCGGTGCGCGTCACCTCGGCGCCGCCGGCGCGGTAGGTCTGCGTGTACGGATAGATCGCCGGCCATTCCTCGCGCGCCCACGTGCCCTCGGCGAGCCAGCGGTCCAGCGTCTCGTGCGCGCGTATATATTTATCGGCCGTCTCGCCGGGCTGCGGCGCGTCGCGCGGATAGGACACGCGCACGACGTTGTCGGGGCTCATCGCGTACAGCTGCTCCTGGGTCTCGGGGCTGATCTGGTCGTAAGGCGGCGCCACCACCTTGGTGAGGTCGCGCTCGCGCCCGATGCCGTACCGGTAGCCGCGGAAGGGTCGGATGCGCACGCTCAGTGTCCGGCGGCCGTCGGGCCCGCGCCCTTGACGACCTCGGCGGCGCGCGCGGCCGGCGGCGTGTTGCGGCTGCGCCCGAGGGTGATCTTGCCGTCGATGAGCACCATCGAGATCCCCGGCAGATCGCCCGCGCTCAGCGCGCTCATCGCGTCGCGCGCGACGGAGCCGGCCGGCGCGTCGCAGACGACCAGGTCGGCCTCGCGGCCCTCGGCGACGAGACCGCGGTTCAGGCGGTAGACGCGCGCGGTGTTGCCGGTGGCGCAGGCGACGGCCTCGGCCGGCGGCAGCTCACCCAGCGCGGCGAGCAGGCTCAGGGTGCGCAGGACGCCGAGCGGGATCACGCCGGTGCCGGAGGGCGCGTCGTTGCCGACGATGATGCGCTCGGTGGCCCGCGCCTCGCGCGCCCTCCGCAGCGTGTGCAGCGCCGTGCGCAAGTTGCCGCACTGGACGATCTCGAGCGCCATATCGGTCGCCACCAGGCGGTCGATCTCGGCCGGCGACATCGAGGTGGTGCCGCCGTTGATGTGACCGACGACGTGCGGCTGCGCTTCGAGCACGACGTCGGCGTCGATCGGGCTGGAGCCCGCGATGGACGGCCCCCCGGTGTGGATCGTCACCGTCATGCCGTTCTGCTTGGCCCAGCGCACCATCGGGGCGGCGTCCTTGCCGGTCTTCACCGAGCCGAGACCGATCTCGCCCACCAGCTTCACGCCGGCCGCCGCCATCTCCTTGAAGTCCGCCTCGGTGAGCCCCAGCTCCAGGATCGGCGCGCCGGCCTCGACCTTCACGCCGCCGGGCCGGAAGCTCGCGTACGCCTTCGCGGCCACGATGGCGAGCGCCTTGAGGCCCACGATGTCCTTGGGCCGGCCCGGCAAGTGCACCTCGCCCGCGGAGATCGCGGTGGTGACACCGCCGTTCATGCCGGAGTCCAGGAAGTCCAGCGTGCGTTGCCGCGGCGTGAAGTCGCCGAACACCGGGTGCACGTGCGAGTCGATGAGGCCGGGCATCACGGTGGTGCCGTGGCAGTCGATGACCGTGTCGGCGTCCTCGTCGAGCGCGCGGCCCACGCCCGTGATGACGCCGTCGCGCAGCACGAGGGAGTCGGCGTCGAGAACGGGGCGGCGGAGATCGCCGCTGACGAGGAGCCCGATGTTGCGGAGGAGGGTCTTCATCCCGCCCCCGAGTCTACGCGGAGGCGGCGCTCCGGTTCAGGCTCGCCTGGACCTCTTCGATGTGGGCGGCCATGATCACGCGCGCCTCGCCGGCCTTGCGCGCGCTGACCGCCTCCAGGATGCGCCGATGGGCGGCGTTCACCTCGGCGCTGTCGGCGCCCGTCATCTGCACCTGCGGCACGATCACCTCGGCCTCCAGCGCCATCAGCGCGTGCGTGATCGCGGAGTGGACCGGATTGCGGGCGGCGTCCGACAGCAGGCGGTGGAACTCGAGATCGAAGCGCCGCGGGTCGCCGGCGGACGCGGCCTCGGCATCGCGCTGCTCGACGGCCGCCAGCAGGTGCTTGAGGTCGGAGTCGGTCGCGCGCTGCGCGGCCAGGAAGGCGACCTCGGGCTCGATGAGCCGGCGCGCCTCGATGAGCTGCGCGCGCGACACGCGGCCCAGGCGGAAGAGCGTGGCGAAGTCGCGCACCAGCGGCCGATCGTCCGCCTCGCGCACGAAGTAGCCGCCGGTCGAGCCCTGGCGCACCTCGACGAGGCCCCGCAGCTCCAGCGTGCGCAGCGCCTCGCGGACGGCGACGCGGCTGGCCTTGAGATCGCGGGCGAGCTGGCGCTCCGGCGGGAGCTTCTGACCCTGACGCAGCCGCCCCTCGTAGATCGTGCGTTCGATGTGAGCCACGATCTGCTCGTACACACGCGGCGCCCTCACGCTGGCTGGCATGGTGCGCGTCACTGTCGGCTCAAATGCGGCCGATGTCAAGCGGGCATCGCCGTGGGAAGCCGGCTCCCGATCCGCCTCTCCCCCCGGCTCGCGGCCACCCTGCTCGTCCAGGTCTGCCGGTACGTCGCCAGCGAAGCCGACTGACCGGCCGCCGAGCCCGGGCGCCCGCTCTCGCTCGGCCGCCGAGCACCGTTCGCCACGTCAATGCGCTGACTCGCAGTGTCGGCCGCTTGTCACCAGACTCGGTATCCCGCGAGTCGCCCACACACAATGGCGCGTGTTTCCGCGCTGGCTTGGTCGTTGCACCCCGCGGCGCGTCCGAAGGCCATTACAGGGAGGCGATCATGCAGGCTGTCATGCGGATGGCGGTGGTGCCGGCGATCCTCGTACTGGCGACCGGGTGCGCCACGAAGGACTGGGTGAAGAACCTCGTCGGCCAGAAAGAAGTCGAGATCGACCAGAAGATGGGCGCGCAGAGCCAGAAGGTGACGTCGATCGAGACCAAGCTGGGCAGCGTGGAGACGGCCACCGGCGAGGCGCGTACGCGCGCCGACGCGGCCTACTCGCGGGCGGACGAGGTCAACGAGCGGCTGTCACGCCTGTGGAGCTCGCGTAACAAGCGGCAGCTCGTGGAGACCGTCCACGTGCAGTTCGGCTTCGACAAGTGGGACCTGACCGACGGGGCCCAGACCGCGCTGCTCCAGATCGTGAAGGATCTGAAGACGAATCCGAACCTCACGGTGGACCTGGAGGGCTATACCGATCCCACCGGCGCGCACGCCTACAACATCGGCCTCAGCCAGCGGCGGGTGGAGTCGGTGCGGCGCTACCTGATCGAGCAGGGCACCGAGATGCCGCGGGTGCACTCGATCGGTCTCGGCCCGGTGAGCGGCAAGACGAACGAAGAGCACGCCAAGCAGCGCCGCGTGACCGTCCGCTTGATGGTGAACCAGGACTGAGGAACTGCGGGCGCTAGACGAGGTTCGGGACGACCGCGGCGAGCGCGACGGCCCAGGTGTGGGCGAGGACCGTGAGGTGGACGTGCCGCCGGATGACGGTGCGCGCTTCCACCCGCACGGCGATCAGCGCGGGATCGCGCGAGTCGAGCACGCCGCGCCACCGCGCGATCCAGATGCGCACGTCGCGCATCGAGCCGAAGGCCGGCAGCCAGAAGATCAGGCCGCCGTGCGGCGCGCGGCGCGCCAGGTGCCGGGCCAGGCGCACCAGCACGCTCGTTCCGTGCAGCGCGTTGAGCAGCGCCAGCGTCAGCACCGCCATCACCGTGACCCGGATGATCGTGTCCACCATGCCCCCCCGGTAAAGGCAAAGCCGGTACCAGCCTCGTAACCTCTCGAATCCCCGGCGGTCTTGGCGTCCTGGCGCGCCAGGCCCGGGTGGTTTCTAGCCGCGGCCCCGCGCGGCTCATGGCCCGAAATCGTCCATCCGGACGAGCCTGCGCGATGGGGTTACACTAGGCCCGCTTTCGGGAAGTGCGGAGGAGCACATGGACGACGAAGTCGCGGCTGCCATCACCACCGGCGTCGCGCAGGTCTTCGACCTGCACGCGCTGAAGGCCTTCGCGGGTGACAAGCGCGTGCGCAAGATGCTGTTCAAGTCCGACCAGCTCTGGTCGGAGATCGCCTGTTACGAGCCGGGCCAGTCGACCGTGATGCACAGCCATCCGCGCGAGGAAGAGGCGATCTTCGTGCTGGAGGGCACCGCCAACATGAACATCGACGGCGAGGAAGTCGTCGTGCCCGCCGGCGCCATCGTGAAGTTCCCGCACAACGTGCCGCACGACGTGCGCAACCTCGGCCGTGAGCGCTGCGTGATCATGTTCATCAAGGTCAACCCCAAGGTCCTCAAGGGCTAGGGCGCCGTGGGCAACGTGGAGCGCTGCGACAAGACGCTGCCGGCCAACGAGATGATGTACGCCGTGCGCAAGGACCCCGCGCTGCGCGCGCGCTGGAAGACGGATCTCGAGGGGCTCTGCCGCCAGTTCGGGCTGAGCCGCGCCGAGTACGAGGCCATCCGCGACAAGGATCCCCGGCGCCTGATGGACCTGGGCGTGCATCAATATTATGTCCCGCAGATCCTGCGCCTGTTCTTCGGCAACGCCCAGAACAGCAACAGCAGCGAGACGCTGGAGTGCTACAAGCGTGCGTTCCCCGAGCAGACGGCCGAGGCGCTGGCGCTGCAGCAGCGGCTGGAGGCGCGGCGTGGCTGAGATCGTGGCGGCCATGGCCATGACGCACTCACCCGGCCTCACGGGCTGGTTCACGCGCGCCAGCGAGGAGTACCAGCGCCTCGCGCTGCAGGCCACGGCCGAGATGCGGCGGCGGCTCGAAGCCGCGCGGCCGGACGTGCTGGTGATGTTCAGCAACGATCACCTGCTCAACTGGCCCATCAACAACGTGCCGGAATACACCGTGGGCATCGCCGAGGAGCACGTGGGCCCGGCCGACTGGTTCGACGAGTGGCTGGCCATGGAGCAGTACCGCGT
>Ga0075425_100008732_pt1 | contig 10765 bp, 10 predicted proteins | sample SoiMethybrSBSTD4_FD_75300 | JGI IMG/M metagenome (GOLD analysis project Ga0075425, IMG submission 75300) | Bulk soil microbial communities from a Populus tree surrounding site in Tennessee, USA - Soil MetaG P. TD hybrid SBSTD4 | ecosystem: Environmental > Terrestrial > Soil > Tree plantation...
GCAACCACAGGCTGCAGCTGCTCCACGAGCGAGAGCGGCGCCCAGTAATCCGGCGCGCCGACCATCAGGCCCCGGAAACCCTTCGGCATGACACCGACGATCTCGCAGCGAACCCCGTTGATCAGGAGACTGCGGCCAACCGCCGGCTGGTCGCGAAAGTGGATCGTCCGGCCACGGTCACTAAGCACAACGACCGGATTTCGGAGGTCATCATCGGCCGGCGTGATCACTCGCCCCTGCGCGGCCCCGACGCCGAGAACCTGGAAGAAGTTGCCGGTCACCAGCGCGCCGGCCGTCCTGCGGCCATCCACCCGGCTGTCGGTCTCGGGAATCGTGGCGAGGACGTCCGTGAACACATCCGTCTCTCGCCTCAGCGCCTCGTAGTCGAGCCGCGTGAGCCGAACGCGGTTCCCCTCGGCGGTGCGCGGCCGCTCAACCGCGAACATTTCATGCACGTTGGGAACGGCATCGACGCGAAAGAGCAGGGTGTTCAGCAGTGTGAAGACGCCCGCCACCAGTCCCAGGCCCAGCGCAACCGTGAAGACGATCGTCAGCGACGCCAGCGGCGATTTGCGAAGCGTGCGGAACGCGTACCGTAGGTCACCCATGCGTAGTCTTGCGTAAGACGCTGGAAGCCTACCCGATTGTTCCCGGAATATCGATTATCGATGGGACGTCCGCGGAAGAATGGTGAGTCACCGACGCAACAAGTCACCCTGATCGGCTGCGTTCAGAAGGAAAAGGAATACCGACAGCAACACAACATTAAGGACGGCGGCGGGCTGAACACGGGAATCGGCGAGGGCAATGAGTACGTACTCATCAATGCCATTCGTGTGTCACCGGGTTCCGCTCCAGTCGCAAGCGCCGGCGATTGCTCGAGCGCGAGCTCAGGCGAGGCATTCGAGATTACCGGATCCAACGAGGGCAAGTTGAAGGACTTCGTGGGCAAGCGCGTCGAAATCACCGGTAAGCAGAAGCACGCGAAGGTTGGACCGAACGGCCAGCCGACCGGTGGATTCGATCCGATGCACGGAGACCTGAAGCTGTTCGAGGTTGAGCCGTCGTCCATCCGGGAAGTCTCCGCGGTGACCACGCAGACGCAACAGACCGACACGGCGCCTGCTGCGCCGGCCACGACGGCGCCCGCGCCCGAGACGACCGCACCGGCGCCCGCTACGACCGCTCCGGCTCCCGCACCGGCACCCGAACCCGCACCGACGGGCACGTCCGGCCGGACAGAAACCGCGCCGGCGCCGGCGAATACTGCGCTTCCGCACACGGCGAGCCCGCTGGCCCTGTATGAACTCGCCAGCCTGCTGTTCTTCGGCGGAGCGTACGGCGTTCGCAGACTCCGGAACCTTCTGTAGCTCACACCTGTTCGCAGCGGACGTTTCCATCAGGCCGATCTCCGATTCTTCGGGGTCGGCCTGTTTTTCTTCCAGCGACGTCCGAACCTTTGCTCAATATCGGGCCTCGTTGTTTGTAGAGTCCGCGGAGTGGAGACGCCTCGCGAGGAGGCGCAGTTGGTTCTGGAGGTGCGATGGCTCATGAATCGAATGCCGTCTTGAAGAAGTCGCTGGATTCCATCGACAGCTTCCGCAGACGCATCGTCGTCGCCGGCTGGATTGTCGTGGTCGCGACGCTGGGGATGTACGCGCGACTGGCGTATCTTCACCGAACAAGCGACAGCCTCGAACGCCTGCTCGGCGCATCCGTGACCGCATTGACGTTGCTGATCGCGTGGGTGGCGTTCTCGATCATCTTGACGATCACACGGACTACGAAGAGCATTCTTCGAGCGATCGAGCTCTCGTCGCATCGAGCGGGGCCGTAGTCGGACACTCGACGCTGACGTTCGCGCGGTTGGCCCGTGTCGTGCAGCGGACTTCGCTGTGTTCGTTCGTTGTGTCGCCGTCTGCGGGATCTTCGTTGCTGTCGCTGCCACCGCCGCTTCCGACCCTTTTGCTCCGCTTGCGCCGACGGTCCAGCTCTCCCAGGACGATCGCGATCGGCTGAATAAGCGCCAAATTGTCGTCAAGATCCTGCCGGCTCAGGATCGGGAGCTCGCCGTGGTTGCTGCGGCCGCGCTCAATACGGACTCGGACTCGCTGCTGTCGAGCGTGCGGCGCATCGCGGATCTCAAGCGAGGGCGCTTCGTCCCGCAAATCCACCGTATATCGGCGCGGCCGATCGTCGAAGACTTCCGCGAGCTGACGCTGGACGACGTCGATCGGCGCGAGATCGCGAAGTGCCGGCCCGACGACTGCGACTTGAAGCTGACATCTGATGAGATGACGCGGCTGCAAGCCGCGGGAGCGGGCGTCGACGAGGAATTCCGACGGATGCTCGTGCGCCGTGCCGAGCGCTATCTGGCGGAGGGCCAGCGGATGGGCGACCGCGAATTCACCGCGCTGCTCCAGCACTCCCCCTACCTGCACCAGCATCTGCCGGAGCTGGCGGGACATCTGGCGCGATATCCGGCGTCGCCGGCGCCGGGCAGCGAATCGTTCCTCTACTGGTCGAAGGAAGTGTACGCCTGGAAGCCGATGATCACGCTGACGCACGTGACGATGATGCGCGGCGACGGCCGCCCGAGCTGGCCTGACGTCGTCATCGCCGCGCGCGACATCTTCTCGACTCGCTACACGAGCGCGTCGCTGACGCTCACGCTGCTGCTCCACGACGGGGCCGATCCGTCGCGTCGGTATCTGGTATACCTGAACCGCACGTGGGTGGACGGCGTGCGGGCGCTCTGGCGGCCGTTCGTCGAGTATCGCATCAAGTCGCAGGCGAAGTCGGTGTTCGCGGCGGTCCGCGACCGGATCGAACGCGCGGGCACCGAAACTGCCGCCGCCCGCCGCTAGACGCAGCGCTGCGCCACGCTCAGCTATGTTCGCGGCTCTCATCGTCATTGGCCTGCTCGCCGCCGGTGCGCTCTACCAGTACGTCGGCGCGCACCGCAGCGCACGGCTGTACGGCGCGCCGGGCACGATGGTCGACGCCGACGGGCAGCGGCTGCACGTCGTCTGCGCGGGCGCCGGGGAGCCGGCGGTCATCTTCGAATCGGGCATCGCCGCATCGTCCCTGAGCTGGACGCGCATGATGCAGGACGTCGCGGCGTTCACGCACGCGTGCGCGTACGATCGCGCGGGGCTTGGCTGGAGCGATCCGGTGCGGCGCCCGCGAACGATCGAGCGGATGCTGGCGGAACTGCGCGTCGTCGCCGCGCATGGCGCGCGGCCGCCGTACGTCCTCGTCGGTCATTCATTCGGGGCGTTTCTCGTCTGGGCGTACGCAGCGACGCACCCGACCCAGGTTGCGGGCCTCGTCCTGCTCGATCCGCCGAGCGACTGGCAGGAGATGTCGCACGAGCAGGCGCGCCTGCTGCGGGGCGGCATCCAGCTCGCGCGACTCGGCGGGGTCCTGGCGCGCGTCGGCGTCGTCCGCGCGAGCCTCGCGCTTCTGACCGGCGGCGCGCCGGGCGTTCCCCGAAACTTCGTGCGAGTCTTCGGACCGACGGCCGCGCACACGCTCGAGCGGCTCGTGGGCGAAGTGCGGAAGCTGCCGCCGGATGTGCATCCGCTCGTGCAGGCGATCTGGTGCCAGCCGAAGTGCTTTGCGGCGATGGCCGCGCATCTTGGCGCCCTCGAGGAGACGGCGGCTTTTGCCGCGCACGCCGTGACCATTCCGCCCGTTCCGCTGGTCGTAGTGTCAGGCGGCGATCAGCCGGACGCGACGCTGGCCAGACATCGCGCGCTCGCGAATCTGTCGCCGCACGGTCGGCACGTCGTCGCCGCTGGCAGTGCGCATTGGATTCAGTTCGACGCACCCGAGCTGGTCGTCTCGACGATCCGCGAAGTCGTCGAGCGGGCGCGCGCGTGAGGGCACGGAGATGGCGGAGACAACGGGCAAGCCAAACTCTCCGAAACCTCCGTGTTCTCCGTCAGCCCGACGCGCGGGCGATGTCGCGGGCTTCGAGCACGGCGTTCGGCCATCCGCGGCGCGTCACGTTCAGCATCGCCTGCCCCATCTGCGCGGTAGTGACGATGAGATTTGGAGCGAGGGCGCGAACGAGCGGCAGGACCGGTGCGGTGAGCGTGCAGAAGATTCTGTACGAGCGCGTCTTCGATCGAATGCCGTGCAGCGGCTGAATCAGGCCAGGCCGGAGACGCCTGCCCCACCATGCCGGTCGCGCCGAAAATCAGGATCCGCATACCATATCGCCGAGATGTTCGTAATCGAGCTGATCTACAAGGCCGAGTTGCCGCGCATCGATGCGCACATGAAGGCGCACGTCGCCTTTCTCAAAAAGTACTACGCGTCGGGGCACTTTCTCGTCTCCGGCCGCAAGATCCCGCGCGACGGCGGCATCATCCTGGCCGTCGGCAAAGACCGAAGCGAGATCGAAGCGATCGTCCGGGAAGATCCGTTCGTCGCGCGTGGGCTCGCCGACTTCAGGGTCGTCGAATTCCGGGCGAGCCAGCAGGCCGACGACATTCAGCAGCGCATCGCGAAGTCCTGATCGCAGGCATATAGTAGGGCCATGCGCACTCTGCTGCTGGCCTTGCTCGTCGCCGCCGCCGCGCTGCAGCGGCAGGCGCCTCCGGGCGTCGGCGAATCGGTCGACGAGCATCTGCTGCGCTGGCCGCTGCCCACCGGCGACAGCCGGTACGCCGCCATCGACGGCAAGCATCTCCACCGTTACGTCGTGGAGCAGGCGGCGATCTCGCGGCGGTTCCGCGACCAGGGACATCCGAAGTACTGGGGACGCATCATCGGCACGTCGAGCGACGCGGAAAGCGCGTCGTGGCTCACCGACAAGTACAAGGCGATCGGGCTGAGAGACGTGCGCATTCAGCCGCTGGACCTCGAGCCGACGTGGATGCCGCAAACGTGGAGCGTATCGGTCACGAGCGGCGCGAAGACGATCCAGCTCGATTCGGCGCAGCCCGATTTCGGCGCCGTTGCGCTGGCGCCCGCGGATCTCGAAGCCGTCTACGCCGGCCTCGGCAGCGAGGCCGATTTCGCCGGCAAGGACGTCCGCGGCAAAGCGGTCTTCGTGTTCAACATGGTCGGCCTGAAGCCCGAAGGCGCCGTCAAACGCGCGGACGCCAAAGGCGCCGCGGCAGTTTTCGAAGTCGATATGCTGCCGGGGAACATGCGGTATCAGGCCTATCCGTCCGGCACGAAAGCGCCGGCGTTTACCGTGGGCAGCGACGATGGATTCGCGGTGCGCGATCTGATTGCGGCGGCGGCCGGCGGCGCGGCACCGCGTGTGCACGTGGCCCTCGCCGCGACAACGCTGCCGAACCTGAAGTCGGCGCTGGTCTGGGGCACACTGCCCGGCGCGAGCGACGAAACGATCTACATCACGGCGCATCGCGACGGCTGGTTCGACGCATCGGGCGACAACGCCGCCGGCGTCGCGGCGATGCTCGGGCTCGCGGAGTACTACGCGGCGATCCCGCAGGCCCAGCGCCGCCGGACCATGGTCTTCATCGGCCTCGACGGACATCACAACTCGGGCTCGGGCGCGGCGGTCGGGGGGCGCTGGCTCGCGGATCATCACGAGACGCTGTTCGCGAAAACGGCGCTCGCGATCAACTGCGAGCATCCGGCGACGATCCAGACCTACCTGCGTCCGCGCTATGAAGAAGGACGAGACATTGTCTGGTCGAACATGTATATGGCGCAGCAGTGGTACGCAGGCGGGCCGTCGCGGCCCGAGCTGCGCGCGATTGCGGAGAAGGCGTTTCACGACTTCGGTGTGCCGGTGTACCGCGAGCCGAACGTCCGTCCGCCGCTCGGCGATCTGGGACGCATCTTCCGCTTCGTCCCCGGCGTTGCGACGAGCGAGTTCTTCCACTACTTCCACACCGATCGCGAAACGCCCGAGACGGTACCGTGGACGGGACTCGAGGCGACGACGCGCGCCTACGCGAAGATCGTCGACGAGGTGAACGCGCTGCCGCTGAGCGCGCTGCAACGGCCAATCGAACAGTGAGATTTCAGACTGAAATCGTCAAGGTCTCGTTCGCGGGACGACGTAGAACTGCGTCGTCATGTCGCCGTCGAGCGTGACGGTACGCAAGTACTTGTATGTCGCCGCGTCGTACATGTCGATCGTCGCGCCCGCGTTGTAGATGTACAGCAGGCGGCCGTTCGAACTGGTCTTGAGCGACATGCGCGGGCGGCCGGCGAATTCGGTGCGCGACGTGACGCGCCGCTGGTCGAGATCGAACGTCCAGAACTGATACCGGTCGACGGCCGATTCGAGACCGTACCCGTGCTTCCGATCGGGCGCGAGGACGAAGTTCACGCCGCCGGCGGGGCCAATCGTGTAAAACTCGAGATCTTTCTTCGTCAGGTTGATGCGCGCGACGCCCATCATCCGGCGATGCTGCACGGGATCTTCGACCGTCATCGCCGTCGTCAGGAAGCCGGGCTCGTCGTTCGTCAGGTCGAGGCCGCCGAAGCCGCCGAAGCTCAGACTGACCTGGCCGAGACCCTCTTCGAGGTTCGAGAGGTCCCAGCGGTCCACCTGCGTGAAGTTCTCCGTCTCGAAGATCAGGATTTCGTTGCCCAGGAAGTACAGCAGCTTGCCGTCGGGCGAGAACGTCAGGTTCGCGTTGTCGCGTTCCTCTCCGTCCGGCCACGGAATCGTCCGCATCACCTTGTGCTCTTTCAGGTCGTACTGCAGCAAGGTGGCAGGCCCGACCTCGACGCGGTCGCGCAGCTTCGTGCCGCTGCGCGTGAGCAGGATGGCGTAACGATTCGTCGGATCCGGCTCGAGCGAATTGATGCGGATGCGCTTGTTGCCCTCGGTGAGCGTGAAGGTGTCGATCGTGCTCTTCGACGCGATGTCGACGACTTCCGCCTTCTCTGCCGTCGCGTCGATGATGTAGAAGCGCGTGCGGTCGCGCGAGAGCTGCATGCGGCGCGGGATGCCGGTCTTGAGCTGGATCGTGCCGGTGACCTTCTCGGTCGTTTCGTCCATGATCCAGATCAGGTTCGGGTAGCCGCCGATGTAGAAGACGCCGTTGCCGCCGGAGATCCGCGGCGCTTGCTGTTGCGCGCCGAGCGCGACGCTCGCCAGCAGCAGACAGAGGAGCGTTCTCATCGGCCGACCTCGCGGTAGTCCCAATCCATGTACAGCGGCACGGTGACGAGCAGATGCGCGCGACCCCTGATCGGCTTCGCGGACGGATCCGATCCTGGCGGCACGTAGGCGCCGACGACCCACACGTCGCCGACGTTGTTGCGATTCCCCGATCGATTCGGGTTGGGGCCGTCGATGTTCGGCGTAAACAGGCCGGCCTCGTTCAGCTGCCCGACAAACCGGATGTCGTCGTCGTGGAACGTCGCCGTGTATTCCTCGAGGCTCCAGAAGGCGTTGACGATGCCGAGATCGAGATCGTCGGCGGTGTTCGGTTTGCCGTCCGGCCCGTTGCTGAAGGCGCGGGCCTCGAACTGCTCGACGCGCTTCGGGAACGCGGCGCCGCCGAGCCGCGCCATGCCGGCCTGCGGCTCCACCTTGATGCCGTCGATCTTCGAATACACGACGACCGCGGCGGACTTCGTCGAACCGGCGAGCGACAGATCGCGCGGGCCGATCCGGGCATCGCTCGCGACGTCGACTTCCACCGTCAGGACATCGGGCGTCGTCGACGCGATGCGCGCCACCTTGACGCCCTGGCCGAAGTCGACGTCGGCGGGCGCGACGCGCGCCGGCAGATTCGCGCCGAAAATGCGCACTCGCTGGCCGCTCGACGCCGTCTTGAGCGACGCCACGTCGGTGCCGGTCACGACCGCGTCGGCCGACACGCGGCGCAGCGTGACGTCGATGCCGGTTTCGTCGTAGGGCCCGGTGAACCAGCGGCCCTTGATCTCCTGGCCGCTGCGCTCGATGAACGCGACCTCGCGCCACGTGCCCGGGTCGTCGGCACCGTCCGCCGATCGCGCGCGCCACTGGAAGCCGGTGTACACGATCGCGCGACTCTTGCGCGAGACGCTATCGCCCGTGCGCGCGTACGTGAATTTGCCATCGGTCGCGAAGCCATCCGGCGTATCGGACCGCTCGGTGATCTGCAGCTCGCCGAAAATCGGACCCTTGCCGCGCTGATAGCCGGCAATCGCCCATCGGCCCGCGAGCTTCGGCGTGCGCATCGCGGCGGACCACGACGCCCACTCCGGCGACATCAGCGGAAATGCCGACGCGAGGTGATCCTGCGCGCGCTCGTACGGCTGGCGATTGTCGCCCCGGCCGTCGCCGGCGCCCCGGCCCTGCGCCGCGTTGCCGCCGCGCCCGCCGCCACCGCCGCCGCCGCCGCGCCGGAAACCGCCCGAGGCGCCATCGATACCCGGATAGAAATAGCGGTGCATTGACAGCAAGCCTGCCCACTCTTCCTTCGTCCGGCGCTCGCTGATGACGCGGCCCATCGAATGGCACTTGTTGCAGAGGTCGTGCGTGTCCTTGTCGCCGGCGTAGGTGTAATCCACGAGCCGGCGCTCGGCCTCGAACATCGTCGGCCGCGCTTCCTCCGGCGCGAGGCCGTTCGAGTCTGACAGCGACTTGATCACCTTGCGCGCGACTTCTGGCGCGATGGTGACGTGATTGAGCGAGATCATCCGCCGGATCGTCAGCTCCCAGTTTTCCGGCGTCGCGCGGCGGTAGGAGATGCGCGTCATCCGGCCTTTGTCGTCGGCGACGTGGCACGAGCCGCACGCCAGGCGGACATCGGGGTCGGTGATGGGAATACCTTCGTCGGCGGCCGCAGCGTTTGGGCGGCGGCCCTGAGGTGGTTGCGGAGGTTGAGCGGCGACGAGGGGCAGCACCGCGATCGCGATGCCGCCGGCAATTCCCGCGATGCGCGCGCGCATCAGCCCGGGAACACGAGATCGAGCTTGCGCCAGTCTTTCTGCGCCGACGCGCATTTCGCCGTCCAGTCGGGCGCGTGATTGAGCTGGTCCGGCACCTGCGCCGGCCAGAAGCAGCCGATGTGGCAGTCGAAAATGTCGCGCTCGACCGGCTGGCAGAGGCCGGCCGTACCGCCGGTCGAATCCGCCTCCCAGCCCGGCGAAAACACCAGCGAGCAGCCGAGCGGGAAATGCGGCTGCTGCGGCGTCGTCTGCTGCAAGGCGACCACGTCCGCCTTCACGGGCCCTTCCGCCTCCGCCTTCACGTGATCGACGACGCGATTGGCTTTCTGGTTGATCGGTTTCAGATGCGTCATGCTGCCTCGTTTTAGAGAACGGCTTCCGCCTTCACCTCCTCGCGATCGAACCTCGCGAGGAAGTCGGGGTTGCGCTCGGACAGTTCACCGTAAATCTGCAGACACGTATCGGTCCAGCCGCGGATCCACTCGCAGTAGTGCAGATTGGGTCTCGTCGTCGTGCCGTAACGGACGTGGGCTTCGTGATAGCAGCCGCCCGAACACAGCGGCCGCGCCCAGCACTTCTGGCAGTCGGTCTTGTCGGCGACGTGATGGTCTTCGAGGAACGCGCGCTGCGTCTCGCGGTCGATGCCGTCGCGCACCGTCCCGAACTTGTGCGCGTCGGAGCCGGCGAACCGATGGCACAACGCGACGTCGCCGTCGGTCGAGACGCCGAGCAGTCCCAGGCCCGCGCCGCACGGATAGGCCTTGCTCACACCCTTGTGGATTTCCTCGAGCGTGTCCTTCACGTTCGAGAAGCCGTGATGCTTGTTCGCGGCGACGTTCTCAAGGAACTCGTGCGCGAGGGCGCGGAACTGGCCGAGCATCTTGTCGAAGCCGTGCTCGCCGATCGCGTACTGCTGCTGCGGCGACGTCGTGACCGGCGCGAAGCCGACTTCCCAGAACCCCATCTCCTCGGTGAGGTGCCGGTAGATCCGCGTGATGTCGAGCGTGTCGGATGTCAGCGTCACGCGCGCGCCGATGGGCCGCGAGCGGTGCCGTTTGAGCAGTTCCTTGATCTTCGGCGCGACGACCTCATAGCTGCCGGCGCCGTTGTGGAAGACCCGGAACCGGTTCTGCAGCTCCTGCGGTCCGTCGATCGAGATGGTCACGCCGACCTGGTTCTCGGCGAGGAACTCGATGATCTCCGGCTTCAGCAGCGTCGCGTTCGTCGTCAGGCTGAAATCGATCGTCTTGCCAACTTCGGCGGCGCGCTGTCGCGCGTACGCGATCGTCGCCTGCAGCACGGGAAAGTTCAGCAGCGTTTCGCCGCCGAAGAACGTCAGATGCGCGATACGGCTCGGACCGCTTTCCTTGAGCAGGAACTCGACGCTCTCGCGCGCCGTCGCCTCGCTCATGAACTTCGACTGCTTGCCGTGTTCGGTGTCGACGATCTTGTCCTCGCCGTACTCGTAGCAGTACGTGCACGCGAGGTTGCACTGGTTCGTGACGTTCAACACCATGGTGTTGAGCGGGAACGCGGCCATCGGCAGCATCTTCGGCAGGACGGGATCGGGCCGCTGTTCGTACCCGATCGCGCGAACCTCGACGAGCTCGCGAATCGCAGCGCGCGCCGCCACCTCGTCGAACCGACCCGCCAGCGCCGCGACGATGTCGTCGTCGGACCGGGAGGCGTTGCCGAGCACGTTCAGGACCGCGGCGCTCGGTTGATCCAGCGCGAAAATCGCCGCGCTCGGGACCAGATACAGGAAGTCCTGGCCCGCCGCCTGGAACAGATGGAACTCCCGCCGGGATAGAGTAATCACCGTGCCCGTTTCTACCCGAGAAACCGGGGCCTGTCAATCACGGTTCGCGGCACGTAAAGCTGG
>Ga0075425_100008734_pt1 | contig 10764 bp, 11 predicted proteins | sample SoiMethybrSBSTD4_FD_75300 | JGI IMG/M metagenome (GOLD analysis project Ga0075425, IMG submission 75300) | Bulk soil microbial communities from a Populus tree surrounding site in Tennessee, USA - Soil MetaG P. TD hybrid SBSTD4 | ecosystem: Environmental > Terrestrial > Soil > Tree plantation...
GGGTTCACCGGCCGGGTTGCTGACGCTGACCCTGGCGCCCGCTGGCACGAGGATGACGTCGCCAGCCGCCGCCTCGCCGGGCTGGCCGTCGATGGTGGCGCGCAGCGTGCCATTTAGGACGTAGAGCACTTCCTCACGCGAGACGTGGTGCGGTACGCCGTCGGTGCCCGCGGGGATCTCGATGCGCCAGGCGCACAGTTCCCTGCTGCCGCCCGACGGCCTGGCGTAGGAGGTGAAGCTCGTGTCGTGCAAGTGGTGCACGGTGGCCTCGGCGGCATGGATGACGGGCACGGGATGCTCCTTGCTGTAGGCGTCCAACTCGTGAATATACGCAAGCTACTTGCCTATATGTTCAAGCGGCTTGCCTAATCTGTCAAGCTGGAACCATGCACGACGACGACGCTCAGGCCCTGGCCTTCGGGCTGCTGGCGGCCTCCCGGGCGCTGGTCGACGGAGTATCAGCCGGGATCAGGGCGCGCGGATTCGGCGACGTGCGCCCCGCGCACGGCTTCGCCTTCGCCCGGCTCGCCGCCGCCGGCGCCACCATCACCGAACTGGCCGGGCACCTCGGCGTGACCCGGCAAGCCGCCGCCCAGCTCGTGGACGAGCTCGAAGCCAACGGATACGTCGAGCGGTCCCCCCACCCCCGCGACGCCCGCGCCCGGCTGGTCACGCTCACCAGCAAGGGCTGGGCGTGCACCCGCGCCGCCGAGGCGGCCATCGCCGACACCATCCGCTCCTGGGCCGAAGCCCTGGGCGACAACCGCCTGCTCGCCCTCCGGGACGACCTGGCCAGCATCGCACCCCGCGGGCCGCTCCGGCCCCTCTGGTAACCCCGCCGATCGTCAGAGGCGGCGCGTCGCCTTAGCGGAGGGTCACCGCGGTGCCTCCGGGACGCAGCAGCGGGACGGCGGCCCAGCAGTAGCGGGCGACGATGGACCGGTATGGCCGGAAGCGCTCGCCCAACGGCTCGAGTTGCTTCGGTGTCGGCGGCCGGTCGAGCTTCCAGGCGAGGGCATAGCCTTGCCGGACGCCGAGGTCGTCGACCGGCCAGACGTCGAGGCGGCGGAGCTGGAACATCAGGTACATCTCCGCCGTCCAGCGGCCGATTCCGCGTACGGTGGTCAGTCGCTCGATCAGCTCCTCGTCGCTTCTTCGCGAGGTCCGGCTCAGCACAACCGTGCCGTTGAGCACCTTGACAGAGAGGTCGCGGAGCGACGCGAGCTTGTTGCCCGAGAGGCCAGCCGCCCGCAGCGTCTCGTCGGAGGCCGCGTTCAGCGTTTCCGGGGTCAGCGTGCCGCCGACTGCGGCGCGTACCCGCCCGTAGATCGCCTGGGCCGCGCGGCCAGCGAGTTGCTGGAAAACGATCGCGCGCACGAGCGCGGCGAACGGGCCCTCCGGGTCGCGTGGCCGGTGGCGGATCGGGCCAACACGGGCGACCAGGTCGGCGAGCACGGGATCGCGCGCTGCGACCTCGTCGATCGAGGCCCGCAGCGAATGCCGCCCGGTTAGCTGCGCCACCATTTGCGTTCGAGCGCCCGATCGGTGCCGCCAGTGCGGTCAAGCGCGTCGAGCTCGGCGATGTCCTCGTCCGGCAGCCGGAAGTCGAAGAGCCGGGCATTCTCGGCGATGCGCTCGCGGTGGGTTGACTTCGGGATGACCGGGATGCCCCGCTCGATGCACCAGCGCAGCAGCACCTGGGCCGGGGTGCGCCCCTGGCGTCGCGCGATCCGCGCGACTGTGTCGCTGGCGAGGTGGCGTCCGGTTCCCAGCGGACTGTAGGCCTCCAGCGCGATCCCGTTCTGGCGGCACGACTCGAGAAGAGCCTTGCGGTACTCGTAGGGACTGAACTGCACCTGATTCACGACCGGCGGGACCGTCGCGATTGCGCGCAGCTGCCGCAGCTCGTCGGCGCCGAAGTTGGACACCCCGATCGACCGCGCATAGCCGAGCTCCCGCGCCTGCTCCATCCCGGGCCACGCCCAGGTCGGGCCGCCCTCGGGCCAGTGGATGATGTACAGGTCGACGTAGTCGACCCCGAGCCGCTGCAGGCTGCGCCGGGCCTCCGCGACCGGGTCCTTCCGCCCAGGAAAGAACTTCGTGGTGATGAACACCTCCCCGCGCGGGACACCGCTCTCGCGCAGCCCCTGTCCCACGCTCCCCTCATTGCCGTACGCCTGCGCCGTGTCGATGTGCCGGTACCCCAGCTCGAGCGCCCAGCGGACGGCGTCCACGCACTCCCGGTCGTTCTCCACCTGCCAGACACCGAGGCCGACCAGCGGGATCTCGTTCCCGTCCGCGAGTACGCGGGCCCTTCCGTCTGCCGTCACCACATCCATCGACATCCCATCTCCCTTGACTGACCGAAACGCTCCCGGCCGCTCAGCTGTTTCCGGGCGCGATCAGCGCCTGGCCGGCCGCCCACGCAGGAATCAGCCCGCTGCCGCGAGGAAGTCGCCGACGTCGGCGGCGAACCGGCTGTGATGCTGGAAAAGGAAGCCGTGGGCCGAGTCCGGGTAGATCTTCAGCCGCGCATCCGGCAGAAGCCCGGCCAGCAGGTACGAGTAGCGGGGCAGGATCATCGGGTCGCTGTCGCTCGATTCCGTTCCCGGCCGTGACCCGCCCGATCGGGTCATCGGCGTAACCCGCTTGCGCATCGGACGTCGGCTGTTCGTCTGCGGTTGTCATGACGGCAGTCTCCAATATGGGAGCTGGGGCGGCATCGCACGAACCTGCGATTTCAAATCGGCGGATCAGACTGGAGTGCCTAGATCGGTCCTCAGGTCGTCTCGATGGCCCTGAGGATTAGGCCAGCCGCGATGTCGGGGTGGGCGATGAACGCGGCGTGCGATCCTCCGCTCACGGACTCGACGTTGGCATTCATCCGCTTGGCCATGAACCGCTCGCAGTCGGGCGGGATGGCATTGTCCTGCTCGGAGACCATGTACCAGGCCGGCAGGTCCTTCCAGCCCGCGACCGTCGCCTTCTCCGTCAGGGCTGCCGCGCTGAGCGGCCGTTGGCTCACCGCCATCGGAGCGGCCACCTCGGCGGGAAGATCCGCGCAGAACGTCTGGTGGAAGTCCGGGATCTTGATGAACAGGTCGGGGCCGCCCGGTGCGCCGGGAGCGTCGTAGGGGGTGGGCACGCTGGTCGATGCCAGCAGCGACGGGGGGAACGGCTCTTGGACGCTGGCGCAGCTCTCGCCCTCGTCGGGCGCGAACGCTGAGAGGAACACGAGCGCGATCACGTCCTTGACCGCAGGGGCGGCCTGGGAGATCACGGCGCCGCCGTAGGAGTGCCCGACCAGGACGATCGGCCCGTCAAGGGCGGTGGTGTAGCGGGCGATGGCGTCGGCGTCGGATGCGAGGCTGCGCAGCGGGTTCATGGGCGCCCGGACCTCAACCGCTCGGGTTTGAAGCTCGCGGATCACCCCGGCATAGCCGGAGGCGTCAGCGAAGGCGCCGTGTACGAGGACGACGGTTGGTCTCGATGTCATGCCTGCTCCTTGGGGTCGTTGCTCGTCAGTGTGATGACGATTGGCCCGCGGCCGCATCACTTGATCGGGCCATGTCTTTGGTGCTGGCGAGAGGGCAGGCGGGCCGGGGTGCCACCGTTGTGTGCCGATAGCCCAGGTGGGAGCGCCGGCGATGGGGCTTCAGTGCGTGCTAGCGGCTCAATCGGTGCGCGGGGCTCGTAGCGTCCCGGCCATTCGGGTGAGGGATACCCGGGAGTTGACGCCGAGTTTGTCAAAGATGTGGCGCAGGTGGGTGTTCACCGTGTGCGGCGAGATGAACAATGTCTCCGCGATCTCGCGGTTGGTCTTGCCCCCCGAGGCCAGCTCGGCGACGGCCGCTTCCGCGCTGGTCAGAGCATCCCAGCCGGTGGCAGGACGCTCCGAAAGCACGATCCGCCGCCGTACACCCAGCTGTCTCAGCCGGCGGCGTACCCGCGCCGCGTCCCAGCTGGCACCGACGTGCGCGTCGATGGAGAGGGCCCGGTCGAGCGAGGCGATCGCGTCACCGGTGGCGCCCTCGGCCGCCTGCATGCGGCCGAGGTCCTCCAGCGCCGATGCCGTCGCCAGCGGGCGTGGCCCGGCCTCGAAGAGCGACGCTGCCGTCTCCAGGTGGCGGGTGGAGCTCCGCCACAATCCCCTGGCGTGCGCCACTGCCGCCTGGAAAGAGACGACGCCGGGGTTGAGCTGACAGCGATGCTCTGCTTGCTCGATGGCGTGCTCGGCGAGCTCTTCGTCGCCGGCGGCGACGGCGATCCGCACCAACTGGGGATCGTCCTCAATCTCGAAGGGAAACAGGGGGAACAGCTTGAGGCGATTGTCATGACCGCGCGCGGACAGCCAGTCGTGTGCCTCGTCCGCATTGCCCTGGGACATCGCGTGCAGCGCCAGATACCAGGCGGCGTGGGACTGGACACCGGGGGCGCTGGTCTGCAACATGATCTTCGCGATCTCGGCCATCTCGGCCGCGCCGCGCTCGTCGCCGGTGTGAATCTTCAATTTGCCCAGAGCCACCACCGACGGAGCCTCGAGCACGCCGACAACCAAGTGCGCCTCGTCGAGGCTGTACCGTCCCTCCAGTGCGACTGCCGCCTCGCCGAACTGGCCCATCTGGAGCATCTGACGCCCCCGCGTGGTCTCGAACACGCGCAGCGCCCAGTTCTGCCGGTCTCGTTGGGCGGCCGCGACGCCCTCGTCTATGACCTGACGGGCCTCCTGGTATCTGTCCGTAGCCGCCAGGAGCCACGACCGGAAGTTATGCGCGAGCCGTTGCCGTGCATCTTCCTGGCCGTCGAGTCTCCGGCGCTCGGCCGTGTGGAGAATCTCAAGGCCACGGTCGAAGCCGTAGGTCTGGTAGTGCACGGCCGATTCGGGGAGCTCGAAGGCGAACCAGCACGCGTGATTGCGGCTCGCATACACGGCCTCTCGCGCTTTGCCCTCGATGGCGAGCGCCTCATCGGTACGGCCGGCGACCACCAGGTTATGAAACAGCGCCGCCCAGAGCCAGCCCCGCAGATCGGCCGTCAGCTCGGGCAGCACCAGCGCGGTGCGGGCATTGTCGGCGCGCAAGTCAGGCGAGAGGTCGAACATGCTGGCGACGCTGAAACGAACCCGTGCCTCTTCTTCGGCGGGAAGCACCTGCCGGAGCGCGGTATCGGCGAACTGCCTGCCCTCCTCCCTGAGGCCAGCGGCGAACAGGGAAACGGCTCGTCTGGCCACGAGAGGCCCCCGAAGCGGATGCCGGGCCGGCGCCAGCTCCAATGCCCGGCCGGCCAGCTCGGCAGCGGTTCCAGGGTCCGTCGTCCCGAGGGCGTCAGCGGCTTGCAGCAAGGTGGCGACGGCGGTTTCGTCGCCGGGCTCAGCGCTGTCCGCGAGCTGCTGGGCCACCTCGACGGGGAGCGCGCCCCGGGCCAGGAGCACGTCGGCCGCTTGACGGTCGAGCGCCCGGCGAACCGGGACGGGGGAGCTCGCTCGCACCGCCTCGCGGATCAAGTCGTGCCCGAATGCCAGCCGGTCGCCGCTCTCGACGAAGATGTCGGCCTGGACAAGTTCCTTGATCGGGTCCAGCAGGTCGGCGACCGGCATTCGGGACATCTCGGCCAGGTCATAGACGGAGAAGCGCCTGCCCAGCGCCGAGGCGAGCGTCGCCAGGCGGTCCGCGGTCGGGGACATGCGCAACAACCGCCCACGCATGTTGTCACTGACACGCCGGGGCAGGCGGTCCTCGAGAAGCCTCGCCCGGCCGGATTCGACCGCCACGATGTGCTCGTCCTGGAGGCCGCGCAAGAACTCGATGAGCAGGAACGGATTTCCCTGGACCAGCTCGGCTTTGCGGAGAAGCTCCTCGTCGGGCTCGGCACCCAAAACGTCCGCGGCGATCTCGGCGACCGCCTTACGCCTGAGCGGGCCGAGGCGGATCATCTCGGCCCCCGCCTCCTGCAGCTGGTCCTTGACCCTTTGCACCTGGGGAAGGCCCTGGTTCGGGCGGAACGCCATCACCCAGCCGACGGGCAGGGAGGCGAGCCGCTGGGGAAGCTGCCGCATCGCCACCGCGCAGCTGGCTCCGCCCCAGTGCAGGTCATCGAGGCAGATGAGCAGGGGGTCTCGCAGCGCTGCCTCTTCGATCAGGGCCTGGATGTCCTGCAGGAGCCAGAACCTCTGCTCGGGGGACGCGTGATTGTCGCTGAGGGCGCCGCGCGCGACGAGGGGGCTGTCCCCGGCGAAGAGCGCGTCGAAGAGCGCGTCGAGCTCGACCACTTGGCGGTGCGGCTCGGTCACTCCACGGCCGACCCGGAAGGAGCGCTCAGCGGCCATGGACGCGCACGCGTCGAGCAGGCGGGTCTTGCCGAGCCCGGCCCTCCCTTCGACGATGATGACCGAGCCGACCCCGGATCGGACCTCGTCGAGGCGGGCGGCGATGGCGGCGAGCTCGCCGCCGCGGCCGCGCAGCGGAGGCCCTCTCGTGCCCCCTGTCATCGGGTCCTCACGTCGGGAGTGTACGTCCGGCCTGCTCGGGCATCCAGGTCACGAGCCCACCAGGAAGGGCTGGGCTGGCGCTCCTGCGTCGGTAAGGAATGGCACGTTCGAGCGATGCCGTGGTGATGCGCGGCGCGGACAATCTCCGTTGAGGGATCAAGGCGGATCCGGTGGCGCCCGGGACCGGCATGTCTCAAAGAGAGGTCCGGCGAAAGAAGGAACAGATGGCATCCGAACAGGTGCGCGACGTGGTGGTACGCCGCCACGTGTTCACCAGCGAACGGCCGTTCCCGGACGTCTTGGACGGCATCTTCGGCGGCATCAGCCAGCCGGACATCGAGGCGCTGTTCGAGGAGCTACCGGGCGGCGGCACCCGGGTCGCTTACGACACCGTCACCAGCGAGATCGCGCCCTACGGCGATGCCGCCGCCTCCCAGGTCGCCGAGCGCCTCGACACGGAGGTCCTCGTGCTCCTGCGCCAGGCGACCGGGGTACCGGCATCGACAGCCTCCTGAGCCGCCGCCCGCCACAACCCATCACACGAAAGAGCACCGCCATGCCAATGATCGACGTCTACGCCACGGCCGGGACATTCCGCGACCAGCACCGGCTCGCCACCGACCTCGCCGCCGCGCTCATGACCATCGAGCAGGTGCCGGACATCCCCATGTTCCGGCAGAACACCGCCGCCTTCATCCATGACCTGCCCGCCGGGAGCCTGGCCAACGTCGACGGCGAAAGCAACTACGTGCGTATCCAGGTCCTCACCAACGCAGGCGCGCTCGACCGCGGCAAGCAACTCGCCGTGGTCGAGCGGCTGACCGCGATCGCCGCCGACGCCGCTGGCGACCCCGGGCTGACCAGCCGGACCTGGGTGCTGCTGACCGAGGCGCCCGACGGCGGCTGGGGCCTGGCCGGCCACGCAAATACCAACGAGGAACTGGTCGCCGCTGCCCGCGCGCAGCTGGCCAGCCTGGCGGCGGGCCAGCAGGCCGACGGCTGACAGGTTGCCAGCTCGCTTGCCAGGAGCACGATGGATGGTGGTCACGCCCACGGCCGTCAAAGGAGCGCCACCGCGATGAACGCAACGACAGAGCCGACGGGCACCGTGCTCGTCGACGGGCTCCGGATCCGGTACGCCGACTCCGAGGCCGACGGCCCGGTCATCGTCCTGACCAGTCCCTGGCCCGAGAGCCTGCTCGCGTTCCGCCGCGTCTGGCCGGCCCTGGCCCGGACGGCGCGCCTGGTCTCCCTCGACCTGCCCGGATTTGGCCATTCCGAAGGCCGCGCCGACCTGTTCGCCCCCAGCGCCATGGGCGAGTTCCTGCTCCGGTTCATCGCCGAACGCGGGCTCGGCACACCGCACCTGGTCGCGCCCGACGTGGGCGCCAGCGCCGCCCTGTTCCTGGCCGCTCGGCACCCGGGCGCGGTCCGGAGCCTCGTGGTCGGCGGCGGCGCGACAGCCGTTCCGCTGGAGGTGACGGGAACGCTCGCGAACATCATCGCGGCACCGGGCATCGAGGTGTTCGAGGCCCAGGACATCCGCGCCACCATCGGCGCGACCGTCGAGCCGGTGGCTCCCCGCAGCCAGGAGCCGGATGTCTGGGAAGACTACGTGTCGGCCTACGAGAACGGCCGGTTCGCGCAGTCGACACAGTACGTCCGCAGCTACCCCGAGCAGCTCCCGCTGCTTCGTGACCTGCTGCCCGAAGTCCACGTTCCGGTGCGGGTCTTCGGCGCCACGGACGACCCCCTGGTGCCGCTGTCCAACGCCCGCTACCTGGCTGAGCGGATACCAGGTAGCGAGCTGACCGTCCTGACGGCCCGTCACTTCGCCTGGGAAGAGGTACCCGGACAGTTCGCCACGATGGTGGCGGACTGGGTTGCCCGCGCCGAGACGGGGCCGTCCGGTCCGGTCAGTTGACCCCGGCGGGCCAAAGGCGGCTGGTTCCCGGTTATGGCCGGAGCTCGAGGACGACGTTGACCGGGTCTGGGTGACCTGCCGGAACTGGCTGAAGCCGGCGTCGTCGGCCAGTTGCCGTACCGTTCTTCACAGAGCCAGCCACGGCGGAGATCCTTGCCGAGATCGAGACCTTCGTCACCGGGGTACGGCTCCCCCCGGCCGCCGACCGCGTGCTGGCCACCGTGCTGTTCACCGACATCGTCAGTTCCACCCAGAAGCTCGAGGCCATCGGCGATCACCGCTGGCGGCAGCTTCTCGACAGCCACCACACCCGGGTCCGCGAGCTCCTGCACCGTTATGGCGGAACCGAGATCGACACCGCCGGTGACGGCTTTTTCGCGACGTTCGACGGGCCCACGCGGGCCATCCGTTGCGCATGTGCCATCCGCGACGCGGTCCGGGAGATCGGCCTGGAGATCCGGGCCGGCCTGCACACCGGCGAGATCGAATACCAGAGGACCAAGGCCACCGGCGTCGCGGTACACGTCGGCGCCAGGGTCGCCGCCCTCGCCCGGCCGGGTGAAGTGCTCGTCACTTCCACCGTCACACAACTCGTGCTGGGATCCGAGATCCACTTTGCCGCCCGGGGGTCGCACACCCTCAAAGGCATCGCGGATCAATGGCAGCTGTTCGCCGTGGTGGCCTGACGATCCCGGCGCCCGCAGCCCGGCACGACCGGCGCACAGGCTGCCTGGGCGGTGCTACCTGGCCGGCGCCGGCGCCGGCGCCGATGCCCGGTCGATGGCCGTGAACTCTTCTTCGCCGAGCTCCAGCGAGAGGGCGGCTGAGTTCTCACGGACGTGTTCGGGCCTGGTCATTCCCGGGATCGGGATCACATGATCGTCTCGCTTCAGCAGCCAGGCGAGCGCCACCTGAGCAGCGGTCGCGCCGCGGGCTGCCGCCACGTCGCGCAGCGTGTCAGCAAGCGCGGAGCCGCCCCGGCCCGTGGGTGAGCCGGAGCTGATGGCACCTCCGCCGATCGGCCGGTAGGCGACCAGCGCCACATCCATCTGGTGGCAGGCGGCCAGGACGCCATCGGTCTCGGGCTTGCGGTGCACCAGGCTGTACTGAACCTGGTTGGCGGCGAGCGGTACGCCGTAACGGGCCAGCACCCTGGCCGCCTTGCGCATCTGCGCCACGTTGCAGTTGCTGATCCCCACGGCCCGGATCTTCCCCGCCGTGACCGCGCCGGCCATTGCCCTCATCCAGGCGCCGACCCCGAGCGGGGAGTAGGGGAAGTGCAGATAGTACAGGTCAAGCGACTCGCGGCCGAGCCGCTCCAGCGTCTTGTCCAGCGCGGACGTGAACTGGGCCGCGCTCACCCGGTAGGGAAGCGGCGCGAACTTGCTGGCCAGCAGGACCGGCCGGCCGTCCCGCCGGGCGGCCTCGCCCAGGGCCAGTTCCGACCGGCCGGCGCTGTAGATCTCCGCGGTATCGAAGAAGCCCATCCCCGCGTCGAGCGCCGCAGCGAAGGTGTCCCGCAAGCGGGCCTGGCCTGACCCGCCGGTATCCCACCGGTTGGTGCCAACCCCGAGCGCCGGCACGCTCAGGCCTGATGTGCCAAGGCGCCGCCTGGTTCCTGATCCGCTCATCGGCCGCCAGGCTAAGGGCGGCCGACCTGCGGGGGCAACCGGGCTGGCGACAGATATCCGATGCATGCATAACGGCGGTGCGCCGTGCTGATCACCGGGCCGCGAGCAGGGTTGTGGCGAGTGGTCCTCGAGCCAGCCGGCGTATTGGCCGGGCGTAGACGTAGCACGCCGTCATATGGCAGTCAAGAGATGGTCAAGTAGCGGGTGAGCCAGGCTCGATGTCGCGCCCTCCGGCCGCGTGAAGACCGTGGCCATGCGCGCACAACTCACCGCGGCCCGGCCGCGGTGGCCGCTGTTCGTGCACCGCACTGTGCACGCTCCTTCCGGGCTGCGAGGATGGCAGGCATGGACGCCACGCAACTGGAAAAGGTCCGCTCGGGTCGCGGGTTCTTCGCAGCGCTCGACCAAAGCGGCGGCAGCACCCCGAAGGCACTAGCCGACTACGGCATCGACGGGAGCCGGTACTCCTCCGAGGAGGAGATGTTCGACCTCGTCCATGCGATGCGGACACGGGTCATCACCGATCCCGCGTTCGACGGCTCCCGCATCCTGGGGGCGATCTTGTTCGAGCAGACCATGGAGCGGGACATACAAGGCGTCCCGACGGCGCGGTACCTGTGGGCCGAGAAGCAGGTCGTCCCGTTCCTCAAGGTGGACAAGGGGCTCGCCGCCGAGCAGAACGGCGTGCGGTTGATGAAGCCGATCGGCACGCTCGACGAGTT
>Ga0075425_100008737_pt1 | contig 10763 bp, 5 predicted proteins | sample SoiMethybrSBSTD4_FD_75300 | JGI IMG/M metagenome (GOLD analysis project Ga0075425, IMG submission 75300) | Bulk soil microbial communities from a Populus tree surrounding site in Tennessee, USA - Soil MetaG P. TD hybrid SBSTD4 | ecosystem: Environmental > Terrestrial > Soil > Tree plantation...
GCTGACGCCGTCCGTTTCCTCGCCGCCTCCGACTACGCACCGCTCATCCTGCTGGAGCCGGGCGCCGCCATCACCGGCCGCGTGCTCGACGCCGACGGCCGCCCGATCGAGGGCGCCACGGTCCTCGCGCGCGGGCAGGGCGCCGACGGTGCTGGCCAGGAAATCAGTGCGGCCACGCTCGCGCGTGCCCCCGGCCCCGGCGAGGACATGTCCGCCGCCGTCGAGACCTGGAAGGTCGGCACCACCGCCACCGGCCTCACCTTCATCCCGCGCGGCGAGCTCGGCGTCGTCGTCGGCCCGCTGCCGTACCCTCCGCCTCCGGGCGCCGGCCTTCTGCGCGTCGCGTCGCCGCTCGCCGCCGAGGCCGCCGGCCTGCCGCCGCTGCCGATCGATCCCGACGTGGCTCCGCGCCTCACGACCGACGCCGCCGGCAGCTTCCGCATCACCGGAGTGCCACCCGGCCGCTACCAGGTCTGGGCTCACAAGGACGGCCTCGCCGACGGGTCGACCGCTCCGTTCCAGGTCGACCTCGGCCGCGACATCGCCGACCTCGCGATCGCGCTCGGCGCCGGTCTCACGGTGGAGGGCCAGGTGGTGGACGACGGCGGCGCCGCGGTCTCCGGCGCGACCGTCGCGGCCCAGCCGCGCGGCGGCGGTGAGCCGGCGGTCGTGAACACCGGCCCGGACGGCCGCTACCAGCTCGGCCCCCTCGCCGGCGACCAGCACCTGGTCGTCACCGCGGTCGGCTACGGCGGCGCCGCGCGCGACCTGTCGGCACCGCGGGTCACCCGCAGCCGGATCCGTCGCCGCGAGGACTTCACCGTCATCCGCGCCGACGCCACCATCGACGGGCGTCTGCTCGATGAGAGCGGAGCCGCAGTGCGCAACGCGAGCGTGCGGGTCGACAGCACCGTCCTCACCGGCGTGGCGCCCGCTCTCACCGACACGTACGGTCGCTTCCGCATCGCCGGCGTCCCGGTCGGGCGCCACCGCCTTCACATCGAGCACCCGGACTACCCGCCGCACGATGTGGAGGTCCGCACCGGCATCGAGAACCAGCTCGATCTGCCGATCGGCGGTGGCATCGAGGTCACCGTCCGCGACCGGTCGACCGGTGCGGTGCTGCGCAGCGCGCGTGTTGCCGCCACCTCACCGTCGGCCGCCAGACGCGACGCCACCACCGGACCCGACGGCCGCGCCCAGATCGGCGGTCTCGCGTCCGGCACCTGGACCATCTCCGCCAGCGCGTCCGGATACGCCGCCGCTGCCGCCACGGTCGAGGTGCCGGCTGGCCGCCGGCTCGGCGACCTGACTGCCCGCGACCTGCACCTCGACCTGACGCGCGGCGCCGTCCTCGCCGGCGTCGTCCGCGATCAGAGCGGCGACCGCGTCGCCGGAGCCGACGTCTCGGTGGACGGAGCCGTGGCCCGCACCACCAGCGACCAGCAAGGACGCTTCCGCCTCGACGATGCCCCGAGCGGCGCCATCACCCTCGCTGCGCGCAAGGGCCCCCACCACGGCGCCCTCCACCTGGACGTTGCTCCCGGCGACGAGGTCGTCACCCTCGAGCTCCGCCTCGAGTGAGCGACCGCCGCAGCGAGCGACCCCGTCAGCGGCCGGACGGACGGCGGCGGTCGCGGCGGTGGTCGAGGATGAGGGTCGGGGCGCTGTGGAGGGCGTCGTCGAGGTCGTCGCGGCGCAGGTCATCGCGGCGGAGCGGAGGGGCGACACCGGCGGGGACCGGGCGTGCGGGCGGGGCCAGGTCGGGCGGGACGAGGCCGGGCGGGGCGGCGATGCGGCCGCCGTGGTTGTCGTCGTCGAGGATCAGCGTCGACGCCTCGTGGATGTCGACGCCGGCCTGCTTGCCGGCCGCCGCCGGTACCGCGGCCACGACCGGGGCGGCGTCGGCCTCGCGCACCTTTTGATAGAGGGCAGAGACGCCGGTCGTCACGCCCGTGTTGACGCCGGTATCGACGCCGGTATCGACCCCGGTGTCGATGTCGCTCTCGACCACGCTCGAGATGTGTCCGTGTCCGTGCCCGTGTGTATGACCCTTCTTGGCCTCGGCCTTGGTCTCCGGGCTGCGGGTCACGGTGTCGCCGGGCGGGCGCGGGCTGAACCGCGAGAACTCGGCCTGGTTGCCGAGCACCGCCGCGATGAGGTTCTCGCCGACGTCGTCGTCCACCTGGTCGGAGAGGACGAACTCCTCCATCATGCGCAGCTCTTTCTCGATCTCGCCGCCGAACCCCTTGCGGACGTAGCGGCCGAGGTGGCTGCGCGTGTACTCGGGCATGAACGCCTTCAGGAATGCGCGCATCGAGTTCGCCGCCTCGAGCGCGGTCTGGAAGCGGTGCGCCCGCGAGCGCCCCAGGCACTTGTCGCAGATCGCCTCGAGCTCGCGCGGCACGCCCGGCACGATCTCCGAGATGGGCCGGTACTTGGCGTCGCGCACCTTGATGAGGAGATCCATCTCGTTGGTCGCCGTGAAGGGCGGCACCCGCGTCAGCATCTCGTAGAGGCACGAGCCGAGCGAGAAGATGTCGGAGCGGTGGTCGAGCTTGCGCCCGAGCGCCTGCTCCGGGCTCATGTACTTGACCTTGCCCTTGATGACGCCGGTCTTGGTGTTGACCTTCGACAGCGTCGCCTTGGCGATGCCGAAGTCGCAGAGCTTCACCTCGCCGGCGTACGCGCAGACGATGTTGGACGGCGACACATCGCGGTGGACGATCCTGAGCGGCCGCCCTCGCGGATCCACCGCCACGTGCGCAGCGTGCAGCCCGGTCGCGATCTCCGAGGCGATGTAGGCCGCGTGCTGCGGCGGGATCGGCTTCTTCTTGGCCCGGCAGCGCTCGAGGATGGTGCGCAGGTCCTTGCCGTCCACGTACTCCATCGCGATGAAGTACTCGCCGTGCGCGCGGGCGAACTCGTAGACCCGCGCGATGTTCGGGTGGCGCAGGAGGCCGGCGATCTTCGCCTCGTCGACCAGCATCTGGATGAAGTCGTCGTCCTCGGCGAGGTGTGCCAGCACACGCTTCACGGCGACCAGATGCGCGTGCCCCGTCGCGTCGAACGTCTTGGCCCGGTAAATCTCGGCCATGCCCCCGAAGGCGATCCGGTCGAGCAGGTGGTACCGACCGAGCTGCTGAGCCCTGCGCATTCCCCGTCCTACACTATACTGTGGTACTGACTCGCCGGTCCCGGAGGTCGAAGAAATGAATTCGATGCGTTGGATGTGTGTCGCCGCTGCCCTTCTCCTCGCCCCCGCGTGCAAGAAGGACAAGCAAGTGGAGGAGCCGGCCGCCACCGCGCCGCAGCCCGCCGAGGCAGCCAACCCGGCCGCAGAACCGGGAGCGGCAGAGCCTGCAGAGCCGGCCGCGGCGGACAGCGACAAGGACATGGTGGCGGTTGGCTCGAGCGGGAAGGAGAAGGTCATCGCCACCGGCTCCAAGACGGTGGCCGACACGGAGGCCTACACCGTCAAGCTGGCCAGCCCGGACAAGGTGACGACCGGCTCCAAGGGCTCGGCCACCCTCGAGATCGTCCCGAAAAAGGGCTGGCACCTGAACGACGAGTTCCCCTACAAGCTGACGGTCACCGCGCCGGCCGGCGCCAAGGTGGCCAAGCCGGAGCAGGGCAAGAAGGACACCCTCGCGTTCAGTCACGAGTCGATGAAGTGGGCCATCGACTTCACCGCCGCGACCGCCGGCGACAAGGCGTTCACCGGCAAGGTGAAGTTCGCGGTCTGCACCGAGACCTCCTGCGACCCCAAAAAGGAGGACCTGGCCTTCAACGTGAAGGTTCAGTGAACATACTCTCTCCGACATGGCGCCAATCCGCGATGAACTGAACGCGCTCGGCGAGCAGATCCGCGACGACTTCGTCCAGAACCGGCGGGTCGTGTCGTTCGCGGAGTACGTCGAGCTGGCGTCGACGAACCCGCGCCGGCAGCTCCGCTCCGCTCCGCAATACATCCGCGACTGCTTCGACCACTACGGCACGGTCCAGATCACCTATCCGTGGGGACCGATCCGCCGTTTCAAGCTGTTCGACTGCCCCTGGGCGGACGGCCGCGATCGCCTGGTCGGGCAGGAAGAGGTGCAGAACCGGGTCTACCGCGCGCTCACCAACTTCGTGAACGAGGGCGGCGCCAACAAGCTCGTCCTCCTGCACGGGCCCAACGGCTCCGCCAAGTCCACCTTCGTCCGCTGCATCGGCCGCGCGCTGCAGAACTACTCGACCAGCGACGAGGGCGCGGTGTACCGCATCAACTGGATCTTCCCCGGCCAGAAGATCTCGCGCAGCGGCATCGGCTTCTCCGGGACCAAGTTCGACGAGCACTCCGCGGCCGACACCTACGCCTACCTGCCGGACGATCTCATCGACGCCAAGCTGCGCGACGAGATGCGCGATCACCCGCTCTTCCTCATCCCGCCGGAGCGCCGCGCTCCGCTCATGCACAAGATGCTGCGCGAGGCGACCCCGGAAGGCGCCGAGGACGACGGCTTCGTCCTCAGCGACTACCTGCTGCACGGCCGCCTGTCGCACAAGAACCACGCCATCTTCGAGGCGCTGCTCGCCTCGTACCAGGGCGACTACTTCAAGGTCCTTCGCCACGTCCAGGTCGAGCGCTTCTACATCGGCCACCGCTACCGCGAGGGCTACGCCACCGTCGAGCCGCAGCTGTCGGTGGACGCACAGGAGCGCCAGATCACCGCCGACCGATCGGTCGCCGCGCTGCCGGCCGCCCTGCAGTCGATCGCGCTCTTCGAGTACGGCGGCGAGCTGGTCAACGCCAACCGCGGCCTCATCGAATACTCGGATCTCCTGAAGCGCCCGCTCGAGGCCTACAAGTACCTGCTCGCCACCGTCGAGCGCTCGAGCGTCCCGCTGCCGACCGCCACGCTGTTCCTCGACCTCGCCTTCATCGGCAGCTCGAACGAGATCCACCTGCAGGCGTTCAAGGAGATCCCCGAGTTCCAGTCCTTCCGCGGCCGCCTCGAGCTGGTGCGCGTCCCGTACCTGCTCGACTTCGCCCAGGAGGAGCAGATCTACCGCGAGAAGCTGCGCGAGGCGGCGCACTCGCGCCACGTCGCACCGCACTGCGCGTACGTCGCCGCTCTCTGGGCGGTGCTCACGCGCATGCGCAAGCCGATGGCCGACAAGTTCTCCAAGAAGGTGGCCGACCTGGTCGCGCGCCTGTCGCCGATCGAGAAGGCCGAGCTCTACGCGCTCGGCAAGGCGCCCGACTCGCTGTCGACCGCGCAGGCGCGCGAGCTCACCGCCAACCTCAAGGCCATCCTCCGCGAGTCGGACAGCTACCCCAACTACGAGGGGCGGACCGGCGCCTCGCCGCGCGAGCTGCAGGTGGTGGTCTTCAACGCCGCCAACTCGCCGAGCTACTCCTACGTCTCGCCGCTGGCGGTCCTCGACGAGATCGAGGAGCTGTCGAAGCAGACCTCGGTCTACGAGTTCCTCAAGCAGGAGCCGCTGCCGGGCGGCTTCCACGACCACAAGAAGTTCATCGAGCAGTGCCGCGAAAGGCTGGCGGATCGCATCGACGACGAGGTCCGCTCGTCCATGGGGCTGGTCGAGGAAGGCGAGTACGACCGCCTGTTCGGGCGCTACGTCACCCACGTGATGAACTGGATCAAGCACGAGAAGGTGAAGAACCCGACCACCGGCCGGCACGAGAATCCGGACGAGGCGATGATGCGCGACATCGAGAAGACCCTCGAGGTGAGCGGCCGCTCCGATGACTTCCGAGCCGACCTCATCGCGAAGATCGGCGCCTGGTCGATCGATCACCCGAACCAGAAGCCGGACTACGCGCAGATCTTCCCCGACCACTTCAAGCGCATCCGCGAGGCCTACTTCGAGGAGCGCAAGAAGACGGTGCAGGGCGGGGTAGGCGATCTGCTGCGGCTGGTGACCGGCAACGAGAACGTGCTCACGCCGGATGCCCGCAAGCGCGCCCGCACCACCCTCGACAACCTCATCGAGCGCTTCGGCTACATCGAGGCGAGCGCGCGTGACGCGGTGCAGTTCCTGGTCCGTTCGCGCTACACCAGCTGAGGACGAGCGGCCCGGCCACTCGAGCGGCCGCGCGGAGGGGTCCCGTCCGTGACCGCGGTCGCGTGCGCGGCGCATCTCGCGGCGCGCGCAGCAGTTCTCCCGGTGGTACGGCCGCTGCAAACGACAGGCAGCATGACGTGGCGATGGCTCCTCGCGGTGTCGATGGCCGGATGCACGGTCGGCGACGCCGGCAGTGACCTCGACGTGATCCTCGGCCCGGAGGACGTCGGCGCTCCTCCGGCGCCGTTCGTGGCGCTGTCGGCCGACCAGCAGCAGCCGTTCGATTCCGCCCAGGCCGCCACCGTGAACGCGCTCGGCGCTGCGATGGTCAGGCTGCAGATCTGCGACTGGCCGGCCAGCCGCGATCGCACGGTGGCCGAGGTGGAGGCGGCGCGCGCCGCCGGCCTGGTGGTCTACGCCGAGCTCGACTACTGCACGCTGCCGGCGCCGTCGGATCCGGCCGAGCGCCAGGCCTACTGGCACGCCGACTTCACCGACGCCGGCAACGAGTTCAACTGGCGCTTCGCCGCGGCCGCCGGCGAGATCGCCGAGACCCTGCGCGGCCGGGTGGCCGCCTACGAGATCTGGAACGAGCCGGGCGCGGTGCCGCGCGCGAGGGATTCCACCGCGATGGCCTCGCCCGGCAACGGCGACTGGGACGGTGCCTGCGGCGCCTACGCCTACGGAGTCGATTTCGGGCAGGGTTCTTGGGCGCTCTGTCCGCGCCAGCTGGCGACCATCACCACCAACGCCTTCATGGCCATCCGCGAGCGCGATCCGGCCGCCCGCGTGGTCGCCGGCAACCTCCTCTACCACGGCGACGGCGGCTGGGTGGCCAAGGAGTACCTCGCCCAGCTCGAGACAGCGCCCGCCGTCACCTGGTTCAGGAGCGAGGCGGCCGCGCGCTTCGGACAGTACAGCCCGTGGGACTTCATCGGCGTCCACCCGTACGGGGTGGTGCCGGAGACCGGCGATCTCGCGCGCGAGCTGGCGGACTTCCGCCGCATCACGGCGTCCGCCGGCGACCGATCGCGGCTCGCGCTCAGCGAGATCGGCTGGCACACCGACGCCAGCGGCGATCCATTCACCTTCGTCGACGAGGCCGGGCAGGCCTACCGCCTGCACCAGACCCTGGCCCGCGCCCGCGAGGCCGGCGTCGCCTTCGTGGTCTGGTTCAACTATCTCGACTCCGACGCCGCCGGGATGCACTACGGCGTGCGGCGCGACGACGGCTCGTGGAAGGACTCCGCCGTCGCGCTGTGCGACTTCACCACCAGCGACCGCTGCCCGGCGCGCCGCTGACGCCGACTATTCGCTGTACGGAACTTCCACCGCGGTGAACGTCAGGTAGACGTACCAGCCGGAGGCGCCGCCCGAATCCATGTCGCGGTCGTCGTGGTCGGCGCAGTTGTCGGTGCCGCCCGGCAGGAGCGAGCTCAGCGGCTTCGACCCGAGGATCGGCACATCGACGTTGGTGTTGTCGGCGTATTCCTCGTCGAGGAAGCCGCGCAGGAGGCCGTGCATCAGCCCGGTCGCCGGATCGCCGTCGTAGGTCGCGGCGCCGGCGACCTCCGACAGCTGGAACGCCCCGAACTCGAGCACTCCCTCGGGTGCCTCCGCCGCGAAGCAGGGCGCCGGCGCCGGCTCCAGGCCCGGGTCGTAATCGCCGTTGCTGGTGTCGGCCAGGACCACGTCGCAGGCCGCCGCGGTGTCGTTCGCGCCGGTGCCGGTGATCGAGGAGGCGTCGCCCTTCGTGCACGAGGTCGAACCGATCGGCGCGGTGCAGTCGGCGCCGAGCAGTACCTCGAGCATCACGTCGTGCGCCGACTGATCGAGCGGTCGAAAGATCGCCATGCCGCTCAGGTCGAGCAGGCCGTCGGGGTTGTCTCCCTCCGGCCCCTTGTTGTCCTCGCTGATCTGCGTCTGGAAGTCGTCGTTCTCGACCTCGGTGACGTCGTTGCAGGCGCCGATGAAGGCGTACGCGTGCGGGTCGCGCAGGTCGAGGTCGGTCAGCCGGAACGCGACGTCCGGCGCGTTGGGGTCGACGTCGGCGTCGGCGCCGCCGCCGTCGCGGCCCGAGCTTCCTCCATCATCGTCTCCGCCGCAGGCAGACACCGCGAAGAGGAGTGCGAGCGCGAGATATCGGGTTCGGGTCATTTCGGGGCCTCCTCCGCTGGCGGCGCGATGGTACCGCTTTCGGCGGGCTGCGCGATGACGAACTCGACCCGGCGGTTGGCGGCGCGCCCGGTCTTCGTGTCGTTGTCGTAGACCGGCTCCCCCTCGCCGCGGCCGACCGCGCGCAGGCGATCGGCCGGGACTCCCTTGCCGACCAGGTAGGCGACGACCGCCTCGGCGCGCTTCTGCGACAGGCGCAGGTTGAAGTCGTCGCCGCCGCGGTCGTCGGTGTGCCCGCGCACCTCGATCGTCGCGATCTCCGGATGCGCCGACATCACGCGCGCGACGTTGTCGAGCAGGAGGTGCGAGCGCTCGAGCACCGCCGCCTTGCCGCTCTCGAAGTAGACGCGGTCGAGGAGCTCGAGCCGCTCCTGGGTGATCTGCACCAGCTGCGGCTGGACGCAGCCCTGGTAGCGCGCGTCGCCCGGCTCGTCCGGGCAGTTGTCGAGCCGGTCGACGATCGCGTCGCCGTCCCGGTCGCGCTCGACCGGCGGGGCAGGGGCGGGCGCCGGCGGCTCCGGCTTCGGCGGCTCCGGTTTCGGCGGCGCGGGCGCCGGTTCCGGCGCGATCGGCTGCGACGCGGTCAGCACCATCTCGATCGGCGCAGGCTCCAGGACCCCGCCGCCCATCAGGCGGACGCCGCCGACCACGCGCCAGTCGGGCGCGCCGTGGCCGTCGACCAGGCCGGCGCCGCCGGCGGCGAACAGGACCAGCGCGCTGCCGAGGTGGAAGCTGGGGCCGGCCGCGATCTCGACCGGCGAGTAGTCCGCGTCGCCGAAGTGCCCCGACCCGGTGTCGCTCGCCGCCGACAGCGTGAGGGCGAGCTCGATCGGCGGCCGCTCGCCCGGTCCGACGTACACCGCGCCGCCGAGCCGCGCGTAGAGCTCGCTCTCCACCTCCATGCTCTCGACGCCGTCGATCTGGTCGCGCCACTGGAAGCCGAGGTCAGCCGCGAGCCCGACCCGCCCGACCCGCAGCGAGCCGGCCAGCTCGGGGGCGAGCGTGACCCGGTCGTAGCCGGCGTAGGCCGCGCCGCCGGTGGTCGGCAGCCGCGCGCTGACGAGGAACGCCAGCGCCGCCTCTCCGTCGCCGAACAGCCGCACCTTGGGCGTGACGCGCAGGTTGCCGAGCCCGCTCGACTCCAGCGGCGGGAAGGCCGCGCCCGAGCCGGCGAAGGACATCGCGCCCTCCTGGTCGAGGATGACCGGCAGCGCGAGGGCGAGCTCGAGCCGGTTCCACAGGGCGAGCGAGGCGGACACCTCGCCCGCGGTGCGCCCCGCGACCAGCGCGCCCACCCGCTCGCCGGTGTCGCGGCGATACACGGTCAGAGGCTCGTCCTCGCGTCCCAGCCACAGCCCGAGCCCGAAGCGGAGGTGCCCGGGCACGGTGCCGGCCTCCACGTCCAGGATGCCGTCCTCGTCGCTGGCGAGGCGGAAGCGCTCCACCTCGAAGGCGCCCTCGTCGGCGAACGCCGGCGCCGCTGTCGCGATCACCAGCGCGATCACGGCCGCAGCTCGCCGCCGCACGATCAGGAACAGCAGCAGCGCGGAGAGCAGCCACGCGCCGCCGCCACCGCCGGCGGCCGAGCAGCCGCCCCCCGCCACGCCGACCTCGAAGCCGCCGTCGGCCGCGGCGCCGCCGCCTGCGTCCGGCCCGGCGTCGGCGGTGCCGCACTCCGGGTCGGTCGGGCACTCATCCTCGGCGTCGGGCGTGCCGTCGCCGTCGGAGTCGAGGTCGCGGTAGTCCGCCGTGCCGTCGTCGTCGCTGTCGACCGCCGGCGTCGCCAGAAAGATGTCGCCGGCCTCCATCGCGTCCGTCAGCCCGTCGCCGTCGGAGTCGGCATCGACCGCGTCGATCGCCCCGTCGTGGTCGGTGTCGATCGCCTGGCCCTGGTTGGTCTCCTCGAGGTCCCCGATGGTGTCGCCGTCCGAGTCGGGATCGAGCGGATCGCTGCCGATCGCCTGCTCGAGCATGTTTCCGATCCCGTCGCCGTCAGGATCGCCCAGCGGGCCGTCCTGGTCGTCCTGGTCGAGGTAGTCCAGCATCTGGTCGCCGTCGATGTCGCCGCGGCCCTCGACCATGTCGTCCACGCCGTCGCCGTCGGAGTCGTCATCCAGCCAGCTCGGGGTGCCGTCGTCGTCGACGTCGTCGTTGCCCAGCGCGGTCGCGTCGGCGATCTCGACCACCGTGTCGATGCCGTCGTCGTCGTCGTCCGGGTCGCGCCAGTCGCCGATGCCGTCGCCGTCACTGTCGCCGACACCTTCGACCTGGTCGGCCAGCCCGTCGTCGTCGGAGTCCGGGTCGAGCGCGTCGATCAGCGCGGCGCCGTCGGTGTTGATCGGGTCGCCGCCGTCGGTCTCGACGAAGTCGTCGATGCCGTCGCCGTCCGAGTCGGCCTCGAAGCGATCGGTCCCGAGCGCGATCTCCTGCGCGTCGAGGAGGCCGTCGCCGTCCGAGTCAGGTCCGCCGTCGTCGGACGGGTCGTTCGGATCGGTCTCGCCGACGTCCACCCGCCC
>Ga0075425_100008739_pt1 | contig 10762 bp, 6 predicted proteins | sample SoiMethybrSBSTD4_FD_75300 | JGI IMG/M metagenome (GOLD analysis project Ga0075425, IMG submission 75300) | Bulk soil microbial communities from a Populus tree surrounding site in Tennessee, USA - Soil MetaG P. TD hybrid SBSTD4 | ecosystem: Environmental > Terrestrial > Soil > Tree plantation...
ATCCCGCTCTGCATCGCAACCCGTTCAACCCCGATCCGTTTTTCCAGCGCAAACAGTTTGGAGTTTCCGGGGGAGGCCCCATCCGAAAAGACCGCGTTTTTTTCTTTGGTACGTTCGAACGTCTCGACCAACGCGGTGTCATCAGCGCGGAAGAGCTCGCCCCGGACTTTACTCAGTTCAGTGGCATCTTCCGCAGTCCCACTTATGTGAATCAGTTCAGTGGCCGGATGGATTTCAAACTGACTCCCACGCAATCGATGTTCGTGCGCTATTCGCACGAAGGCTCCTCCGCGTATGCCGGAGCCGGATACCCGTCCACCTGGCCAAAGCAGAATGACTGGACCGACCAGAGCGTTCTGGGACTAACGTCGCAGTTGACTGCTCATGTTGTGAACGACGCGCACTTCTCCTATTTCTTCGTGAGTTTCGCCCAGCACGCGCCGGGGATATCTGATTGCCCAACCTGCGTGGGAATGGGTGCGCCCTCGATTGATGTCGACTCAGACTTTTCGGTTGGAGTTTCCACCACAACTGCTGTGCTTGGCCGGCGCTATCACCTGAATGATGTAGTGAGCTGGCAAAAGGGCCTGCATCAACTACGCTTTGGTGGTGATTGGGAAACCTCGAGAGGAGGACGCACCAACCTCGACGACGAGCCAATCACGATGTTTTTGTTCTCGCCTGAGATTGTCCGGGATTTCAATGACACGCAACCACCGGCTTCCCAGATTCCGTTGCCGGCGACCTTCCTCACCGTGCAAGACATCTTGCAGTTGCCCCTCGGGAACTTCACTACTGGCATTGGCGATCCGTTCGTGCCCCAGGCAGGATTTGGCAAGGCTCGTGTTGCCCCACTCATTCATCTTTTCTTTCAGGATACGTGGCATCTGCGTCCGCGCCTGGTCGTCGACTACGGCATGGCCTGGACGTATGACGCGCCCCTCAACTACGACCTCGCCAAGCCACAGTACCTGGCGTCCGTGTTGGGCAAGTCGGGCCTGCGTCCGACACACAGGAACTGGAAGAATTTTTCGCCGTCGTTAGGTTTCGCCTGGAACCTGCGGCATGACGAAAAAACGGTCATCCGTGGGGGCGTGGGCGTTTATTACGATTTCCAGTCATCGACCGGCATCTCCGATGAAGAACGGACATCGCTCGGGCCGCGCGGAGTGGGCCGCGGATCCTACTACAGCGGGGGGATCCGCAATCCGCTCACAGGTATCCCGGGCGTTTCCCAGGGAGCATTACTGGAGTTCTTCACCCCAACGCTATTCACGGGCGCCACGGCATTACAAGCTCTGCCCGGCATCCGCGCGAAGCTGGCCCAGGAAAGGGGCAATCCAAATAATCGAGACTTCTCTGTCACCAACATAGAAACAGATAAACAAGGATTCGTAGTTGCGAGGGACCTGCCCAGCCCCTACGCCGTGCATGTAAGTCTCGGTGTGCAGCGCGAGATCATGCGCGATCTGGTCATCAGCGCGGACTTTGTCGTTCGGCGTTTCGAGCATGGCAACGGGCCCGGTCTCATTGATGCGAATCACTTCTCCAGCATTCACGGCCCAGTGCTGACCATCTGTTCTGATTCTCAGGCGACTGATCCAAAGGCGCTCTGCTCGCTCGGGCCGATCAGGTTAACGTCGGGAATTGGGAGCGCGATTTACAGAGGTTTGCTGATACGAGCCGAAAAACGACTTTCCCACGGATTGCAGTTTCTCGCTTCTTACGCTTATGGGAGCAATGTCGGCGACAACTTCACTAATGGCTTCGACTTGGATAACCCGTTGCGCAACCGGGGCCCTCTCGATCGCGACGTCAGGCATATCCTGACACTTTCCGGTCTTGGCCAATTACCCAAAGGTTTCCAGGTGGGGCTTTTCGTAAGCTACATCAGCAAGCCGGCCTTCTCAGCTTATCTCGGGGGCTTGGACCTGAACGGCGATGGCACATGGGACGACCTGCTCCCGGGCACAAGGGTAAACCAGTTCAATCGCGGTCTGGGCAAGAATGACCTGAGGCGGCTTGCGGATGCGTTCAACAATACCTATGCGGGTGGAAACGACCCGCAAGGAGACTTGATTCCGCCAATCACATTGCCTTCCAAGTTTGAGTTTGGCGATTCGTTCCTGACGCAAGATCTGCGCTTGAGTCGTGAGTTCCATTTGCACGAACGTTGGCGAATGACACTCATTGGCGAAGTCTTCAATCTGTTCAACACCGCGAACCTCTCCGGCAGGAGTGGCGATCTGCTCAGTGCAGGATTCGGGCAGCCAACCAGCCGTGTAAGTCAGGTGTTTGGTTCGGGCGGCCCCCGGGCATTCCAGTTAGCAGCCCGCCTCAGTTTCTGATCCATTCAGATTGCATTCACCCACATACGCGTGTTGTGGCCGCTAATTCCTGAATCGTCGGCAACCCACCTTAAGGTAAGAGTTGCCCGTAAAAGCGTCAAAGTAAGGTTTGCTCGTAATCCACCCGCAATCGTCACTAAAGCTTCTGACAAGCCAACTTCCGGGTAACGATCCGTGTGTCCCATTGAGCCGTACTGGCGGCGCAATCCTTACTTATGAATTGAGAGCCGCGATCATTGATCGCATAGCACCGCGAACCCACAAATGACGCGGATCGGAGTTGAGCCTCGGATGCCAGGCCATGAGGAAATGAAACGCGTGCAATCCTTGGGGTGCCTTCACAAGCCGCAACCTTCGATCGTTTTTGATAACAGATGTCATGCCGCTGGTTAGCGTAAGAACCAGGTCCGTGCCGGGAAGGCATTGCAGCGCCACGCCGAAGTAAGGCACTACGAATCCATCACCGGGTGGAGGTGCTTCGAACTCAAAGAACTTTAGCGTCCCCTGCAATATACCCGCTCCCGGGGCGGCCGCCAGTCAGACAAAGGCAAAGGTCGGCGCATACTTCTTCGACGGTTGGATAGGCCCACTCACTAGATTTCACTATAACGGACTACTCTATGGCGGCTATCAAGACCGTGAGCCCCTCTCTGGTTGGGAGGATGGCAACGATTGCGCAGTCGAGAAACACCTCGCCGTGGCACACAATTTTGGAATCGACTTCTTCATTTATGAGTGGTATTTCAACGCTCTGGTAAGCCCGGGAGGTGAGAATCTGAATTCTGCTCTGCAGATCACTTCTACACTCCCGGACCGCCACGGCATGCAGTTCGCAATGATGTACGTGAGCGGCGGACCCTTTTATGTCGATGCTTCCAATTGGACCTCAGCGGTGAATGAATGGGTCGGTTACATGACTGACAGGGACTATTTCCGTGTCAACGGCAAACCGCTTTTCATCGTGGACAACGTCGGCGCGACGAGAGCCGCCTTCGGATCGCCGAGCGCAGTGCAAGCTGCATTGCAGCAGTTGCGCAACGCCGCAGTTGCCCAAGGTTTGCCTGGTGTGTACATCGTCGGCGGCTTCGGAGTGCCGGACGGCACAATCGGTCAGAGTTCACTCTCTCCAGGATTTAGCATTGCCGGCCAGGACGGCTTCGACGCTATTGCATTCCTCGGGTATCCGTTTGCGCAGCCGCCTATCAACGGCATGCGCCCATTTTCCGACCTTTCAGCTGCGGGCCACTGGACCTGGGACCAGGCAGCACTCATCAGCCCTTTGCCTTTTATTCCAACCGCAATGGACGGCTGGGACCCGCGCCCATGGGACGAGCGGGCCTCGACCGGCGAACTTATGTGGTACAACAGAACCCACAAGAAGTTGCGTCGTTCGTCGGCGACGCAATCGCTTGGGCAAATTCCAACCCACAGTTGCGCTCTGAGCCTTCACCCATTCCACCAATTGTCCTCATCACATCCTGGAATGAAATGGGAGAAGGAAATCACATGCTCCCTACCGTAGGTGACGGAACCAGCTATGGTGACGCCATCGCAACCATGCTGACTGGCCCGTAAGCCGCCCTCGGCGCTCTGATCGGCTGTCAACCAGTCCAAGAAAGGCATTTGAGGCTAGGAATTTGGCGGGAGCGACGGGACTCGAACCCGCGGCCTCCTGCGTGACAGGCAGGCGTTCTAACCAGCTGAACTACGCCCCCGCATAATAAGGATCGTCTGATTCCTTCTGGTTCCCTCCGATGCCCTCTCCTTCCCTGCCGTACCATCTGGCCGTGCCGTGACAGCGCTGCGGCAATAGGTTTTACAACAACTTAGAAGACACGCGGGGACTGCCAAACGCAGCGCAAGTCATACAAGACCACACGAATTGTGGGTTGGGTTGTGGGTTGGAAAATCCGCAGCCGAGGCCGCTGTACCACCGCGGCAGCAGCTCTTGTCGCTTCAAGGCAATTCGAGAAAATCTCGGCAGGCATCCGAAAGGCTGACGCGTCCATCGGGAGTCATCGAAGACTTGACTCATCGTGAGGTGAGTCGTGGTCAGAAAGTGAATAGAAGCAGGCATCGCTATTGCAATGCTAGTGCATAATTACGGCGAGCAGCAGTCGGGAGGTCAAATGGCACCTACACCTATATTGGTTCTGCATGTCAGCGGTGGCACCATCGGCTTGCTGTCAGGTGCAGTATCTTTGACCTTCCGAAAGGGCTCCCGTCCGCACCGCGTCGCCGGAACATTGTTTTTCTTATCTATGTTGGTCGCCGCCGCCGCCGGGACCTATCTCGGATACAGAAACACCGAGATGGACAACGTTTTTGGTGGAGTCCTGGTCCTCTACTTACTGGCAACCGCATGGATGACTGCCAGACGTAGAGACGGTGAGACAGGGATTTTCGATTGGGTTGCATTTGTGGTTGCGCTGGCGATCGGAGCCATCAGCGTAACCTATGCCGTCGAGGCGGCGTACAGCCCCTCAGGCACAAAGGCCGGGCTTCCCCCTAGCGGGTATGCGTTCCCTATCGCCGTAGCGCTGATTTCTACTGTGGGTGACGCCCGCATGCTTTGGCGGGGCGGCATTTTCGGGACACATCGCCTCGCACGTCATCTCTGGCGCATGTGTTTTGCGCTTTTCATTGCGACGGCATCCATTTTCCTGGCACGCCCGCAGCTATTCCCGGCTTTATTGACCAAAACATACGTACTCTTTCTGCTCGGAATCCTTCCGTTGTTGTTAATGGTTTTTTGGCTGGTTCGGGTTTTGTTCACTAAGGCATTCAAAACCGCTTAGCTACGAAAATCGGCTGTCAGCGGCGCGAAGCAAACACGCAACTTCCTACATGGCAGGCAGGTGTTCTAACCACCTGCACTGCGCCCCGGCGAACTGAACTACCGATGACTCCACGTCCTCCGCAACCTTCTCCGGCCTGCACGGCCTTTCGAGGACAGCGCTGCGTGAAATGGTTTTGTTGGGTGGTGGGTTGAAAATTCCACGGATGAAGCCCGTGCCCTCTTCCGGCAGCGGCTCTCGCCGCCGCAAAGCAGCGTTCAATGGGCTTCGGAAGCCCCAACGTAGTCCATTAGCATATCGCCCTATTTCAGTTGTGCAGAAAGGGGCAAGCATATGCAGGATGGAAGCGTGACAGTTGAGCGGCGCAAGCGGGGGCCGGACGTTTGGAGCTTCAGGTGGCGAGAGAGCGGGCCAGACGGTCGAAAAATACACCGCCGCATCGTTCTTGGAACTGCTGATGACCTGAAGACCATTGCCTCAGCCCGCAATGCGGTTGTTGGACTGAGACGTGAAATCAATCTGAACGATCTTCGGAATCGAAGGGAGTCGATCAAGCTGATCGATTTGTCGCGCCACTTCCAACAGCGAGAGCTAGGCGACCGCAATCCACGTATCGCTTATTCGACCAAGAAGGCCTACGAGGGCTACCTGGAAAAATGGGTAGAGCCTCGCTGGGGCGAGTACAGTTTGCAAGACATTCGAGCTGTGGAGGTCGAGTCGTGGTTGAAGTCTCTGAATAGAGCTCCAGCAACGCGCTGCAAAATACGGAACGTAATGAGTTTGCTGTTCAATCATGGTCGTCGCTACGAAATCTATGATCGCAACCCGATCCAATGGGTTCGGCAGAGCGCAAAACGGCGTGCGACACCAGATATTTTGACCACGGATGAAGCAAAGGGTTTGCTCGCAAACCTTCGTCTCAGAGAGCGTACCTTGGTGTTGTTAGCCGTGACGACTGGTCTCCGAAGAAGCGAGCTCTTTGCACTGAAGTGGAAAGATGTAGACTTCCATACCAAGCAGATTTACGTAACGCGCTCCATCGTTCAGAAAGTCATTGGTATATGCAAGACGGAAAGCTCTCAGAAGCCCGTCCCCGCTCACGATGCTCTAGTGGAAGCTCTGCGTGAATGGCGTAACCAAACAACATATCAATCGTCGGAGAGCTGGGTATTCGCCAGTCCAGTGAATCAGGGCCGTTGGCCTTACTTAGCCCAAGAAATCTTGCGGCGTCATATACTTCCTGTAGCGCGAAGACTAGGCATCACAAAGCGAATCGGCTGGCACACTTTTCGTCATACCTATTCGACGTTGCTTCGATCCACGGGTGCAGAACTCAAGATCATGCAGGAACTGCTGCGTCACTCGACAATTCGAGTGACGCTCGATACGTACACGCAAGCGGTCACGACCGAGAAGCGCAATGCGCAGGAAGCAGTTGTCGCGCTCTTGTTCCCCCAAAAAACGCACGCAACGTAGGCTCTGCTTGGACAAATTCGATTTCCTGTACCTATTTTGTGCCTTTTTGTGCCCATGCGAAAATGACGTACTTCCGGTAAGTTCTTGAGAAAGAATGGCGGGGACGACGAGACTCGAACTCGCGACCTCTGCCGTGACAGGGCAGCGTTCTAACCAACTGAACTACGTCCCCACTCGCCAAATCAACGACTTCGCTGAAAGCCTTGCTGGGCAAGGCATTTGCAGGTTTTGCATAGAGCGCATTGTTCGCACAGAATGCTCTAGCAAGCCCCTGTTCCTGGCAAAACCGCCTGTAAACCGCCTGTAAATTTCTGAACAGCTCAGCATACTGCTCAGGACGGTCCACGTTGATGGCCAGGAAGAAAACACAGGGAAACGAACCTCGCAAAAACATCCTAACAGCTTCCCTTCCAGCGGGAAAGGGCGCGTCGCCGTTTTCGACGGACCTGGGTTCTAGCGATGTACAGCCTCTTCGAAGTCACATACGTTTTTGTGTGATCACCCACCGACAGCGTGCTAGCCTAAACTGGACGTGAACTGGATCGGCCCGCATCGCTTGTCTCTCAAGCATGATTCCTTCCGCAATTCCGACCAGCTGAACCTCCCTCTATGGCATCGTCGTGAAAGTAGGGAGCCAAATCGTAGACGTAAGAAATCACAGGAAACGGAACGCACTGGGTGGCGTTCGAAGAGCAGTAGGTAACAACTTAATGTGTCCCCGATGGTGTCCCCGGCCGCCTGTCAGGAATTGTCAAAAGTAGCACTCATCCATCACGCAATGCACAGGCCCCGAGCACAGAGAGCCCGAGCGAAGCTGACGCTGTGAGTCAAGGATTTTGCCCCCTCAGCGCTAACAGAGAAATGGAGTCTGCCATGGATTTATAACCTGCTGGGTTTGGGTGAATGTGATCTCCAGCCAGCCGGGACTTATTCTTCTAATGAGTTTGGAGAAAACTCAACTGGGCTGTACGCGGATGAGTCCGCATGCCGACATTCCGGTCCAGAACCATGACGTCGATGTCTGAGCGAGCGAACGATGTCCAAAGCGACAGATCTGTCCCGTTAGGATCCAGAGTCTTGGCAAAGTTCGTCCAATATGACATCACGACTTTCTGCAACATGAGGTCATTTTCGGGAACTGTCGTTTTCCAGTGATTCAACAAGCCGAAGACGTAAGGTAGCTCCGCGCCATGATCAGCTCCTAACCGCAGCCCAAGCGTCGGTGGTTCACTGTTGTAGCTTCCCTCGTCGAGATAAGTGAAGTAGTAAAGAAAAACTTTTGCGCCACTGCGGACAAGGTCGGCGGCTAATTTTCTCTCTGCCAGAGCGGTACGATCGGCGAACTGCTGTTGCTGTGAAACCTTTGCGGACTGGTCCGAATCGCCCGGATAGACTTTTAAGTATTCTGCTGAATCGTTGCCGTAGGTCTCTTCGGCGTGCTGGATAAACCCGCTTGCCGGCAAGGCGGAGCGAATAAAATGCTGTCCCTCGTCGGAGTTGGAGCCGATGATCATTGTCACCTTATTCTCCTTGCCTTCCTTAAGGATCGCAGCCGGGCTCTCTGGGAAGAACCAGCCATCCACATTCGCTCCAGGAAACCCGCCAGCTTCCAACAGTTTGTCTGTAGGCAGCGCTCGCAATTCCGCCAGCGAGTGAGCACCCACAGATTCTGCGACCTTAATCCCCGCCTTCTCGCTCTCTTCTAACGATGGCAAGGTGGTCCGTCCAAAACCAGCTCCAACGCCTCCACTCTCGCTAATTGCCGCACGGAATAGCCCTTTCGACAGGGGACTCGCGACCAGAGAATTAACGGAAAAAGCTCCTGCGGACTGTCCAAAGATCGTGACTTTCTCGGGATCGCCTCCGAAAGCAGCAATATTGCTATGCACCCACTTCAAGGCTGTAAGCTGATCGAGGAGCCCATAGTTGCCGGAAGCATGGTGAGCTGATTCCTTGGTCAGTTCCGGATAAGCAAAAAAGCCAAAGATGCCGAGACGATAGTTCAGTGTAACGACGACAACTCCTTTCTTAGCGAGTTCTTCGCCGTCATAGAGCGCTTCACGCGAGGAGCCGACCCGCATGCCGCCACCGTGAATCCAAACCATGACTGGCAAACCAGTTCCTCTGGATTCACTGGGAGTCCAGACGTTCAAGTAGAGACAATCTTCACTCTTGGGGAAATCTCCAGTGGGAAATATTTGCGCGCAGGCATCACTGAAATGTTCAGCCTTGCGCACTCCTTCCCAACTCTGCGGAGAGCGAGGCGGCGTCCATCGCAGGCTTCCAACGGGCGGTTCCGCATATGGGATTCCTCTAAAGACGGTTATGCTTGCATCTCTTCCAGTCACTCCGGTCACCAAGCCGCTTTCGGTCTGGATCGGACGATTGATTTCCGCAAAGCAAGGCGTGATCAGTAGCAACACCGCCAACGCAGCCGAACAAGTCTTTACAGCGCCTACCATTTCTCTTCTTTGGCGGGGATCTCGCCCCAAACGCACTTTGCCCAGCAAGGGATTCGTCACCGAAGAGCAACCCCACTCAGAATGTCCTGCAATTGACCTGTATTGATTGGCGGGGTCGCGCCCGTTTGAGTCGCAACCCAGGAAGCAAACCGATTTGCGGACTCACTGATTTCCTCAAGCGGCTGCCCATGCAGATAGTGATGAGCAAGGCAGGCCGTGAATGCGTCTCCAGCCCCGACAGCATCGGCGACCGTCACACGGTAACCCCGATGCTCCACCGTCTGTTCTTCCGAGACGAGCAGGCTGCCACGAGCGCCACGTGTGATGCAAACCAGCCGCAACTGACATTCCTTCAACAACCGCCTCGCTAGTATTTCTTCACTTCCGATACCTAATCTCAACAAGAATGAGATCTGCAGTAGTTCCTGCTCATTGAGCTTGACAATGTGAGCCTGCTTGAACGACTTTCGCAGCACATCTTTGGTGTAGAAAGATTGACGCAGGTTGACATCAAAGATGCGAAGCGCCCTCTCTGGCGCGTTCCGCAAGAAACACTCGATGGTTACAGCGGAGTTCGCCGAGCGTTGTGCGAGCGAGCCGAAGCAAATGACATCTGCCCGGCTGGATAGCTTTTCCCATGGTTCCGTCCGTTCTAGGAAATCCCACGCTACCGATTCCTTGATCGTAAAATTCGGCTGGCCAGCAGCATCAATCGATACGATCGCAGTGCCGGTCTCGTGCTCATTGTCCTGCTGTAAGTACGACGTGTTCAGTCCGAGTCTTTGCATTACGCGGCGTGCTTCGAGCCCCAGCTCGTCATTGCCGACCCGGCTGGCGACGATTCCTTCATCCCCAAGCACGCTTGTCATGTATGCAAAATTTGCGGGCGCGCCGCCCAACACCCTTCCCGACGGCAAAATGTCCCATAACACCTCGCCCAACCCGATCATGAGCGCTGGCTTCGTCATAAACCCGTATCAATGGCGCTTCGCACTACCAAGCCCGCATCACTGAAATAACCTCGGCGCAAAGTCGGCAAGGTATTTGCGCCACACCGTCCATACGTGAGCCCCCGAACCTTCGACCCAGACATGCCTGATCCCAGCTTTTTCCAATGTCTGGTGAGATTCCTTCACTGGCTCGAACAGGAAATCGTCACTGCCGATTCCAATCCACAACAAGCGCAGTTGCTGGTTGAGGCTTGCGGGATTCCCCAAGCGCCCGTCGTAGTCTTTCGTGGTATCGGTTATGTCAATCGCCGGACTGAATGCTCCGATATAGGCAAATTGATCAAGATGATTGAGGCCGATCCGAAGTGCTTGAGCACCTCCCATTGACAGACCCGCAATCGCCCGGTGTTTGCGGTCAGCTATGGTGCGAAAGTTCGCGTCAATAAAGGAAATCAAGTCGCTGGAAACGATTCTATCGAATGAGGCGTACCGTTCATTCATGAAGAATCGCGCCGCCGGTCCCACAGGAGGCGGCTTCGAACCTGATGGAGGCGGCGGAGGCGGTTGGAAACTTGAACCGGGCAGTCCGTTCTCATTCACGATGATCATGGGCTTGGCTTTGTGAGCAGCAATTAAGTTGTCGAGAATGAAATTCTCATGTCCCTGGTCACTCCAACCGGCTTCGTCTTCCCCGTACCCGTGCTGAAGATATAAGACTGGATACCGTA